>Ga0070689_100000565_pt1 | contig 22216 bp, 16 predicted proteins | sample KBSS23HmetaG_FD_64669 | JGI IMG/M metagenome (GOLD analysis project Ga0070689, IMG submission 64669) | Switchgrass rhizosphere microbial communities from Kellogg Biological Station, Michigan, USA - KBS S2-3H metaG | ecosystem: Host-associated > Plants > Roots > Rhizosphere ...
AATGTGAAAACAGGCGTCGGAGAAGGCCAGGTCGCCGAGAAGGAATATCGGAATGCCTGCTTCGTTCCCGGCAAACTGGAAGTCGTGACCGCGGAGCGCATCGTGTTTACCTGGGAAAACTGCGGCAAAGTGGAATTCCGCAAGGACGACTGAGTGGATTTTAGATTTTAGATTTTAGATTTGCGATTGGGGCATTGGGCATTGCGTCGTCGCTCACTGCTCGTCTGTTTTTCCGATTATCTTTCCCACGGCCTCTCGTCTTTTCTTTCCCCGCGTTCGACTCGACGCCCCAGTTTGCGCAAGCCAGCGATCTTCATTGTCCAAAGGGCGCCCCCGTGCCGACCATTCTCCCAATCGCAAATTAAAAATCTAAAATCTAAAATTCGAAGACGCTTTTGGCGCTCTGCCATTTCGCGGTGGTCTCCAGCGCTTCGTTCGCCTGCCGGATGGCAAACCGGTGGGTCACCATTTGCCCGAACGGAAACTTTTCCCGAGTCGATTGCAAAAAATCGATGGCCGCCCGGAGGTGACGAGGTTCGCTTGACCATGAGCCAATAACCGTCAGTTGCTTGCGGGTGACCACGTGCGGGTTCCATTGGACCGGGCCGCCGTCACAGTAGTGGCCGAGGATCAGATATTTCCCCCCATCGCGGCACATCTCCATTCCTTCCACCACTGCACCAGGTGAGCCGACACATTCGAGGACGACGTCCGCTCCATAACCCCGGGTCATCTCCCGCACGGCGACGATTCGCTCCGACGGCGAACCCACGTCCTCCAGGTCAATTACTTGGTCGGCGCCGAAGCGCGTAGCCATTTCCAGGCGGGCCTTCGGCGCTCCGATAACGATCACTCGTCCGGCTCCCGCACTCTTGGCCACGGCCAGCGCCGCGATTCCGACTGGTCCCGCGCCCTGAACCACCACGGTATCCCGCCACTCGATGCCGGTGCGCTCGACCCCATGGATGGCCGTGATGAGCGCGCAACCCGCTCCGACGACCGATTCCGTTGGAAGCTCGTCCGGCAGCTTGAAGATGTTCGCCCGGGGCCTCAGATAGTGATAGTCGGCGTAGCCACCCAAAAAGTGGGGCTCCTGGTCACAGCGATAACCGATGCCGTAGGCGCGGCGGTGTGGACAGCGGGTGGGTTGATGTTTCTCTGCGCAGTAATAGCACGAACCACAGGAAGTGGACGATGTCCACGTGATCCGATCGCCCTCCCGCAACGACTGCCCTGTCCAATCCCGTTCCAATCCCGGACCCAGGGCGGCGATGCGCCCGACGGTTTCATGGCCAAGGATCACGGGCAATTGGATCGGCAGTTCACCTTTCCAAAGGTGCACATCGGTGCCGCAGATGCCGGCCATTTCGGTGCGCACCAGGGCTGCGCCGGGCTCGAGAGTTGAAGGGATGGGATACTCGCGAACCTGCAAAGGTCGCTTAAATTGTTCGAGAACGGCGGCGCACGCGGTCGGCATGCGCGCAGCGTATCCGGTCAATTCACGATTTTCCACCCGCTTCCTTGCCAATCCGACACCGTACGTACGGCACGGAATTGGCAAATTGCGGCGCGGACTTTTGCCAAATCAGAGCCGCAGGTACGGTGCGCAATGGACCGATTGAATATCGTAATCAGCAGTTCGAAGCGTGACAGGGATTCGTTCGAGCACTACAAACACGGCGGATGCTGGCCGCGTTTCTGGCGACCATTTTGTTTTCGGTTTCCGCCGTGAGCGGAAATCGAGCAGCCCGTTTGTTGGGGGGAACCGAAGCGAATTTTTGGAGACTCTGCTTCGGCGCCTTGCTGCTCGCCGCCTTCGCCCACACCGCCGGTGGCGGAATTCGCGGCACCGGATTCCCCATCCTCTTCATCAGCGGTTGCATTGGCTTCGGCATCGGGGACATGGCGCTCTTTCAGGCATTGCCGCGGCTCGGCTCCAGATTGTCCGTGCTGCTGACCCTGTGCCTCTCGGCCCCGCTCGCCGCGGTCATTGAATGGGCCTGGTTGGGAACCGGATTGACCGTGGCCGAGATCGTTTGCGGCGCGCTGATTCTCGGAGGCGTCGCCATTGCCCTGATGCCCGGTGGACATTTGCCGTCCGCTGGTTGGGAGACAACGCGAGGCATCGCATTTGGCTTGCTGGCCGCGGCTTGCCAAGCCCTCGGCGCTGTCCTCAGCCGCAAAGCGTTCGCGGTGGCGGCTCGAGCGGCGGAAAATCTTGATGGCATCACTGCCGCCTATCAGCGGATTTTAGGAGGGGTTGTTGTCGGTGCCCTCGTTTACGGCGCAGTTCTTTGGCATAATAGAAGGAAGACAACCGGACTTGCGCCAAATGCTGTTGAACCATCGCCGGGACGTGGACGGGCCTGGCCGTGGGTTTTGGTCAACGGGCTTTCCGGTCCGGCGTTGGGGGTGAGTTGTTACCAGTGGGCGTTGATGACCACCCCCACCGGGGTGGTATTGCCGATCGTCGCGGTGACGCCTATCGTCATCATACCATTTTCGTATAGGATCGAAGGCGAACGGCCATCCATCCGTTCGTTGCTCGGCGGGAGTATGGCGGTGGCAGGTGCCGTGGCCCTGGCGTGGGTCACAACCCATTAGCTTCCCGCAAAACAACAAATGACTGTGATCTTCATCGCGGCACTCGGCCTGATCGCGGCCCGCTGGCTCGCGCAAATTCTGCTCGCCAGATTGAACCGCGCTCATGTCCTCCGCCACGCCCATCACCGACCTGACGCGTTCGCGGGAATCATGGACGACGCGACTTACGCCCGCTCCATTGAATACACGTTGGCAAAGAATCGATGGCATCAAGTGGAAGTTACCTGGAACGCTTTGCTGATAATCGCCATCCTTGCGTCCGGTGTTCTGCCGTGGTGCTACGGCGTCGCCACCGATGCCCTGGGAACATCGGCTTGGGCGCGTGCCGCGTATTTGTTTGGCATCGGCCTGTGTATTTCCGCGCTGCAACTTCCGCTGGAATGGTATTCCCAATTTCGATTGGAAACACGGTTTGGGTTTAATACGGCCACCATTCGTACCTGGTTGGCCGATCTTCTGAAGGGATTGGTGCTGGCCGCGGTATTGGGATATCCGCTGCTGGTGACCATCATCGCCATTATGAATTGGACCGGTAGCTGGTGGTGGCTTTTGGTCTGGACCGTGATCACCGCCTTCCAGTTGCTCATGGTCGGCCTGGCTCCGGCCGTGATTCTTCCGTGGTTCAACAAGTTGACGCCGTTGCCAGAGGGCTCGCTAAAGGATCGCCTGATCGCCCTGGCGGAACGAACATCCTTTCGTTCCGCGGGTATCCAGGTGATGGACGGCAGCCGGCGTTCACGACACTCGAACGCATTCTTTGCCGGACTTGGCCGGTGGCGAAAAATCGTGCTCTTCGACACGCTGATCGAACAGCTGAGCGAGGCGGAACTCGAGGCCGTCCTGGCTCACGAGATTGGTCACTTCCGCCGCCGGCATATTCGGAAGATGGTGATCTTTTCCGCCGCTGGACTGCTCGGCGGTCTGTTCGTGGCTTCTGTGGTGATTGGATTCGACGCTTTTCCGGCCGCGTTTGGTTTTTCCGCCGGCGAGCGCGTGCCGGCCCTGCTGCTGTTGGGATTGCTCTTGGGGACGTTGTCGTTCTGGCTGACGCCGTTGATCAATGCCTGGTCGCGCCGGTTCGAATATGAAGCCGACTGTTTTGCCGCGACCGCCATGCAGGAGGCGTCTTCGCTGGTTGGCGCGCTCAGAAAACTAACGGAGAAAAACTTGAGCAATTTGACACCGCATCCTGTATTTAGCGCGTTTTACTACTCGCACCCCACGCTGCTGGAAAGGGAGTCAGCACTGCGGCCGGATACAGGAAGGCGACCTTTTGACGTCTGACTGAAAGAGGAGCGACGCCGCTTGTTAACGAAAAGCCTGCCCATGACCGTGAGATGTAACATCCGCCGAGAATTTCATAAGTAGTATCCGGACAGAATGTGCCTTGTGCCATCGTATCGTGAACATGCGTTTTATAAAATTCTTCACTCCTTGCCGCTCGCTGCGCGACTTCTTGTGCGTCCTCGCCTTCGGTTGTCTCCTGCCGTCCATTGGTTACACCCAAGTGAGCCTGGACTGGACGGCGCGGTACAGCGGGCCGAGCAATGCCATTGATCAAGCCCACGCCATCGCGGTGGATGCTTCGGGGAATACTTACGTCACCGGTGGCGCCGACCGGAATGAACCAGCCTTGGGCGGAGACATCGTCACCGCGAAATATGATGCCGACGGGAATCAGGTGTGGACGGCCCGGTATGAAAACCCAGGCGCGCTCGCCGATGCCCCAACCGCCATTACGCTGGACGGGACCGGCCATGTTTATGTGACGGGCTATTCCCATGGCCATTCTTCCATCATTACCGCCCAGGATTATGTCACATTGAAGTACTCGCCGAACGGAGTCCAACTGTGGGCAGCGCGCTACAGCGCCCCAACGAATAGTCCTTCCGGTGCGAGGAGCGTCGATTATCCGCGTGCCATCGCGGTGGATTCCAGCGGCTCTGTCTATGTCACCGGCTCCACCAGCGACAGCGCCGGACAATCCCGGGACTATGCGACCGTGAAGTATGATTCGAACGGGAACCAACTTTGGGCCGCCATTTATGACGGGCCCGATCATTCCAGCGATTCAGCAACCTGCCTTGCGGTAAATGGCCAGGGCGAGGTTTATGTCGGTGGCTATTCCGCGCTCGTTAAATACGACCCGGAGGGAAACCAACTTTGGATCCAGCTCACACCTGTCAGTGATGTTGCGTTGGACCTTCAGGGGAATGTCGTGACGGCGGGACCTTCGTTGCTGGAGTCGAGCGATGATGGCGAGCAATCGGATTTTCAGATCGCCAAGTATCGTCCCGACGGGGAGCGCCTCTGGCGCACCCTCTACGATGGCGGCATTGGAGAGTCCGATTCCGCCACCTATGTTCGCCTCGACCGCGTTGGGAACATTTATGTCAGCGGAAATTCGGCATCCCGCTGTGATTGGGTGACGGACGATGGCCATCTGGAAAAGGTGTGTGACACCGTCATCAGCACCCTGAAACTAGCACCGGATGGCCAGCAACTCTGGGCCGCGCGCTACGCCAGCGCGGATCAAACGATGCATTTCCCCGTGGGCTTGGAGCTTGATACTGCGGGCAATGTGTATGTGGTGGGCAGCGAAGGGCCGTGGTCAAGGACCGTGACGCTCAAGTACGCGTCGAACGGCACGCGCCTGTGGGGGATTGCCTACCGCGTTCCCAATCACGGATGGGACTCGCCGGCGGGCATCGCTATCAGCGCGACCGGAGGTGTCTACGTTGCCGGTTCCTCCCATTGGAATGATGGGGCGAGCAGTGACTATTTTGTCTTGAAGTACACCCAGACGGTTGAGCCGCTTTTCCATCTGCACTCCCCCTGGAAGTCGGCTCAGGAATTTGGGTTCGAGGTGGATTCTGCTTCGGTGTTGCCGTTCGTCATTGAGACTTCGGTCAACCTGCAAGACTGGAGCGTCGTCGCGACGAATAGCAGCCCCACAAGCGGAAACCCGGTGACCTTCCCTATTGGGACGGATGCTCGGCCGCGATTTTTCCGTGTCCGTTCGATGGTTGGGACGGCGGAGTAGAAAGCTTACGGGGACACATCGCGGACGCAATTTTCGCCGCCGAACGGATTAGGACGACGATAATCGCAGCCGGAATCATCGCGCCATTGTCCATCGACGCGGAAACGGTACTCGTGAGCGCCCGGGTCCAGGGCGATGGTGGCGCGCCAAAGGCCGCCTTTCTGTTTCTTCAGGGCAATGGGCTGTTGCTCCCAGTTCGTAAAGTCGCCCAACAATTCCACGGTAGTGGCGGAAGGTTCCTCCAGCTGGAAGGTTTCTTTCTTTTTGGCAGGTGTCGTCACGTTGCATGACCTTTCTAGTCTCTCGCTGATGCGAGCGACAACGGGGCGAGGGTGGATTTTGTCGGCCCAGTCGGTCAAGAGCCGAAGACCCCGTAGTTATCCGGAATTCCATTGCGAGGCCGCACGGCAATCCGTAGAACGTCCGCGTGAAACCTAAGCCCGCCGTCGCGCCGTCCCGCGCCGAGCCAACGCTCGCGCCCAGTTTGCGGCGATTCCTTTACCTGACTTCCGCCGTGACGGGTGGTGCCATCATGATCGTGGAAATCCTCGGGGCCAAGATGCTCTCACCCTATGTGGGCACCTCCCACTTTGTCTGGACCGCGCAAATTGCCGTGACGCTGGTTTCGCTGGCCGTCGGTTATTACGTGGGAGGTCGGCTGGTGGATCGGACGGCGCGCCCGGGCCGAATCTACGCGGCGCTGCTGGCCGCGTCGGGATACCTCTGCCTGACCGTAGCGGTCCGCGAACCTGTCGCGATGGAATGCCTCCGATTCAGTCTTCCCGTTGGCTCGCTGGCCGCCTCGGCTTTTCTCTTCTTTGTGCCCCTCAGCCTGCTGGCCATGGTCGGGCCTTTCTTCATCCGCGTTCTTACCCAGTCCCTGGCCCACGTCGGAGGCAATATCGGGCGCCTCTCGGCCATCAGCACCTTGGGCAGCGTGGTGGGCACGGTTTTGATCGGATATGTGCTCATCCCGTTCCTGCCCAATTCCGTGACGATGTATATCACCGCAGTGTTGGTCGCGCTCCTTTCCGTCGTTTACTTTCTGGTCTGGGGGCGAAGGACCGAGGACAAGACGGCGGCGGTGGTGGCGGCGCTCGTGGCAGCGGCCGTGGGTCTGGGTGCTGTGCGCGCAGACCGGTTTGAGAGCAAGGAGTTTGAGGAACTGTTTCGGGGCAATTCTGATTTCGGCGAATTGCAGGTTCTCCAGGCCAAAAATGGTTCGCGGCGGCTCTACCTGAACGACTACCTGACGCAAAACACCTACGACACCACCGAGAAGAAAAGCGCGTCGATGTTCACCTACATGCTGCAGGGGTTGGCCATCGTCTATGTTCCGAAGATTGAACGCGTTCTTTGCATCGGCATGGGAATAGGCATCGTGCCCATGGAATTTTCCCGGGATGGCGCCGCGGTCGATGTCGTGGAAATCAATCCGGCCGTTCTTCCGGTGGCCGAGCGTTTCTTTGGGTTCGAACCGGGCAAGGTCCACGTCGTCATCGCTGATGGCCGCGAATACCTCCGCGTCGCCGCGACAAACTATGATGCCGTCATACTGGACGCGTTTCTGGGAGATTCGTGTCCATCGCATTTGATGACGCGCGAATCCTTCGCGGCCATGCGGCGCGTGTTAAAGCCCGAGGGCGTGCTGGTCATTAACACGTTCGCCGAGTACGAAGGAGAACGCAGTTTCTTCGGGGCCTCGCTCCGGAAGACGCTGGCCAGCGTCTTTCCCAGCGTGCGCATCCACGCTGCCTGGAATGGCAACACCTTCTTCGTTGCTTCCGCCCGGACGAACCTCGCGTTTCTCCATCCCGCCCCGATGGACCGCGTCTACCAGGGCAGCAAGGGGTTGGTGGAGGACGCCTATACTCGCATCCGGGACACCAACCCCGATGCCGGCATTGTGTTGACCGACGATTTCAATCCCGTGGAATTCTACGACGCTCCGAACCGCGAACGAACGCGACGTTCCCTGGTGGAGGAACTCCGCCGCATCTCGCGGTAGTCGATAGCTGTCGGCGAATCAGGGCTCCGGTTGCGGGCCCACCGGGAACAGCAACACGAACCGATTGCCGAAGCCGGGTTCGCTGAAGATTTGCAGCGCGCCCCCGCACAGCTCGACGATCTTGCGAAGGACCGCAAGGCTGAGTGCCGTGGGCTTGAGCGGTTCGGTGATTCCCAAGGTGACATGCGAAGTCAGCGGGATATTCCTCTCGCCGGTCAGCGCTGCTCCGGTGTCCTGGATCTCAACTTCCACGACCGATTCTCCTGAGGGAAAGGGCCACGGCTCCCGCGCAGGCGAGGAGGGACGCAAACGGCTCCACACCGTCAATCGTCCGCCGCCGGGCATCGCGGCCATGGAGTGCATGAGAAGGTTGATCAACACATGGCGAACGGTTTTCTCCTCCAGCCGAAGCAAGGGGAGTTCCGCAGCGAGATCGATCATGGTTTCGATCCCAAGATGCCGGAGTTCGTTGTCCACCGTGGCGATGGCGATGCGAACGATGTTGTTCAGTTGCTCGAACCGGGTTTCCGGTTTCTGGAACGCCGAGAAATCGATCAGCCCGCGGATGACCGCGTCCGCCCGTTGGATGGCGCTGATCATTTCGGTCAAAACCTTGTTGGCATTGGCGTCTTCGCTGGTGCGGAAGTGCGAGAGGAAATCGATGCCGAGGCTGATGGCCTGGAGCGGGTTCATCACCTCGTGGGCCACGCCCGCGGCGAACGTGCTCACGGCCTGGAGCTTCTCGGTCTGGACCAGCTGGGTCTGGGCTGTCTTCAACTGATCGTGCGAGCGGTGCAGATCTCCCAGCGCTTGGTGCAACCTTTGCATGGCGGACTTTTGTTCCGTCACATCCCGTGAAACGACCACCACACGCAGGACGTTGCCGCGATTGTCGCGAATTACATTCCCGCGGGATTCGATGTGACGGATCGAGTCGTCGGCCAGGAGGAGGCGATATTCAGCGCGGTGGCCCACTCCCGTTCGAACGGTGTCGGCAAAGAGCTGCTTGATGTAGTCGCGGTCTTCGGGATGGATTTCGGCGAAGGAATCGGTGCCGACCAGCTTTTCCGGATCGCCCAGCACGTTTCGATAGGAGGGGCTGTTGTAAAGCCGGCGCCCTTTCAGATCCAGCACGACAATCAGGTCGCTGATGCTTTCGGAGATCAGGCGGAAAAACTCCTCGCTTTCCCGTAAAGCCATTTCCATACGCTTGCGTTCGATGGCGTGCCGAATGATTCGGACCAACAACCGCCAATCCACCCGGCCCTTGACCACATATTCCTGGGCGCCCATGGCGACCGCTTGCAGCGCGATATCCTCGTCGTCGGTCCCGGTCAGGACCACGATGGGCACAGCGGGGGCCGCGGCTTGGATGGCCGAACACGTGTTCAAACCCCGGCTGTCAGGGAGATCCAGGTCGAGCAGCGTGACATCAAATGGCGCTTCCTCCAATCGCTGCCGGGCGGCTTGCAGCCGATTCACGTGGGTGACAACAAAGGGTTCCACCGTGACATCCGCCAAAATGTCCTGAACAAGACAGGCGAAATCGTCCTGGTCCTCCACCAGCAAAAGTTTGATGTGTTCGCAACGCATATAGCCCCGCGCGGTTTGAAGCATCAATTAAACCAGAATCGACTGTCGGATCGCGGGATTCAAAGCGCGTCAGGAAAGCAGCTCTGGAATTCTGGATTTCCGACCGGCTTTTCCGAATCGTGAACGCAACTTTCTCAGCCTCAATTGCTCGAAAAAACGCCAAAATACGGACTCTTGCTCGGGACGGAATCTGCCGAAAAGGGACGTTCCCAGACCATCGTGCAATGTTCTCTCGCTCGGGATTTTTGCGTGTCGCCACAGAACGGCGTGGCCAGGAATGAGGCAGTGTCATCGACCGTTGTCCTATTAAAGAGAATCGAGACAGGAGCGGGGGTGGGGCCGGGTCTCACGGTTCACGCTTGCCAGGATTTTTGGACCTCTTCACCTTCGTGCCATGCGTTCCCACGAACTGCTTCGCGAAGTTTTTCAGACCACGAGCCCGAAACAGGTTTCTTCCGACTTGGGCCTGTCCCTGTCCATGATTTACAAGTGGGCGGAGCCTGCCCACGACGAGAGCGCCAGCGGCGCCGCCAATCCGCTGGACCGAATCGAGGCGTTGATGAAGTGCACCAACGACCTGCGCATTGTCCATTGGATCAGCCAAAAAGCGGGCGGGTTTTTCATTCGGAACCCCAAGGTTCATAACCCACATCCGGACTATCTCATCCCGGCCACCAACGAGATCATTCAAGAGTTCGCGGATTTGCTGGCGGTCATTGCCAATGCCGCCGCCGACAACCACATCTCCGCAGAGGAGTCCAAAAAGATTCGCGCCCGGTGGGAGGAGTTGAAGACGGTCACCGAGTGCTTCGTGCACTGTTGCGAGCAGGGCAACTTCCGCACGCTGAAGGAGAAAGCCGGCGAATTGAACAAGGAAAAATAGCCTACCGTTCAGAAAAATGGATTGTGCGCCCGCTCCTCGGCCACCGTCGTCATGGGACCGTGGCCAGGGCAAATAAGCGTGTCCGGCGGAAGAGTCAGAATCTGTTCGCGAATCTTCTCCTTCAAAAGGTCCGTGGACTGAAAACCCGTGGCAACGGAGCCGGCAAAAATCGTGTCGCCCACTATCGCCACATGAGGCGCGTCTTCCGGCCAGTTCCCAATTACGTAGGTAACTCCTTCTTCGGCGTGACCCGGCGTGTCGCGATTCATGATCCGCAGGCTACCCATTGAAATAAAATCGTTGGGCCGGTTTCGATGCTGCGGCGGGGCTGTCTTGCTGTTGGTGTGAAGGAAAAGTTTGGGATATCGATCCCGCAACGGCTGCATGGCCGCAACGTGGTCCTGATGGAGGTGGGTGAGGAACAGATGCTTTAGATTCACCCCGTGCTCTTCAATCAGCGCCAGGACGGTTCCGGCGTCCCAGCCGGTGTCAAACAGAGCGCCTTCGCGCGAAACCTCATCCCACGCCAGGTAACAATGAACGGCATTGCCCGCTCGTTCTGTTGTGATCTGCCGAAGCTCCCGCCACGTGCTCAATTCCCGGGGCTGCGGATTCCAGCCTCGGGCGATCTGCTCCAACCGGTCACCCGCCAGCCCCAGCAAAGAGGCCAAAGCCTGCCAGTTGGGAAATCGCTCGAACACGCCGGAGGACTCGAGGGTCGCGTAATCACCGGAGGACAAGCCCGCCGCGCCCGCCGCGTCAATTGCTGAAACGCCGGCGCTTTCCCGCGCTTTGCGCACGATGTCGCCCAAATGATCTTCCAATGCCATGAACGTTACCTACGTGTGTTTCGCTCGAGGAAGTCGGCGATGTGAACCGTCTCGATATGGTGGGCCCCGGCAGCATCGAGCCCGGCCCGGATTTGCATCAGGCACCCGGGATTCGTCGAGACAACGGTTCGAGCTCCCGAGCGTAGGATGTTTTCCACTTTGCGCCGCTGCAATCGTTCCGCCATGGCAGGTTCGACCAAATTGTAGCTTCCCGCACTGCCACAACAAACATCGGCCTCCGGCAATTCCACTACATTTTTTCCCGCCACCGCTCTGACCAGGTCCCGGGGCGCCTTGGTGATGCGTTGGGCGTGCGCGAGATGACAGGCGTCATGGGTTGTAACCGGACCGTCCGACGTCAACGACTCCGATTGACCACCGCACGGGACCGCATCGTTTTTGACAAGCCACTCGGTCAGGTCCTGCACCGCATGGCCGAATCGCGCCGCCCGCTCGCTCCAAGCCGGGTCGTCTTGCAATAGATGGCCATACTCCTTGAGCGTTGAACCACAACCCGCCGCATTGATGATAATGGCGGTGAGTTGATAGGACTCGAATGCCGCGATGTTTTGCCGGGCCGCGCCGCGAGCTTGTTCGAGATTGCCGCCATGAGCGTAGAGGGCGCCGCAACAACCCTGGCCCGCCGGCGAGATCACATCGTATCCAGCGCGATTCAAAAGACGGACCGTGGCTCGGTTGGTGTCGCCAAACAGGACACTCATCACACAACCGCGAATAAAACCGACGCGACCTCGGGCGGGCTGGGTCCAGGAGGGGGAGACCTCAGGGCTGGTATCGGGAGCGGCTGTGCCAGGCAACAGCGATAAAGCGTTCCGGACAAAGGCAGGAAGAAAACGGGTCAAACCCGTCCGTTTGAGTGCCAAGGCCGGTGCGACCGCGACCTCCAGGCGTTCCGGGAATGGGAGCACCTTCTCGATCAGGATCCGCCGAAGAAATCGTTGCCAAACGGGGCGGGAATGGCTTCGTTCGACAAAATCGCGAGTCGATTCGAGCAACGCCCCGTACTGGACGCCGCTCGGACACGCCGCTTCGCAAGCGCGGCAGCCCAGGCAAAGATCCAGATGATGAACTGGTGAGTCGTCGAGCGGCAGCCGTCCGTCTTGCAGCGCCCTCATCAGGTGGATGCGCCCGCGAGGAGAATTGTTTTCGTCGCCCGTCTCCAGATAGGTCGGGCAGGACGACAAGCACAGCCCGCAATGAATACAGGCCAGCGCTTTGCTGGAATCGAGAAAGGATTCGACCGCGGGCCTGACTGGCCGCGCACCAGCCGGGGATTCGATGGGATCAATCCGGGTCATGTGGGAAGCGCCGGCAGAATGTGAGCCGGATCAAATATTTCCTTGATGCGATGAACGAGCGCCGGAACCGGAATCGGAACCGCTCCTCCGGACGCCGGTGGCCGTGACCCGCGAAACTCAACGATTCCTTGTCCCGCTCGCGCAACGAACGAGACCGCCCCTTGTTGTTCGAGATTCTTGAGCGTTTCGACCAGGCGCGACTGAAGCACCGAAAGATGATGAGTGATCTCCGTGGCCGTTGTTCCGCGATGGAAGCCAATGGCGTACTCCAGACTCGAGGGCTGCTCAATCCCGAGACCTCGCGCCTCCCCTAACTGCCACGTGACTTCGTCCGACGTGCCGGCAAAGCTCAGGACCAGCCTGGCCACCGTGCCGGCAGGGACGCCAACATTATGCAGATCCATAACGACCGGCGTGATGGCGTTCTCCAGCACTTGCTCCGTGAGGCGCGCGGCCTCTTCCCATGAGTGAGCATCGGCGGCCACGACGGTTTGCATCGCCGGACGCGGCAGAAGCTTGAACGCCGCTTCAACAATGATGCCGAGCGTTCGACGGGCCCCGACAAAAAGTTTTAACAGGTCATAGCCGGCCACGTTTTTTACGACTTCGCCCCCGGAGTGAATAATCCGCCCATCGGCGAGCGCAACCCGGAGTCCGATCAAGTATTCGCGGATCGTGCCGTGGCCGTGCCGGTGCGGCCCACTGAGATTCGCGTCGAGCACCTCGGCGATGGAGAGATTCTCGGCGCCCGGGGGATCGATCGGCAGCCATTGACCGTGCCGCCCAAGTTCAGCCTGGAGCGCGCCCAAGGTGATTCCCGCCTCGACGGTGACCGTCAGATCTTCGGGGGCATACCGGAGGATTCGGTTGAGCGCGCTAAGATCCACCGGGCCCAGCGGCTCTCCGGTTCGTTGCGCCGATTTGAGGGCGGCGGCCAGTTCTTCTGCGGTCGGGGGTCGAAGCGTCATGGATCCATTCGGGCGGCCGGGTAATGCATGGCTCTTTTTCCGAAATTCTCCGGACACCGTAAAACAAAAAGTGCTCCAAAGGGAAATGAGCTGGTTTTCACTCCCGGTCAGTGCCACTTTTCGACTTCAGTTGACCATTCATGCAATGACACACATGGGATATCGGATTCTTGGAATTTTGCTGGTTGTGACGACGGCACTGGCCAGCCCGGCGGCCTCAAACGACAAGAGCGGGTCGAAGCGCGCCGAGGATCCGTTCTTCGGATTCAGCGGGCCGGAAACGTTTCCCATCGATCCGTTCGTCTCCGAATTGCGCGCCGCCGATTTTGACGGGGACGGCTTGAACGATCTCATGGTGGTCAACAATTCCCGCTCGAAAATCACCATTCTTTACAATCGCACGGGCAAAACCAATGACGTACGCGAGCTGGATTTGACCCGGCGCGATGTGAACGACCTGCCGCCGGATGCTCGATTCCGCATCGATTCGATTGCCTCGGAGAAACGCATCGCCTCGCTGGTGGTCGCGGATCTCAACTCCGATAAACGCCCGGACATCGCCTACTACGGTGAGCCAAAGGAACTCGTAGTTCAATATAATGACGGTACTAACGGCTGGAGTTCGCCCCGCCGGTGGCCCATCGACGACGCGCAGCTTTCCGCCAACGCCCTGGCAACCGGCGACCTGGCCGGGGAAGGGCGTCCCGGGCTGGTCCTTCTCGGCGAGAACCACATCTATTGGCTGGCCCAGGCCACCAATCACGTGCTGGTCGAGCCCGAAAAAATTCCCTACTCGGGCACCGTCAAATCCGTCCAAGTCCTGGATATCAACGGCGACAAACGCGACGATTTGCTGCTGGTGAACTGGGACAGCTCGAATCCCTTCCGTTTCCGGCTCCAGACGACATCCGGCCAGCTGGGCCCCGAGATCCATTTTACTTTGCCGGCCATTCGGTCCTATTGGCCGGACGATCTGGATGGAGACCATCGAACGGAGATCGTCACCATTGCGCAAAACTCGGGCCGGGCCCAGGTCTCGCACTTTCTGCGACGGCCGGCGGAAGCCCTCAGCGGATCCTTCAAGAACGGCCAGTTCCAGGTGTTGCCACTAAACAAGACCACCAAGGCGCGGCGAGGCCTGACTTGGGGCGACTTGAATGGCGACAGCCTTCCCGATCTCCTGGTCGCGGAACCCGACAGCGGCCAGGTCACGGTTTACCTCCAGCAACCGGACGGCTCGCTTCCCACCGGAAAAAAGTTCTCCACCTTGACTGGCGTTAGTGAGGTTTTGGTGTCCGATGCCGGTGAAAATCAGCCGGCGCTGGTCTACCTGCTTAGTGCTGACGAGCGGCAGATTGGGGTTTCGACCTATTCGAAGGAGGGCCGGATGCCCTTTCCCACGTCAATCCCCATGGAAGGCAAGCCGCTCACCATGGCGCTGGGTAAATGGAAACCCGACGGTGGTCCCTCCCTCGCCGTCATTGCCGATCAGGATGGCAAGCGGCTGTTGACCCGCGATGCGGACGGTAAAATCCGTTCCCAAAAGCTGGCGAGCACCTTCAGTTCGAATCCATCGTCACTGACGTTCCATGACGTTGACCATGATGGCCTCGCCGATCTTATCGTCCTGATCCCCTACGAAAAAATTAAGATTTTGCGCCAGGTGCCCGACCGTGACTTTGAAGAGATCGACGTGGCGCCTCCCGGCGGCACGAGCGAGCAGCCGTGGGTCAGTGTGGCCGATGTCGACAGCGACGGTCGCGACGAGCTGCTTCTCGCGCAGAAAAACTTCCTGCGCGCGATTCTCCTCAAGAGCGATCCGGACAACAAGGACGGGACCAACAAGGTTTGGTCGTTCATCGTGAAGGATCAAATCAATGGCGCGGCCAGCAATTCGCGCATCGTGGGGGCGGCGCCCGTCAGGAACAGCAGCAATGCGGTGCCCTCCCTGTTCCTGCTTGATGCGGAGCGCAAGGCCCTGACTTTGTCGGAACGCGACACGAACGGCGTTTGGCAGGTCATCCGTAACATCCCGCTTGCCTACACCGAATTCACTGAACTGCGGCCGCTCGCCCTGGCGGGCAAACGTCCCAATAGCGTCGCGTTTCTCGGCTTGAATTCCGTGGGCTGGCTGGCGTTGTCCGGCGAGGCCTGGGACATCGTGGAATTGGACGGGTACGAAACCAAAGTCAGGGATGGACGCCTGCATGATGTCATCTCCGGCGATCTCAATCAGGACGGCCGTCGTGATCTCGTTTTTCTGGAGACGGCCCGCAATTATCTCGATCTCGTGATCTTCAGCAAGGAAGGCAAGCTGGTCCCAGCCAACCGGTGGCAGGTCTTCGAGGAACGATCCTTCCGCGGGCGCCGCGGCGATCAACCGGAGCCGCGCGAGGGCCTCATCGTGGACGTGACCGGCGACGGGAAGAATGACCTGGTGGTCATCGTGCACGATCGGGTGCTGGTGTATCCGCAGGAATGATCCAAGCCCGCATGCCCGCCCGATTTCGAGCGCGGCTATTGGCCCGATTAGCCGGGTTGGCCGGGTTGGCCCGATTGGCCGGGTTGCTCTTCGCTGGATTTTTCGGGCTGGGTGCGGACGCCGTCGCGCAAAACGTCGTTCGTTGGACCACCAACTATTATTCCGTCACCGGTGCGACCGTCCGGGAGATTCGCAGGTCCCTGAACACGTCCCGACCTTGGCGCAATCGTGAAACAATCGACGCGGCCACGACTTGGCGCGTCGAATGGAAGTTTGGCATGGATACAACCGCGGGCGGATGCCGCATTTCTGACGTAAGCACGGTGACCACCATCACCACGACTTTGCCTCGCTACATTCCGTCGACGAATGCTCCCGCCGAGGTAGTCCAACGCTGGGTCAAATATTTTGGGGCGCTGGCCCGCCATGAGGCCGTTCACGGGGAGATCGCCAAGGCGGCGGGAGTGGAGATCCAAGGGGCGCTGGCTGCGCACAGCGCGTCCGACTGCCCAAACTTGCGCCATCAGGTGGAGGCCGCGGCGAATTCGATTCTCACCCGGCGGCGGCGCGAAGAAAAGGAGATGGATGTCCGGACGCAGCATGGCGGAACCGAAGGTGCCCGCTTCCCGTGACGTCGGGAACGGGCGGCGTGTCTGTGACCCGGAGCGGGTGGGGTCGACCCGGAGCGATCGAGAAGGACTCGCGCGGCCTGATGTTCGAACCTGCCGCGGGTCGTTCTCGTCCTCGATCTTTTGTATTCTGCCTCGTCTCACTCTTCTTTGTGAGGTTTCAGAGGACGAAGGACGAGGACGACTCGTCTGTGACTCGCAGCGGGGAGACGAGTTTCGATGCGACCGACGAGGCTTCACCTGTTTGTAAACTGTTATCCTCGCAATTGTCACAACACCGTGGCATATCAGAACCCATTCCAGCGAGGGCGCCTTGGATGCGCCGTCAACGGGCACGGATGGGCACGATCTTAAACACGGACGAATGAATCCTGAACCGACGGTTAACAAGGGGGCCGACGGCCCCGCAGTTCGACAAGTCAATCACATGAAGACAAATCTCAAATTACTGCGCGCGCTGTTGGGCGGCGTATACCTTCTGACGACGGCTGGGGTCCAGGCCGGGCCGCTCGAATTCCACGTCACGCCCATCGGGCGTTTCACCAACGGCGCGCCGTACAACCTGAGCGCCGCCGAAATCGTGGCCCACGACCCGGGCACTCAGCGGTTGCTGGTGGTCAACGGGCGGGACCGGCGCATCGACGTGCTGGACATCGCGAACCCCTCGAATCCGGTCAAAGTTGCCTCGGTGGACATGTCGCCCTACGGCGCAGTCGTGAACAGCGTCGCGATCCACGATGGTTTGGCCGCCGTCGCAGTGGAGGCGAGCCCGAAGACCAGCCCCGGCGTGGTCGTGCTGCTCGATCGCAGCCTTGCGGTCGTTAGCGTGGTCCCGGCCGGAGCGCTGCCGGACATGGTGACCTTCTCACCTGATGGCCGTTGGCTGCTTTGTGCGAACGAGGGTGAACCGAACACCTACAATAACTTTGGCAGCGAAACGAACGGTCCGAGCATCGATCCCGAGGGCTCAATCACCGTGATCGATCTGTCAACGGGTGCAGCAAACCCAACTGTGCGCACCGCCACTTTTACTGCGTTTAACGGTGGCGCACCGGCCGGAGTGCGTATCTTTGGGCCGGGCGCCACGGTCGCGCAGGATCTCGAACCGGAATACATCGCGGTGTCTGCGGATTCCACCACCGCCTGGGTGACCCTGCAGGAGAACAACGCCTTGGCGGTGGTCGATATCGCCTCGGCCACGGTGACCACTCTGGCCCCGCTGGGCGCGAAAGACCATAGCGTCGCCGGCTTTGGGCTCGACCCCAGCGACCAGGACGGTGGCATCAACATCCGGCCCTGGCCAATCTTCGGCATGTTCCAGCCGGACTCCATCGCCGCTTACTCCTATCGAGGCGACACCTACCTCGTGACCGCCAACGAAGGCGAGGCGCGCGCTGACTGGCCGGGGTTCCGCGATGATGTGCGGTTCAGTACGCTGAACCTCGACTCGAACGCCTTCCCCAATGCGGCGGAACTGAAGCTCACGAACAACCTCGGGCGCCTGACCGTGTCGCGCGTCGACGGTGACACCGATGGTGACGGCGATCTGGACGAAGTCTACACTTACGGCGGCCGCTCCTTCACGATTTGGTCCGCGGCCACCGGCGAGGTGATCTTCGATAGCGGCGACCAACTGGAACAGCTCACTGCCGCCGTGTTCCCGCTCAACTTCAACGCCAGTCACGGCAACAACACTCGGGACAACCGGAGCCCGGCCAAGGGCCCCGAACCGGAAGGCCTTGCCCTGGGCAAGGTGGCCGGACGCACTCTCGCCTTTATCGGGCTCGAACGCATCGGTGGGGTCGCGGTCTACGACATCTCCAACCCGGCGGCGCCCGTCCTGCAGGACTATGTGAACACCCGCACGCTGGCCAGCCCCTTCGACTTCGCCACCGCGGGCGACCTCGGCCCAGAAGGCGTCATCTTCATCAGCGCCGAAGACAGCCCCACCGGCAAGCCCTTGCTCGCCGTGGCCCATGAGATCAGTGGCAGCGTGGTGATCTACCAGATCGACAAGACCGCATCGAAGCGCGAGCTCTGATCGGTAGGCGAAGCGGTCGACCCGAAAATCCCAGCGCGCCTCGGCCCTCGCCGGGGCGCGTTGGTGCCTGGAACCATGCACCGCCTCTCATTGCGCCACGTTCTGCCAGCCTTGCTGATGCTCGGCGGCGGTGCGACGGGTGGGCAGACACTGGACCAGCCCGGATTTAGCCGTTTGGTCCCGGGCTGGACCAACTACAGCACTGCGTTCAACGCCACGCATGCCGCCGGCGTCGATGCCGAATTCGCCACCGTCGGCACCCCCTACGCGCCTGCGATCGACGTGCGCCCCCTCGAATATTCCGCGGTCGTTATCTGGTTCAACAGCGGCGGGCACGAACTCAGCTTCGATAATTTCATTTTCCAAGTCCACTTCTGGAGCAGCATTGAGCGCTTCGCGCTCAATCCGCGCCAAGGCGACCTGCACGTAGGCAGCTATAATGCACCGACCGGCGGCAGCACGACGGTGCCGGACGCCATCACCCGCGGCGGACGGCCCGCCTACCTCCTGCGGTTCAGCCTGACCAACGACTCCATTGCGCTCACTCAGTGCCAGGCCGCCGTCGTTGGCCTCGTCGCCCAAGCCAAGACAGTCCAAGCCGGGGAATTTTATGTGCCCACCGCTCCATTCGCCGGTCCTTCCGACGTGCAGGGTGGAAACATCGTCCCGTTCGGCTGGGGCTACGTGATCACCCAGGGCGGACTGACGATCTACTCCGGACAACTGGCGACTGAGCTGAAGGTGGAAGCGCTCGGGTCGCCTCCGTCCCTGAGCATCGCCCGAATTGGAGAACAGATTGAGCTTTGCTGGCCCGGCGCCGCGGGCTGTTACACCGTGGAGTCCACGGACGATCTTGGAACGGCGGCGAGATGGGAGTTCATCCTAGATCTTCCAATAGTCGTCGATGGATCGAACCGGCTTCGGATTCCGGCGGGGGATGGCTTGCGGTTCTTCCGGCTCCAGCGGGAGCCGCAGAGCGTGCCGGTGCGGTAAGGAAAAGAATGGTCGGAGCGACAGGATTCGAACCTGCGACGTCTTGCTCCCAAAGCAAGTGCTCTACCAGGCTGAGCTACGCTCCGACACCAACCGAACGGGCCTGATGGGGCTCACTATCGGGTTTGGCCCATCCGGGCGCAACGACTATTTCTGGCATTGGTTGAGGGACTGGGCCTGTTTTGCGGTGTTTTCGAATCGCGCATTGACTACCGACTTTCCGTTCCTATCATGCGCGCTCATTTTTGATTCGAACACGACTATGAGCACCATTGTTGATATCCACGCCCGCGAAATTCTCGACTCGCGCGGCAATCCAACAGTCGAGGCGGATGTCTTCCTCGCCAGCGGCGCAGTCGGACGTGCCGCCGTGCCTTCCGGCGCCAGCACAGGCGAACACGAAGCGCTCGAACTGCGCGATGGCGATCCCAAGCGCTATGGCAAGAAGGGCGTCGCGATGGCGGTAAAGAACGTCCTGGAAAAGATCCTTCCCGCCCTCGAGGGAACCGATGCCCTCGATCAGCTGACCGTCGATCAGACGATGCTGGATTTGGACGGGACGGAGACGAAATCGAAGCTGGGCGCCAATGCCATTCTGGCGGTTTCGCTGGCGAATGCGAAGGCGGCCGCCCAGGCGACAGGCCTCCCCGTCTTCAAATACCTGGGCGGGCCCAACGCCAAGGTTCTGCCGGTGCCGATGGCTAATGTGATCAATGGCGGAGCCCACTCGGATGCACCCATTGATTTCCAGGAATTCATGATTATGCCTCATGGATTCCCGACGTTCAGCGCCGGGCTGCAGGCCATCACTGAGATCTTTCACTCCTTGAAATCCGTCCTGAAGGGCAAGGGCCTGAGCACGGCGGTGGGCGACGAGGGCGGGTTTGCCCCGAAGCTCGACAGCGCCGAAGCCGCCTTGGAAGCGATCCTGGCGGCCGTCAAGGGAGCGGGCTACAAGGCTGGCAAACAAATATTCCTGGCCTTGGACGTCGCGGCCTCGGAATTTTACAACCGGGAGAAGGGCACCTACACCTTCAAGAAAAGCACCGGCAAGACGCTCTCCGGGGGGGAACTCGTGGACTTTTACGTCAAGCTTTGCCGCGACTATCCCATTGTCAGCATTGAAGACGGCTGCGCCGAAGGGGACTGGAAGAACTGGAAGACGCTGACCGAGAAGCTGGGGAGCAAGGTGCAACTGGTCGGAGACGATCTGTTTGTCACGAACGTGAAGTTTCTCAAGAAGGGAATCGATAGCGGCACGGCCAATTCCATTCTCGTAAAAGTGAACCAAATCGGTTCGCTGACCGAAACGCTCGATGCAGTGGAACTGGCGCAGAACAACGGCTACCGCGCGGTGCTTTCCCATCGCTCCGGGGAAACCGAGGACGCCACTATCTCCGACATCGCGGTGGCGACGAATTGTGGGCAGATCAAGACCGGATCGCTCAGCCGAACCGATCGAACCGCGAAGTACAACCAACTGCTGCGCATCGAACAGATTTTGGGCGAGCGCGCTGTCTACGCTGGAACGACCGTGCTGCCGAATTTTTGATTTTAGATTTTTGATTTGCGATTGGTCGACTTCCCGGCCTGCCAGGAGTTCGAGCGGCTGTGTTGCTCGACCGGCCCGACTCACCAAGGGCGTCCGAATGTCAACGATCCAAAATCCAAAATCGCAAATCGCAAATCGAAAATCCCCTCATTCCTTGTAGATAAAGAATTGTTCGATGATGCCGTCGGTGCGGCGGTACATGAGGGTGCGAAGGTTCTGGTCTTTGAATATCAGGCGCGTCGTGGTGACCTCCATGCCGCCGCGCTCGTTGCTGCTCATGACTTCCGCCGACGTGGGTTCTCCGAAGGATTGAAAACGCCGGGCGGCTCCTGTGATGCGGTCCTGGGTCATGTAGTCGTTGAAATCGGCGCTAAACTCGCCTCGCGGGAACTCGCCCCGTTGCAGGGCGACGAAGAGCCGCCGGGAAGTTTCCCCCGCGGGTGCGCCGGTCACCTTCGGCACGGCCGCTGACTCCTTCAAGAGCAACGAGAATATCTGGCCGGGCAAACCACCGAGTCCGCCGTCGGTATTGCAGAGCATGACCAACGCTGAGCGGGTGGAAGGAACTGTCGCATTCCACGCATTGAAGCCGGCAACCGCACCGCTGTGGGACAAAACAAGCCGGCCGTTCTGGTATCGAATGGAGAGGCCGCACCCGTAGTCGGACACCTTTCCGGACGAAAGCGGGCGCGTTTTGGTCATGACCGTGAACGATTCCGGGGTGAGAACTTTGCCGCCCACCAACGCCAGGTTCCAACGGGCGAGATCGGTTGGCGTGGAGTAGATGCCCCCGGCGGCTCCGATCCAGCCCGCGCCTTCGGGAGAGATGGCTTCAGGTGGGCTCAAGGCAAACGATGTGTAGCCGCGCGCCACGCCCGGAGTGCCGGGCGGTGGTTCGAAAAGCGTGTTCGTCAGTCCCAGGGGTTGAAGGATCCGCTCCCTGAGGAACGCGGCGAAGCTCTGGCCGGATACTTTTTCCACGACGCGGCCCAGGAGGATGTATCCGGTGTTGCTGTAGGAGTAGTTGCTTCCCGGCTCAAAGTCCAACTTGCCTCCTGCGTACTGCCGCAGGAGTTCGTCAGGTTCGATCCCTTTCTGCATTCGGCGATCGACGTAGTCGAGCGGATAGTAGTCCGGATATCCCGACGTGTGATTCATCAGATCGAGCAGCGTGATGCTTTCTGCTTTCGAAAGGTTGGGATAATACTTCGTGACTTTGTCCTGCACAGAGAGCTTTCCATTCTCGGCCAACAGGAGGATGCAGGCGCAGG
>Ga0070689_100000566_pt1 | contig 22214 bp, 24 predicted proteins | sample KBSS23HmetaG_FD_64669 | JGI IMG/M metagenome (GOLD analysis project Ga0070689, IMG submission 64669) | Switchgrass rhizosphere microbial communities from Kellogg Biological Station, Michigan, USA - KBS S2-3H metaG | ecosystem: Host-associated > Plants > Roots > Rhizosphere ...
CCGGAAAAATGATAAAAGTCCTTTTCTAATGGTCTTTGGGGCTTAGTGGTAGTTGATGGAGGACAGAGCGTTATGTCGCGCGGGCGAATATCAGCAGCGGCTATAGATGTAAATACGATCCATGCAATTCATAGACCAGAACCTCCAGATCGGTTGCATGCGGATGCGAAGGAGATATGGAGGCAAGCGGTAGGTCGACTGCCACCTGACTGGTTCCCAGCAGAGACGTTACCTATGTTAGAGATATATTGTGTGCACGTTGTACTGCACCGAAGACTGAGTGGTATGGCACTTAAAAATGGCATTCCTGGTGAGGATGTTCGTTCAATAGCCAAGCAATTAGCGGAAGAGGCAGATTTAATTGCTAATTTGGCTACAAAGATGAGGTTAACACAGCAGTCAACACATGACCGGAAAAAATCGAAAGGTAAGATCAAAGCCGAGCCAGTCGAAGCCGGAGATGCGGAGCGAGAAAGTCATCCTCTGGATTGAGAAGCACTGTCGGATACCGGAGGGGAAGGATGTAGGTAAGGCTGTAGCACTCCGGGAATGGCAGAAGGATGCTATCCGGAAGATTTATGATAACCCGGCTGGTACGCGGACAGTGATTTTTACTATGGGCCGCAAGAACGCAAAATCAGCCTTGGCGGCGTTCCTTCTCCTTGTGCATATGGCTGGCCCGGAAAAGCGACTTAATTCTCAGCTGTATTCTGACGCTCAGAGCAGAGATCAGGCAGGTGTGATTTTTGAATTAGCGGCAAAGATGGTGAGGATGTCTCCTTCACTATCCGCGCATTTTACAGTCCGAGACACTGCGAAGCAGATTCTTTGTCCGGAGTTTGGGACTAAATATCGGGCACTCTCCGCAGAAGTCGCGACGAGTTTTGGCCTAAGTCCTGCATTTATTATTCATGACGAGCTTGGCCAGGTCAGAGGTCCTAAATCTGAGCTCTATGAAGCTCTGGAGACGGCGACAGCAGCTCAAGAAGCTCCGCTCTCGATCATCATCAGTACTCAAGCTCCCACGGATGGTGACTTGTTATCTATTTTGATGGACGATGCGGAGAGCGGGTTAGATGAGCGAGTTGTTCTGATAAAATATTCTGCGGATATTAATCTTGATCCTTTTTCGGAAGAAGCAGTTAGTCAGGCTAATCCTGCTTATGGAGATTTTCAGAACAAGGATGAAGTTCTGGCGATGGCAGAAGCCGCGAAGCGCATGCCAAGTCGAGAAGCAAGTTATCGTAATTTGGTTCTTAATCAGCGGATTGAAGCGTCTAATCCTTTTATATCTCGATCAACTTGGAATTCTTGCGTTGGTGAAGTCGTGGAAAGATTTACCGGTGATGTGTATGGCGGTCTCGATTTATCGGCCACTACCGATCTAACCGCGCTTGTACTCATTTCGAAGGTTAACGATGTCTATCAAGTTAAGCCGACATTCTGGCTTCCGGAGCATGGCCTCGCGGAACGAAGCCGCCTAGATCGTTCGTCCTATGACGTATGGGCGAGGGAAGGTTATCTGAAGACCACGGAAGGAAAGTCTGTTGAATATGAATTCGTTGCGAATGAGATTTGGGAATTATCGCAGGAAATGAAACTAAAGAAGATTGGTTTTGACCGTTGGGGATTTAGGAATTTTAAACCGTGGTTGCTTAGAGCTGGATTTACGGAAGATCAGATTGAAAAGCTTTTCTTTGAATTCGGGCAAGGCTTCCAGTCGATGTCGCCTGCGCTCCGCACCCTTGAATCTCTGATCTTGAATGGTAAGCTCGTTCACGACAACCATCCGGTTCTCTCGATGTGCGCGGCTTGCGCCGTAGTCACGAAGGACCCTGCGGGTAACAGGAAATTGAATAAGGCCAAGAGCCACGGACGTATCGACGGAATGGTGGCGCTGGCTATGGCTGCTTCGGTCGCGGAGACGGCGGAGAACGTCCCAGCGCCAAAATACGAGCTGATGTTCGTATGATAACGAAAACAATCATCGACGGATTACTAGTCATCTTAATGATGGGTGGCATATTGGCCATCGCTATGGTTTACCATCACCTAGAGACAAAGCCGTAAACGAATTCGGTGGGTGACAAACAGGAGAATGAAAATGAAGTATCGGGTTCTACAAGGTGTGATGATCGACGCTACCGACTACAATCCGGGAGCGGAGGTCGATCTGGACGAGAACCGTGCAGACGTTAAGTCGCTTCTATCGAACGGGAAGCTACAACAGGTCGACGGTCAACACGATAATGAAGGTCTGCGCCGAACGACGACAGAAAGTAAACCTGTCGCACCGATGACGACCGAGAACAGTGACTCATTGGCTCCCGGCAAAGACTATCAAGTTTGAGAAACTAGCCGCCGTCTCGATGCTGTAGCTCTCATCCGCAGCGGTGAGAGTGAGCCTGTTGTGAGATAGGCTTAGGGAGACGGCGGCAACTTTTAGCGGGCGAAGGAAGCAAAGGAGATAATGAACAAGCAGATTGCCTACGCAGTGTTGAACATCAAGTCCGTCGATAAGCAGAAGCGCATCATCCTCGGCACGGCGACAACTCCAACACCAGACCGCGTTGGTGACATTATCAACCCTCTCGGTGTCGAGTTTAAAAATCCACTTCCGCTTCTCTGGCAGCACATGTCGGACAAGCCGATTGGTACGGTGAAGCTACAGAAGCCGACAAAAGACGGCATTGACTTCATCGCGTCTCTTCCTAACCCTGATGAAATTAAGAGTCAGAGTTTACGGGACCGCGTCGAAGAGGCTCTTGAAAGTGTTGAGCTTGGCCTCGTTCGTGCGACCTCGATTGGTTTCCGTCCTATCAAGTTTGCTTTCATGAAGGACGGAGGAGTTGACTTCCAAGAAACTGAGGTGATGGAATTATCGCTAGTGACGATCCCAGCAAACGCTGAGGCCACCATCTCTCAGATTAAGTCTATTTGCCACTCCGGTAAGTCTGGAGACCTCAACGCCAAAGACATGAGCACCGGTCAATCGACCGATAATGCGGCGAAAGCCGCGACGACTGTCAAGGCATCATCCAACCCAAAGGAGGCATCGAAGATGCCGAAGACTGTTGCAGAAAAAATTTCTGCGTTTGAGGCCACTCGCGCCGCGAAAGCTGCGCAGCTGGTGAAGCTTGCGGAAGGAAGCGGTGAAGGCGATCAAATGGAGACGCTGAACACCGAACAGAAGGAACAGCACGACAACTTGGTGACGGAGCTGAAGGAAATTGACGAGCACCTCGTTCGTCTGCACGACACCGAGAAGTACGTCAAGGAGAGCGTGAAAGAAGTGACCTCCGAGACGATCACTGCTGAGAAGGCGAAGCAGACTAACAGCAGTGCCGTTGTTCGCGCCAAGGTGAATGCGAACGTTCCGAAGGGTCAATCCTTCGTGCGTTATGCGCAAGCACTGACGGCAGGCAAAGGCAGCGTTGATGCGTCGATACGCTTTTGTAAGTCGGCAATGCAGCGTGGTGGCTGGGATAACACCCCAGAAGTTCTCGACTGGCTGGAGCTTGACATCTCGTCGATCATGCGAGAGAAGGCTGCGGTTGGCGTCGGCACTACGACAGATGCGACATGGGCTTCGCCGCTCATTGCGTATAACGTTCTCGCGTCGGAGTTCATCGAATTCCTACGCCCGAACACAATTATCGGTCGCATCCCCGGCTTGCGTCGTGTTCCCTTCAACATCCAGATGCCGCGCACGACGAGTGCGACGTCAGCCGGGTGGGTCGGTGAAAACGCTCCGAAGCCGGTTAGCGCGATGGCCTTCGATACGGTTCAGCTGCGTTGGGCAAAGGCCGCAGGCATCGTCGTCCTCACGGACGAGTTGGTGCGGTTCTCTAACCCGTCGGCAGAAGCCGTTGTTCGGCAGGACCTCGTCGACACTATCACGCAGTTCCTTGATCGTCAGTTTGTTGACCCATCGGTGGCCGCAGTCACCAACGTGTCACCGGCCTCGATCACGAATGGCGTGACTGGCGTGACTCCGACTGGAACGAACGAAGCGGCGCTTCGCGCGGACGTAGCAACGTTGTTTGCCAACTTGCTTACGCTCAACTTGTCGCCGTCTGGTGGCGTGTGGATCATGACGCAGCAGCAAGCTCTGCGGTTGTCGCTCATGGTGAACTCGCTCGGTCAGTCGTCTTTCCCGAATATCAACGCGGAAGGCGGCACGTTGTTTGGTTATCCAGTTGTGGCTTCGGAAAACATTCCGTCCACGACAGGTTCGCCAACAGAAGGCTATCCGATCATCTTCGCGCTCGCGAAGGAGATTTTGCTAGCTGATGATGGTCAGGTTGTGCTCGATGCCAGCAATCAGGCTTCGATCCAACTCGACAGCGCTCCGGATTCACCTCCGGGCGCTTCGACTGCCTACATCTCCATGTGGCAGATGAACATGACCGGTCTGCGCGCTGAGCGCTGGATCAACTGGCTGAAGCGCCGCACTGGCGTTGTTCAGTTTATTTCGGCTGGTTTGTATCGCTAAGTCTGACTTCGGTTAGCTCGCCCCCGCGAGCTGGCCAAGGTGGAGGAGGACCAGTGCAGAGTCGCCCCTGTAACTGGTCCTCTTTTCCTTAAACAAACGGGAGAAACAAAGTGAAAGTCTTGGTCGAAGCCTTGCAGAACTTTCCATACGATTACGCTGACCGAAAGGTTGGCGATAAATTTGAGTGTGACTCCGAGCACGCTCGCGTTTTCGAAGTTCATGGAAAAATTAAAACCATAAAAGAAATTGCCGAAGAACTTCCTGAACAATTGCCATACCCAACTGCCTCCCACACTGCTGAAGAAGATGGAGATGACGCGGTCGAACGTCGTCGCAATAAGAAATACAAGCGCCGGGATATGCGAGCAGAAGAATGAAGATACTAGGATTTGAAGTCAGTCGTGTAAAGACTCCGGTTCCAGCGACGACAACTCCGGTTGGTTGGACTTTCAGCGGTCCCGGTGATTGGCTTAACGGTTGGCCGATTGTCCAAGAGCCTTTCACCGGCGCTTGGCAGCGCAACATGGAAACGCGCTTGGAAAGCGTATTGTCTTTTTACGCGGTCTATGCCTGCGTTAATCTTATTGCTGGAGATATCGGCAAACTTAATCTCAAGCTCGTCCAGAAGATTAAAGAGAATGTCTACGAGGAAATTGATGTTCCGGCTTTTTCGCCTGTTCTTCGCGTGCCGAACCGCTACCAGACGCGCCAACAGTTCATGGAGAACTGGATGGTGTCCAAGCTTACGTCCGGCAACACTTACATTTTGAAGGGACGTAATAAATCAAACCTCGTCGAGGAGATGCATGTTCTGCATCCGGCTCTTACCAAGCCTATGATTTCAGATTTGGACGGGTCAATTTGGTATGCCATTGGCACCGATCCTTTGGCCGGTGTTGAAGACTCAAACGTTATGGTTCCAGAGTCTGAGATTATTCATGACCGGTTTCCGCCGCTCGGCGGTCATCGGCTTTGTGGTGTCTCGCCAATAATGGCATGTGCGCTGGCAGCTGTTCAGGGAATGAACATCCAGCGCAACTCGGTAAAGTTTTTTGCCAATGGTGCCAAGCCGAGTGGTGTTTTGACAGCACCTGGTACTATCGACGAGACGACGGCGAAGAGATTGAAGGAACAGTGGCAGCAAAACTATTCAGCCGACAATATCGGCAAGGTGGCTGTCCTTGGTGACGGTTTGTCCTATGCGCCAATAGAAATGATGACGGCGCAGGATGCGCAGGTTGTTAATCAAATGAAGATGACGGCGGAAATGGTGTGTACCGCTTTTGGCGTTCCACCACACAAAGTCTCAATTGGTCAGATGCCAAATTATAATAACATTGAGGCACTTGACCAGAATTATTATTCAGGCTGTTTGCAGAAACACATTGAGGCAATCGAAGCCTGTCTCGACAAAGGTTTGGGATTGGAAAAACAATCCATTCCTTACCAGACCGAGTTGTGTCTTGATGACCTTTTGAAAATGGACACTCCGACTAAAATCAAGACTTACATGGATTCAGTTCGTGGCGTGTTAACGGCAAACGAGGCACGCGAGAAGTTGGGATATGATGATGTTGAAGGCGGCGACGCCGTTTTGTCCCAGCAACAGAATTATGACATTGCGGCACTCGCCAAAAGAGATGCGAAGCCAGACCCATTTGCATCCAATAAAATTCCAGCGGCACCCAAGCCAGCTCCGCAGACGCCAGACAACTCGGGAGAGCAGTTGACCCAACCCGAACCGCAGAAGGCTCTGCCACCTCCAAAAGCTGAGTGGGGAAAAGAGAGCTTGCTGAAAGGATTAAGAGATGCAGCCGCATGAGCAGGCGCAATTTCTCACTGCCGTAAGCGAGTTCGTTCAGGAACAAGTTGTCAAGGCTGTGTCGTCGGCAGTGCAGCCTTTACAGATGAAGATCGAAGATTTGGAAGCGCAACTTGCCGCTCGACCAATCATCGAGGAAGGCGACGTTATTGAGCGCACCTTCGATTCAGTCATGAAGAATTTATCGCCAGATAAATATGCGATGATGGACGACATCAGCAAGATCGTTGAGCACGAACGAGTGCAGACTGGTGAAGCGCTAATGCGCATCAGCGACGTGATGAAACTTATGCAAGATAAGATTGAAGCATTTCCTGTTCCGAAGGACGGAAAGGATGGCGCAGACGGAAAGGATGGCGTGGTCAACTACGACAAAATGACCGAAGTTTTGAATGGCCTCATCGCTCAATATTTTATGGCTTACCCAGTCAAGCATGGTCGCGATGGTGAGCCGGGCAAGGATGGTGTCGACGGAAAAGACGCGGAAATAAATTGGGAAGGTGTAAGAGGAGTTGTTGCTGAATTGGTCGAAGAGCATCACAAAAAATATCCTGTCGCTGATGGTATGGACGGCAAGGACGGGGCTAGCATAACGGCTGATGATGTTTTGCCAGCTGTCCTGTTGCATACAGAACAGACGATTGAAAAATTATTTACTGAATGGCCAAAGCCAAAGGATGGTAAAGACGGCAAAGACGGTGAAAGAGGGACCGATGGTCACGACGGCAATTCTGTATCACCTGACGATGTTCGTGATATGGTCGACGCTTCTGTTTCTAAGGCTGTCGCTGCTCTTCCTGGGCCTGTTGATATTACTGGCTCTGTCATTGACCGTGATGGTGTTCTCTCTTTCCTGCGAAGTAACGGCACAACTCTCAAGGTGGGCTCAGTGGTCGGCAAAGATGGGCGGAGTATTACTGCCGAAGAGGTTCGAAAGCTGGTTGAAGAAGCTGTAGCAGAACTCCCGCCTGCAAAGGATGGAGCACCCGGAAAGGATGGTATTGACGGTGTTGGATTTGACGGACTTGATATCAAAAAAATTACCGACCGAGATTATGTGTTCATCGTCGGAAATTCCGATGCAACGAAAATGAAAGAATTCCCTATAAGAATTGAAGCCCAGATCAATAAAGGTTTCTGGACTGATGAAGTCGAGTACGAGCGCGGCGACCTCGTCACGCTTGGCGGTTCGCAGTGGTGCTGCACGGCTGAGAAGACAAAGATGCGTCCAGAGACCGGAGATGGAAATGACTGGCAGCTCTCGGTGAAACGCGGTCGCGATGGTAAACAAGGTCCTCCGGGACTGAAAGGAGAAAAAGGAATTGATGGCCGCGACGGACGCGACTTAACGCAGCTCGCTTTCGACGGGAGTAAAAGTTGAGCTTCGTCTACGAACGGCCTGATGCGGACCTGATTGACGGTGATTGGACCGATCCTTACGGCAACCAATCTTTATTCGATAAGGTCGATGAGTCGAGTGATTCTCCGTCTGATTACGACTTAGAATATATAATTTCTGGCGTTGACCCTTCTAACGACACGGCGCTTCTTCGTCTTTCTGATCAGACTGGCAGCACTCCAGCTTCAATTCGTTATCGCATAAAGAAGCAGGGCACTTCCGGGACCATCGACATTGACGTTGAGCTACGCCAAGGTGCAACAGTTATAAGCCGCTGGACGCATTTGGATGTCTCTACTACTTACACGACTTACACTCAGCCGATTGATCCGGCTGCGTTCGCTTTGATTAGCGATCCATCTGACCTGCGCATCGCAGTCAATGCTGTTGAACGGTGGTGGCTGGATGACGCGATGGTAGATTTAGATTTTGATAATGATCGTTATTATCAGTTACAGAATAACTTCGATGAAATTCTGCTGCTTCACTTTGACGGAGTGGACGCAGCGACGACTACGGCAGACAGTTCGCTTCGACACACCGTCACATTTAACGGCAATGCTCAGCTTGACACTGCGCAGAGTAAGTTCGGCAGCTCTTCGTTGTTGCTGGATGGAACCGGTGATTCAGTGTCGCTGGACGGCAGCGAAGACTTCGCCTTCGGCATTGGTGACTTTACGGTCGACTGCTGGGTCAGGCCGACGCTCGGAGCGGTCTCAGCGATCATCGACTTTGGTGAATTCAATAACACCAATTTCGAGGTCTACTATCTTATCGGCGGAGGGCTGTTCTTCTACGCAGCTGGGGCTGATCGCATATCCGGTGGCGTCTCCGTTAATGGTGGCCAGTGGAATCACATCGCCGTGGCGAGAGCGTCAGGCCAGACGCGGCTGTACCTGAATGGAGTACAAGTTGGTGCCGCCTACGCCGACAGCAACAACTACACGAATGTCCCCAGCTATCCGGTCATTGGCGACGATGGTCTCGGAGGCTTCGGCGTCACCGGCTGGATCGACGAGGTGCGCGTCATCAAGGGTCGCGCGGCATTTCCGCCAGGAGGCTTCTCCGTTCCGACAGCAGCCTATGGCGACAAGTATCCAGTTGCTCTTCTACTGCACGGCGACGGAGTTGACGCCGCGACCATCATCCCAGATAGCGCCGGTCGGCATCAGGTAACTGCGAACGGAAACGCGCAGCTCGACACGGCGCAGTTCAAGTTCGGCACTGCGTCCATACTATTCGATGGCACCGGGGACTATCTCGACGTTGCCGGAAACTTGGCAGACTTTGTACTTTCTACTGCTGACTTTACTCTTGATCTATGGGTTCGGTTTAATTCGCTGTCCGGCACGCCAACGTTGTTTGATGGCAGGAGCGCCGAGCCTTCGGTCAATCCGCTGCTTTACGTCTCTTCATCAAAGCTAACGTACAAGGTCAATGGAACAGATATTATAGTCGGCACAACGACGTTATCGACGGCGACTTGGTATCATGTGGCGCTTGTTCGTCAGAGTGGACTGACAGGGTTATTCTTGAATGGAGTGATGGAAGCAGCTGCATCTGACTCCAGTGTCTATGTCGGTAGCGCGGCTCGCATTGGAGCGGACTTTAATGGTTCGAACGGTCTGAACGGCTGGATCGAGGAGTTGCGTTTTGTGAAGGGGTTCGCGGCTTGGTTGCCAATACCGCAGCAACTTCTAATGCACATGGACGGTGCGGATGCCTCGACTACATTCACAGATGCAACGGGCAGGCACTCGACAACAGCGATAGGCAACGCGCAGCTCGACACGGCGCAGTTCAAGTTCGGCACTGCTTCAGTTTTGTTTGACGGTACGGGTGACGGCCTTAACGTCGCGGACACAGGAGACTTTGATTTTGGTACTGGTAATTTTACGATGGACCTATGGATTCGCCTCAACAGCACGGCGACAGATCAATCCATCTTTGACTTCAATACCTCAGACCCGCGCATCATAGTTTCATTTCAGACATCAACTAAAGAAATTCAGGTTGCATTTCAGACTGTTTGGAGTTTTGGGTCTGGGTCTAATACCATTGCCAACACAGGACAGTGGTATCACATTGCTTTAACTCGAAGCGGTTCAACGTTCTATCTTTTTGTCGATGGCGTTCTCAAGAACACGAACTCTCCGGCGAGTTCGGATATTCAGTGCGGCGCTAACCTCAAAGTCGGAATCCATCTCAATGATTCGTCTAATCCATTTAACGGATGGATGGATGAGATACGCATCGTAAAAGGCGTGGCGATGTGGACTGGCCTCTTTTATGTGCCGACCAGTCCTTACGGTCTCGTAACCGGCTTCTCTGTTCCAACTGTTGCCTACGCCATGAACTGGACGCGCGACAAGTACGCGTCGCTGCTGTGCCACTTCAATGGCCCCGATACGTCGACCAGTATGAATGACGCGACTGGTAAGCATCAGTTGACCGCTAACGGGAGCGCACAAATTGACACGGCACAAAGTAAGTTCGGTGGAGCGTCGGCTTTTTTTGAAGGAACGACTTCCAATCTTTCGACCACAGACGCTCTTACTGAATTTGCGTTCGGCTCCGGAGACTTCACGATTGACTTCTGGCTGCGGCCAAATGCGGCGACGCATTCTGGTCGATGCTATGCGGGAGGTTTTCTGACAGATGCTGATAAGCCTATCATCGACATCATCAGCGGCCAAATGTATTGGCGCTTTAATAGCGGAACGCAAATCATCGGAACGACTGTTCTGGCAGCCGCTACTTGGTATCACATCGCTGTCGCGCGAAGCGGAAACGCTACGAAGCTTTTTGTAAATGGCGTGCAAGAAGGATCGACGTACACCGGGACAGAGAGCCTCGACAATGACAGCTCCAATAATTGCCCGCGCATCGGTTCTAACGTCACAGGCGGGTCTAACTTCTTGAACGGCTGGATCGACGAGCTGCGGGTGATAAAAGGTTATGCCGCGTGGACTGGGGACTTCACTCCTCCTGTAGCTCCGTATCGCGCTGGAGAGCCGCAGGTTAATCGGTTCATCTCTCTCACTCGCGCGTCTGTCGCATACGAGACGAATGCGGCCAAGCAATTGACGCTGGCCAAGACCAGTGAAATTCGCATCAGCGATCTGGGGATGCAGGTCGAAGATGCGCGGACGAATACCAAAACACGCAGTCAAGAGTTCGATAATTCTAGTGAGTGGAATACTATCCAAAATATAACCGTTACTGCGGATGCTGCTGTTGCCCCCGATGCTACGACGACTGCTGATAAATTGATCCCGAATACAACAAATGCATTTGATCATACGATAGGCAATGTGTGTAATTCAACAGGAATTGGCTTAGTGACGTGGAGTTGTTACTTCAAACCAGCCGGTTACAATTATGCATCCATAATTGGACAAGATCAGACAGCCGATACAAGACTTTTTGTTATGTTTGATCTGGTTGGTGGCACTATTGCACAAACCATAACTAATATGGGAAGTGGAGCAGCACCGACTCAAGTTAGTTCTAGTATTGAAGTTCTCGGAAATGGATGGGTTAGAGGTAGTGTTACTTTTAGCGTTGTAAATAACAATCTTACCATGAATGTGGCGGTCCATAATGCCACGCCAAGGGCCTCGTATGCCGGTGATGGCACATCTGGTGTGTATGCTTGGGGAGCCCAGTGTGAGCTAGGCGCTTTCGCCTCTTCCTATATTCCCACGACGAGTGCATCTGCGACACGCGCAACAGACTCAATTCTTTTAATTAAAGATGCTCTGGCTGCATTCAAAAGCGTAAACGGGTCCTTGATTTCTAAAGTTGCCGTAACAGTAAGCACGACTGTCATTCCTGCTATAATTGGCGGTGATGATTTTCTTATAATAAATACTGACAATAAAGTTCACTTGATAAGTAATTCAGACAATCCCGGAAATGGCACATCACTTCGTCCCAACGATGACAATGTCGGCTACTCTTGGGACTCAGCAAATTTTAGTATTATTTTGAATGGTGGCACTGTGAAGACAGGAACGGATAATCTAAGACACGTTGCACCTCAATATCTTGGTGGAAACTCAGCTGGCGCATACAGTCAGCTGTGGGGCTACATGAGTCGAGCGACGTTTTGGAATTACAAACTTTCTGATGCCACATTGCAGGCATTAACTGTATGATTGACTATTTTTTCAAATGGAATTCTGAGATTGCTGCGATGAAGGACGCGATCAGGCTGGCGAATTATCTCGGCGTTGATATTTCTTCTCCACCAATGCAGTCGTCCGGATCGCTTCCGCAGGTCAACTTGCCGGTCATCCCTGCTGACGGTCCCGGCAGGAAGTCTATCGCAGCGGTTTTTCAGGGCAGCGGAAGGATGCAGACGTTCACGCAGCCGTGGTTTAACTGGGCAACGTTTCGAGTTCTTCCGAACGTCAAGGCTTGGAGAATAAGTCAGGATGTTTTCGCTGGTTCTCCTCCGGAGTTCGTTAGTCATACTTACTTGCCGGGATGGTTTGCCATACTGGCGATGGAAGAGGCGCTTGATGTTCTTCTCAACGATAACAACTTGGCCTTTGCGCTGAACCGAAACTGGACGCCAGATAGTCCGCCAAACTTAATCGTGAAAAATAATATCGGCGCGATTATTCAGGATGTTGGTGTGTCGCCTGTCTTTGCCGGCTCGAATTATCCGGTTGGTGGGTTTAACTAATAACAAGGGAGAAAAACTATGGTGGATGAAATCGTTCATAGACTGAAGAAGGAAGAGACCGAAATACGCAGAGTGATCGACGCGCACTCTGTCGAATTGTTTGCGGTGACCAGCCGCTACAATCAGGAAATTGCTGACATCCACGAATTCGTGAAGATGAAGTTGGAGCGCGTCGAGAAGCTAATTGAGTTGTTGAAGGAGCAAGAGCGCGTGCTCCGGTTCTATAACGGACTTCCCGTCGAACCTGTTGCCCATGCAGCGGAAGCCGTTCTTCTTCCAGCTGGCGGCTTTGGAGCTGCCTAATGAAGCGCTGGGCAGGAATAGCAAGGTTTGGCGGCATCGGTGATAACCTTGTCGCGGGTGCGCCGCTCTACATCTTGAAGAAGCTTGGTTACATGACGGAGATGATTACGTCAGAGCCAAACCATGTCGTCTTCATAAATAATCCGCACATCGACAAGCTCTCGGTCCACAAGACTGAGAAGGACCTACCGCAGAACGACATGCTGGCGTGGCAGAAATGGTTTGCGGGACGGGAAAGAACTTTCGATTTGTTCGCGCATCTATCGCACTCGATGGAAGGACGACACGCGCTGTTCGAGCAGTTCACGTCGTTCTACTGGTCAGACCAATATCGTCGTAAGCTCTGTGCCGGAAGTTATTTGGAAACGGCGTGCGATATTCTCGGGGTGCCTTATGAATTTGATAGATTGTTCTATCCGACTGACGACGAGATGGAACGAGCGCTGCGGACTAAGGAGACGGTTGGTGGGAAGTTTGTTGGCTGGTGTATTAGCGGAAGTCGGATTGATAAGGTCTATCCGTATTGCGCTATGGTCATCTGTCGAATTCTTAAGGAGCTGCAAATTCCCGTCATCATGTTCGGCGCAGGCGAAAAGGAAAAGTCAATTGCTTACGCGATACAGGAGCATGTGAAGCTACAGAATTCGAAGCTGGACGGTCTTCATCTCGCTTTGTCTGGTGACGCCAAGAGTGTCGGAGACGACTTTAGTTGGCCGCTTCGTCGCTCGCTGACTATGGGATGCATCGCCGACATTTATGTTTCACCTGATACTGGCCCGGCTTGGGGTGTCGCGTTCGAACCTATTCCGAAAGTCATCATGGTTAGCCACGCCAGCGCGGAGAATATAACGAAGCACTGGATTAATACGACGACGCTTCATGCTGACCAGACACGAGTGCCATGCTGGCCTTGTCATAAGCTTCACAACACGCCAGACACTTGTCGACCGAACGCAGAGAATAACGGCGCGGCTTGTATTAGTGATATCTCGGTTGAAAAGCTTTTCGACACCATCAGCGGAAAGCTGACGGAGAAGGAGACCAACGTTCTCCAGTTTGCGAGGTCAGCATGAACAGGCGAGAACTCTTTGGAATTGGTTTTGGTGCGCTACTTCCGCTTCCGGCTTTGGCGAAGCCAGCGCCATTGACTTGTCAGCATGAATATCATCTTTGGCCAAGAACGGCGTTCGGAGAAGACTTCACTCGGCAGTGCGTTCACTGCGGAGAGAGGCAGAGGAAGAAGATGGCGTGGTGCTCTCAGTCTCTTCATTCGACAGCGCTCTCATCTTTATATTTTGGGCATTTAGGTGAGCACGCTGTTAGCGATTGGCAGCCTGATGGAAAGTTCGACCCGACTTGGATTAGGCAAATAGCCGGGATACAGTTGCGATGAAAATAGGCATCATTGGTCACGGCATGGTCGGAGAGGTCGTGAATTACGGCATGCGACGCATCGGCCATGACACCGTCGTCGTCGATAAGAAGTTAGCCGGCACAAATCTACATCAAGTCCTCGACACTGACCTTGTATTCGTCTGCGTTCCGACACCGGGAAAACCGAATGGCGCGTGCGACGTTTCAATAGTTGAAAATGTCGTTCGCGAGTTAAGTACATTTCATTACAAAGGCGAGGTCGTGATTAAGTCGACGGTTACGCCAGGAACGACGGAGCGGCTCAGCCGCCAATGCTCTGGAACGGGTACGAGGATTTCATTTTGTCCAGAGTTTCTCAAGGAGCGGTCGCGCTTCGTGGACTTCGTCGAGAACCATGACGTTTGTATTATTGGTGCTGACGAAGAAGATGTGACTTCATTTGAGAAGATCAAGGAGGCGCATGGCAGTTTGCCGAAGCAGTTTGTCTGGCTTTCACGAACCGAAGCAGAGATGGCGAAATACTTTTCAAATTGTTTTAATGCAATGCGCATCGTCTTTGCTAATCAGTTTTATGATGTTTGTCAGGAAGTTGGTGTCGATTACAGTGCTGTCAAGAATGCGATCACCAAGCGGTCGAATATCGGTGACCATTATCTCGACTGCACAAAGAACTTTCGTGCCTTCGGCGGCAACTGTCTGCCCAAGGACGTCAATGCGTTTCGACATTTTGCTGGTGAGGCAGGGGCGTGTGAGCTTCTGTGGCGCGACATCATCACTCTAAATGAATGGGCGGAGGAAAATGACGAAGCTAATGTTGCCTGATGTAAGTCTCGTTATGATTGAGACGAGGGAATGTGAGCTGGCACGTCTCGCCGTCGAGGAGTCATGTTCAAAGGTGGACTTTGGTGAAGTGTTAGTCTTCACCAGTGACATAGGAAAATTTTGGGGTCTCAAGTGTCGGTTCGTTCAAGTGCCAGACTGGCCGGATAAGTTGGGCTGGTCGCGTTGTCTTTGGCAGGAGGTTGCACCTCATCTTCGTACTTCTCATTTCCTTAGCATCCAGTGGGATAGCTGGGTGTTTGACCCGGAGATGTGGCGGAAGGAATATTTGGACTATGACTATGTCGGTTCGCCTTGGTGGTACAAGGACGGACGCAACGTCGGCAACGGTGGCTTTAGTCTTCGCTCAACTCGTCTTCATCGTTTCCTCGGTAAGAATTTGGACCGCTTTCCCTGCACAACTAATATTGATGACGACCTTCTTTGCCGGGGCTACAGGATAAGACTCGAAGAGGAAGGTTTCACTTGGGCACCAGAGAAGGTGGCTGTCGACTTTTCTTTTGAACTAATGCGTCCCAGTGATGACTCGAGACATTTTGGTTTTCACGGAATGTTTAACTGGCATGCGGTCCTGACCAAGGAACAAATTATGGAGCGTGCCGAGATTGCTTATCGGTCTGACTACATAAAGGCACGCATGTGGAAGTCATTCGTAGATAAGAACCCGGAAGTGGGCGAGAGGTACGCTGCGTGACACCGGATGCCGAAGGCAATCTTCACGTTACCATCTTCAGGAATTTTCTGACGGTGCAGGAATCAGCGTTAACTGAAACGGACGATTTGTTAAAAGAGAAATATAAAGGGACGGTTCAAAGCGGTCCATTTAAAGGGATGAAGCTGGATTGTGGTACGGCTTGGCGTGACGGCAACGCTTGCACCAAGTTGGTTGGGTCATACGAGTTTGAACTTCATGGTGCGATTGAAAAGGCAATAGACAGGGAACCTAATTTTATCATCAACGTCGGTTGTGCTGAAGGTTATTACGCAATTGGTCTAGGCCACAGACTTCCTTATGCAGTGGTTCACGCTATGGATATGGACGATAAAGCGCTGGACCAATGCGCAAAGAACGGAATGAACAATGGCATTGTGGGCATGACTTTGGTTCATGGCAAGGTAGGTCCGGAGGACCTGTCGCGTGGTGGTGACAACCGTCTCTATATTGTTGACATAGAAGGGTATGAGTTAGCAGTTCTGGACCCGCAACGGTGTCCTGAGCTTTTGGTAAGTGACATTATTGTTGAGTGTCATGATTTTTTCTACGTCGGGGAAAATGAATCAGCAACTTCAATCATTAGTGATTCGCTGACGGAAAGGTTTCGGGAGACGCACGAAATTGAGAGGATAGAACCGCAGGCACCTTGTCTCGGTGATTATCCCTGTTTGAGTGGCTTAGTTCTGGGTAAGGCTCTTCTCGCAATAACCGAGAAACGCCCTCTTCCAACTGCATGGCTCGCCTGCTGGGCCAAAGAAAGGAGAATATAACGTGGCTAACGTATCTGCATATCTATCGAAGGCGCTTTTGGATTGGGTTTTGGGCGGTGCCACTCCAACACAGCCTTCTTCTCGTCTTGCTGCTTTGTCTCTCGGGACGCCCACTAGCGTGAGCGGCTCGGAAGTCGGCAGCGCGTCAGGCTACGCTCGTCAGACGGCATTGTTCGGTGCGGCAGCTTCGCCAGCCGGTTCTGCATCTAACACGGCTGGTATGACCTTTGGTCCGTTCTCGTCTTCGAACGCGATCCAAGGCTTGTTCCTTGCCGACACGGTGTCGATCTTCTCGGGCAACATGTTGTGGTACGGCACGCTACTCACCGCACGTACTGTGTTGCCGGGTGATACACTTACTGTCGCTGCGGGCAACCTTCTCATCACGCTTGCCTGATGCCGTTTGATCCGCGCGTCCAGAAGTCCGCGCTGGATTGGGTTCTTGGTGGAGGTGCACCTGTTCGGGCGACGAGCAGGTTCATATCCTTCGCTACTCAGTCGCCGAGGAGTGATTCGGCGTTCGACGGACCTTTCTCACCAAGAGTGACAGTGTCGTTTGCTGCGGCTAACTCGCCGCAGATGTCTGTGACTAACTTGAACGCCTTTTCCAACGTGACGGCGACGGCGGCAGGTACAGCGGTGGGATTCAATATCTGGGACGCTGCCGCTGGTGGTCAGCGTTTGGCATGGGGAACGGTGACGGCAAATATCGGATGCAAGAGCGCGGACAACATAGCAATAGGAGTCGGGCTTCTAAAGATAACTTTGGCGTGAGGTCCTGCGGCGAGTGCACACTCTGCTGCAAGATACCTCGCATTGAAGATATCCCAAAGCCGTCGTGGTCCTATTGTATGCACTGCAAGGTTGGTGTTGGCTGCGGAATTTATCACAAGGGTAGACCGGAAGTTTGTGTTGACTTCACTTGCAATTGGCTAATCGACAAAAACATTCCGGATAATCTTCGACCAGACAAGATTCACATGTACGCTCACGGCGGCAAGGGAGATGCGGTCGTAAAAATTATGATTGATGACGACCATCCGAACGCAATTAACTCGGACGCTGGAGCCTGTCTCATCGAGGGTTACAGGTCGATGGGCAATCACGTGATTGTGGTTACCAAAGACATTATTCGTTTTCTTTGTGGTCATGGTCGAGAAAAACCGGCCAAGCTTGATCTGGACTGGACGCTATGACGCAGAGAGCTGGTCAATTACAAGCAGCAGTTACAGGTGGAGCAAGTTTTGCGGCTAGTAGAGGTGCTGTAGACGTATCCGCTAATTTTAGTGGCGCTGGCGGCTTTACTATCGTCTCTCAAATACCTGCTCGCGGCGTCGTCTCGTTTCTTGAACTTGAGCTTACGCAATCAGCTGCGACGAATACATTACAAGTCAGCTTTGCTGGTTCTGGCAATCTTTCTGCCAGAGCCAATCTAAAAGAGGCTGCGACAGTCAACTTCGCTGGTGCTGGCAATCTTTCTGCACTCGGTAATCTCAAGCAAGCAGTTACTGCCAACTTCGCCGGTGCAGGCAATCTTTCTACTCTCGGCAATCTTAATCAGGCAGTCACGGTTAACTTCGCCGGTGCTGGTAGCCTTAGTGCGAGAGGTGATACGTTTGTTCCTGCTGCAGCTACGTTTGCTGGCGCTGGCAATTTCTCGGTGCTGGCTAACCTTAAGCTCGACGCTGATGCGACGTTCAGCGGCGCAGGCAACCTTTCTGTTCTTGCTAATCTAAGAGAAATTGCTGCTGTTCAATTTGCTGGTGCAGGCAACCTTTCTGTTCTGGCAAATCTTAAACAGGCCGTGTCAGTACGTTTTGACGGTGCGGGCAATCTTCTTGTCTCGGCATCTCTTGGTCAGGCGATAACGGTTCGCTTCGATGGCGCAGGTAATCTTTCAGCGCTCGCACAAACGTTCATCCCGGCAGCTGCGACTTTTGGCGGCGTTGGTACAATGTCTGTGGACGCAGCCATCGTCTCAGGTGGCGCGGCTAAGGACATTGCAGCGACTTTCGCTGGTGCGGGTTCGATGTCCGTCCTTGCCAATCTTGGTGAGGCAGTTGCGGTCCAGTTTAACGGTCTCGGTGCCATGTCGATTTACGGCACCATGCGTGAAGTTATTTCAGTTCAGTTTAATGGCGCTGGCAATTTCTCTGCTAATGTAAATCAAGGTCTGGCTGCAACGGTGCAGTTCAACGGCTCTGGCGCGATGTCCGTTAGAGCTCAACTTGCAGAAGCTATCACAGCTCAGTTCAACGGTGCCGGTTCGTTTACGATAACAGAGCGTCAGAACCTAGCTGCGTCTGCTCAGTTCAATGGTCTTGGCAGCTTTATAATTACAGAGCGTCAGAACCTAGCGGCGGCAGCAACCTTCGCCGGCGCAGGTTCAATGACCGTTACAGAGCGTCAGAACCTAGCGGCTCTTGCGACCTTCGCGGGTGCAGGTGGACTGAGTGCCTATGTGAACTCTCGGTTGATGGCGTTTGCGACGTTTGGTGGTCAAGGTTCCTTGTCAGCTAACGTCGATTCGTCGAACGCCAAAGACTTGGCCGTTCGGTTTAACGGCGCAGGCAATATGTCCGTTCAAGGCAACCTGCGAATGCTTGCCTTCGCGACCTTCGGCGGTGTCGGTGATTACTCAGTTCTTTGTAACGCAGCAATGCGTTGTGCGACAACGTTTGCTGGTGCTGGTGGCATCTCTATTACAGGTCAAGTGGGAATGCGCGGTGTTGTTAACTTCGCTGGCGCAGGGAGCATGTCGATAGACGCACGAGTGACCAAGTCAGCGTCCGTTATCTTTAGTGGCAACGGAACGTTGGCTGGTGTTCAGGTCCGGCAAGGATGTGCGGCGCTGAGTATTCTAAATGGCGCTGGCGCGATGTCGGCTTACGTTAATGCCGGTGTAAGTATCTCGGCGCGGTTTGCGGGCGAAGGGTTCCTCTCCGTACTTGTGTCTGGAGGGGTTGTACCGCCACCACCGAGAAGCCCAACAATCAAAGGCTCTCGAGGTCCCGAGGCTCAACCGAGCAGGAGCAACGTCAGTGAAGGGACGCGCAGCAACCTCAGCGATGGAATTAGGCCGGACAATGACCAGCCACGTCGTCTTAAGGAGACAGGGTAAATGGCCCTAACATTAATCACTCCACCTGCAGTTGAACCTCTGACTTTGGAAGAGGTTAAGTTGCATCTTCGTGTCGACGCCAGCGACGAAGACAACTTAATAAATATCTACATCAGGGCAGCAAGGGAATTTACGGAAGCCTTTCTAGGTCGTGCATTGGTTACGCAGACTTGGAAGTTGACTATTGATGAATTCCCAATTGGTGAAATCAAGATACCCAAGCCACCACTTCAGTCTGTGTCCAATGTTAAATATTTTGATTCAGCTGGATTGGAACAGACGCTTGCCACTTCTGAATATTATGTCGACGCAGCAAGCGAACCGGGCTGGGTTGTTCCTGTTACCAATTCTGTTTGGCCAACTCCGCTGGATGCCATTAACGCAGTCAGCGTGGAGTTTGTTGCCGGGTATTCACCAACGGCAGATTCACCATCAAACCTTGCGTCGAATGTTCCGTTCAACATAAAGGCCGGGATGCTTCTGATCATTGGCAACCTTTATGAGAACAGGGAAGACAATGTTGTGGGCGTCATTTCGACGCGACTACCAAATGGTGCAGAGTATCTTCTCCGAAGGCATAAGTTTGATCTTAGCTTGGCATAAATGCTCGACAAGACTAAGCAGACCCTATTGTCATGGATGCCGGACTGGGAAGACCAGTGTGTGGCCATTGTGGCGTCTGGTGGTTCGGTTCGAAAAGAAGAAGTAAACCTTCTCAAGGACCGTATTCACGTTGTGGCTGTTAACAATTGTTTTGAATTGTGCCCTTGGGCTGAGATGCTTTATGCCTGTGATGCAAAGTGGTGGAGGGCGAAGAAGGGTGTGGCTTCTTTTAAGGGAATAAAAGTCAGTGCCGATAAGGTCCCTGAATTTCCTGACATTAACCAAGTTGAAATAAGACGCTCAGCCGGAATTATTGTTCAGGCAATGTTGTTTGACAGGATTGGGGAGATAGGTGCGGGAGGTAACTCAGGGTTTCAAGCGCTTAATATTATGGCGCAGATGAAGGTTTCCAGCGTTGCCCTTCTCGGTTTTGATATGTGCCTCGTCGGAGGACAAATTCACTGGCACGGTCGGCATCCCGACTCAGGTTCAGTTCTCTACAATCCTGATCAGATGGCGTTTGACCGTTGGATTGGAAGGATGAATGATGCAGCTCCAATTCTAAAATCGCGCGGAATTGAAGTTGTAAATTGCTCTTCGCATAGTGCCTTGAAGTGTTTCCCGAAGATGACGATCCAGCAGACTTTCGAAAGATGGGGTCTATGATGATAAAACTATTTGTCGGATGCAGCGCTAACGGAGAAGACGCGGAGGCGCAGCTTCTTCTTGAGTACACATTAAGGAAACACGCGACGGATGAAGTTGAATTGACTTGGATGAAGCTGTCGCGTAATCCTGAGTCGCCGTGGTACTCGGACCCGAAGAAGAATGCAGGCTGGAATACGGTTGGTTGGGCAACTCCCTTTTCTCCTTTTCGTTGGGCGATACCTCACGTCTGTAATTTTGAAGGACGAGCGATCTATACAGACGTTGACATGATCTTCATGGCGGACATAAACGAGCTATGGACACAGACGATACCGGAGGGAAAATGTCTACTTGCGAAAAACGAGCAGCAGACATGCGTGATGCTTTTCGACAACGCGAGGTGCAAATCCTTCTTTCCCAACTTCGATTCACTGAGGAGAAATCAAGGTTTGTACAGGAACGTGCGGAAAAATATCGGCGCGAACGCCGCGAAATTCTCGGGAAACTGGAACTGCTTGGATGGCGAGAGCTACAAGAGCCTGAGCGATCCGGAGATAAAGCTTATCCACTTTACAAAGGTGGAAACTCAGCCGCACCAGAAGTGGGCAATTCCGCGTCTACGAAAGTCAAATCAAAAGCACTGGGGAGAGCACGCAAGGCAATGCGGTCTTCCTCACGCACGACAGGACGTAGCTCCGCTGGTCGACAAGCTTTGGGCTGATGCGCACGCCGCTGGTTATAGCGTCGAGAAATATCTAGATCAGAACGAGTTCTATGGACAGTATCATCACGTCCGCGCTGGACCGAGAGCAGCATAGGAGGTTAAAATGTCTCCTCTCAGAATAGTAAAGTTTATTGGCTGTTGGTTCTGTATCGTTGCAGCGGTCGCGCTGCTTGTGCTAGGCCACCAGTTGTTTGGGTTGCCCGGAGTTCTTGCTCTCGTCGCCATTGCGTTCGCGCAGGCACCGGAGAGTTGGTGATGAGCTATAAGGTAAATGGAGTTTACACAGTTGGTGACGAGGTTAAGGTGAAGACCTTGCCTGGCCTCGTCGTTACACTTGGCAAGCAGTACGCTGGAAGCTGCTGTTACGGAAATTGCCGGATGCGAAATTTGTGTAAGCTCAATCACTGCGTCGGTAAAACTCTTCTCGACAACGGCTATCGTGTCGAGGATGGCATTTTGTCATATGAGTTTTAAAATGGCTGACAAATATCCTGTTCGCCGCTCCGGTGTCGGCAGCCACGACGTTCGTGAGATAGGTTTGCGTGACCTTTTGTTTTACGCGGATGGCAGCTCTGTTCTAGACATTGGCTGCAATCGTGGTCACGTCGGTTACGAGTTCTATCGTCACGGCGCAACTAAGGTTCACGGTTGCGACATAGACGTGCCTAGTATTAATTGCGCTAGGCAGTGGTTCACCGAGTTGACGA
>Ga0070689_100000567_pt1 | contig 22207 bp, 20 predicted proteins | sample KBSS23HmetaG_FD_64669 | JGI IMG/M metagenome (GOLD analysis project Ga0070689, IMG submission 64669) | Switchgrass rhizosphere microbial communities from Kellogg Biological Station, Michigan, USA - KBS S2-3H metaG | ecosystem: Host-associated > Plants > Roots > Rhizosphere ...
GAGCTTCCATGTGCGGACCTCAGAACAGGCGTTCGAGCGGCCCTGCCGGGAGCGACAGGGTGAGCAGCTTGTCGAACAGCAGGAACACCACGGCGGCAAGGACAAGGCCGATGGCGAGGTCGACGTGGATGGCGCGGCGGCCGAACGCCGTGGCGGTTGCGGCGAACAGCACGGCGGTGGCCGGGATGAAGCCGCCGCCGAGGCCGATGATGGCGATGAGCGCGGCCAAGCCGCCGAGTATGAGGACAACCACCTTCGGATCGAAGCTTTCCCGGGCCGGGAAATCCCCGCGCCAAGCGAGCCAGAAGTTGCCGGCGGCGAGCAGGATCATTCCCGTGGCGATGACGTAAGGCATCGCCTGCGGTCCCATGCCGTAGGTCGTGGCAACCTGCATCGCGCTGGCGTCCCAGAAGATCACCAGGGCAATCAGCAGCAATACGCCTGCGATCACCATGCCGGCGGTATCGGGCTTTCTCGTTGCGGCTGCGTCCACGAAGCGCCTCCCCAGGCTCGGCGTCATCGCCAGGCTTGACCCGGCGATCCAGCTTTTTGCGACGGATCACCGGGTCACGGCGGTTTGCGCCGGCCCGGTGATGACGATGTGTTATTTTGCAGCGGTCAAATTACTTCACCAGCCCGACCGTCTTCATGACAGCGGTTACGCGGGTCTGCTCCTCGGCCAGAAACTTGGTGAACTGATCCGCCGGCATGTAGGCGTCATCCCAGCCTTTCTGCTTGAGGATGTCCTTCCACGAGGCCGACTTCACCAGCTTTTCGACCAGTTCGGCGAGCGTCTTTTTTTGCGCGTCGTTGATGCCGGGCGCGCCGAACACCGAGCGCCAGTTGGTGAGAACGAGATCGACGCCCTGTTCCTTGAAGGTCGGAATGTCGGAGCCGGGCAGGCGCTGCGCCGAAGTCACACCGATGGCGCGGAGCTTGCCGGCCTTGATCTGCCCCTCGTATTCGCTCAGTCCCGAGATGCCGGCGGTGACCTTGCCGCCGAGGATAGCGGCGAGCGATTCGCCGCCGCCGGAGAACGCCACGTAATTCACCTTCGAGGCGTCGGCGCCGGCCGCACCGACGAACAGCGCCGCCATGATGTGATCGACGCCACCGGCCGAGCCGCCGGCAAACGTCACCTTGGCGACATCCTTCTTCACCGCTTCGGCGAGGTCCTTGGCGTTCTGAATCGGCGAATTCGCCGGCACCACCATGATCTGGATTTCCTCGGTGATCTTGGCGATCGGCGTGATCTGCGACATCGAGACCGGGGACTTGTTCATCAGGATGGCGCCGACCATGACGAAGCCGTTGACCATCAGTTGGTTGCCGTCGCCCTTGGCGCCGTTGACGAACTGCGCGAGGCCGACGGTGCCGCCGGCGCCGGCGATGTTGATGACCTGCGCGCTTTTCACGAGCTTCTCGGCGATCAAAGCCTGCTGGATCGAACGCGCGGTCTGATCCCAGCCGCCGCCAGGCGCCGCCGGCGCGATGATTTTCAGTTCCATCTGGGCGAACGCCGAGGTCGCGAACAAGGTCGCACCCGCGATCAATACGCCACGGCAAAAGCTTGGTATTGGCAAGGACATGAGCACACTCCTGAAAACGCCCGAACGCTATTAAGGGCCGGTTTTGCAGGAACGTCCAGTGCTCGGGCGGCCGACTTTGGCCTAACCTTTGAATCCGCCGCCGTCGAGAAAGGCCTGTTCCTCAGGCGTGGTGGCGCGGCCGAGCATGGCGTTGCGGTGGGGGAAGCGGCCGAACCGACGAATGATGTCGGCGTGCAACTGCGCCCATTTCAAGAGATCGGCATCGCCCGTCGCGGCAACCAGCGCGCAGGATCGCTCCTGATCGGCGATCGCCTCGGAATGCTCGAACGGCAGTTAGAAAAATTGCCGGTCGGACAGCGGCACCTTTTGATCGAAGCCGTGCTGAAGCGCGCGCTCGGCGACTGCGCGGGCCTGCGGATCGGCGGCGTAGGTGCGCGCATCGTTCCGGAACATGTTACGCGGGAATTGATCGAGCACGATCGTCAGTGCCAGCGCGCCATCGGCGGTCTGCTCCCAGCTGGAAAGCTTTCCCGCTACGGCCGCGTGATACGTTTCCAGGAAACGCGCGCGGATGTCGTCGTCGAACGCGGTGTCTTTCTTGAACCACTTTTCTTGCCCCGCCGTGCGCCAGAACGCCAGTATGGACTCAGGCGAGGCAATCACAGCCGGGTTTCTCCGCTCTCGATGCTCCGATAGAGCGCCGGATCGAGCCGCACGAAGGCTTTGGCCTGCGGGTCGTTGAAATAAATCGGGTCGGTGGTTGCCGCCGGATTGAAGCCTTCCCGCACCAGATCGACCTTCTTCTGCTTGAACGTACCGGTAACCTCGATCTTGGGCTGGATGCGAAGGAACAGCGGGCGGGCATAGTCCGGCAGGTTGGCGCGGAGATGGGCGTGCAGCGCGCCGAGATCGCACTGTCCTTCGCAGACGATCGCGGCCATGCCGGCGCGGCCGTCGCGCCCGACCACGGTGACGCCGTAGACGTTGGCGTCGGCCACGCCCGGAAACGTGTTGAGGGCGTCGGCCACCTCGGACGTCGAGACGTTTTCGCCCTTCCAGCGGAAGGTGTCGCCGACCCGGTCGACGAAATAGAAATAGCCGCGCTCGTCCTTGCGCATCAGATCGCCGGTGCGAAACCAGGCGTCGCCCTTCTCGAACACGTTGTGCAGGATCTTGTTCTCGTTCTGGTTGGCCGCGGCGTAACCCTCGAAGCGATTGCCCGGCCGCGCCGGGTCGTTGACGATGCGTCCGATCACCTCGCCCGGCTCGTCTGGGTCGCAGAGTTCGCAGAAGCCCTCGGCGTTGCGCACCGGTTGCTGGTGCTCGACGTCAAAACGCACCACCGCGATCGGAAAGCGGTGCGCGACGAACCAGGGCACGCGTCCGACCGCGCCTTGCTTGCCTTCGAAATTGAAGATGTTCACGTTGCCTTCGGTCGCCCCATAGAACTCCAGAATGTGCGGGATGCGGAACCGGGTCTTGAACTCCGCCCAAAGATCGGGACGCAGCCCGTTGCCGCAGGCCATCCGCAGGCGGTGCTTCGTTTCGTTCGGGTTCGGCGGTGAATGCACGAGGTAGCGGCACAGCTCGCCGATGTATTGGAACAGCGTGCACTCGTGGCGCACCACATCGTCCCAGAATTCGCGGGCGGAGAATTTTTCGCGGATCACCACCGAGCCGCCGTTGAGCAGCACCGAGCCGGTCGCAACGAGGCCGCCGACGGTGTGGTACATCGGCAGGCAGTCGTACATGCGGTCGGTGGGCTTGGTATCCATCACGCCCGCGAAAGCACTACTCGCGAGCATGACGCGATAATGGTTGATGTTGGCGGCTTTGGGCAGGCCAGTGGTGCCCGAGGTGTAGATGTAGAGCGCGCGATCCTCGATGGTCAGCGCCACGCGCTCGGAGGCGGCGAGCCGGTGGCCAGGCAGGGCGTCGACCTCGCGGTCAAGCCTTGGAAACTCGGCGTTCTCGCCATGCGACCAGACCTTCGGCCGGGTCTTCAGTAGCGCCCGCGCTGTTGCGAATTCGTCGGCGAGCTCGGCGGCAACGACAACGTGCTTCGGCGCCACGATGTCGATGCAATGGGCGAGCGCAGTGCCGACCAGTTGGGTGTTGATCAACGCCGCGACCCCGCCTGCGCTGGTGATGCCGATCCAGGCCGCCATGTATTCCGGCCGGTTCGGCATCAGGAGGCAGACCGTCTCGCCCTTGGCGAGATTTTCGCGGAGCGCCCAGCGTGCGTAGCGGTTCGCCCGTTCGGCGAGTGCGCCGTAGCTGAAGCGCTCGCGGTCGGAGATCAGCGCCGGTGCATCGCCGTATTTGTCGGCGAGCTCGTCGATCACGACCGGGAAGACCCGCGCTGGGTTTTTCGCAATCGGCGTTGTCATCCGCAGCGCGCGAAGCGCGCCCTGCAAGAACACGAAGTCGCCTTTGATGTTATTGAGGAAGCTCATGCTCGCGCCTTGCCCGGCCTTCAGTCACGACGCAACCGCATGACAACAGCCTACCATCGAAGAGTCGCGCCAATGCCGCAAGCGCCTTGCGGCGCTCGCGTGTGCACTGCACACGGGATGGCGGGGCTTACTGCTTGGCGGTGGCGTCTTGCTTGGGCGCCGCGGCCTGTTTGGCGGGCTTTGCCGGCGCCGCAGGCTTTGGCGTCTGCTTGGAAGCGGCGGCCGGCTTGGCGTCGGCCTTCGGCTTTGGCTTCGCGGCCGAAACAGTTGCGGCAGCAGGCTTGGCATCCGGCATGGCCGTCAGCGGCGCAGGGCCGGCCTTGGCCGCCGGGGCTGCGTAGCTCAATGCCGGATTGCTCGGATCGGTGGCGGCCGGCAGCTTGCGGGCGGCGCGTTCAGGCTGTTTGGCCGTCGGCGTGAAGGCGCCAGCCGGCGGAGCCGTAGCGGTCTGGAGCGCGGGCGCCGGACTGGCCGGCTTGGCCGCAGCGGTGGCCTTGGCGTCGGTGGCCGTCTGCGCCGCAGTTGCGGGGGCCGTCTTTGGATCAGCCTTCTTGCCCTTGGTGAGCTTCTGGAGCTTGGCGCGGGCGCTGGCGAACTGAGCCTCGGCGGCGCTCTTCGCGGCGCCAATGAACACCGCGATGGCCTGGGCGGTATCGGGCTTTTCTTTGAGCAGCGCCGAAGCCTTGCCGGCGCTCGGCGGCAGGTTCGACAGCATGAAGCTCGAAGCCTCGCCGTCGTCGTCGGCATCCTCGGCGGCGGGGCGCTTGCGATGTGGCCCGCACATCTCGTCGCGGAGATCGGGCGGCGTGGCATTAATCGGCTGCAGCGAGTCCACCGTACCGAGCGACGGCGACAGCCAGGACAACGGCCCGCGATGGAAGCCGCGCTCGAGCAGGCCCGCGGCCTTGGCGGCACGATAGGGCGACGACGGCGATCCGAGCACCACGGCGATCAGCCGCTTGCCGTTGCGCGATGCGGTTGCCACGAGATTGAAACCGGATGCGCAGATGAAGCCGGTCTTCATGCCGTCGGCGCCCTCGTAGCGCCCGATCAACGTGTTGAAATTGCGCATGTACTTCTTGCCGAGCTGGATCGCCGGGATGTGCCAGTACATGTCGTATTCGGGAAAATCGTGGAGCAGCGCGCGGGCCAGAATGGCGAGGTCGCGAGCCGAGCTGATCTGCTCGTCAGCCGGCAGACCGTTCGGATTGACCCAGCTCGATTGGATCATGCCGAGGTTCTTGCTCGCGGTATTCATCTCGGCGGAAAAGTTCTCGACCGAACCGGACACGCCTTCGGCGAGCACGACCGCCATGTCGTTGGCCGACTTCACCATCAGGATCTTCAGCGCGTTGTCGACGGTGATCTTGGTGCCGGGCTTGAAGCCGATTTTCGACGGCGGCTGCGAGGCGGCTCGCGCGGTCACGGTGAACAGAGTGTCGAGCGTGATGCGCTGAGCTTTGACCGCCTGCAGCGTCACATAGACGGTCATCAGCTTGGAGGTTGAGGCCGGATACCACGGCATCGTGGCGTTCTCGGCGTGCAGCACCTTGCCGGTCTCGGCGTCCACCAGCAGCGTCGCCTCGGTCCCGGCGCGCGCCGGGGAGGCGGCGGTGAGAATGCTGGCGGCGAGGGCCGCGGCGGGAGCTGAGAAGCGGAGCGTCGGCACAAATGTCACTGGCGGTCCGGTCTGCTGTTTGCGGGCCTCGGAACGAGTGTTGTTTCACTCGATGTTAGGAATATCTAAACCATAGCGAAGCTGGAAGGAAAAGCGGCCCGCGGCCTCAGTTTGCCACATGGTTTACCCGGGTACGGAACTTTCCTGGTTGAACCCGCCTCCGACGTGGTAAATCGCAGAGGAAAGCGACCGAATTTCGGCAGATGGAGGCGGTCATGACGGGCTGCATCGTGGGCTGGGCCCATACGCCCTTCGGCAGGCTGGACGGGGAGACCGTAGAGAGCCTGATCGTCCGGGTTGCCAACGGCGCGCTGGCCGACGCCGGAATCGAGGCGCGGGACGTCGACGAGATCGTGCTCGGCCACTTCAATGCAGGGTTCTCGCCGCAGGATTTTACCGCCTCCTTGGTGCTGCAAGCCTCTCCGGAGCTTCGCTTCAAGCGGGCGCTCCGTGTGGAAAACGCCTGCGCCACAGGTTCCGCCGCTGTGCATCAGGGGCTGAATTCGATCGCGGCGAAGGCGGCGCGCGTCGTGCTGGTGGTCGGCGTCGAGCAGATGACCACGACGCCCGGTCCCGAGATCGGAAAAAACCTGTTGAAAGCTTCTTACGTTCGCGAAGAGGCCGACATCGAAGGCGGCTTCGCCGGGATTTTCGGCAAGATCGCGGGACTTTATTTCCAGCGTTGGGGCGACCAGTCCGACGCACTGGCCATGATCGCCGCGAAGAACCACAAGAACGGCGTCGGCAATCCCTACGCGCAATTGCGCAAGGACCTTGGCTTCGAGTTCTGCCGCAATGTCAGCGAGAAAAATCCGTTCGTCGCGGGTCCGCTCAAGCGCACCGATTGCTCGCTCGTCTCCGACGGCGCCGCGGGGCTGGTGCTGGCCGATGTGGGGACGGCGCTGCAATTGAACAAGGCGATTGCTTTCCGTTCGACCGCGCATGTGTCGGATTTCTTGCCGATGAGCAAGCGCGACATCCTCAAGTTCGAGGGCTGCGCCGAAGCCTGGCAGCGGGCACTCGTCGGCGCCGGGATCACGCTCAACGAGCTTTCTCTGGTGGAGACGCATGACTGTTTCACCGTCGCCGAGCTGATCGAGTACGAGGCGATGGGATTGGCGCCGGAAGGGCAGGGCGCGCGGGCGATCAAGGAAGGTTGGACCCAGAAGGACGGCCGGCTGCCGGTCAATCCGTCCGGCGGGTTGAAGGCCAAGGGTCACCCGATCGGCGCGACCGGCGTGTCGATGCATGCGCTCTGCGCCATGCAGCTTGCAGGCGTGGCCGGCGACATCCAGGTGCCGGGCGCAAAACTCGCCGGCATCTTCAACATGGGCGGCGCCGCCGTGGCGAACTACGTCAGCGTGCTGGAGCGGATCAAGTAGCCGGCTATTGCGCGGCGTCCTCGGTAATTTCATTCGGTGGCGGCACGACTGCAGCGCGCGGGCCGGCCGGCTCCGTCGCGGTGACGGGTGCCAACGCCGCTTCAGGCGAGCCGGGGACCAGGAACTGCGCCTTGGCCAGCGCGGCGAAAGCGCCGCCGCGCTGAATCAACTCGTCGAAGCTTCCGGTCTCGACGATGCGGCCGTGGTCGAACACCAGAATGCGTGTGGCGTTGCGCACCGTGGACAGCCTGTGGGCGATCACGAAGGTGGTGCGTTCCTTCATCAGTTCATCGAGCGCCGCCTGCACCTTCATCTCGGTGGTGGCGTCGAGCGCGCTGGTTGCTTCGTCAAGGATCAGGATCGGGGGGTTTTTCACCAATGCGCGTGCGATCGAGAGACGCTGGCGCTCGCCGCCCGAGAGCATCCGCCCGCGCTCGCCGACGCTGGCCGCGAAGCCTTCCGGGTTGGCTTCGATGAAATCGAGCGCCTGCGCCTTCGCGGCGGCCGCGCGCATCTCCTCGTCGGTCGCCTCCGGGCGGCCGACGCGAAGGTTATCGCCGACCGAGCGGTTGAACAGCAACACCTCCTGGAACACGACGCCGATGTTTCGGCGCAGCGCCGAAAGCCGCAGGCCGCGGATATCCATGCCGTCGATCTTGATCGAGCCCGATCGCGGATCGAACACCCGATGCATGAGCGCAAGCGCCGTCGACTTGCCGGCCCCGGTCGGGCCGACCAGGGCGATGATCTCGCCCGGCAGTGCGGTAAACGTCAGGTCCGTCACCGCCGCGCGCTTGCCGTCGTAGGAGAACGACACATCGGCGAACTCGACCAGGCCGTGCACGCGGCCGGGATCGATGGCGTCGGGCCGGTCGCGCACCGACGGCACCGTGTCGGCGACCTCGAAGAATTCAATGAGCCGCGGCCGGTCCTGAAATAGGCGATTGGCGAAACCCACCGCCTGCTCGAGCCGGACGATCAGCATGCCGGCGAAGCTGGTGAAGGTGACGATCTCGCCGACTGTGGTCTGGCCGTGGATATTGAGCCAGATGCCGACCACGAAGATCGAAAGCACGGTGAGCGTCGTCGAGGCGCGCGTCAGCACGGCGCAGATCGCCCACCATGACAGCACCGGCATCTGGGCGCCGAGGAGCTTGGCGATGACGTTTCGCAGACCGGTCACCTCGGCCTCGATACGCGAATAGCTCTGCACGAGGGCGACGTTGCCCAGTGCGTCAGAGGCGCGTTCGGAGAGATCGCCATAATAGCGCTCGACCGCGCTTTGCCCGGCCTCGGCCTTGCGCAGCACCAGCGCGGTGAGCGCTGCGAACACCACGCAAAGCGCGATCAGCAGAAGCGCTAGCCGCCAATTCAGAATGAGCGACAGCGGCAAGAGCACCAGCAGCGAAACGAACGCGGCCAGATGCTCGCGGAAAAATCCGAGCCACAGCCACCACAGTGAATCGGTGCCGGTGAGCATCACCTTCATCAATCGGCCGGAATGGATGCCGCCATGAAAGCTGAGCGGCAATTGCAGGATGTGCTCGAAATAGTTGGTCATCACCGCGTGGCGGCGGCGGTGCGCCAGCCGGTCGGCGTGCAGCGCCACCAGCGCCCCGCAGGCGATGGTGAAGAGGCCGAAGCTTACCCACGCTGCCAGGAGAGTGACGACATCGGTCCACGCCGGAACGCCACCCCGGCTCTGCGTCCCCGCCAGCGTATCGATGATGCGGCCGAACAGAACGGGCTCGGCGAATTGCGCCGCGGCCAGCGACACGTTGGCGATGGCCAGCATCCAGCCGAGCCTCGACTCGTCGCCCAACAGTTTCAGTACGCGCGCGTATAGACGGATGAAATTCATGGGTGCGTGGATCGGAATAGGTTCATGGCCATGCAGGTTGGCGGCTGGCCATTAAAGGTGAACGCGCCCCCTGGATGCTGCTGCATTTGAGCGCACCGAGCCTAACACGTTCCGAATGGAAATATTCTAGGGAGCGCGGAGGCCATTGTTCCACCACGCAAATCAGCTTCGTGCCCGATATGCGCATGAGAGTGCGCGATTTTCGCATGCTATAAATGGAATATAAGATGCGATAGGGGTGTTGCTTGTTTTGTAGTCTCGGATCGGCGGCCGGAAACCGCAGGTGGGAATGACAACTTGCACGACCCAATTCGTCGGGATTCCGGTGCAGCCGGAATCGCAATGCGGGGCGAAGCTGTCATGACCAATATCCCGACCGAGTTGCTGCGGACATTGGTTGCCGTCGTCGATCTGCGCAGTTTCACCAAGGCGGCGCAATCGCTCGGCGTCACGCAGCCGGCGGTCAGCGCTCAGATCAAGCGCTTACAAAGCCTGCTCGGCTCAGACCTGCTCGACAAGAGTGCGCCGGGCGTGAGTCTGACGTCGGCCGGGGAGCTCGTCGTCAATTACGCACGGCGATTGCTTTCCATCAACGACCAGATTCTCGATATTGCCGGGCCGCGCGCGGCCGCAAAAACGGTGCGGATCGGCGCCACCGGGGACTTCACCGCGTCTGCCATCGCGCTGGGTCTCACCTGCTCGCGTCTGCGCCGGCCGGATCTCCGCTTCGAGGTCTACAACGGCAACATCGACGTGTTGCTGCGCGACCTGCGCGAGGGCGAAGCCGATCTGGCAATCTGGGTCTCATCGACCGGTCCGACGATCGATACGCGCTATTACTGGACCGAACCGTTGGTCTGGGTGCACGCAGCCTCGACGCGCGTCGATCCCAGCCGTCCGGTGTCGCTTGTCTCGTACGGCGAGGAATGTCTGTTCACGCGCAATGCCATGGCGGCCCTAAGTCAGGCCGGCCGCGAATGCGAGCTGGCTTTCATCGGGTCGAGCCTGCTGGGGCTTGCCGCGGCGGTCGCGGCGGGGTTCGGCGTCATGGCGCTTCCGCGCGATCGCGCCGACATTCCGGGCATCGCGGTGTGGGACGACGCGCCATTGCCGAAGCTGCCGGATATCTTCTGCGGCATCTATGTGCGCGCCGGTGTCGATGTGGAAGAGCGTGAGCAGATCGCCGAGACGATTGCCGCGGCGCTCAATCCGGAATCGTCGCGGCAGCCAGCGTCGAGCTCGGCGGCCTAAAACCCGCCGCTTCAGGTCTGCGCGAAGCCCGATCGTTGCGCCCAGCCGGTCATGCGCGCCTCCAGGATCGCCATCAACCAGTACATCACGATGCCCTCGACCGCGAGCGCGACCAAGCCTGCGAAGATCAATGGCACCTGGAACTGCGCCTGCGCCTGCAACATCAGATTGCCGATGCCGTAGTTCGAGGCGATGCTTTCGGAGATCACCGAGCCGACGAAAGCGAGCGTGATCGCGATCTTCAGCGAGCCGAAGAAATACGGTAGCGTGCGCGGGATGCCGACCTTGCGCATGATGTCGAGCTTTGAGGCGCCGAGCGCCTTGAGCACGTCCTCGAGCTCCGGCTCGATGGTGGCAAGGCCGGTCGCGACATTCACCACGATAGGGAAGAACGAGATCAGGAAGGCGGTGAGCACTGCCGGCACGAAACCGATGCCGAACCACAGCACCAGGATCGGCACCACCGCGACCTTGGGGATGGCATTGAACCCGATCATCAGCGGATAGAGCCCGGCGTAGATCGAGCGCGACCAGCCGACGACGAGGCCGAGCACGAGGCCGAAGCCGACCGCCATGGCGAAGCCGATCATCGTGGTCGACAGCGTGTACAGCGAGTGCCGGTAAATCGGCGTCCAGTATTCGACGAAGGCGTTGGCAATCGCAGTCGGCGGCGGCAGGAAGAACGCCGGGATGTTGAACAGCCGGACCGCGGCCTCCCACACGATGAACATGACCGCGGTGTAGAGCCACGGCGCCGCCCGGACCATGACGTCGCTACGCGTCATTGCCGCGCCTTCACGATATGTGAGCGCAATTCGTGCACGATGTCCTGGAAGCCCTGCGTGAACGCCACGTCGAGGTCGCGCGGGCGCGGGATGTCGATCTTGCGCTCGATTAGAATGCGGCCCGGCCGCGACGACATCACGAACACGCGGTCGGCGAGGAACACCGCTTCGCGCAGATCATGGGTCACGAGGCAAACGGTGATCTTGCGCGCGGCATGCAGATCGCGGATCACGCACCACAATTCCTCGCGGGTGAACGCATCGAGCGCCCCAAATGGCTCGTCGAGCATCAGCAGCTGCGGCTCGTGGATCAGCGCGCGGCAGAGCGAGGTGCGCTGCTGCATCCCGCCGGACAGCTCCCAGGGATACTTGTCGCCCTGGCCGCCCAAGCCGACCGACGCCAGCAGGTTTTGTGCGCGCGCGGCGTATTCGGCGCGGCGCCGCCGGATTTCGCTGCGGTGCGGCTCGACGATTTCGAGCGGCAGCAGCAGGTTTTCCAATGTGGTGCGCCACGGCAGCAAGGTCGGCGCCTGGAAAGCCATGCCGGCGATCTTGACCGGCTTGCTGACGACTTGGCCCGCCACCGCAACCGAGCCCTTGAACGGAAACTGCAAGCCGGTTGCCAGCTTCATCAAGGTGGATTTGCCGCAGCCGGAAGGCCCGACCACCGCAGCAAACTCGCCTTGTTCGATGGCGATCGACAGCCCTTCGATCGCGGGCTCGTCGGTGGCGCCGCCGTAGGCGTGGCTCACTCCCTCAAGCGCGACGAACGCAGACACAACAGCCCCTAAAACTCGTGTGCGTCAGTTCGCCTTGCGTTCGGCCGCGGACGGCAGGAATGAGGCGTCGAACGCATCGGCGGCACTCGGCTTGCCGTTCTTGAACTCGTAGGTGATGGCGATCTGGTCGATTGCCTTCGCCAGCCGGTCCTTCTCCACCGCCCCATAGCCGTTCGCCTTCACCTCGGCGGTCACGATGTTGTCCTTGAGCGCCATGTTGAGGCGTTCCAGCTCGACCGGCTTTTTCGCCACGTCGTTACGCCTGATCACCGAGTCCACGGCGGTGGATGGATCCTTCACCGTGTCCTTGAGCCCCTTCACGAAGGCGCGCAGGAAGCCTTTCACGGCATCAGGCTTATCGGCGGCAAACTTCGGGTTCACGATAATGGTGTTGCCGTACAGGTTGACGCCGTAGTCGGCCATCAGCATGACCACAATATCGTCGACCGGCACGTTCATGGACTTGAGGTTGATGAAAGACGAGAACGAGAAGCCGGTTATGGCGTCGACTTGGCCGCTCTGCAGCATCGGTTCGCGCACCGGGAAGCCGACGTTCTCGATCTTGACCTTGGAGGCTTCGATACCGTTTGCCTGCACGAAGATTTTCCACTGTGCATAGGCGCCGTCCGCTGCCGGCGCGCCGAGTGTTTTGCCCTCGAGATCCTTCGGCTTCTCGACGCCACGGCTCTTGCGGCCGACGATCGAGAAGGCCGGCTTGTTGTAGACCATGAAGACGGCCTTGATCGGGTTCGCCGGATTGGCATCGCGGAATTTGATCAGCGAATTGATGTCTCCGAAGCCCATGTCGTAGGTGCCGGAGGCGACGCGGTTGATCGGTTCGAGTGAGCCGGCCGCGGTGTCGATGGTGACGTCGAGCCCTTCGGCCTTGAAGTAGCCCTTGTCGATGGCGACCAGGAACGGCGCGGCCGGGCCTTCAAACTTGAAATCGAGCGAGAATTTGATCGCGGTCTGGGCCGAGACCGGGCTGCCCAACATCACCGTCGCGGCGAGGATGAGCCCGGCATGGCGGAGCCGGAGGTTGTTGAGCAGGGTCATGTCACTACCTCTTGGATTTGTCAGGCCGAAAGGCGCGCCGCGCCGCATATTTCCTGCTCAGCAAAGAACATGCCGAATGAAAGAGCAAGGCGGGATCACGCCGCGGGCATCGGCAGCCTATTTTCTGCACATCAGAATGTCAGTTTGCCGACGTGGCAGGCAGTGCGGTCCGCTCTGGCGCTGATAGACTGGAAATGTTCGTGAGGGCTTCGATGACCGCGTCCTCAAGTCCAGGTGGCGGGGCAGGGGTGCGGGCCTTTGCCGCGCCCTATGCGCCGCCGGACGAAACGGTGGCGCCGGCGCTGCTGGCGGCAGCATCTCGCAGCGAGGCGGCTGAGGTCCGCATCGACGACCGCGCCCGAGGGCTGGTCGAAAGCATCCGCTCGCATTCTGGCGGCCTCGGTGGGATCGAAGATTTCCTCCACGCCTATTCGCTATCGACCAAAGAGGGTCTGGCGCTGATGGTGCTGGCCGAGGCGCTGCTCCGCGTGCCGGACGGGGCCACCGCCGACGCGCTGATCGAGGACAAGCTTGCCGCCGGCGACTGGTCTAAAGCGGAGGGCTCGGGCGGGTTCCTGGTTTCAGCTTCGGCCTGGACCCTCGGGGTAACGGCCCGCGTCATCCATCCGGGTGAAACCCCGGACGGCATTGTCGAGAGCCTGGTGAAGAGGCTCGGCGTGCCGACGGTGCGACTCGCCACGCGCCAGGCGATGCGACTGCTCGGCTCCCATTTTGTACTGGGACAGACCATCGAGGAGGCGCTGTCGCGCGCAGGCTCGCACCGCGAGTTTCGCTATTCGTTCGACATGTTGGGCGAGGGCGCGCGCACCGCTGCCGACGCGGCGCGCTATCTCGAGGCCTATGCCGACGCCATTGCCGCCATCGGCGCACGGGCGGGAAACGCGGCCCTGCCGGCGCGGCCAGGAATTTCCGTCAAACTCTCGGCGCTGCATCCGCGTTACGAGGCGGTGTCGCGCGAGCGTGTGCTGGCTGAGTTGACGCCGCGTGTGTTGAATCTGGCACGCCAAGCCAAATCCCACGATCTCAACTTCACCATCGATGCCGAGGAAGCCGACCGGCTCGAACTTTCGCTGGAGGTGACCGGCAAGGTGCTGGCCGATCCGTCATTGACCGGCTGGGATGGCTTCGGGCTCGCGGTGCAGGCCTATCAGAAGCGCGCCGGCGCGGTGATTGGTTGGCTCGACGATGTGGCGCATGGGCTTAACCGCCGGCTGATGGTGCGGCTCGTGAAAGGCGCGTACTGGGACACCGAGGTGAAGCGCGCCCAGGAACGCGGGCTCTTCGATTATCCGGTGTTCACCCGCAAGCCCATGACCGACCTTTCCTACATGACTTGCATGCGGCAATTGTTAAAGGCGCGACCGCGGCTTTATCCGCAGTTCGCCACCCACAATGCGCTGACGGTGGCGAGCGTGATCGAGGATGCGGGTGGCGCTGAAGGCTACGAATTCCAGCGCCTGCACGGCATGGGCGACGTGCTCTACGACGCGCTGCTCGCCGATGTGCCGGGCGCGGCGTGCCGGGTCTATGCACCAGTTGGCAGCCACCGCGACCTGCTTGCCTATCTGGTCCGGCGGCTGCTGGAAAACGGCGCCAACTCCTCGTTCGTCGCCGCCGCTGCCGATCCGAAGGTCCCGATCGAAAGCATCTTGAAACGGCCGCAGGCCTGGATCGGCGATGCCGCCCACGCCCGTCATCCGCATATCCCGCTGCCGCGCGACCTCTACCGCCCGGCAAGGCTCAATTCGACGGGCGTCGAGTTCGGCGATCGCGTGGCGTTGAACGCGTTGGTGGATGAAGTCAAACGCGGCGCGCCGAAACAAGCGCCGGCCGTGCCACGGCTCGACGCCGGCGCGGCGATGGCGGCGGCTGCGTCCGGTTTTCCGGCCTGGAATACGACGCCAGTCGAGCGCCGCGCCGACATTCTCGAGCGCGCGGCCGAGTTGCTGGAGGCGGACCGCGGCGGCCTGGTTGCATTGATGCAATCCGAAGGCGGCAAGACGCTGGACGACGCGCTCTCCGAACTTCGCGAGGCGGTCGACTATTGCCGCTATTACGCTGCCGAGACGCGCCGCGCATTGTCGCCCCAGCCGATGCCCGGACCGACCGGTGAATCGAACGAGCTGCACTACCGCGGGCGCGGCGTGTTCGTCTGCATCAGCCCATGGAATTTTCCGCTGGCGATATTTCTCGGCCAAGTTGTCGCGGCACTTGTTGCCGGCAACGCGGTGGTGGCAAAACCCGCCGAGCAGACCCCACTGGTAGCGGTAGAGGCGGTGCGGCTCATGCACCAAGCCGGTGTGCCAATCAGCGCGCTACATTTGGTGCTCGGCGACGGCAACGTCGGCGCGGCGCTGGTGGCTGATCCGCGCGTCGCCGGTGTCGCCTTCACCGGTTCGACCGAGGTGGGGCATGCCATCAACCGTGCGCTCGCCGCCAAGGATGGCCCGATCGTACCGCTCATTGCCGAGACCGGCGGCATCAACGCCATGATCGTAGATGCGACGGCGCTGCCGGAACAGGTCACCGATGACGCGATCACGTCGGCGTTCCGCTCGGCCGGCCAGCGCTGCTCGGCCTTACGATTGCTCTGTGTGCAGGAGGACGTGGCAGATCGCATGGTCGAGATGATCGCGGGCGCGGCGCGCGAACTCGCGCTCGGCGATTCGAGCGATCCGGCAACGCATGTCGGGCCGGTGATCGACGACGACGCCAAGCTCCGTCTCGACCGCTGGATCGCCGACAAGGCCAAGCAGGGGCGGGTAATCTTCCGCTGGGACGATGGCCGCGCGCTGCCGCCGCGCGGGCGTTTCGTGCCGCCGACCATGATCGCGCTCGACCGCGCGAGTGACCTGCAGGAAGAGGTATTCGGGCCGGTGCTGCACGTCGTCCGCTGGCGGGCCGACGAACTCGACGTGTTGCTGGACGACGTCGCCGGCAACGGCACGGGGCTCACGCTCGGCATTCACACCCGTATCGACGCCGTGGCGGAGAAGATCGCCGCGCGGCTTTCGAATGGGAATGTCTACGTCAACCGCAGCATGATCGGTGCGGTGGTCGGCACGCAGCCGTTCGGCGGCGCCGGTCTCTCCGGCACCGGCCCGAAAGCTGGCGGGCCGAATTATCTGCGCCGCTTCGCCACAGAGCAGACCGTGACGGTCAATACAGCGGCGGCGGGTGGCAACGCGACGCTGCTTTCTGAAGGCGAATAACGCGTCATCCGTCCGTCGGCGCCAGGCCGGCGGTGGTTATGTTTTTCGCGAATGGGTCGGGGCTGATGCCTTCGCGCCAGCGTCCAGGCGTCGTACCGGTCACGCGTTTGAACGCGCGATTGAATGCGGCCTCCGATTCGTAGCCAACGTTGGCGGCGATTTTTCTGATGCTCGCATCGGTGCCGCGCAGATTTTCGGCGGCGAGTTGGATGCGCCAGCTCGTCACATAGTCGATCGGCGGCCGCCCGAGCAGCGCGTTGAATCGTTCCGCCAGTACGGTGCGCGATGAACCGGCCACGCGCGCCAGGCTTTCGGCGGTCCAGCGCTTGCCCGGATCGGCGTGGATGAACTGAAGGGCGCGGCTCACGATCGGATCCTTGATTGCGGCCAACCAGCCCCGGCTACCGGAGGGCAGGCGGGCGATGTGGCGGCGCAGAACCTCGATAAACAAAATTTCCATCAATCGGCCCAGCATCATCTGAGACCCTGGCGTTGCCGAAGCGACGAGCGCCAAAATCTCGCCGACGGTCGAAGCGAGCAGTTCACCGATCTTGCCATCGCCGGTGTGCTCGACCAGCGCCTCCGGCAACGTGCGGAACACCGGCGCGAACAGGAATTCCGAGGATTCGAGATAGCCGCACACGATTCTTGTCTCCTCGCCGCCGCCGCCATGGTTCATGGTCAGCATTCCTTCGATCGGGCCGGGCCGGACGATGTCGAGCGCGGAAACTGTTTCCGCGGCGTCGCCGTTCCCGAACGTGTGGGCATCAGTGAACGGCATCAGGAGAAGATCGCCCGTGCCGACGTCGTGGCGCTTTCCGGTGGCTGTCTGAAAAGTACAGCGGCCCTGGGCCACCAGATGGAAGATGCTGATGTGTTGCAGCCGCGCCAACGGCGTGCGCTCGTCGAAGCGCTTGGGGCTTAGGATCCGAAAGGGTGCGGTGAATGAGCCGTTGAAGAACACCGACCCGGTGAGGCGGACGGCACGCAGCATTTCGGACAGCAGGTCGACCCCTGCCGGCCGGTCCGGCGTATCGGCAAATGAAGGCGGCGTCTGGATCATTGTGAGCGTGCAACCTCGCGGCTACTTCAGCGCCATCAACGGCGCGCGTCCGATGTTGAACAAACTGGAGAAGTTAATCATGGCTCACTTTGGAAGCTGCTTTTGTGAAGCAGTCAAATTGGAGGCCACCGGATCGCCGGAAGCCATGGGCTATTGCCATTGCAGGTCTTGCCGTTCGTGGTCCGGTGCACCTGTGAACGCCTTCAGCCTGTGGAAGCCGGAGGCGGTGCGGATCACGGCCGGGGCCGAGCATGTCGCGACGTTCCAGAAGACCAAGTTCAGCCAGCGCAAGTATTGCGCGAAGTGCGGCGGCCATTTGATCAACAATCATCCGGCCATTGGTCTCGTGGACGTGTACACAGCGACAATTCCGACGCTGGCTTTCACCCCCGGCGTTCACGTCAACTACGCCGAGACGGTGCTGCCCATGCGCGACGGCCTGCCCAAACTGAAAGATTTTCCAGTCGAGTTTGGCGGGTCCGGCGAGGGGATCGCGGAATAGGCGCAGGCGCGTAGCGAAGCGAATATGAACATCCGTTTCGCTACATTACCAAAACATCATCCGCCGAGGCCTCTGTTTTCAGGAACGCGCCACCATCTGTTCTGTTGACCCCGCGAGCCTCAGTCGAGGGGCGTTAACGAACGAAAGGGTGCGACCATGCGTATCTCTCGTCATCGCGCCATTGCAGCTGCGACGGCGGCGGCGATTGCGCTTTCTTCACTGGCTATCACACCGGCGACGGCCCGTCCGTACGGTCACTATTATCGCGGCGGCGGCAACGCAGCCGTGCTCGGTGCGGTGGCTGGCGTGTTCGGCGCCATCGCGTTGCTGGCGGCGCGGCGCCACCAGGAGCGGCACTACGGTTATGGCTACGGCGATCCTGCTTATGCCCCACCGCCTCCGCCGTATGGCGCCTACGGCCCCGGCCCGTACTACCGCTACTAACCGTTTACCAAGCCGCCGACCGAAGCGGCGATCCAGCAGACTGAAGGCGCCGCTTGCCGCGGCGCCTCTTTCTTTGCGCTGCAGCGAAAGCCGTTAACCGACCGAAGACTCGTCCCGGTGTATAAATAGAGGCATGGATGATTCGCTGGGGCGACTCTACGACCAGGTCATCGAGGCCAAGAGCGCCGATCCGGTGACGTCGCGCACTGCCAAGCTGATGCGCGCCGGCCGGTCCAAGATGGCCAAGAAGCTCGCCGAGGAGGCGATCGAGGTCGTCATCGACGCAATGAATGGCGATCGCGAGGCAGTGGTTCGCGAAAGCGCCGATCTTCTCTACAATCTGGTCGTGCTCTGGGCGGAGGCCGGCGTTCGTCCGCAGGACGTCTTCGCGGAAATGGCCCGACGCGAGCGGCTGTTCGGCCTTGCCGAGAAGCTGCCAAAGAAGCATGTCGAGACCAGCGCCCGCCGCAAGGTGGTCATGCTCGAAACCCGCCGCAAAAACCGGCGGCGCTGACCGCCCGCCAGCTTGCCACTCGTGGGCCGACCGCGCGTGGACAATCAAGTCCCGCGCCGCTAAGCAATCGCCGACATGCTCCGCCGCCTTTATGACTGGTGTATCGCTGCCGCTGGGCGCCCCTATGCCACTTGGCTGATGGGCGCCATTTCATTTCTTGAAAGCTCGGTCTTTCCGATTCCACCCGACACCATGCTGATCCCGATGTCGCTGGCGCGGCCGGATCGCGCCTGGTTCTACGCCCATGTCTGCACGGTCACCTCCGTAGCCGGCGGGGTGCTCGGCTATGCGGTCGGCGCCCTGCTTTATGACTCGGTGGGGCATTGGCTGATCCAGCTCTACGGCTATGGCGACAAGGTGGATGCGTTCCGGGCCGCCTATGCGGAGTGGGGGGCGTGGATCATCGTGCTCAAGGGGTTGACGCCGATCCCTTATAAAATCGTCACCATCACCTCGGGATTCGCCGGCTACAATTTCTGGATGTTCGTCGGTCTGTCGTTCATCGCCCGCGGCATCCGCTTCTATCTGCTGGCTTTTCTGCTCCACCGTTACGGTCCCCAGGCGCGCGTCATCATCGAGGAGCGGCTGACATTCTGGGTGACACTGAGCGCCGTGATCCTCGTCCTCGGCGTCGTGGGTGCGCTATACTTGTTCTGAGGCGGAGGGCGCTGAGTCGTAATTTCGCCATCGCTTTCGGGCATTTCCGAGCCGATCGCCATGCGAAGCTCTTGGACCAAGATCGAAATTCGGAGGCGGGTCGTCCCCGCGTGCCTTGCGGCCGGCCTTATGCTGGCGCCATGTGCTTTGGCGCAGGACGCCGCTCCGCCACCCGCGCCTCCACAGCAAAAGCCCGGCGTGTTCGAGTCGATCGGCCGCTGGTTCGACAACGGCGCCAGCAACTTCCGCGACCACCTGCGCGGTGCCAAGCGGAGGATGGACGAACTCGGCGACGACGCGGCCGCCAACAACAAGGCCATCTCCGATCAGGCGGCCAAAATGGGCCAGGGCGCCGCCGACGTCGGCAAGGGCGCCGCGGACGCCACCGTGAACGCGATGGGTGCCGTCGCCAAGCTGCCGACCGCCCGCATGATGAGCGGGCGCGAGCGCTGCATCGCCGCGCCAAACGGGGCGCCGGACTGCGTCTCGGCGGCGGAGGCGCTTTGCCGCAAGCACGGCTTCACCTCCGGCAAGAGCATGGACTTCACCTCAGCCGAGGAATGCCCGGTCCGAACGCTGCTCGGCCAGAGCAACGAATGCACCACGGTGACCTTCATCAGCCGCGCGATGTGCCAGTAGGGCGGATGGCATTCTAACGCCGCTTGATCTCCGTGCCGCGGACGACGGCGATCTGGGTGCGGGCACCCGAAATACCGAAATCGTCGTCGTTGATCAGCGCGAGCGCGCCGTCGCCGAGCAGCGTCATGCCTTCGGTCTTGCCCACGACCTCGGTGTGATCGGCGGTGTCGAACCGCAGCGCCTTCTTGAGCGGCACGATTCCAACTGCTGCGGCGTCGCTCTGCTCCAGCGTCGGCCGCGTCGCCGCGTCGTCCCAGCGGGAGCCCGCGATGTTGGTCGCGCTGGCAAGTTCAACCTCATAGAGCTTGGTCGTCAGCTCGGTGCGCTCGTCGACGATGAGCCGGTCGAGGCCGACGGCCATCATTTCGCTGATGCGCGGATCGCTCTGCTTGGACGATGGATCGCGGCGGAAGCTTTGCGGATCGTCGAGGGTGTAAACGTATTCGCCCACGACGCGCATGGTGGCGCGGTCGAGCTTGAACAGCCTGGTATTGCGGGCCTTTTGGAAGGCGGCGGTATCCGGATTGGCCAGCGGATTCTGCATGATGAAATAGAGAAAGCGCTCGTCGGGCGACACCGCGACGGCTTCGATGCCGCGGTTCGCCTGGCGCTTGGCGATGATCGCCGGCAGTGAGCCGACGGTCTCGTAAGGCGCCCCGGCGAAGTCGTCTGCCGTGCCGGCGGGAACGTGACGCACGATCATCCGCCCGTCGGCGCCGAAATGCGCAAGCGATGGCGCGTTTTCCTCGCCGATCCAGAACGAGCCGTCGGACAGGACCACCAGTCCCTCGGCATCGATGCCGCGCAAATCCTGTTGCAGCGGCTTGCCGGCGCCGTCGAGCGGCGTTTCGGTCGTGGCAGTGCGTAGCGGATTGGGCATGCCGTTGAGCGGACGGCCATCGCGATCCTTGAGCGTGATGACGTCGGTGACGCGGAAGGTGCCGTCGTCGAGCAGCATCACGCGGTAGATTGAGGGTGTGTACGATGGCGTCGGATAGATGCGGCCGTTCTTGACCTCGCGGCAGGTCAATTCGACCCCCGTGATCTCCTTCATCTCGCTGCATGCGATGTTGGGACCGCGGTCTCCCAGCGTCCATATGACGTTCGGCGGGTCGTTGGGGCGGCGGAATGCGCTCGAGCCGATGCCGACCGTGAGATTCAGCGTTTTGCCGGCCTCGGCTGTGTAGGGGCCGATCCGGAGCAGCGTATCGTCACTGAGATAGGTGCGGACTGTCACGTCGCTGGCCGCCGCAGGGCCTGCGAGCGCCATGGTGGTGAGCAGGAGGGCTGGTCCGATCCGTTGCCGCATGGCTGCCTTTGCTCCCCGTTCGACCCGGGAACCATAATCGTCCGCGCGTGACAGTTCCATGACGAACGGCCGTCTGCCCGGTCGGGGCAGGCGGCGGTGAGGCACTGGCGAGGGTTCTGGATCAGGACTTGGACTTATGACGGCGCCGCGAGCTCCGCGACGAGCCTTGCGGCTGCAGCGCGCTTGCGCACGAGGGGGTCAGCTGTTTCCGTTTGGACTTGAGACAGGCTGTGATGCGGTCGGCGTCGGGGATGAACTCGTTGCACAGCCTCATCACGTCGGGCGTACAGCGTTCCGCCGCGTCCGAGGCTTGCGCCGCCCCAGGCTTGGTGCCGGCGGCCACGATCAACAATGTCAGAACTCCAGCCGTTGCGCACAGCAGCGGCCGTGATTGAAGGCTCGAGAGTCTTTTCACGCTGGTTCCTTGCTCGATTGAATTTCGATGCTGTTCAAAATGCCGCGCGGCCCGATGTTGTTTGGTCGCGCGGATCGACCCTTAATCAATATCGCGCCGCGATCGGCAGTTCTTCGGCTGGGAACAGCGAAATCAGCTTGCAGCCCTTGTCGGTGACCACGACCTCCTCCTCGATGCGGGCAGCCGAATAGCCGTCGGTCGCCGGCGCCCAAGTCTCGATCGCGAACACCATGCCCTCCTTGATCTCAGTCGGGTGATCCATCGACACCACACGCGAGATAATCGGTCGCTCGTGCAGATTGAGGCCGAGGCCGTGCGCGAACTGCAAGCCGAACGCCGACAACTCGTCCGGGAAGCCGAACTCGGCCGCTTTCGGGAACACCTCGCAGATGTGCGCGGTCGATGCGCCCGGCTTGATGCGCGCGATGGCGTTGTCGAGCCACTCGCGTGCGAGCTTGTAGGCGTCGTGCTGCGCGGGCGTCGCGCGGCCGACGTTGAAGGTGCGGTAGTAGCAGGTGCGGTAGCCCATGAACGACTGCAGGATGTCGAAGAAGCACTGATCGCCCGGCCGGATCATGCGGTCGGTGAAGTTGTGCGGGTGCGGGTTGCAGCGCTCGCCGGAGATGGCGTTCA
>Ga0070689_100000568_pt1 | contig 22206 bp, 19 predicted proteins | sample KBSS23HmetaG_FD_64669 | JGI IMG/M metagenome (GOLD analysis project Ga0070689, IMG submission 64669) | Switchgrass rhizosphere microbial communities from Kellogg Biological Station, Michigan, USA - KBS S2-3H metaG | ecosystem: Host-associated > Plants > Roots > Rhizosphere ...
GTGCACACCGTGTACATTCCGAACGGGAAGACCATGCCCCAGTATTGCGGGTCGTATTTCAAGGGGAACCTTTTGTAAGCATGACGCCAGAATCCAAGTGCTAATAACAGCGGAATCCACCACGTGGCCGCGGCCCAAAAGAACAGCGTGAAACCTTTTAGAAACGGAACCAGCTCATTCAACAGCGGCCATCCAGGAGCGGCAATGATCAGTCGCGCGCCAGCAAGCGTTGTGATCGCCACCGCTCCCATGTTGATCCAATAGGGCGGTGTGAGTGAAGCCATCGTCACGTTCACAAAAGTGAAGCGATAGAAGATCAGCGTGATGAGCGGCAGATAGAGCATGCAGCCGAGCAGAAACATGCACAACGTGAAGAAGAGAATCGGTTCACGGTAATCGACCAGGCGGCTGATCAGTAGTGTTCCGAGTACGGAAACGGATTGAGTAGCGACTACGACAAGTAACCAGCCACCGTTCAAGCCCGCTTCAATCGTCGGTTTGTTTTCGCGCACCGTCACAGCCGTGAAGAACGTGTACATGATCACTATCCAAAAGCTTATGCCGGCAATCCAAAGCGCCATCGCAGGACCATAGCGACCGGCGACAATCAGCAATGCGCTTCCCAGTACACAAGTGCCTGCGACAACCGTGAAAAAGCCCGGACCTCGTACGTGATCGTTAATATCGGCTTTAACTCGTGAGAAGAAAAACAGGAGGCGCAGGAGTAACAACACGCATAAGATCAGGTAAGCAACAATATCAATGACGAGCAAGACGATCGAAAGCGTTTTCATTTCCAGCAGAAAACAGGCAATGGAAATTATTCCCGTTGCCATTACCAGCGCGAAGTATCCCGGAAACAGATCTGCAGCGACTCGCAAAAGTGCGTTTTGTCGGCTAGCTTCAGGCATTTGAGATTTCAGAGGCGGATTCTTCGTCGCAACGTTTACAGTCGAGCTCGAAACCGATACGTGAGGCGCGTCCTTCCTCGCTCAACACCCAGGTGCGAGTCGTCATCGGTGGATCGTGACGCAGGTGCTGTCGATGCCCACATGCCAAAACGGCGCGCCAGTGATGCTCGTCGTCTTGATCGAAATCTATGATTTTTTGCTTCATCGCGGATCGCGAACATAACCGGTGCTGGTCTTCCTGCGTGAGGTAGGCCGCCACCACTTGATGATAGACAGAGTAATGATAAAGCAGACACCCGACGCGACGACAAGTGGGACCAACACGGGATAATGACGGCCCAGTGCGGCGTCAACCGTTGCGGCAAGTATCCAGAGCTGCGCGATATTGATCATGACGAGCATGATTAGCCGCGCCTGCCACACTGCGGTTTGCCCTGACTTCGATCGCGTTTTCAAATCAGCCTCCAACTTCAGACGACGAAGGAGTTCTCCCGATCGCCCAGATTTGTCCGTCCCGCATTTCGATTTCGATCGCGTCTAAGGGACGTGGCGGTGGACCATAAAGTACATCACCTGTAGCGGCATTGAACGCGCCTTCATGACAAGGGCATTCCAATCGTTGGTGGTCGTGCGCGTAATAAACAGGACAACTCAAGTGCGTGCATTTTTGTCCATAAGCGTGATAAGCGCCGTCCGCTGTGCGAATGAGAATCGCAGAATCTCGTTCAGTCGGATAGGAAAAATTCAAGCTGCTGTTTGGCGCGAGAGACTCAGCGCCATCAATGCGTGCGGCAGGTAGCGATACTGATTCACGTTCATCAAGTGCGGCCTTCGCGGCGAAACCAGCCGCACCGGCAAAGAGCGCCGCGGACGTCAGGCCGAGAAAGTTGCAGAACTCACGACGCGTTACCTGTGCTTCCTCATCGCGCTCGTAAGGAAACTCAGCCTGAAAAGGCTCCGTCGCTGCGCGAACGTCAGTTTCATCTGAAAGCTTCTTAGTCATTGTTGTTTATTTCTCGCGCAAAGGCGCAAAGGCGCAAAGACGCAAAGCGCTGCCGCGTTTCTGAGGTTTTCTTTGCGCCTTTGCGCCTTTGCGCGAGAAAATCTCCTATTAGAACTCATTGCTCTTATCAGAGTGTTCAACCTGGGTATCGATCCATGACTCTTCAGCTCTCGTTAACATTCCCTCGAAAACGCCGCAACCATCAACCTTCACTTCTTCAGCATCGGCCGGCAACATCAAATACACTTTCGTTTCCACCTTCTGATTACCGAACACGTGTACATTCACCGGCTTGGTCCGGCGTAACGGCACAATCTGTTCATACTTGCCAAATGAGATAGCACCCGTCGGGCAAACACTCGCGCACATTGGCTTCAGCCCCTCAGAGGAACGGTCGTAACACATGTCGCACTTCATCTGGAGATGAATCTCAGTGTTGTATTTCGGCACTCCGAATGGACACGCGTTGACGCAGTTTCTGCAATCGAGACAACGAGGCTTTAAAGCAGACATCACCACGCCGTCATCTGAAACTTTGATCGCATCCGCCGGACAAACCAACGCGCACGTGGGTTCCTTGCAATGCATGCATACGGTCGGCATCGTCGCCGTTGTTTCCGCCCGATCGATGTAGTCGACAAAGATCATCGAATAGCCTTTATGCGTGGCACACTCGCGGCACGCGGCGACACACGCCCGGCAGCTGATGCAACGTTGCGGATCGATAAACATCGTCTCTTCCATCCGCTATCCCCTTTTCACCTCGCTGGCTGACGCGCCTTTGCGTTGGCGGCCGAGAATTGGCAACTGGCGCGAATGAATTTTTTCGATTCTCGCAGCGCACGCCTTGTACTCAGGAATCTTGGAAGTCGGATCCAATGCGGGGTTCGTCAATTGATTCACCGCTAGTTGTTCTCCCCAGTGATAGGGAATGAAAATCGTGTCGGGACGAATCGTGCGCACCACCAACACTGGAAACACGCCTTCACCGCGCCGCGAGATCACCCGCACACGTTCGCCATCGTTAATTTTCAATGACGCCGCGGTCTCGGGATGAACCTCGACATACGGTTCAGGACATTGCTCCACCAGAAAACCGATGCGTCGCGTTTGATTGCCTGAAAGGTACTGATAGACCACGCGTCCACTGGTCAGTATCAAAGGAAACTCTTCGTCGGGAACTTCTTTGGGAGGGTTGTACTCAATCGCATGAAACTTCGCCTTACCGTCAGGGTGATAGAAGCGATCTTCAAACAAACGCGGTGTGCCCGGATGATCTTCGGTTGGGCAAGGCCAGAAGATGCCGTTGTTCCTTTCAATCTTCTCCCAGGTGATGCCGTAGTAATCGGCGTTGCCGCCGCGCGAGGCGACACGCAGCTCTTCGAAGATTTGACGCGGCGAGCTGAAGTTGAAATACTTCTCACGTCCCATTCGTCGAGCGATTTCCTGCACGATCCACCAGTCAGCGCGAGCTTCCCCAGGTGGATTGTTCGCTTTGTTGATCTTTACGACGCGTCCCTCGCTGTTACACGTGACGCCTTCGTCTTCGCTCCATGCTGAACCGGGTAAAACCACATCCGCATAACGCGCTCCTTCCGACATAAAGAAGTCGATGCAGACGTAGAACTTCAGACCTTCCAGTGAGCGACGAATATCGTTGATATCAGGCAGACTCACCATCACGTTGTTACAGATCGACAACAAACCCTGGATCTCGCCTTCGCGCATCTTCGTGAACATCTCAACGACAGAGACTCCGGCTTGCGGTAGTTCGGCTTCGGGCAAGTCCCACACCTGACAGACATGTTTGCGATGTTCTGGATTCGAGATCGAACGTTGTCCGGGAAGTTGATCCGCTTTTTGACCGTGCTCACGTCCGCCCTGACCGTTGCCCTGGCCAGTGATCGTCCCATAACCGCGTCCGGGCGCGCCTATTTTCCCCGTGGCCAGGACAAGATTGATGTAAGAGAGCACGTTGTTGACGCCGTTCGTGTGATGCTCAATGCCTCGAGCGTGCATCACCATGGCTGTTTTGGCACGCCCGTAGAGTCGCGCAGCGTCTATGATCTTTTGTGCCGGCACACCGCAAATCTGCGAGGCGACATCGGGCGAATAACGCTCGGCCAGTTCGCGTGTTGCTTGCCAGTCGTTGGTGCGCGAATCAATAAAGTCCTGATCGATCAGATTCTCTTCAATAAGAACGTGCAACATTCCATTTGCGAGCGCGACGTCGGTGCCCGGCTTTAGTTGAAGATGCAGATCTCCCTGACGCGCGGTGGCCGTCTCGCGTGGATCGACGATTATCCAGCGCCCGCCGTTGTCGCGTTGTTCCCAGAGAAACTTGTTCAGCACAGGAAAAGTCTCGGCGCAGTTTGATCCGGCGATCAGCAGGACCTCAGCTAGCGGAATGTCGCTCCACGGATTCGCGGCTCGATCGATGCCGAAGGCTTTATTGTTCCCCGCGGCAGCAGAGACCATGCAAAGCCGCCCGTTGTAGTCGACGTATCGGGTGCCTAATCCCGCGCGCGCAAACTTGCCCATCAGGTAAGTTTTCTCGGTCGTCAAAGAAGAGCCTGAATAGACTCCGACTGAGTCTTTCCCGTACTTCTCCTGCAACTCCTTGAATTTCGTGACGACGAGATCGAGCGCCTCGTCCCAACTCGCGCGTTCAAAACGGCCATTGCGTTTAATCAGCGGATGGAGCAAACGATCAGGATGATGGACCTGAAGGTACGCAGTCACGCCTTTCGGACAAAGGCGGCCTTCATTAACTGGAAAGTCATAGCGCGGCTCAAAGCCGACTACATGTTCGTCTTCGACGAGCAAGTTCATTCCGCATTGAACTGCGCAATATGGACAGTGAGTGGGCACAACGCGATCGATTATGCGATCCGCGCGCCAACCGCCGTGCGGCGCGTCGTGTAGATGAGGACCGTATGCCTCGATAATTTGATCCAGATGTTCGACTTTACTCATGCTTTACTCTTGAACCCTGAAACACCTTCTCAGTTGCTCGCGGTAAGTTGGCATACGCGAGTCCGCGCATGATGCGCTTGCATCGTGGACAGTAATCCTGGAGCGTCTTACCGTCGCCCATCGAATAATCAAACCCGAGTTTGTCCACTACTGTTTTCAAGTCATCAAGCCAGAGCTGTGCCACAAACTCTGCTCCGCACCGGGCGCACCTGGCTTGCGGCATTTCCCGGGCGCGCTCCTGATAGAGCTCGACGCCGATCGACGCCGGACGCTGCACCACATGAAACAGCTTGCCGAATGGGAGATAGAAGAGCGTCATGATCACAGTTGCCTGATGTGTCAACGCGATGAAGTGATACATGTAGCCGTTGAGCCATAAACTCGATGCAGTCAACATGAGACCAGTTACAGAGATTGCGATCAGCAGCATGTGAGGTACGAAGTCGAGCGTGAATTGCTGCAACGCAATCGCGCCTCGATCACGCAAACGCCGGTGTATGGCGATGGCGCATCCGGCAATCACCATCACGGCAGTGAAGTCGAGTGCATGAAACGTCACCCAGGCAACCAAGCTGCGGCCTTGCATTACGTTCAACGGAAAGCCGAAGACGTACGCGCGATAACCGAGCTCGCCTTCCAGTTTGAAATGAACCCAGCCAAACACGAGTGGAAAGGTAATCAGCGCGGAGAGCACACAGCCCCACATGATCAGGAAGTGCATGGCCCATCGTGAAAATCCGCGTTTGAAAATGAAGCGCTGCCCGACCAGGTTAGTGGCCATTGTTTTCGCTGCGTTCGCAGTGTTCTGAACAAACTTTTCTCGTTGTAAATAGAGTTTCCAACCGCGCCGCCAGTACACGCGAGTAGCGGGGCGCTGCAACCAGATGGCATAGCGAAAAACAATCGCGCCGAACGCGACCACGCTGGCAATGGTGTAACCGAACAGAGCGGCATCGTAGTGCTCGAGATTGCGTGAGCCGGCAACGATGAGAATCGTCAGGAGGGCAGAAGCCGCCAGGGCGAGCAAGACAGGTTTCCGACTGTTCGATGGGCTGGTCATAGACGGTTAAGCCACAGATTACGCCGATAAAAGCGGATCTGATCCGGTGTTCATCCGCGTAAATCTGTGGCTAATTTTCTTTCCAAATCCAACGCCTTCGGAAACAGTATGTTGTTTTCCAAGTGAATGTGTTGATGCAGATCTTTCTCGAAATTTTCCAGCGCTTGATAAAGCGTCTGGTAGCTGATGCAGGCGTCGGCCGGCACCGTGTAGTCAGACGTTAACGCACGCAGCTCGCGCAGGATCTGCCCAGCGGTGTCGTGTTCCATCATCATCATTCGTACGGGATTGTTGACCGTTCCGAAGAAAGCTAAAGGAGCAGCCTGGTTCTGACTGGCTGCTTGCGCCATGGCATTCATGTAAGGGAAGAGTACCTGCTCTTCCTTGAACATGTGTGGCTTCAGATCGGCACAAAGTCGCGTAAAGAGCTCGTCCAGATGAACGAGTTCCGGGTGATTGCCTCCGTGAGCATTCAGTACTTTGTCGGTGAGCGACTGAAGCCTGTCCATTTCCGCTTTGGTGAATACGTGGTGCGTGTCGAGGATGTGCCTGATTAGCTCGGGAAGGGAAGCGTTTTGAAAATCGAAAACCGCCGCTTCATTTGACTCGACTCCGGCCAGCATTTCCATTACGTCGTCGACATCAACCCCGGCTGAAGCGCAAGCTTGACCTAGTGGCTGGTTGCCTCCGCAACAGTAATCGATCTTGAGACTTTCAAAGAGTCTCGTCGATTGTGGCACTTGTAAAGCGACGTCTCTCACTGTCATTTCTGAATTAATCATGGCGAATTCTCCTGGTTTATTAGTTCTCTGTCCGCACTACCCCGAACCTCACCTGTGCAAGGCAGGTGCCGCGGAGAAACCACGGAATTTCGCCGGTTAACCCGATGCTGGTTGCGAATTTTTCATAAACGGTGCGGAGAAGTTCGCAGTGCTAACACTCTACTTTGCTTGCCCGGAAGTCGACTGAATACAGCCGCGGAGCGCAACCTGGCCTTTTCGTGAGAAGTTAATCGATTCGCCGAGAATGCGCGCGGCCTCCTGAGGGGCGTGGAAACCGGTTGAGTTTTCCGACTCAATGAAGTCTACATAGAACTGTGCGCGGCGTTGAAAGTCTTGCGCTGCAACTACGGCGTTGTTGGTCATGTACGAGTAGCCACGGGCATAAACGAACGTGTATGCACCGACGCCCACCGCCATGCCGATGGCGACACCCAGGATTATTCCGCTCGCCAGCCTTGCTTTCACTTGTGCCTTCTGGTGGCTATTTTTTTGGATGGCACTCGGCGCATTGAAACATCGAGATGTCACCTAAATTGATTGGGTGCCGGAACGGTTCGTTCGCCTTGTGGCAGCTCTCGCATTTGCGCTCCGAGAGGCCGCCCAGATCAACAGGATGCTGATAAGAGCCGAGCTTCACCGAAGCCGCCGGATTAGCGGAGTCGTAAATCACCGTGTGACAGATATTGCAGTCGTTGCGGATAACCTTGCCTGTATTGCTTACGTGCTCGCCGTCATGACAACGAAAACAGCCGCTGAAATAAAGATGGCCGATGTTATTTGGATGAGTCTGCCAGTTGGTCCTCATTTCAGGGAAAAAATAGGTTCGAAAGATCCGCTGAAGCTCGGTGGCAGATGCTTTCACGTCGCTGCTTCTCTTCGCATGAATATCCGGGTAGTTTTGCGAATAAAACTGTTCCAGGCCCGACGAAATTGTCCGGAGGGCCTCGTCTTCAGTTGAATAAGATTTGTTCAGCAACGCAATTGACTCTCGCTTGAGAAAGGGTAGTGAAGGATCCATTGTCCCGGCAGCAAATGACTGGTCAACTGCCAGATCAGGTGGGAGGTAGACGTGGGCCGGGCGGTTGTGACAGTCCACGCAGTCCATGCGGCGCTTGGCGGATGTGGCAATCTGCTCCGGAGTTAAGGGTTTATTGCGGTTGTAGTATTCAGTAACGTTTCCTTGCTTGTCCTGGATTCGCACCCATGGGATTACCTGGCGCTGTTCGTCAGTTGAGACATAGTCGACTATGTTGGCGATATTCATGTGCCAGTGAATTCCTGCGACCACGCCCGTGTGTGGGCTGCCGCCACCGACGTTCAGCAGCATTCGTGTTTGACGAAGAGTGTTCTTCTCGTCATATGCATAATGATTGAAGACCTTCAGTTGCGCGCCAAAAAACTTCTCGGGCCAGTGGCACCGTTCACACGTTTCCGGTGCTGGCCGCAGGTTGTGAACGGGAGTCGTGATAGGGCGAGAAAATTTATTAAACGTCACCGAATAGAGCTGGTATGCCCCCGAAAATTTCGAACGCACATACCAGCCTGCTCCTGGACCAACGTGGCATCCAACACAACCCACGCGCGCGTGCGCTCCCGCTTTGTACGCTGTGTACTCCGGTTTCATAACGGAGTGACAAGCCTCGCCACAAAAGGCATCTGACTCGCTATATTCGTAAGCCTTGTAACTGCCAAACGCGCTCGCGCAAACGAACAAAAAAGTAACGGTCAAAAACACAAAGAAGGCCCGGCGAGCGTGCCGATCATTGAGATCGAGTTTTGGATAAGCGGCGACTTCCGAGGGCGACGCTTTGTGCCGGCGCCTGCGTTCCAGCATTCTCCCCAGAATGACGACAACCAATCCAAAGATCAGAATCGAAGGGAAGATGATGTAAGTCATGATCCCGAGATACGGGTTTTCATGTTTCGACGTGATCTCAACCAAAAACAGCAGCACTACACTTACAAACGCTGCGCTGGTAATGGCGGCGCCCACGAAACTGATGTAGTTTTGGAAAAGACTGGGTGGTTTCAGATTGGTTGGTTCAGCTTCGCTCATTGTGCTTCCTGAGGTTCTGGTGATCCTTCTGCCTCCGCTGTTCTTCGTGTTTCCTGCGTTTCCGGTGTCACTTTAAGACTCTCTTCATAAGCTAGCTCATGCTCTTCACGGTAATGCTCCTCAGACACGCGACCGTCGAGAAATGCAAAGTTCACGGGATAGACGTCGGGGTCAAAAATCACGTGATAGAAGTGCCAGACTACGATAGCCAGCGTCGCTAATACCGCCTCATAAAAATGCACAGCCAGGGCGATCTCGATGGCCCAGCGAGGCAAAAAGCTAAATACGCCAAGCTTGAACCAGATCATCAGGCCGGTCAGGCCCATAATCAACGTGCCCCATACAACCGCCCAGTACTCGGCTTTTTCCGCATAACCGAAACGCGCGATCTTTGGTCTGACTTTTGACGCACCGAGGTAATAGCCAAAGTTACCAATAACATCTTTGAAGTCTTTGACTCTGATCCACATATCTTTCACCCATAGCCGGCCTTCTTTTGAAAAGTACAGGTAAGCCAGGTGATAGACGCCGGCCGCGAGCATGACCACGGCTGCGATGCGGTGAACGATGCGCCGGAAATATTCATTGCTACCGAGCAGCGACGCGAGCCATGAATCCGGATACTGAAGAGCAAAGCCACTCAGCACGAGTGCAATAAAGCTCGTCAACAACAGCCAATGCTGCACTCGCTGGTTAAAGGTCAAGCGCACGATTGCACGTGCCTGACGTTTCTTTGCCGCAGCCTTTCGAAACCAGATCAGCGCATTGTGAGCGGCCATGCCACCGATCACCAGGATGATTAATGGAACGTAGATCCAGCGAACTATCCGCGTACCGACTACCCCGGCGTCAACCGTTCCGTTTGCAGAGACCAGTTCGGACGTTAAGTGAATCCTACCGGCAGCGAAATTGACTCCGGCTCCAACGTGACACTGTCCGCACGTTTGCGGCAGATTGACGGCGCTGATCATCGATTTGGGATCGGAGGAGGGAAGGATGTTGTGAACGCCGTGACAACTCGCGCAGTTCGCAACTACTTTTGAACCTATTTTCGATGCGAGACCGTGATAACTGTCCTTGTAACTACTGACACGTTCCGTGGCGACACCAAATTCCCTGGTGAGAGCTACACCCTCGTGACAACCGGCGCAGGTTTCAGTTGCCACTGCGGTTGAGGCGGTCGCAGTTGCCTGTTCCACCGGCGAGACGATGCCGTGGATTCCGTGACAGTCAGTGCAAACTGGTGAACGCGATACGCCACGCGCAACGGCTTGTCCATGCACACTCTGCATGAACTCCGCACTCTCTGATTGGTGACACTTACTACACGTCGCCGGGATGTTGGTCTTCGCAATCGGCGATCGGGAATCTGATGCCGGAAGGATGTCGTGACTGTTGTGACAGTCAGTACACACGGCCGCGGCTGTATTGCCTCGCGCAACCGCTTTTGCGTGCACGCTCTCACGATACGAAAGGAAAGGGCGATCGCTGATGCCGCTCCCTCGCATCACTGACTTGTCGCCATGACAGCGTCCGCAGGTTTCGGCAATATTATTCCGGTTGATAGTTGAGTTGGGATCCGCTGCCGGAAGCATCGTCGTCATGTCGCCGTTTTTGGCGTGACAATCAATGCAACTGGCAGCCTTACGTCCACTTTGAATGGCCCTGGCGTGGAAACCGCGATCGTAAGCATCGTGCGGCTGTGTGTGAAACTTGGCGCCGCCGAGATAAGGCAAAGTCTTGCCCGGAGCATGGCAGCCCTGACATTGGAGGTCTGGTGAAGCAGCGGGTGAAGGTGACGGCTGTTGAGCAATAACCGGAGTCGCCAGGCAGATTAGCCAGGCAATGAACACTACCAGAAAGGTTGCGCAGGGTTTCATTAGAGATCACACATAGACACCTCCTGTGTTCTTTCACACAAGAGGCGTCCAAGTTGTAAATCTTAACTGTCTTCTCGGTGCAACCGAGATTCAAAGCCGGCGCGTATTATTGCTTTAACGATTTCATGTGAGCGACGAGCGCTTTAGCCTGGTCTTCGGTAATGCCTTTTTCCTGATAAGCCGGCATGTTGGGTGGCTTCTCGACTTTTTTCCCTTTGAGCACCGCCTCCACGAGCTCGGCATCACTCAACGTCGGGTCGAACTTCTTCTCAGCCGTTGCTCCGTGGCAAGCGACGCATTTCGCTTTGTAAGTGGCGGCTGCATCAAAATCGTCTGCGCTATTCGCTCGGGCCGCTGCCGAAATCAGTGCAAAGCCCGCAACCAGCACCGCCGCGACGGTGGCCAACATCATCATCTTAAACGTCTTCATAGTCCCAACCCTTTCTCTCAATTCGGCATCGCCGTTGTTCTCTCGTGAGCGAGGGTGCAACGTCTGTGCCGAGCCTTACTTCAACGATTTACCCTTCAAAAATTAATGTCTTGCGGACTTTTGCCCAGCGTCATGCGAAACTTCCCACAGTTTCAGGCATTGGTTTTCTTGTGACACGCCATGCACTTTTTGGACGTTGGACCGGTGCTAGCCCGCCCAGTTTTGGCAACTTCATCGTGACAGCCGGCACAGTTTCGATGAAAAGCCTGCTGGTTATTTAGCACGAGAGGTTCAGCACTACCTTCGACTTTTATCGTGGGAATCTCCGGCAAAAGCTTCGGCTTCATTTCCGCGCGCACATGGCAGTCGCCGCAAACCGTAACCGGCGGTGCATTCGGATCTTTCTCGAAGAGATCCGCCGTCAAGGTTGTAGTGCGATCCGCAGGCCAGGCAGTCTTATGCAGCGGATTCTTGACTACTTCCGACGCCGGCTGCGCCGTGTGGTGACACTCGACACACGCGATAGGCTTGGTTCCGTCGACACTCCGATTTTTTGTAATGTGATCGACGTGGCTAAACTTCACGCCCCCCAACTTTGCGTTTGGCGCAAGCACGTACTCGTCTTTCGGCTTGCGTCCCTCCTGTGCCGGCGCACTAATCGAACCACTCGAGAAGAAGATTGCAGAGACGATAAGCAATGCTAGAACAGTTAATACTTTCATCTTTACCCCCTCGGTAACTCAAAACCGCCATCTGGTTCCCGTATGGCAGCGCTTGCAAACTGAAAAGTCGTCGCCCCCAAAAGCGCGCTTTCCATCATGGCACGACATGCAACTGAACGCGCGTGGTGCAGCATGATGATTAAGCGGCTGCGGCGCGCTCACACGGTTTGCCTGGATCCGATGACACTCGTTGCAAGTTAACCCCTCAGTTCGGTCATGTTTTGCGTGACTGAAACCAACACGAAACGCGGGTGCCGTTTGCGATGCACGAGCATAACTTTCCATCCGATGGCACGTCCCGCAAGAGGAAATATCGCGCCCGTTTGACTGCGCACGCGATGTATGACATCCAAAACAATTTGTGTGCGCATTAAACCCTGCCGGGATCGAGAGCGCGACTCCACGACGCGCCGGCCGATGACAACTCGCACAACTCAGACGGCCTGTATTCTGGTGCTGTGCATGATTGAAGCGCATTCCGAAACTCGAAAGTCTCGGAAAAGGTTTTACCGTCCCCGCCTGCACGTCTGTATGGCAGACCGTACAAATTGGGTGTCCAGTATTTGCAAATTCCTTCGCATGACATCCGGCACAAGGTGCGTGATTCGCAGCTCCAGGCATCGCTGGCCGAGGCGCATCGGTCTCTCTTCGATGGCACAGGAGACACGGCAGTCGCGCGTGATTTGCATTGTCATGTCTGAATTTCGAAAAATCTATATTCGAGCCCTGCGCAAAAACAGAGATCGGGCAAACGACAACGAGAAGCGCCAGAAAGCAGCGCGCCGGAAATCTGCTAGACGGGCTAGTCAATCCTGTACAGTCCTGTCAATCCTGTCTTGGCCTTCGGAATCACACTGACATGACTTGCCGGCACACTTTGCTTACCAAAAGTGACGTGACACTTGGTGCAAACAAAATTCGCACTCTTCTTCTTTTGATCGATCTCGTAGTTGAGTATTCCACCTTCATCCAACGTCGCCGTCACATGACAGCCTTCCGCGCCTCCGCACGAGCGAACAGGCACTTTCAGGGTCTGCGGATCCGCCGTGTTCATTTGCGCCGGCAAATGGCAATCTGCGCAAACGAGATCCGGATGCGCGCCGCCCTCATGGCGAAACGCGCCCGCCGAACCGCGCTTTTGCCAGGCGCTAAGCATGACGCGATCAACTCCCATAATGGCAGCGATACCGGCATCGAAGTCACTGTTAATTTTGACAGTCAAATTAGCGAGCTTGTGACATACCTGACAATCAGACGAGACAGGCGCAATCCCCGACTCCGCATTGTGGCAGGTAAAACATCCCGCATGACTGTTTGGAATAGTCTTGAACGTGCCCTTTTTCAGCCAGAATTGATCGCCTAAATCTTTGGGCGGCTTGGTCACGTACTCTTCACTCGATTTACCTTGCGGCTGATACGTTTGGTGACAAACGCCACAGTTTGCCGCGGGCTGTTTCTGCTGTTGGCGGTTCGAAGAGACAGTAACGAACTCTGGTCCAACGGGCGATATGTTGCGACTGACCACTTCGAGATGAGTCTCATGCGGGAAATTTACCCTGAATTCGCTAACGAAATCGCGCCGTGGCTTTGAAGCTTCAGCGACGTCGCCCAAACTGGGAAACAGGAAACGCGTGGTATCGCGCGGGGTTACGGCGATATGGCAATTGGAGCAGATGCGCGGCGCGGGCCGCTCGCGCGCGAAGAACTGCTGCCGGTGGCAATTCAGACACGATGCGTGTTGGGGAAACTCGGCGATGTCGGGGAAAGCAGCATCGCCTTTGCGCACTTCTTTCCAGTTCGCAGTGGGAAACTTGTGGCACGAATCACAGGCGAGCTTTTGGTTCGTTACGTGAGTGACGTGTGAAAACTCCGAGTAGTTGGGACCAGGTCTACTCTGCGGTCTCGTTGCTGGACGCCCGGATCGCATGCGTCTTTGAGCTTCATTTGCCTTGAGAGACACCACTGTCATCGTCGGCATTGAAGATAGGGCCAGCCCAATCATTATGGATGTCAGTAGTCTGAGCACGCGTCCTAACGACGAAAGCAGTTTTCCCGCAAAGGCGCAAAGACGCAAAGAAAGAATGAATTACTTTCCTTTGCGCCTTTGCGTGAAAACTCCTGAAGGAACAAAGATCTCGAAAACTACTCCCGCCGGCCAAAGTACAAGCGCAACGACGTATAAGGCAGATGCGCATGATAATTCTGCGGCCGTGGACCAACTATAGTGCTTTCGTTGTAATTGTAATACTGATAGCCAACATTCCAATCCAGCCGGTGATGAAGCTTGATAGCCAGCCGTGCTTCCGGCGATTGATACGACATCGGATACGATGCGATCAACGTTCCGGGAATTCCGGTCGGATCAGCCACTCGATTTCCCTGGCCGTTATCCTTGTTGATGCGATAGGCGGCAAACAGCGTCACTCGCGGAGCGATACGACTTACGGTCTCTATGAAGAAGAAGTTATTCCTCACAAAATACAAGCTGTTACCCGTCGGGTGCTGAATGCTATTGAAGAAGTAATCGACTATAGCCTTACTGTTTATCCAGTGATAGTTATAGCCGCCGCTCACTGAAAATCTTGGAGTCACACTCCAGTCGAGTGACGAGGTAAAGATCCTCGACTTGATACTCACGCCAAAGTCTTCCAAAGAAACTCCAGCGATCTCAGAGGGATTGGAGTTGTTTTTGGCGATCACTCCCACGTTGAAACCGAGCCGCGAGCTGGGCTTGTACCTGACCTTGCCGCGCAGGTTGGTGTAGTCGTAATTGCCGATGCGGAAAAAAACGTTGTCCGCGGTTCCGTGTTCGGCGTCGAAGTAGATGGCCAAATTTTCATACGGCCGCGCCTTGAAACCACCCAGGAACGTGTGCGTGTGGTTGAGCTCAGACTCGCTTTCAGGCACGAGCGCCGTAGGCTGGTTAGCGCCAAGATTGAAACCGCTGATCGCTTCGGTGATACGACGTCTTCCGTAGCGATAGCCGAAGTGAATCGAATAATCCTTATTGAACTGGTAATCGCCTTCGATAGTGTTCTGGATCTTTCGATACTCCGTGCGTGTGTCTACGTTCCGGTCACTGAAGCCTATTGTGTCTGTCCTGGTACCGCGAGTGAGAGAGAAAAAGTCACTAAAGAGAGCGGCGCCGGTGATTTCAAACTTTTCGATGCGGAAGGTGTTCGACAAACGGAACTTATTCGTCGCAAATAGCGTGAGGCCCACGTCGCCGAGCCAATTCGGTCGCTCTGAGTCGCCATTGAGAGTGTACTGGCCCAGGTTCAGAATGTTTGGCGTGGCGGCGGGCGGACTGGGAGGAAAGCCTGTAATTCGGGGGTTCCAGTTTCGTCCGCTGAAGTTTTCAAGGAACGAATAGTTCTGCTCGGCCTTGCTATAGATGATGCGACCGGTAATGTCGAGTTTCCGGGCGACGAGCGTTTGCAAACTGAAACGAGTGTAGTTAACACTGCCACGCGCCGGTTCATTACGCTCAAAACTGGTTAAGCTCGCTGCTGTCGGGTTGACGTTTATTCCCGGGACGACACCGAGGTCGATGACATTGTCGTCACGAAAGCGCCGGAATCCCTGCAGGAAAGAAAGGTTCACCGGACCGATTTTCCCGTCGGCGCCCACGCGAAAATCATTAGCACGGGATCTGAGTTCCGAGAGCAGCATGAAATCATTACCGCCGACGTGGTAGTTAGTGAAGGCCGGCCCACTGTAACGTTCCGGTGAATATCCAATATTGAAGCGAATATACTCATTCTTCGGCAGGATGGTGAGATCGAAGTCTCCTAATTTTACTTCGGTGTCGTAGCCATGCTCTCCGGTCGCCACCTTGGGCGGCACACTGAATTGAGGCGGACTAAATACCCAGTTTGGATTGGCGAAGTTGTTCAGAAATCGGAAGTATTTGAAGCGACGGTAAGTGGCGTCGAAGCGATACCATTCCGGTTGTTCGACATTGACCCGAACATTGCCTTGCGGATCGGCCCCCCAACCCGTTGTATTCACCAGGAACGTTTCGAATAAAGTGCCGTTGCCGTTTTTTGATCTCAACAGGAACGAGCTGTCGAAAAGACGCGGGCCGGCCCGGTAGTTCAGATCACTTTTATATTTATTGAGATCGCCATCGACACTAAGGCCTCGATATCCAAACTCGATACTGGAGATAACGGTGAAGTCGCCGGCGCCTTCGCCGCTCTCAACTGGCGTATCTGGAGTATCGGTCGAATCGGATGTTTTAGGAGAAGGAGAAGGTGACGGTGACTGTGACGGTGTTTGCGCGGCAACCGCAAACATCGTGACGATCAGCACCAGCACTAATCCCACCAAGCGCACCGTAATCTTCTGTTTCGTGCTCATTGATCCAACCTCAGTCGATAGTTGCGATCGTTAACGGAAGAAGACCGGACTCGTCCTCGACCCGTGGATCTTGATATGACAGTTCGTGCAGTTCGCGTATTGCGCGTTCAGGTTATGCTGCGGACCGGCGGGCTCGTCCGCGCCAACACCGTGGGACGCACTGTGACAGGTCAAACAAAGCTGAGCGACACGGCTCGTGATCAGCAAACGCGGGTTAGACGAACCATGCGGTGTATGACAAGCGATGCAGCCGTCAGTCTTTACTGGAGCATGCTCGTAAACAAAAGGCCCTTGCTTGTCTGCGTGACACTTGATACAGGCGGCGTCCGCGCCGGTTGCGAGCCGCGTTTGCTTGAGCTCGAAACCACCGTGCGGATTGTGGCAATCGCTGCACTTCATCGCGCCTTCCAGTACTTTGTGATGGAAGGGCAAGTTAAACTGGTGCTTGGTTTCGCTGTGACAACCCATGCAAAGCTGCGGTTCGCTGTTCCGGAGTAATTTAAGATCTGCGAGACCCGGCTTTTGTGCGTTGGCGCTGGAGACGAACACATTCGAAGCAGCCAGTTGTCTTCCGCGCGTTGGGGAATGGGTTGAGTGACAGTCGGTACAACCGATATCGTTGCGCCAGTGTTCGCCGCGACGAAAGTTGTTGTGTTCTTCTCTGCCTGAGTGACAGGCTAAACATGTTTCCGAGGTTTCCTTGGAAGACTTGTTCTTAAACGAGATGATCTTCTTCGGGTCACCTTCTTCGATGTGGGCTTTCCCTGGACCATGGCATGACTCGCAACCGGTCACCTTGTTTTTCCAGGAGCCGATCTTTGTGAGTTGGGCATGGGAAGTGTGCGAGAAGTTCTTGAACTGATCCTCGTGGCAGTCTTTACAAGCCTCGCTACCGACGTAGTCGTCAGACTTCGCCTGCGCCTGTTCGTTCCGCTTGAACGGAGCAGACTGGGAGGAGTTGTCGAAACTGGTCCAGATGATCGTGGAAAGTATAAACCCACAGATCAGGAGTGCTTTGATGAGCTTATACATCCGGCCTCCATGATTCCTTCAATTGAGAAACTAACCCTGAGTCCGTGCGGGGAGTATTCTAAGTGCTTAGCGGTTGTTTTCATGTGACAACCGTCACTTTGAGTACTCGAATCATGGACTCACCACGGAGAAAGGTCAAGGTGTTAACCTCGCGCGATCTTCTCAAGAGCGAGTCGATCATGAATCAGAATGCTATCCGAGGTGACGCGAATCACCTGTTGTCTGTTAAGAATCGCCAGCAGACGGGTCACTGTTTCTCGTGACGAGCAGTTCATTTGAGCAATCTCTTCATGAGTAAGAACCCGATCGACCGAGCCGTTGCCGTTACTCCAGTCAAGCAACAGTTTGGCTAAACGGCCGCTTGCTGTTTGTGGCAGAAGTAACAACTTCGCGCGATCCGTGAGCTCAGTTAACTCTCGGCTCAATATCTTCAAGATGGCCTGAGCGCCGGCCTGGCTCTGCTGCATCAGCTCGATTAATTCAACGCGTGAGATGGAGTCGGTACGACATGGCTCGAGCGTCTTCACCGTCGTGTCGTAAGCACCGTTTTGCAGCGCCGAGTTCAATCCCAACACAGCGCCCGCCTGCGCTATGCGAAGCATCACGATCCGTCCTTCGCTTGACGAGATCGAAACGGTAGCTCGGCCCGTTCGCAGTAGGTAAACGCAGCGAGCTGGTTCTCCTTCGGCAAACAGGACTGTTCCGCGACCATGAAGCGAATTCAGATTGTGAATATTCGATCCGTGGAATTCGCGTATCAACGAATGTAGATCAGCCTTAGGCTCTTCAACCTCTATGTGTCTCGCGCTCGGCATGATTGGCTCCGCCTAAAGATCAGTCGCGCTCGTCAGCGCAATGCTTATGCCAAGTTTAATTCCTTGTGTAATTTAAGGTTTTGGTGACCAGTACGTGGAAAATTGCGCAGCCAAGCGGATTTTTGCGTGAGCTGACTCAACTCCGGCTTCGCCGCCTGATGTGAGGCGGGGCTTTGCCCCGCCGTCAAGAATCCAAGTCCTGAAGATCAAGATCTGATGTTGAAACTTGACCCCATCCTCTCCGGCTTCGCCGCCTGATGTGAGGCGGGGCTTTGCCCCGCCGTCAAGAATCCCTTTAAGGATGTGGGGCTGTGCCCCTGGTGCGGGCTAAGCCCGAACCGAGGGCATAGCCCAGTCGGAGAGGTAGAGGTGGCGGCGGGGCGGAGCCCCGCCTCACATCAGGCGGCAAAGCCGGAGTGGGGGAGTCAAGTTCAGGATTGGCTCTTGATTTTTAAGTTGATAACTCAGCTCCGGCGGCGAGCCGCAACGAACTGCCTGACATCCGGGGGAAACCGCAGCGGTAGGCTTAACAACCTGCACCGTGTACCCGGCCCTTCGGCGCTTCCGTTGGCGTCGCCAGGTGTTGCTCAAAGAGTTTCGCGGTGGCTTCGAGAAAGTCGTAAGTGGTGACGATGCCGACTAACTGGTCGCCATCCACAACTGGAATACACCCAACTCGGTGGCTGCGCATGAGCTCCATCGCCTCCAGTGATGAGGTCGAGGGAGAAACCGTGACGGGCTCTTTCACCATGATCTCTCGCACCGTGATTGGTTTAGTGTCGCTCTCACCGCGGCTGATCATCATGCGAAGTAAGCCACGGTGAGTCACCAGGCCCACCAACCGCCCCTCAGCATCTTCAACCGGTACGTGCCTGATATGTCGCCAGTCCATCACACTCGCTGCCAGATCGATCAAATCGTCGGGTTTGACAGTGAAGAGGTCCGTCGACATAAACTGGCCGACGGTACGATAACCATCTTCCCAATCCTCGGAATCAGCCTTCTCGACGATCGACCAACGATGAACCGGAGAACCTTGCTTCTGGTTTGCCAATATCTCCGCCGTCAATCTTCTACGGCTCGCGTCTTTCGCAGCCGAGGCGCCTCTCGCGGAAAGGGAACTCATTATCCAACGCGCACCTGTTTGCCGGCTTAGCGCACGCTCTTCGATGATCCCGAGATACTTATCAATGTCTTCACTCGCCACTTGCGAACTACTCAACCCCTGGCGCGCAAGCGGAAGCAACTCTTCCAGAATGAGGTCAGCCGCACTATGGTTCTGCCCATCAATCCACTGAAACTGAGCATCGAGCCCATGCCGCGCAGCACGGAAAAAGTTTAACTTGGCATCGTCAAACGACATCCGCATCGCGATATCGCCGTATGCCTGCGGCAACGCCAACATCAAGCCGGTAAAGAACGCCGCATTAGCAATCTCATCGACAATCGTCGGCCCGGAAGGCAAAGCGCGATTCTCAATTCGCAGGTGTGGAACGCCTTCCGTTATTCCGTAACACGCACGATTCCAACGCCAAACCGTTCCGTTGTGCAGTCGTAGAGCTGCAAGCGACGGTGTTTCACCACGCGCCAGAACGGCAAACGGATTTTCTTCCGGTTGCGCGATCATGATGGGACGGAAACGAGTGATCTGATCGTGAAAGAGCTCGACAACGGAATTTTTCAGCCACTGATCGCCGAAACTGACGCGCGTCGGTTGGTTGCGCGCGAGTTGCTGACGCGAGCGCTCGTCAGTTGAATGTTGAAACAGGGCCACGCGTGTTTCCTGCCACAAACGTTGACCAAACAACAGCGGCGAATTGACGGCAACAGCCAGCACGGGTGCGGTTATAGCCTGTGCAGTGTTGTACTGATTGGCGAACTCGCGGGCGTTAGTCTGAAAGTGGACCTGGAAACTGGTGTTGCACGATTCCATCATGATGTTGTCGTGCGTCAGGTGTAGCTCGTCCAGTCCTTTGATGTGAATTGAAAGCGGGCCGCCGCGCAGCCGAATCACGCCTTGATTAAGTTCATGGTAACGCGCGACCGGAGTGAGATTGTCGAGAGTCAAATCTGACTTTTGTAGCGTCGGGAGAATACCGGAGAGAAGCACATCGGCGCCCTGAGTTCCGGCGCTGTTGCGCGCAAGCGCGATCAGTTCGGCGAGCTCCTGTTCCAGCCGGCTGAAACAGTTGTGCTCGAGTTTTAGCGGCGTGAGATTAGCTTCGAGATTGAAGCGGGCGATTTCAGTTGTCAGTCGCGTGTCGTTGGCTTGTTTCAGCACTTCCAACGAGACCGGAGCAGGCCGCAAATAACGATCGATCAGGAACATCTCCTGCTCGGCGCCGATGCGCCTGACGCCGCTCTCGAAACGGCCATCCTCGAGCATGAACGCGAGGGCGCGCAGATCTTCCAGCAGTGCCTTCATGAAGACCTGCGACTGTTTCTCATCGACGTGTTGCTCGACGTTATGTTCTCCCATGATTCCTTTGACTACCAGGGTTAAAGCTCGCTGTAAATGAGACGGCTCTCAGGCAAAGCCTGAATTATTGGTATATACGGTCTCAACGGACGTGCGACCAACACAGGGCACGGCGCCTGGCGCAGAACTCGATCGACATTCGATCCAAACAGTGCGCGCATTCCGAATCCGGCGCCGTGTGCTCCGACACTTATCAAATCGATTTCGTTATTTTCCGCGTAATTGAGGATCTCGCGATAAGGAAGTCCTTCGCTTATTACCGTCCTGACGCCGCACCAGAGATGGGCCTCGCCCGGCACAACTTTCTGCAAGCGATACGAGGCAGTGTGATAAGCGGACTCGCCTTTCACGGGATACCAGGCAATCTCCGGCTCATTCAAGGAACGCGGTGGCAACACATGCAGCAGGTGCAGTTCCGCCTGGTGCTCCTGCGCGATCGACAACCCGTACTTCAAAGCCAGCTCGGAATAATCGGAGAAGTCGTAAGCCACGAGCACGCGTTTCAAATCCACGCTCATTGCATCGCTTACAAACTCGCGCTCGTCAGTATGCATGACCAGCACCGGACACGGAGCGCTGCGGCAAACCGACTCTGCCGTGGAACCCAGGAGGGCCGCACGATGTGGTCGTCGTCTTGACCGCATCACGATCAAATCGACGTGCCTCTGCTGAGCTTGGGCCATTATCTCGCCGTCGATGTGATCAGTGGATGCAGTGACGAGGCGCCAACGCGAGTCAGAAGGCTTGATGTAGTCCATGAGCGACGATGCAAGCTTTTCTTCGCCGTCAGCGTCGTTAGTGCAGTGAAGCAAAATCAATTCGGCTTCATGGGCCCGCGACAGCGCCAGCGCATAACGCACGGCATCACCTGAGTGTGGCGCTAAATCAGTCGGACAAAGAATTCGTTTTATGCTAATCATGGACCGTCCCTCCGTTAAGGCTTGATTGCCACTTTCATTACTCCGTCCAGTCGCTCGCCAAACAAATCGTAAGCTTCACCGATTCTGTCCAGTGGGAATGTGTGCGTGAGCAGTGGCGTGAGATCGACGCGACCGTGACGAACAACTTCCATCAACCTGCGCATGCGTTCTTTGCCACCCGGACAAAGCGTCGTCACGATGCGATGATCTCCGATGCCGGCTGCGAATGCCGTGTAAGGAATCTCGAGCTTGCCGGAATAAACACCAAGGCTCGACAACGTTCCGGCTGGTCGTAAACTGAGCAATGCGCTCTCGAAGGTTTGCTGAGTTCCGAGTGCTTCGATAGCGACGTCAGCTCCGCCACCGGTCAAACGTTTGACTTCGTGGACAACGTCGACATCACGATAATCAAGAGTGATGTCAGCGCCCATGCGCCTGGACATCGCGAGCCGGTGCTCATCGCCATCGATACCGATGATCAACGATGCTCCCATTAGTCGTGCTCCGGCCGTGGCGCACAGACCGATCGGTCCCTGGGCAAACACAACTACTGAGTCGCCGATTTTTATTCGTGCCGACTCGGCGCCGCTGAATCCGGTGGAAGCAATGTCGGCCAGCAGTACCACTTGTTCATCCGTAAGCTCGTCCGGGATCTTCGCGAGGTTCGCCTGGGCGTAAGGCACTCTTAGATACTCAGCCTGGGCGCCGTTGATCGTGTTTCCAAATCGCCAGCCACCAAGCGCTTCGTAACCTTCACCATGCCCGCACTGTGCTGAAT
>Ga0070689_100000569_pt1 | contig 22190 bp, 20 predicted proteins | sample KBSS23HmetaG_FD_64669 | JGI IMG/M metagenome (GOLD analysis project Ga0070689, IMG submission 64669) | Switchgrass rhizosphere microbial communities from Kellogg Biological Station, Michigan, USA - KBS S2-3H metaG | ecosystem: Host-associated > Plants > Roots > Rhizosphere ...
CCTGGGGACAGCGGCCCGTTCAGCTCGAGCGCGAACTGGTCGGCCGAGACGTTGGTCAGGACATCCGCAAGGTAGCGGGCGTTGAACGCGATCGTGGTGCCGTCGCCCTCGACGGCCGCTTCGACCTGCCCGACGTGATCACCGACCTCCGCGTTGGCGCTGACCGTGACACCGGGATCACCGTCGCCGCCGATCTGCAGCTTCACGATGTTGGCCGATTCGTGGGCGATGAGGGCCGCCGGGCGGACGGCCCGGAGGAGCTCTTCGCGATCGAGCACCGCGCGCGTCGCGTGTGCCTGCGGCATGACCTGCTGGTAGTTCGGGAACTGGCCGTCGATGAGCCGGCTGACGAGGTCGATCCCGTCGAGATGGAACAGGACCTGGTTGCGCGCCCCGGCAAGGACGACGTCCACGGGATCGTCGACATCGGCCAGGACGCGGGAGAGCTCGTTCAGCGCACGGGCCGGGATGACGACGCTGGTCTCCGGCACCGGATCGAGGATCGGCACGGTCTTGACCGCGATCCGGTAGTTATCAGCCGCGGCGAGCGTGAGCTGGTCACCCTCGAACCGTGCCAGCACCCCGGTCAGGATCGGTCGCGCCTCGTCGCTCGCCGCCGCGAACGCGGTCTCGGCGAGGGCGCGCCGCAGGACGTTCTGGGCGATCCGAGTCGTCGGGCGGTCACCTGCGGTCTGGATCGCCGGGAACTCCTCGTCGCTGATGCCCTTGATGTGAGTCTGGAAGCGACCGGCCTTCACATGGAGGGTGTCACCGGCGGTCACTTCGAGCTCGACCTTGTCGCCCGGTGGCAGCGAATTCACGAGATCCGTAAGCAATCGTGCGGGGACCGTCGTGGCCCCGTCCTCGTCGACCTTGCCGGGAACCCAGTAGGTGATACCGATCTCGAGGTTGGTCGCGGTCAGCTTGAGCCCCGCGTCCTCGGTCTTGAGCAGGACGTTCGCGAGCACCGGTAGCGTGCTCCGACTCGATACGGCCCGGCTGACGATCGATAGACCGCGCGCCAGGTTCTCCTGCATGACCGATAGCTTCACGTGGGCATCACTCCCTCTGGAACGTGGTCCGGGTGACCGGGGGTCTTGGTGGGTATCTTCTCTCTTTCTACTAGGTCCGTCATCACCGTAGTAACGGTGTGGACCGCGTGGACGGCCGTACGTGGCCGTTCGGCGGAGCGGCGTTGACGGAGGTCGTCGGCGCGTGGACAAGCTGGCCGCGGCGGCGGACCGGACCGTCGACAGGCTGGGGATGGATCGACGGCTCCGCGATCACCGGCTCGACGTTGCACCCGCATATCCACCACGCCGCGGGACATATCAGGGACATATCCGCAGCCTCGGGGTGTGAGCGAACCAGGCTGGAGGCCGATGGTCGTGGATGGCGCCGGCGGGCGAGCCGCTCGGTCGCGAGCTATTCGGCGTAGATGAGCTCGCGGACCGCGGCGATCTCTCGTCGAAGCTCGTCGTTGGTGGCGACTTCGCGCGTGATCTTGTCGCAGGCGTGCAGGACCGTCGAATGGTCGCGACCGCCGAGCTCGGCGCCGATCCGCAATAGCGACACGTCCGTCTCCTCACGCATCAGGAACATCGCGATCTGGCGCGGCATCACGATCGCCTTGTCGCGCTTCTGGCCTTGGAGCGCTTCCATCGGGACGCTGTAGTAGTCCGAGACGGCCTTGGCGATCCGCTCGGGCGTCACCTGGCGCTTCTTCGGGTTGTACAAGACGTTCGAGAGGACGGCCTGGGCGAGCTCGATGCTGATCGGCGTCGCGCCCATGCTCGCGAACGCGACGATGCGGTTGAGGGCACCCTCGAGCTCGCGCACGTTCGACACGACCTTGCGGGCGATGAACTCCACGACGTCGGAGGTGATCGGCACGGCGCCTTCTTCCGCCTTGGCGCGGAGGATCGCGATCCGGGTCTCGAGGTCCGGGGCGGTCAGGTCGGCGATGAGCCCCCATTCGAACCGGGAGCGGAGACGCTCTTCGAGGGTCAGGATCGCCTTCGGCGGTCGATCGCTCGAGAGGACGATCTGCTTCCCGTCCTCGTGGATCGCATTGAAGGTGTGGAAGAACTCCTCCTGGGTCCGTTCCTTGTCCGCGATGAACTGGATGTCGTCGATGAGGAGAAGGTCGATCCGGCGGTAGCGCGACCGGAACTCGTCGATCTTGCCCTGCTGGATGCTCGTGATGAACTCGTTCGTGAACTTCTCGGACGTCGCGTAGACGACCCGCTTGCGCGGGAACCGGGCGATGACCTGGTTGCCGATCGCATGCATCAGGTGGGTCTTGCCCAGCCCGACACCGCCATACAGGAAGAGCGGGTTGTAGGCATGACCCGGTCGTTCGGCGACCGAGAGGCTGGCTGCATGACCCAGCCGGTTCGCCGACCCGACGATGAAATTGGCGAACGTGTAGCGCGGGTTGAGGTTGGTCGCGCCACCTTCACCACCGACACGCGTCGCCTCGACGCGGACCTCCTGCCCGTTGAGCCCGTTGGTCGACGGCAGGTGCTGGGCCTCGAGGCCGTCCTTGGGTGGTTCCGCGGGCGCCGGCCCGACGACGAACTCGACCTGGACGCTATAGCCGACGATGCGCGCGAGGGTCTGACTGATCAGCGACCGATAGCGGGTCTCGAGCCAGTCCTTCGCGAACCCATTGGGGACGGCGATGCGGAACCGTTGTTCGTCGACATCGACGAGCTGGGTATCGCGCAGCCACGTCTCGTAATTGGCCGGCGAGAGCGAGACCTGGAGTTCACCCAGGGCAGCTCGCCAGACCTGCTTGGCGTCCATTCGTTCGATAGGACCTACGTTCGGGGTTGACGGTCGATGAGATAGCGGCGGCCAGGGTCCCGGTCGTGGCGCGTGGCGGTGGAGCGTCCGATCGACGTCCATGCGACGAGGCCGGACGACCGCTGCCTGCGCCCCTCCACGAGGCTGCTTGGCGTCTCCCGCGAACGTCTCCGGCGCCGAGGGCCCGCAGAGGATAGCACCGGCCAAGATCGCGTCGCAAGACGATTCGCACATACCCCCCTGGAGTATCCGTGCGAAGCCCGTGAGAGACCCGTTCCGACGGGCCGGATGGCCGGCGTCGGGGCCGGACAACGGGCGTGTCGCGGGCCTCCGTGGACGTTTGACACCCACTCTGGGGCCGACCTATCATCCGCCGGACGACGACGCGCCATATGTCCTGCGGGACATTCGGCGCGTTTGCGTGCCTCTAGGGGAAGACGGAGCGACCGTCCCCGAGGTCGGATCGAGAGGATCGCAGGACCGCCCGGATGAAGCAGACGTACCAGCCCAAGAAGCGCCATCGTGCCAAGGAGCACGGCTTTCGCGCCCGCATGAAGACGACCGCGGGACGCCGGATCCTGGCTGCGCGGCGAGCTCGGGGCCGGAAGCGGCTGACCGCCTGACGACCGAGCGCGGCTCGCGTTCGCCGCGACTCGCGATGCTCTCTCGACCGCAGGACTTCGCGGCGATCCAGGAGAAGGGAACGACCAGGTCCCACCCTCTGCTCTCCGCCCGGTTCCTGCGGACCGACCTCCCGGCGACTCGCTTCGGGATCTCGACCGGACGCAAGTTGGGAAGTGCGGTCGTTCGGAACCGGGTCCGTCGGCGACTCCGAGAGGCGCTCAGGGTGATGGCGCCCTCGTTCCAGCCCGGCTGGGACGTCCTCATCATCGCCCGGCCTGGCATCGTCGGGGCCGACCATGACGCCGTGGTCGGAGCGTTGCAGCGGACACTCGTCCGAGGCGGCGTAGTCGGAGGATCCAATCGATGAAGCAGATCGGGATCGGGGCCATCAAGCTCTACCGGATCGTCTTCGCGTGGCTTCCGCCGTCGTGCCGCTTCGAGCCGACGTGTTCGCACTACACCGAGCAGGCCATCATGAAATACGGCCTGATCAAGGGGAGCTGGATGGGGGCCAAGAGGATCGCCCGATGTCATCCCTGGAACCCGGGTGGGTATGACCCGGTCCGCTAGCGAGGCCGCCCGCCTGTGACCCTCTCGCCCGGCCTGCGCCGGATCCTCCCAGCGCTTGTGATCTTCGGGATCATCCCGATCGTCGTCGCGTGCGTCCCGGGCGCCACCGGACCAGGCGGGGCATCGCCGACGCCGGCCCCCCCGCTGACCCCGGCCACGCCTGGTGCCGATCCGGTCAGCCTCCTGGCTTGGCTGTTCACGCCGATCTTCCAGGTGATGTTCATCATCATGGTCGGGGTCTACGAGTTCCTCTATAACCTCGGCTTCCCGGGTGCCATCGCCTGGGGCATCGTCGTCCTCACGCTGGTCGTGCGGGGGATACTCATCCCGCTCTACCGGCGACAGCTGGTCTCGCAACGGCGGATGCAGCTTCTGCAACCGGAGCTCAAGGAGATCCAGCGCCGGTTCAAGGGCGACTCGATGAAGGTCCGGACGGCCCAGCAAGAGCTGATGCGGGAGCGCGGCGTGAATCCGCTCGCCGGATGTCTGCCGCTCCTGCTCCAGCTGCCGCTCCTCTTCATCATGTATTCGGTCATCCAGCACGGCCTGACCAATGTCGACCCGCGCGCGATGCTGACGGTCGCCGGCGTCCAGGTCGTCCCACTCACTTGCACGAACATCGACCCTGCCACGGGTCTTCCCAGCGCAGCCCTGGGCCCGTGCATCGACACGGTCATCCCGTTCTTCGGGCTCGAGATCGACGTGAGCAAGCCGTCGACGGTCGCGACGATCGCTGGCTTCGGGATCAGCATCCTGGCGATCTTCTCGGCGATGCTGCAGCTGGTGCAGTCGCGGATGATGCTGCCGGCCGCCGATCCGACGAACGACGACCCCAACGCGCGCATCCAGCGCCAGACGATGCTCTTCCTGCCGCTCATCTCGGTCGTCTACGGCGGGTTCCTGCCGGCAGGGCTGTTCATCTACTGGATCGTTGCGACGGTCTTCTCGATCGTGCAGCAGTACCTGATCGTCGGGTGGGGCTCCATGTTCCCGCTGTTCGGTTGGACGCCGGCATTCGCGGTCGACCACACCCCACGCTTCCCGGTGGAGATGCCTCCACCCCCTGATCCGAGCAAGCGAGCGGCCATCCTGACCGACGCCGACAAGAAGACCACGGCCGACAAGACGATCCGCCGCCGAGAGCGCGGACGCCAGGGCCGACGAGGGAGACGACGCTGAACATGAGTGCTTACCAGGAGTTCTCGGGCAAGACCGTCGAGGAGGCGCTCAAGGCAGCGCGCGACGAGTTCGGAGCCGAGCTCAACGACCTCGATTTCGAGATCCTCACGCCCGGGAGTCGTGGCGTGTTGGGGATGGGCGCGGAGCCTGCCCGCATCGTCGCCGCGCCACGGAGCGCCCTCGGCGGTGCAGCCCCGAAGCGCGATGCCGCGGCCTCGCAGCCACTGCCCCCGCCACCCCCGCGCGACTACGACCGACCTCCACGCCAGGACGACCGCCCGCGCGAGTACAGCGATCGCGGCCCGCGCCGTGATGACCGCGGTGGCCGGCCGCCCCGCCGTGACGACCGCGGCCCCCGCCGTGATGACCGGCCGCGCGACGCGGCCCCACGTCACGACGACCGCGCCCGAAGTTCGCGTCGTGGCGGGACCGACGTCTCTGCGTCCGAAGCGGCCGAGGTCGCGGCAGCACGCGGTTCCCTCGCCGCCGAGCGCGCGGACCTCGAAGCATCGGAGGCCTCGCCCGAGGCGCTCGCCGCCGGCAAGCGCATCCTCGAGACCCTGATGGGCCACCTCGGCTTCGACGCCACCGTCGAGGTCGCAGCCGGCGAGACCAGCCGCCTCAACGTCGTCGCCCAGGGCGACGACCGCGATTCGCTCGGGGCCCTCATCGGGCGCAAGGGCGAGCGGCTATCGGCGCTGCAGCACCTCGTGAACCTGATGCTCTCCAAGGAGATGGGGTCGTGGACGCGCGTCCTCGTCGACGTGGAGGACTATCGAGGGCGCCGCGAGCGTCAGCTGCGCGAGCTCGCCGATCGCGCTGCCGCACGGGTCATGGAGACCGGCAAGATGCTCCAGCTCGAGCCGATGCCCGCACTCGAGCGGCGCTGGATCCACCTCACGCTGCGCGATCACGCGGGTGTCGCGACCCAGTCGATCGGCGAGGAGCCGAACCGGCGGGTCGTGCTCGTTCCGCGAGGCAGCCAGTAGGCTACCGCCGCTCCCGGACGACGCTCACCGGGGTCACGCGCGTCGGGCGCTGAACCGGTCCCGGACTCGCCCGACGACACCCTCCAGGGGTCGCCGCCGACGTTCCGGCGCGACGACGGCACGCCCACGCAGGCCCTGAGCGACCGCTTCCGCCTCCCGGCTACTGAGGCCGAACCGGCGTAGCGAGTAGCGCGCCATCTGGACGGCGAGCTCGCGCTCGCCGTGGACGGCCTGCACCTTGCCGCCGAGCGAGCGGAGGTGCGCCGCCTCGCTGTCGCTGTGGGTCCGGACGACGATATCGACGCCGGGATCGAGCGCCTGGACGCGTTCCACGATCAAGCGCGTCGCGTTCGGTTCCGGGATAGCCACGACCACCAGCCGTGCCGCGGTCACGTTGGCCATCTTTAGGACCTCCGGGTGCGCGGCGTCGCCGTAGATCGCGATGACGCCGGCAGCACGAAGCCGGTCGACCTCGTCCCGCTCCTGCGTGATGACGGCGTACTTGAAGCCGCGCCGTTCGAGCGCAGGACCGATCAACCGTCCGACCCGGCCGTACCCGCAGATGACGGCATGGTTGACGAGGGACGCGCGCTGCCCCTCGTCGATGGCGGCGAGGTCCCCGATCCGGCGACGCATCAGCGCCCGCAACCAGGGCTGGTCACGCAGCCGGCGGTCGAGTGGATCGATGAGCGCGAAGAGAACGGGATTGAGGGTGATGGACAGAAGCGCTCCGGCGACGATGAGCTGGAATCCACCTGCGGGGAGTAGACCGAGCGTCAAGCCCAGCGTTCCGACGATGAACGAGAACTCGCCTATCTGCCCGAGCCCGGCGGCAACCGTGAGGGCGATCCTCGCCGGGTGTCCGGAAACGAGGACGATGGCGAGCGCTACGAGTGGCTGCGCGATCACGATCAGAGCGACGACGGCCACGATGGCGAGCGGGCTGGCGACCAGGTACGTCGGGTCGAGCAGCATCCCGACCGACACGAAGAACAGTACGGCGAACGCGTCACGTAGCGGGAGTGCGTCGGCGGCTGCCTGATGGCTCATGTCCGACTCGCTCACGACCAGCCCCGCCAGGAATGCCCCGAGCGCGAACGACACACCGAAGACCGTCGACGCGACATAGGCGATCCCGAGGGCGACAGCCAGGACCGCGAGCGTGAAGAGCTCGCGCGACCCTTGCCGCGCCACCTGGAGTAACAGCCACGGGATGACCCGCGCGCCGGCGACCACCATGAGGATGGCGAACACGGCCGCGCGTCCAACAGCGAATGCGATCTCGATCAGGGCGCCACCGCTCGAGGCCGACTCGGCATGGGACGCATCCGAGACGCCACCGAGGCTCGGGGCGATCACCGGCAACAAGACGAGGACGACGACCATGAACAGGTCCTGGACGATCAGCCAGCCGACGGCGATCTTGCCCTGCCGGGTGTCCAGCTCGTCCCTGTCCTCGAGGGCGCGCAAGAGGACCACGGTGCTGGCGACGGAGATCGCGAGACCAAGCTCGAGCCCACCGCCGATGCCGAACCCCAGCGCGAGGCCGAGCGCCGTGCCCAACGTCGTCATGACCGCGATCTGGATGGCTGCCCCTGGGATCGCTATGGCCTTGACGGCCGCGAGATCGCGGAACGAGAAATGGATACCGACGCCGAACATCAGGAGGATCACGCCGATCTCGGCGAGCTCCGTCGCGATGGTCGGGTCGGCCGCGATCCCCGGCGTGAAGGGACCGATCACCACGCCGGCGACGATGTAACCCACGATCGCGGGCAGACCGATACGGCGAGCGACGAAGCCGCCGATGAACGCGGCGGTCAGACCGATCGCGATGGTCGAGATGAGAACGGGCTCGTGGTCCATGGCTCCTTCCCGTGGCGGGCGGGGGTGCTGCGCAGGACTGGCGCGGGTCCGTGCCAGAACGACGGCTGGGTCTTCGGTGTGGCGAGGATACCTGACACCTCGCTCATGACGACGGCGACCGGAACCCGGCCCCGACGCGCGGCACGCGCCGATAGCATCGTCCGGTGAGCCTCCCAACCCCCGACCGCCGGCTCGCCGCCGGGATCCTCGGAAGCCTGACCCTGCTCGTCATCGGCTGGACGGGTCTGCTCGTCCCGTCGTTGATCCGGTCGATCCAGGCGGCGTTCGACCAGAACGACGCGGGCATCGGGGTCGTCTACCTGGCCTACTCGATCGCCTACGCCATCGGCTCGGTCATCGGCGGGCAACTCATGGAGCGGATGGGCCGTCGACGCGTCCTGGTGAGCGCGGCCGCGTTGCACGGCATCGGGATCGCCGGCTTCGGACTGGCACCGAGCTGGCCGCTGTTCGTGGCCGCGATGGTTCCCGCGGGTCTCGGAGCGGGCTGTCTCGACGGCGGCTCGAACGGGCTCGTCCTGGACGTCTATCGCGAGGGACGCGGTCGGGCCATGAATCTCCTGCACGTGTCGTTCAGCGTGGGGGCACTGCTCGCTCCACTGGTCGTCGGTCGCGCGATAGAGGCCGGAGCCGCATGGCAGGCGGTGATGCTCGTCTCGGCGGTCCCCTTGGCGGGATTGACGATCGCGTACGCGGTCGTCCCGATGCCGAGTGGGCGGCGGGAGCGATCCGCGGGCCCATCACCGGCGGCGACCGCCACGACGGGGCGCTTGCTCGCGGGACCGCTCGTCCTGCTCGGGATCGCCATCGCGAGCTACGTCGCCGCCGAGATCGGCGTTTCCAACTGGCTCGTCCGGTATCTGGAGCCCGCCCCGCTCGCGACCGCGACGCTCGCGCTGTCGCTCACCTGGGCTGGCGCGACGGTCGGCCGCCTGCTGTCGTCCGCGATCTCCGACCGCTTCGACCACCTGCGGTTCACGATCGTCTGCATCGTGTCGATGGGGCTTGCCATCGGAGCCGCGGTCGCCGCCCCGTCGCTGCCGCTGTCGATCGCGCTCTTCACCCTGGCTGGGGTCGCGTCAGGACCTGTGTTCCCGATGATCGTCGCGCTCGGCGGGGAACGCTACCCGGAACGTTCTGCTGCCGTCGGCGGCTCCCTGGTCGGCTTCGCTGTCGTCGGATCGACCATCTACCCGCCGGCGATCGGCTTCCTGTCGGTGACGGTCGGGCTTCCGATCGCGATGGCCGGCAACGCGGTGCTGTGCTTGCTGGGTGCCGGGGCGCTGATCGCCTTCGGGCGCTCGAGGGATCAGGTCACGGGGGTGCGCGCACCAGCGGCGTGAGCCGTGACGTGCAAAGGAACAAGTGGTGGAGATGGGGGAGAGTCGAACTCCCCGTCCAGAACCCTTCGTCGGAGACCACTACGAGCGTGTCCGATGCTTTGTCGTCGATCGCCCGGACGGGCATCGGCACCCTGCCGGACGATCCAGTCACGTGCCCCTAGATCGGGCTTGTCTCCGGACTACGCGACGCTTATCCGGATCGCAGCCCCGCTGTATGACGCTTCCACGACCCGCGGGACGGAGGTCGCTTCCACGCTCACCTTACCGCCTAAGCGGCGAGGGCGAGAGTCGACTGGCGGTTGCCAGGTACTTCGTTTTGCCGCCTGTTTAACGAGGCCTGACGGCACCTCGGCTCGCACTCTCCGACAGCCAAGCCCTGTCGAAACCACGCATCCCCACAGGACCGAACGTCGGTTCGGTTTGACCATCAATGCTATCACGAGCGGTACGCGCGGCCAAGCTCCGGCGAACGGGTCTCCCCTCCCGGGACCATCGGCGGCGCCTGCGGATCGGCTCGCCCCGGTATGATTCGCGATGGCCGAACCTCCTCATCCGAGGACGGGGGACCCACCCTTCGGGGCGAAGCGCGGACCGTCCGCGCCGGCGACCCAACGCCGAGCCCGTCAGCTCACCTCGCAGGCCAGCAGGGCGCTTCGAGGTGTCTGTGTTCCGGCCGACGTTCTCCCCGACCGAGAGTCAACGTGCGATCGGGCGCAACCTCGCGCTCGACCTCGTCGGCGCGATCGGACTCGGCGTGACCATGGCGCTGATCACTGCTCTGCTGCCGACGATCGCCCGCCGCGGCGGTCTCGAGCCGCTCGGTCTATCGGCACTGGCGGCCGCACCGTTCGTCGCGAACTTCCTGGGGGCATTCGCGGGTCGTTTCGGGCCTCGCTCCAGCCGTGAGCTCGCAGCCATCCGTGCCGCCGGTGCGGGTGCCCTCGTCCTGCTCGTGGTGGCACCGCTACCCGCCGTGATGGTGATCGTCTCGGTCCTCTTCTGGCTGAGCGTGTCCTTCGCCGGCCCGTTCCAGCTTCGCCTGTGGGGGTCGATGTATCCCTCGCGCCTCCGTGGCCGGGTGGTCGGCGCCATCGGCATGGGTCGGGCCGCCGCGGGTGCCGCAGCGGCCTTCGCCGGTGGTCTGATCGCCGATCGCCTCGGCGGTCCGCCGGCGGTGGCCCTCGCCGGTGTCGTCGGACTCGTGTGCGCCCTCGCCTATGTCGGCTTGCACGCGCCGACCGCCGAGCGGCCGCGCGGGTTCTCCGCTCGGGAGTCCATCCGCGCGCTCCAGGACCGGCCGATCCTGGCCCGGATGGCGCTCGCGCAAGGGTTCTACGGCGGCGGGCTCATCGCGGCGGCGCCGCTCTTTGCGCTCGTCTACGTGGACCGGATGGATCTGTCGCTGGCGGACGTCGGACTCATCGGCATCCTGACGGCAGCCTCGACGACGATCGCGTTCCCGCTGTGGGGCGCGGTCGCCGACCGCCACGGCCCACTGACCGTGCTCAAGGTGGGTGGCTCGATCGGTCTGTCCTCACTGATCGCGTATGCGGTCGCTCCGCATGTGGCCGTGCTGTGGATCGGCGCCCTCGCGGCCGGGACGGCGAGCGCGTCGATCGACGTGGGTATCGCTGCCGTGGTCAGCGAGCAGACACCTCTGGTGGATCGGGCAGCCGCGATGGCCGGCTGGAATGCGTTCACCGGTGCGCGCGGGATCGTGGCGGCGTTCCTGATGACGAGCCTGCTGCAGCTTGGGGTCGTCGGCGTGACCAGTGGCCTGTTGGTCTGCGCCGGGGCCACGGCCATCGGTGTCGTGATGTACGCCCGCGCGCGCCCCGGCGTGCCGGTCGAATCGCGAGCATGGGAGCTCGGACCCGTGCGCCGCGGGCCGGCACCGGTCCGCCCGACACCTTCCTGAGCCCGGGGGCCTGCCCTACCGCGGCGTCGAGCCGGCGCCGCTACGCTGCACGCTATAGGGAGGGGAGGCCATGCCGCTCGGTCGGATGACAGCGTGGGTGCTGCAGCTCCTGGGTTCGGTCGGTCTGATCGTCTGCATCGCGCTCGTGATCGGCATCCTCGCGGGGCGAGCGTGGATCGGCGTCGCCGTCGGTGACGGTTTCACGACGGTCGACACGACGATCAGCGACGGCCTGGCGAAGGTCGACGAAGCGAAAGCTCGCCTGACTGATGGTGGGGGCGCGCTCGGTCAGCTCCTCGACGACCTCGGGCCGCTCCCGTCGACGTCGCCGATCCCTGCTGCCGTGGCCGCACGTATCACCCAGGTCGTCGACGCGGCCGCCCCAGCGCGAGACCGATTCGTCGAGGCGCGCAGCCAGGCACAGGTGGCTCTGAGCTATCTCCAGCTCGTCGCCCGGGTGGCGCCCGGGGTCGAGCTTCCGACCGGCGTTTCAACGGCGCTCGCGAACGCCGATGACCGCTTGACGCGGATCGACAGCGCGCTCCTCACCCTTCGCAGCGCCGCCCGCGCGACCGCGGGCGATGTCGCTGCCGCCGCGACCGGGATGCGCGACGCCGTATCGAGCGCGGCGGATGCCGCTACGGGTCTGCGGACCCAGGTCGAGGGGCTTCGGACGCGTCTCGCGGACGTACACGCCACTGTCGACCGGGTGCTGTGGATCGGGGCAGGAGCGCTGCTGCTCCTCGTCGGTTATGTGGGACTCTTGAACGTCATCGTCATCTGGCTCGCACGTCGCGGACGACGCGCCGCAGCCGTCGAATCCGGGCCCGGCGCGGCGGAGGCGACACCCGGCCCGTGAGGCTTACGGCCTGGGAGGAGGAGCGACTCCTTATCTTCTCGGCGGCCGAGCTCGCGCGGCGCCACAGGGACCGCGGGATCCTGCTCAATGCGCCCGAGGCGACGGCGATCATCTGCGACGCGATGCTCGATGCAGCGCGGGCGGGCGGATCGCTCCAGCAGGTCGAGGCCGCCGGGTATGAGGCGGTCAGCGCCGAACAGGTGCTGCCGGGCGTCGCCGGCCTCGTCCCCGAGGTCATCCTCGAGGTGTTGATGGACGACGGGACACGCCTGATCGTGCTGCACGCACCACTCGGACCCGCGACCGAGGATGGTCCGGGCGCGATCCGACAGGCCGAGCGTCCCACGCCTATCGACCCGCGCTCCCGCATCGAGCTCGAGGTCACGAATACCTCCCGGCGCGTGGTCCGCGTCTCGAGCCACTATCCGTTCGATCGGGTCAACCAGCGGCTCGTCTTCGACCGACAGCGAGCTGCTGGCCACCGTCTCGACATCGCGGCCGGGTCCATCGAGCGATGGGGTCCGGGCGAGACCAGGACCGTCCGCCTGGTGAAGGTCGGGTGATTCAGCTTTCGCCGTCGGAGCGACTGGCACGATTTGGCCCCACGATGGGCGACCGGGTGCGGCTCGGCGATTCGAACCTCTGGATCCGGGTCGCGGAGGATCGCCAGGCCCCCGGCGACGAGGCCATCTGGGGATACGCCAAGACGATCCGGCCGCGAGCGCTGCAGGGTCCGACAACCGCATCCGAGCTCGACGTCCTGATCGCTGGAGCGCTCGTGCTCGATCCCCTGCTGGGTGCCATCAAGGCGGACATCGGGGTCAAGGACGGTCGGATCGTGGCTGTCGGCCGCGCCGGGGCGCAAGGCGATGGGATCGACCTTCCGATCGGACCGCACACCCAGCCGATCATGGGGTATGGGCTCATTGCGACGCCCGGGGCCATCGACAGTCATGTCCACCTGATCTCGCCCGAGCTCCTTCCGGGAGCCTTGTCAGGTGGTGTGACGACGCTGATCACGGCTGGCTTCGAGGAACCGCCCTGGGCCATGGCGCGAACCCTTGCCGGGGTCAGCGACTGGCCCGTCAACATCGGACTGCAGGCCTGCGCCAGAGCTGAGGACGACGTCGCGCTCGAGGCGCTGCTGGACGCCGGTGCCTGCGGGTTCAAGATCCACGAGGACTACGGTGCGTACCCCGAGCTCATCGATCACGTGCTCCGGTTCGCCGGCGATCGCGATGTCTCCGTGTCCCTGCACACCGACGGTCTACACGAGAGCGCCGAACTGGAGGACACCGTCGCTGCCATCGACGGCCGCACCGTCCACGCATATCACGTCGAGGGCAGCGGCGGCGGGCATATCCCCGACGTGATCGGACTCGTCCGGGAGCCGAACGTCATCTGTTCGTCCACCACGCCGACCGTGCCATTCGGCGTCAACGCGGCAGCCGAGCAGGTGCCGATGATCGTGCTCAATCACGGCGCCTCGTTCGGGGTGACCGAGGACGTCGCGCTCGTGCGCGAGCGCGTACACCCCGCGACGATGGCCGCCGAGGGGCCGCTGCACGAGCTCGGGGCGATCGCGATCGTGAACTCCGACTCGCAGGGGATGGGGCGGATGATGGAGACGGTCCGCCGGACGTTCCAACTGGCCCATGTCATGTCGGACTGGCACGGGACGGTCGCGCGAGCGGATCCATTCGACGACACGGATCGGGTGCTGCAGTACCTCGCGAAGGTGACGATCGAGCCGGCCATCACGCACGGGATCGCCGACCACGTCGGATCGCTCCAGCCGGGCCGGCTCGCCGACATCGTTCTGTGGGAACCGGCGTACTTCGGCGTCAAGCCGGCACTCGTCCTCAAGGGTGGGATGGCCGCGTGGGCGCCGCTCGGCGAGGGCAACGCGAGTGTCGAGCGAGCTCAGCCGACGCGCTACCGCCCCGATTGGGGCGGAAGGCCGCGCGCCGCCGCGTCGCTGTCCGTCACGTTCGTGTCTACGGCAGCGACCGGTTCACCTGATCTGCGCCGTCACGGTCGCGAGTTGATCGCGGTCCGCGGTACTCGTGGGTTGACCCGCGACTCGCTGGCGAGGAACCGGGCGACGGCCCCCATCGAGGTCGACGTCGCGGACGGCACGGTCAGCCTTGAAGGCACGGTCCTGGGGGTCGACCCGGTCAGGGAAGTCGCGCTGAGCCGCCGCTACTTCCTTCGATAGCGGGCGTGCCTTTCAACGACCTCGCTGGGCGTCGGCGAGGGCGCGCGCGATGTCGCGCCGCGCGTCGCGGTCGGCGATGTCGCGCCGCCGATCGTGCTGCTGTTTGCCACGGGCGAGTCCGAGCTCGATCTTGGCCTTGCCTCGGCTCAGGTACAGGCGGAGCGGGACGATGGTCTGGCCCTTCTGCTGGGCGCGCCCGAGCAATTCGTCGATCTGCCGTCGGTGCAGCAACAGCTTCCGGCTCCGCTTCGGCTCGTGGTTGTACCGATTGCCCTGTTCGAACGGAGCGATATCGGCGCCGATCAGCCAAGCCTCGCCCTTCTCGATCCGCGCGTATGCGTTCGAGATATTGGCCTTGCCAGCACGGACCGACTTGATCTCGGTGCCGGTCAACACGAGGCCGGCCTCGAACGTCTCGTCGATCGTGAACTCGTGACGGGCTCTTCGGTTGAGGGCGACGGTGGAGTCGTCGCGCATGGAGGGCTCCTGGCAGACAGGCCGGCTAAGGCGGCGGTGGGCGGAAAGGGACGGAAGCATATGCCCTGGACGCACGAACGCCGGTCCTCTGCGGACCGGCGTCCATGGAGCTTATCCACCCACAGGGTGTCCGACTAGACGGCCATCTCCTGCGAGGTGGTGCAGCTACTCGTACTGTCGATCACTGCACACCACCTCCTTTCGTTGGGTAAACCGTACTCGAACCCTGCCGCACGTGCAAGGAGGATCGGCGTCGTTTTCTAGGGGCCTCCCAGCGCGGGACGTTCCCCGGCACCGACGACATCCAGCGCGCGTGCGAGGACCGGATCCTCCCCCGGCCCGAGCGTGACGGGGACATCGACCGCGACGTCCGGCTCGATCCCGATGTTGTGGATCCAGTGCCTGTCAGGTGTGAGCCATTTCGCGATCGTGAGACGGAATGCGCCGCCCTCGCCGGCGAGCTCCTGCCACTGCTGGACGGTCCCCTTGCCGAACGACCGCTGCCCGACGAGCGTAGCCCGGCCGGTGTCGTGCAGCGCTCCCGCGACGATCTCACTGGCGGACGCACTGCCACGGTCGATGAGGACCACGACCCGGATCGAGGGATCCGTCGCCGCCCCGCCGGGGATCGCGTCGGTCTCGATGTCGGCGCCGTTCGCGTCCTCCTCGAAGAAGATCGGTCCCGAGCCGATGAACTGGCTCGCGACGGTGCGGGCGGCGGTGACATAGCCACCCGGATTGCCGCGGAGGTCGACGATGAGCATCCGGCGGCCCGCATCGACGTGCCCCTTCACCGCGGCGGCGAAGTCCGCTGCGGCCCCATCCGAGAAGCCTTCGAGACGCACATAGCCGACGCGGCCGTTCACCAGCTCGCGCGACTCGACCTCTTGCTCCTGGATGACGTCGCGCACGATCTTGAGCTGGAAGGGGCTCGTCGTTCCCCGCTGGATCGAGAGCTCGACCGTCGAGTCCTTCGGCCCGCGCATCCGCTCGCGAGCGCCGTCGACCGTCAACCCGTCGAGCGACACGCCATCGGTCGCGAGCACGAGGTCGCCCGGGCGCAGCCCGGCCTTCTCGGCCGGGGAACCGCCCATCGGCGAGACGATCACGAGCCGGCAGGTGGGTCCGAGCGTCGCACAACCCTGCGAGCCGTCCGATGCTTGCGTCGCGATCTCGGCGCCGATGCCCTCGAATCGGCCGCTGATCCCCTGGAGGTTCGACTGGTACTGGTCGGGGGTCAGGTAAGCGGAATACGGGTCGTCGAGCGACTGGATCATCCCCTTGATCGCGCCCTGCACGACCGCCTCACGATCGACCGGTCCGCCCGCGTAGCGATCCTCGATCGTGTGATAGGTGTCCCAGAACGGCTGGAATGCCATCCCCTCGTCGCCGGGCGTGCCCGGTTCGACGGCGCTCTGGCGACCCATCGAGTAGCCACTGAGGAACAGCGCGCTTCCGGACAGCAGCGCCACGATGCTGATGGCGACGCTGATGACGGGAAGTGATGCCCGCCGACGCCGTGGCGTTGCGGTGGTCAACGGGTCGGGGATCGGGACGGACACCGCCTCCCGATCGGGCTGATCGAGCAGCTCGCTAGCGTGCATGGCGGTATCCGGTTTCCCCCTCGAGTCGGCAGTGAGGATGACGGAGCGCGACTGAGGATTCGAATCTACACCGCACCTCGGATCTCGGTCCGCCGTTCGAAGGTACGGGCGATGGATGAGACGTCGCGCCGGGCGCGACCTAGCGGATCAGGTACGTCCTGACCGAGACCCAGGAGCCCAGGACGCCCAGCCCGACGCCGGCGCCCATGACGAGCGTGACCAGGTCGCGCGTCATCGAGCCTATCTGCAGTGGCAGCACGCGGAAGAAATCGACCATGAAGCCGTTCAGCGGCTCGGCTGCGCCGGCGAGGATCGCGAGCGTGATGACCGCTCCCAGGAATCCGACGAAGGCGCCCTCGAACACGAACGGCCAGCGGATGAACGCGTCGGAGGCACCCACCAGCCGCATGATCTCGATCTCCTCGGATCGGGCGACGACGGCGAGCCGGATCGCGTTCACGATGATGAACAGCGCGATCAGCCCCACCCCGATGAGGATGCCGGTGCCGACGGTCCGAAGGATGTTCGTGACTGTCAGGAGCCGCTCGACGAGGTCCTGGATGTTGATGACGTTGCGGACGATCGGATGCTGCTCAGGTGCGAGCGACTCGGTCACCGCGCGCAACGCGGCGGCATCCTTGAGCTTGACCTCGACGCTCGCGTACAGCGGGTTGCTGTCGAGCTGCTCGGTCAGGTCCGTCCGGCCCTGCGCCTTCATCGATTCGCGGAAGCGCTCCAGTGCCTTGTCGCGGGTGACGACGTCGACGGACTCGACATCCGACCGTTGCTGGATCTCAGCCGCGAGCTCGTTGATCTGTGTCTCCGTGGCGTTCGGTTGCAGGTAGGCGACGACCTGGACCTTCTGCTCGGTGAACTGGAGCCCCGCGAGGAGTCCGGTCTGGATGATCCAGAACCCCGCGAGCAGCAGCAGCATGAGGACCATCGTCGCCGTCGCAGCGAGGCTCATCACCGCGTTGCGCCAGAAGCCCTGCCAGGCGCGTCTAAGGCTGAAGTAAAGGAACGCGAGCACGGTCGGTCAGTCCTCGCGGTGGTACGCGCCACCGACCTCGTCGCGGATGATCCGGCCTTCCTCGAGCGCGACGACGCGCTTGCGGAGGGCGGTCACGACCTCGGCGTTGTGCGTCGCCATCAGGACCGTGACCCCCAGCTCGTTGATGCGGAGCAGGAGCTGGAGGATCTCCCAGCTGATCAACGGGTCGAGGTTGCCAGTCGGCTCGTCGGCGATGATCAGCCGCGGGTCGTGGACGAGGGCCCGTGCGATCGCGGTCCGCTGCTGCTCACCACCGGACAGCTGCGCCGGGATCTGCTTGGCCTGTGCGGTGAGCCCGACGATCGCGAGCACGCGGTCGACAGCGGGGCGTATCTGGCGCCGAGGGTGCCCGGTGACTTCGAGCGCGAACGCCACGTTCTCCCAGACCGTCTTGGTCGGCAGCAGCTTGAAGTCCTGGAAGATGATCCCGATCTTCCGGCGCATGCGTGGTACCTGCCGGCGTGGCAGCCGCGCGAGGTCCTGACCGTCGAGCACCACCTCGCCCCGAGTCGTGACCTCGTCGCGGATCAGCAGCTTGATGAGCGTCGACTTGCCCGCGCCCGACGGACCGACGAGGAAGACGAAATCGCCCTCGGGGATGACGAGGTCCACGTCGCGCAGCGCGATCTTGCCGTTCGGGTACTGCTTCGTGACGTCGTGGAGCACCAGCACGGCCCGATCGGGGACGGCCTGGTCGCGGCCTCGTTCGAGGATGCGCCGACGAAGTGAGCGCGCCGCTGACGGCGGCGCTGAGGCGATGGTCACGGGCGACTCCGCGGTCGGGAAGATGTGGCGATCGGTGTCGCCACGGCTGGCTTTCGGTTCGACCCCGTCCGCGGGCACGGCAGCGGGAACCACGTCCGCCCGAGGCTACCATCGGCCTCCCGGGCGGGCAAACGTGACCGGCGGGCTACCGACCACCCGGACGATGGTCCGGTCCGGAGCCGTCTCGAGTGGTCGAGAGTGGTCTAGAGCAGTCCCGGCGAGATCGGCAGATAGCGCGACAGGTCGGCCACGGGGCGATCCCAGCACAGCAGCACGGGGAAGGGCTCCAACCGGAAGCCGGCCCGCAACGCAGCGACGACCGCCTGGTCCGCGCTCCCCGGGATCCACATCGCGAATGCCCCGCGCGGGACGACCTCTCGCGTCAGATGACCGAGGATCGGCGCGACCAGATCGGGATCACGTGTGGCCACCGGTCCGACGCGACCGGCCTCGCCCGCATAGCCGTAGCCGAGTGCGGTCCCGTCCGGGCCTTCGTAGAGCCAACCGCGCCGTCCCTCGGTCCGCAAGTAGCGATGGTCCACCGGGTGGCGCACGCCGAGGGTCACAAGGTCGAGCTGATCGACGAGCTCGACGAGCCGTTCATGCCCATCGGTCGCGAGCTGCTCGAACGGGATCGGACGGATCCCCGAGGGCAGCGGCCCGAACGCTTCCGGCCGATCCGGCAAGCCGATCAGATTGAGTAGCGGCATCCGCGGCACGATCCCGAGGGATGCGTACAGCGCGTTGGCGATCGGTTGTGCGCTGTCGGTGGCGGTGGCGCGGACCGTCGCCGTGCCGTCGGTCGGGCTGACCCGCTCGACCAGCGCGCGACCCACGCCGCTCCGTTGCAACTCCGGGAGCACGAAGCACATCGAGAGGAACCAGAGCTGCTCACGAACGATGGCCGCGGCGAACGCGACGATGCGCTCACCACCCGGCGCCTCGGCATCGGGTCGCGTGGCGACCACGAAACGGTCCGGATCGGTGGATCGCAAATGCGTGTACAGCCGGAGGATCGCGGGGTTCTCCTGCTCGACGAGGGGCTGGTTCAGACGGCCCATGTAGTCGTTGAGCGAGTGGCGCCAGATCTCGGCACATGCCCCGAGCTCGTGGGGCTCGACCGGCCGCAACGACAATCCGTCGCGGATCGCGCGGCCGGCGGCCGCGGTCACGCGGCGTCGCCCTCGTCGTCTCCGCTGCGCCACTCCCCACCGGTGGCGAGGCGCTCGAGCTCCGCCTGCATGAACGCGTCCAGGTCGCCATCGAGCACGGCGGACGTGTTGCCGGTCTCGTAGGCAGTCCGAAGATCCTTGACCATCTGGTAGGGGTGCAGGACATAGCTCCGGATCTGGTTCCCCCAGCCCGCCTCGACGTGCTCACCCTTGAGCGCGCGAAGCTCGGCCTCCTTCTCCTCGAGGGCGCGCTCGAGCAGGCGGGCCTTGAGGACCTTGGTCGCGTTCTCCTTGTTCTGGGTCTGCGACCGCTCGTTCTGGCTCTGGACGACGATGCCGGTGGGCAGGTGGGTCAGGCGCACCGCGGAGTCGGTCTTATTGACGTGCTGGCCGCCCGCGCCCTGCGAGCGGTAGGTGTCGACCCGGATCTCGTCCCAGTCGAGCTCGATCTCGATGTCATCGTCGACTTCGGGAAGGATCTCGACGAGCGCGAAGGTCGTCTGGCGCCGCTTCTGCGAGTCGAACGGGCTTATGCGGACGAGGCGATGGACGCCGCGCTCGGCGCGCAGCCAGCCATAGGCACGCCGGCCCTGGACTTCGACCGTGACACTCTTCAGACCCGCCTGCTCCCCCTCCTGCTGGTCGATGATCTCGGTCGCGAAGCGGTGGCGCTCGGCCCAGCGGAGATACATCCGCAGCAGCATCTCGGCCCAGTCGGTCGCCTCGGTGCCGCCCGCCCCTGCGCTGATCGTCAGGATCGCCGAGCGCTCGTCGTGCTCACCGGAGAACAGGAGCGCCGTCCGCTCGCGACCGAAGTCGGTCTCGAGGGAGGCCGCATCGCGGTCGACCTCGGCCACGAGATCGGCATCGTCGGATTCGGCGAGCAGCTCGACGGCGGCTTCGAGATCCTCCGCGCGGGAGTTGAGCCCATGCCATGTCTCGATCTCGGATCGAAGTCCGTCGGCCTCGCGAAGGATCTTCTGGGCGGCCCGCTGGTCGTCCCAGAAGCCAGGCTCGAGGGTCAGTGCGTCGAGCTGGGCGACGCGTTCTTGTTTGGCCTGGAGGTCAAAGTCGCCCCGAGGTCGACCGGATCTGCTCGGCGAGGTCGCGGATAGCGGACGTGTCCACTAGTTCCGGCCTTGGAGATCCTGGAGCAGGATCGGGCGCAGCTCGATGAGCCGCAGCGCGGTCTTGCTTCGGGCGACGACGGGGTTCACGCAGGGGCAATAGCTGTTGTGGGGACAGACACCACAGTTGCCGTCACAGTCGAGGGCGGCCGCATAGCTGCAGTTCCGGCAATCGCGCTCGCACGCGATGAGATCGACGAACGCGGCTTCCTCGGCCTGCTTCACGGACTCCCTCCAATTGCGACGCTGGGGGCACACAAGCGGGGCGGGCTGGGAGACCTGCCGGGAGGACGCACGCGGTCCGGGATCGGCGGGTTGGCCCAGTATAGGCGGCCAAACACCACAGGCCAAGAGGGAAGTTGGGTCTACGGACCAAAATCGGCGATCGTTCCGCAGTGTGAAAGCGTCTCCGGTGGCTACGGTGACTCGCCGGACACGAAGTACACGGCCAGGGCACCGAGCTCGTGGACGATGGCGTCGACCCGAGCGACTGGATCCCGTTCGAGCGGGCTCGTCCGGGTCGGCGAGCCGTAGCCGTTGATGCCTTCGTCGGAGGCCATCCGCAGCACGCGCAACATGTGACTCGGGTCGGAGACGAACACTGCCGATCCGATGTCCTTGTCACGCATGAGCGCGGCCACGCGCCGGATCGACTGGAGCGTCGTCCGGCTCGCGTCCTCGCTCAGGATCGCGTTCTCCGGGACGCCGTGCTCGATCGCGTAGCTCCGCGCGCTCGCCGCCTCGGTCGTCCGGTCGCCCTCCCGCTTGCCACCGGTGACGATCAGGCGCGGCGCGACCCCATCGTGGTAGAGCTCGATCGCGTGGTCGAGGCGAGCGGCGAAGACCGGGGAGGGGCGCCCGTCGTATTGGGCGGCACCCATGACGACGATCGCGTCGGCCCGGGTCCGCTCGTCGCGGTTGCCCTGGTCCCAGATCCGATACGCGGCATAGCCGCCGATCGCGAAACCGGCGATCAGCCCCGCGATGACCAACCGGGCGAACAGGCGCACGACGGCGTCAGCCGATCAGCGCCCGTGGCACTTCTTGTACTTGGCGCCAGACCCGCACCAGCAGGGATCGTTCCGGCCGATGCGCTCGCCGGTCGGGGTGTACCCGGGGCGGGCGCCACCGTTCGAGCTGGAGCCGTTCGTCGAGCTGCTTGCGACGGGCTCGTCGCCGAGCGAGGCGCGGACGTTGCGCACCGCTGAGCCGCCGGCCATCGGCGGTATCACCGAGGCGCCATTGCCGGTCGACGTCGCCGTCCCGGCTGGGCCCATGGTGGCGGTGGCCGTCGAGGTCCCAGCGGCGGCACCCGCGAGTGCCGGTCGCGCGGCCGGACGTCCGTTGCCGCCCGACCCGGTCAAGGCGGCGGCGCCCTGTGCCAGCGACGCCGCCAGTTGGGCCTCGGGTGACTCCTGGCGCTGGACCGTGACGCGGAAGATGGTCGAGGCGACGCCGTGGCGGATGAGGTCCCGTAACTCTTCGTACATCCGGTACGCCTCGCGGCGGAACTCGTTGAGCGGGTCCTGCTGCGCGTAGCCGCGCAGGCCGATGCCGCGCCGCATGTCGTCGATCTCGGTGAGATGGTCGACCCACAGCGAG
>Ga0070689_100000571_pt1 | contig 22140 bp, 12 predicted proteins | sample KBSS23HmetaG_FD_64669 | JGI IMG/M metagenome (GOLD analysis project Ga0070689, IMG submission 64669) | Switchgrass rhizosphere microbial communities from Kellogg Biological Station, Michigan, USA - KBS S2-3H metaG | ecosystem: Host-associated > Plants > Roots > Rhizosphere ...
TGCTACCGGAGTCGTCGCGGATTCGCATCGTTCAAGCCGGCGGCGCAATGTCGAAGAACATAGAGAGACGAACCCGCGCCGAGATGCGAAAGAACCCTCGCTACGTCTGGCAAGGCGCACTATCGCGCGAGCGCACCTTGAGTTTGCTGGCCAGAAGCAAAGTTTGCGTGATTTCTTCCCTCATGGAAGGCGGGGCGAATGTTCTATCCGAAGCGATAGTCATCGGTACGCCGGTCCTGGCTTCGCGCATCGCAGGCAATGTGGGCATCCTTGGTGAAAGCTATCCCGGTTTGTTTCGCGCCGGCGATACTCAGAAACTGATGCACCTCATGCTGCGCGCCGAAACCGATCGCGAGTTTCTCGGCAACCTTCGACATCATGTCCGTGAGTTAGGGTCTCTCTTCGAACCCGAACGTGAACGCATTGCGTGGTCAAATTTACTGGCTGGCCTCACTGGTCTCTGATTTTGCATTTCGCTGGAAGCTTTGCCTTCGTTACGGTTCGACCGTGATATTGCCACCGATGTCGAGTATCGTCAGCGGGAAAAGGGTGGTGCAGTCAAAGCCCTGCGATACAAGGTCCGGTGGTATCACAAACAGCGGCGTAATTTGATCTATACCTGAACTGGGTACGGGGAAATTAGTTTTGTCGATCACGGCAAACACTACAGGCGAGTGTTTGGGATAATCCGGATCGTCGCTGTGCTGGACGACGCCGCTCATACTCGCAGAGATCGAATCAGCGTTGAGGCAGTTAATTCGAACGGTTACCTCAGTTTGGCCTGACGAGCTGCTAAACGTAAATAGCGCCTGACCGTGGGCCTTTCCATTCTCATTAGCCCTGGCGTCGAAAGAGAAGTCTATGCCCTCGTGGTTAAACGTGAATTGACCTTCGCCAAACGCGTGCGGACCTTTTTGCGGCACTACGGCTGACGATGATGGAGTTGTCGCAAAGAGTGCAACAAACACTAAACCGAGCAGAAGTGAGAAGCTATATCTGATGTTCATGGCTGCCTCTCCTTGGTTGAAGGGTTGAGGAAGTGGCAGCGCACACGGCTTGACTGTGACATCTGCCTTGAGCAAACGAATCTTACGTCTCGCATCAAATGGGCGCAAGTTTTCATCTGGGCTAAACGTGACTATCGCAGCCGGTGGTGGGAACCGGCCGCTGCTCAGGAGATGAGCCCGTTGGACGCCAATAACTCACTCTCAACTACTGCAAGCTGAGCGTCAACCATTCCAAAAAGATTCGACTCGCCACAACAAGTGAAGGCAGAGTGCTTCACTGTGTTCGCGAGTAGTTTGGGATCCCTGGAGTTTTCCAGCGTTCCCATTAGCACAAGCAGCGCCGCCGCAGATTCATCACCGCCCCGACAGATTATCTCTGCCAGTGCTTCGACCTTTTCTTTGTTTGAATCATCTTCGTTGGCGTCAGGCTCGAGCGTGAAGTCGACCGAGTCAATGATCTTTTCGCCCGCACCGGCACGCCGCACAATGTCAGCAAGCCACGGATCGTTGATCTCCAGAGCGTAACGAACAATGGTTCGCCACTGTGGATCGGTTCGTCTGTCGTTTATGACTGATTGAGCGCGACGTCTGAGCGCATCGCTAATTGTGATTTGGTTTGTTTCGGTTTCGTGAGGTGTTTCTTCAAGCGCTGTTGCGCTAACATGCGTAGACATAATCTTCAATCCTTCCTGAATAAGGGTTGACGGTTTAGGGCTGGCTTTGTGTGCAACCACAAGTCGGCCCGCTTCTTTTGGAGGCGTAATCGCACCATAGCACAATTATTTTCGCTTTGGCGCTCTCTGTGAAAGAAAAATTTCTCCCGCAAAGGCGCAAAGGCGCAAAGAAAACCGTTGGAACGCGGCAGCGCTTTGCGCCTTTGCGTCTTTGCGGGAGAGATCCTCTTCTCATAAAGGTACTTTTCGACTTGGTCCAACCATCAGAGGTCCAAAATCATTTCGAATATCGCATGCGATCGCTGACCAGGTCGCTACTGCTCCCTGTACTGACCTCATCCAACAACTGATCTCGGGAAAGCTGCTGGGAATCCAGCACCTGCTGTTAAGCCTTTAACTGTCCTCTGCCTTATCGATCAAAGATCGAACCGACTCTCCCTCCGCACCTAGTTCACCATACAGTAGCTCGCGCTGTTCGGAACTCAACTCGCGCAATTTTGAAATCATCTGAACCATCTCGTTTCGCGCGGACTCTTTGAACCCTTCGTCGATGCCTTCCCTTTCGATGTAGTTGGTGAGCAGGGCGCAAAACTGCATAATGTCTCCCGCTGCGGTTGGCCAAAGCTGTAATTCCAGCAAGGTCTTCAGACGGTAGCGCAGAGTCTTGAGCAGATTTGGCATTTCCCAGAACATGTTCAGATGTTCGACGCAGAACGTCCATCCTTGCCGGGACTTTTCATAACAAGCCAGGGCTTCGTCGAAATCTGATTGCTCCTCCAATGCCAGGGCCTTGTTCATGTAAGTCTTAGCCAGTTCGTTAGCCAGATGCGTTTGCTGCTCCTGATGGACCAGCGGCTCCCGAATCGCAAGCGCCTTGTTGTACTCCGCGAGCGCCTCGGCCAACTTGGTGAGATCCCGAAGCGCATTGCCCTTGTTCATGTAAGTCGTCGCCAGGGCGTTGGCCAGATGCGTTTGCTGCTCCTGGTAAACCAGCCGCTCCCGAATCGCAATTGCCTTGTCGTATTCCGCGAGCGCCTCGGCCAACCTGGTGAGGTTCCAAAGCGCAACGCCTTTGTTCATGTAAGCCTTAGCCAGGTCGTTGGCCAGATGCGTTTGCTGCTCCTGGTGGACCAGCCGCTCATAAATCTTAATCGCCTTGTCGTACTCCGCGAGCGCCTCGGCCAACCTGGTGAGGTTCCAAAGCGCATTGCCCTTGTTCAGGTAAGCCTTAGCCAGGTCGTTGGCCAGATGCGTTTGCTGCTCCTGGTAGACCAGCCGCTCCCGAATCGCAATCGCCTTGTCGTATTCCGCGAGCGCTTCGGCCAACCTGGTGAGATTCCAAAGCGCATTGCCCTTGTTCATGTAAGCCGTCGCCAGGTCGTTGGCCAGATGCGTTTGCTGCTCCTGGTGGACCAGCCGCTCCCGAATCGCAATCGCCTTGTCGTATTCCACGAGCGCCTCGGCTAACCTGGTGAGGTCTCTAAGCGCAACGCCCTTGTTCATGTAAGCCTTAGCCAGGTCGTTGGCCAGATGCGTTTGCTGCTCCTGGTGGACCAGCCGCTCCCAAATCGCAATCGCCTTGTCGTATTCCACGAGCGCCTCGGCCAACCGGGTGAGGTTCCAAAGCGCAAAACCCTTGTTCATCAACATGGCCGCGTAATTGTTCAGCAGATCTTTCCGGTTAAGTTCTTTGGCCAGGTGCTCGCACAACTTCTCGGCACAGTCGAAGAGTTCCAGGGCATAAGCGAAACGGTTAACGCCGGCCGCGACATGTGCGCGGTCCCAGCATTTTTCCGCGCCGGTTTCGTAGAGCGTTTCCTTATTTGGAAGAGCTGTGAAAAATTCGTTCTCACAGATGACGGGATGCAATCCGTAGAGATTTGTTGCCAGAGGATCGTTCAGGTACCGCGTATAGGCATCCGCCGATTCCTTCCGCGTAACCAATTTATTGCGCTCGAGCCGCGTCAGCGTCTTGTTCAGTTGGACCTCGTCCATCAAGTGTGCTAAGGCGCCCTTGGGCACGGCGCGTTTGAAGAATGCTAGCAGGCCCAGGCATGGCAAACTCTCGGCCGGTTGAATCTTTAACTGCTCGAAATGCAGCCGCTTCAAACCCTTGTTCTCATACCGGTCGGCAGCTTTAGTTAGCTCTTCATCAAAGTCAGCAAAGAGTTCGGGTCTATCCAATATTTCTCTGACCGTATAGGCGGTATCAACCAAATAACCAATAGCCCACACTAGCGCCAGGGGAATGCGGTGGACTCTTTCAGAAAACTCTTTCAGAACCGCATCGACCTGTTCCGTCGAGCCACTGAGACCTTTCGCGGCGCCATTCTTTTTCAGGAAGCTCACACAATCATCAACGGGCAAGCCTCCAAACAAATCCCCACCTACCGTTTCAAGCTCTTTGACCTGTTCGCGTGGAGAAAACCTTGGCACGTCGCGTCCAACAATCAGAGCCCGTACGTTGTGTCCCGCGCTGAATACCGAGCTGAAGAAGTCGCGCAGTTGCGGGTCTGCAACTTCACTTTTGTCGTTCAACATCGATTCGAAGTTGTCGAACATGAACCAGGTTCGGTTTTCCGGGTTAGTTGATAAGCGACCAAAGATCTCCTGCAGCTTGTCACTCAGTCTGCCATCGGTGTTGTAGATGTCTTCAAACTGCTTTTCCTGTCCAATCAATCTCCCGGCTTTGGCAAACAACTCGCTCAGCTTTATGTCGTTTCGGCAATCAAAGTGCAGTACTGCACTAGTATGGGTTTCGATAGTGCTGTCCGGCAAACTCACTCTTTCAACAACGCTCTGGCCATCCGGAGATAAAGTCTGTACGACCTTCGTCAGCAATGCCGTTTTGCCGAAACCTCCCGGCGCCGCGAAAGCGTAGACACGGTGTTTGGCTTCGCTCATCGCGCGCAGGATCGTTGCGCATTCAGCTTCACGGCCTTCAATGTCGAGTTGAGTTGGCAACGTGTGAATAACTGGGGGGCTGCTGCTGATCACTTGAGGGTTACAGTATGGAACGAGTGCTTGAATAACCTTGGCTTTCAGGTCGTCCGCGGAGTCGAAGAATGCCACCACCCGATCCTTCAGAAGCCGCTCCTTGAATTTCTTCAGTTTCTCAGCCCCCTCGCCGGTTTCCACGTCCGCAGACGTGAGCGGGTGTTTGTCGCCCATAACAAAGATCAAGCGAGGAGTAGTCAGTTCTAACGCCCGGTCATATTCGGCTTCAGTCACTGAAATGAGCTTGCCATCAGGAACGTAGCCGTAACGGAACCCGATGATGCCGATGTACACATCGGCACGATCGACAATCGCCAACGAAATCTCCAACGCGTTAGCATCCGTGGCTGTCAGATGTTCCATCATGTCTGGGTAGAACACTCCCAGGTCCATGCAGGCATCCCTCACTTTTTCGCGATGCTGTGGCAGGTCACGTACCGTGCTGCTGATCATCACTCTTGTGTGCTCGGACATATTCTGAAGTTCGGTGGATAACGAGATGATGTGACGGTGCGTTCAGAGTTTAGTCCATGCGTGGACAACCGACAAGATAACGGAAAGCTCTCTCTTTCGGATGAGTAAGGCTTTGAGGAGGGGCTTTGCCTCAGAGTTCTCGAAATGGAATCGAACCCGATGTAGCACTGTAGGGGCGGCACTCCGTGGCCGCCCCAGCGTACGAAGTCAAGACTGGGGCGGCCACGGAGTGCCGCCCCTACAGTTGTGACCCTGAAGATCTGAGCGCGAGATCGTGGTGCCCGACATAAGTAACCGGAGCGGAGGCATTAACGCCTCCGCTCCGATTTGCGTTGGTCTAAGACCGCGTTACTGCAGTGACACGTCGTCAACTCTGAAGTTCGTTGGCAACGTGACGTCGTTGGTGCCGCGGAATTGTATCCGCACTGTCTGTCCGGCGAACGAGCTGAGATTGAATGGTCCTCTCAGGACGTACACTCCCGCCGTGCCGCTGTTCTGATTACTAAACGTCGCAAGCGTTGCGAGCAACGTCCCCGACGTGTTTCGTACTTCAATGAAGAGACGATCGAAAACTGCTGCTCCAGCCGCCTCGCTGGTTGTGATGTTTAGCCAGAACGACAGATTCGTACAACCGTTAGTCGGAACTGTCACCGTTTGGAACAGTGTCCCAGTGGAACTATTCACTCCGTTGAGGATCATGTAGGCAGTTCCACTGTGCGGGAATGATCCCGTACTACGGGTTACCTGACCACTGATTGTCCACGGCGTCGTACCGGTTTCGAATCCGGGGTTAACGATCGCGTTTGTACACCCGCCTCCAGTGCCGGCCTGCGTCACGCTGTGCGTCAAACCAGCAATCGTCAATGAACCACTTCTTGAAGTGGAGAGAGTGTTTGCGGCAACAGAGTAGGTCACGGTGCCGCTGCCAGAGCCACTAGCGCCGGACGTGACAGTGATGAACGAGTTGTTGCTCGCAGCGGTCCAATTGCAACCGGCTGAAGTAGTCACCGTCACGGTCCCTGTTCCACCCGCCGCCGCAAAGCTTGCGCTGGTTGGATTGATCGAGAAGGAACAAGTGCCTCCGCAATCCGCGGGTACGTCAGTCGCGGCAACGTGAGTAGTGCCATCATTACCCACTGCCGACACGCCCATGCCGTGACGTGCAAACACGGTCCAGATTGTGCAGCGATTTGCTCCGCCATTCAGGTTCTGATCGGCCTGAATGATGCCGTCGCGTGCGTTCAGGTACGATGGACGAGTGGGTGTAAACTTCATCCCGTTGAGCACAATACGGTCTGTTATCGTGGCGCCAAGCTGCGTTCGCAGATCCCAAAGAGTTGCGGCCCAAACTTCGCCGTCAGCGTGAACTCCGAAGCCAAGGTCTGAGTAAGAATCGTGCACGGCCGCGGCGGGGACAGTATAAGCAGCACGCCGAATGCCGGCCGGATTATTGGTGACATACTCACCAACAGCACCATCGTTGTTGATTGTGATGGCCCAGTAGTCAGACCAGCCTTCACCCATTGCGCCTGACTGTGTACCACTCAGCGCAGTACTGCCGTTGCCAATCAGCCGGTTCGAGATGCCGTGTCCGTATTCATGGAACACAACGTCGCCATCAACCGAACTATCGCGGTCAGGATTGGGCGAGGTGAACAGAAACTGTTGCATCCGCGGACGCGAACCGTCTGGCGGTGTCGCGAAGTTTGCATTGTTTGTTCCCGAACCGTCCTGGGCTTCCGCTCGAACTGAGTCGTTGCCAGTACCGCCACGGCCGAAGTTGTCCACCTGGAAGTTGCGCGATGTCTCCGTAAAACCAAGGTTATAGGAGAAGTCGTGCATGATGTTGTTGTAATAGAAAAGATTCGTCACAACAGCAGCCTGCTGTGTCCTTGGATCGACTGCAGTGGAGAACGGAAAGGTGAAATCCTGGTTCGCTGCTGATGCGTGACCATTGGAGAGTCCAGTGCCGTTGTTAGCGTCGGGTACGTTGTCGGCATTTGTATCGAGGTAGGCCTCGACGTTGTTTCCAGTGGACACGGTCGAAGTTCCCATCCAGCCGGCGACTGTGTTGATGGTGGTGTCTCCAACGAATGAAACGAGTTGACGTGCGCCTTTGTCAGGCGCTTCGGTGTAGACCGTGCCTTGCGCTTCAAACAGATAAAGATTGTGGCGAAGCAGAAGCTCTCCGCTGTAAGCGTCGAGTAGAATTTCATACCACTCTTCTGGTCCAACTTCCGCAGTGATGTGCCAGGCCAAACGATTCTCACCGTTGACACTGACTATGTTCTGTTCTGAAAGTACATCTTCGAGATTTAGATCCAGCGGATTGGCGAAGCGAGACGCTTCCGTCGTCGACTGTCGAGAATAATTCTCAACAAAAGACGGGATGACATTTCTGCCCGCATGTTCAAACGCTTTCGCGATGGCTCTTGCTTCGTTCATCGCTCCCCGGCGACGCAGTGGTGGGCCATCGACTAAGAATCCTTCGCGTACATTGAGTACTTCCCCGTTCTTGTTAACGACGACGTTAACCTGTCCTTCAAATACCTTTAGACCATCGACGGTCTGCGTGTAGCTGAGGAAAGTAGTTCCCTGGTCGTTATCTTCGTTTTCCAGTTTTAACTCGTCGACATTCGCGCCGGAGAGTGCGAAGAGTGAGTTATTTCGTTTGAGAAATTTGCGAGCGATGTTATCGGCGGTATCTGATTGTGGTTCTGAAAGAGGGGCGCCATCGATGAAGAAGTTCTTCATTGCGCCTGCTTCGTTAACTACTGCGCGCAGATTTTTACCGTGCTCGGCAATGAGAGACGAACGGAATTGCTCAACTGCGGAGGCTCGGGAGCGAGTGCGAGCGTTCTGCATCGCAGCTTGCTTGCCGGAAGCTGAGCTAAGGTCCATGTCATTAAACTCGCCGCGGCCAGCTTGGCGAATGTCAAAGTTTGGCAGGGCGCGGCTGGCAGATCCTTGTGGGGATCCTACTGGTGTTTGCTGTGGGGCAGCGTCTGATTTCCATAACGGTAAGACTATGGCAGCCGCAGCGGCCACAGCGAGAACTGTGAAGATCAACATCTTACGAATCATTTGCGCCTCCTTTGGCTTCGGTTGAGGTAAGGCAGCACTCGCCCGTTTCTTTTACGAGGTGAGAAGTGCCCTAGCTTGTCTTTTAACTACTACTGTGACTTCGATCGAGAACCTGTTCAATGTGCGAGGTTATGAGACTTGCACGGGCTGAATGTAATTACGTCGGGAGAATTGTAGGTCTGGAGCGCGGGACGCAGAGTAGCAGATTGCCGGGCGAGTGTAAATGTAGAAAGGACTTGTGACAGTTACAAAAAGTATCACGGGTCCAGCAGTACATCATGCTCAATTGCTTTATTGATAAAGCATGATGGCTCACACAATATTTGCTGACGTGATTTGGCCTGCCCTCTTCTTACAGAATCGACTCCTTTCAACGTGGATTATTTTGGCTGGATTATTTATCGAATACTTCTTCGTCTGGCGTGTTACTTCGTTAGGCGCCTGGCGTTCCATCCTGGCGGATGTGGCAATAAACATAGCTTCTACTGTTTTAGGTATGGTGCTGATTCCACTGGCAGGCATTGCCTGGGAATTCTTTCCCGGCATATTTCTTTACAAGATATTCAATCTGGGCACGTTCAATCCTGGAACCTGGGCGGTCACCTTTTGTATGGCAGTCTTGATTAACGCTGCATTAGAAATGTCGGTGTTGCGAATATGGTTCCAGCAGCATTTTAGGAAAGACTTATTTGGGTGGCTCTGTTTGGCCAACGCGCTCAGCGTCGGCCTCGCCATGGCAAGCTTTCTGATTTATCCAGCGGGGCGTTATTAGGGCTACGGCTCTTAAAGTACTTACGATTAATAAATCCACTTGCTCAAATCGTCGCCCTCGCCCTCACAATCGACGCACGTCGTGCTGGTCCACGTAGCTTCTGTGGTTGACGAGCGGTCACGTTAACGTGTAGACAAGGTAGTATCGATAGCCGATTCTGGCTTTGCCCTGGCCCCCCAGATACAAATGAACGATAGTGATCTGCAGTTGGTACTCGCTTGCCGACGCGGTGATCAGCTTGCCTGGGAAAAGCTGATACGGCGTTATCAGCGTCTGATATATGCCATTCCGCTTCGTGCCGGGCTCGACGAAGAGGAGGCTGCCGAAGTCTTTCAGGAGGTATTCACAACTCTCTTTCAAAAACTAAACGATATAGAAGATCCGGAAAAACTACAGGCCTGGCTCGTCACGACGGCGCGCCGGAAAACGTGGCGCACTATATGCAAAACCCAAACTCAGCGACGCTCTGATTCAAATTCCGATCTAAAATCCGAAGCTGAGCTGGTTCGCGATGAAGCGCCGCTACCGGACGAGCAACTGTTGATTCTCGAAGAGCAGCACCGGATTCGCACGGCTGTTTCCATGCTGGACGAACGCTGCCGAACCCTGTTGCAAATGCTCTTTTATCGCTCGGAGCCGCCGTCGTACGCCGAAATAGCGGCTTTTCTCGGGATTCCCGAAGGCAGTATCGGCCCGACACGGGCTCGCTGCCTTGCCAAGTTGCTTCAGTTATTAAAGAAATAGATTCTGATTGTATTTTTCTGATACTCGAAGGCTCTGTTGAAACGGGGGGTCAGAAAATTTACTTATGAATACCTCAGCACATATCTCACTTGAGACCCTTGCGGATGTGGTAGAGGACCGCGCGACACCGGCAACTCTGGAAACCATCAGAACTCACGTCGCTACGTGCTCAACTTGTGACGACGCGTTGCAGCGCCTCAAGCAGCTTGTCGTGATGATGAGAAGCGACGTGGTAACAGACGCTCCGCGCGACCTGTTGATATCCGCAATAAACATCTTCCCGCCAGGAGCGCCGCCACGGCTGCAGCGGATCATTGCGACTCTGATCTTTGACAGTCGCAAGGCTTCTCCAGTTTTTGGAATGCGCTCACTCCGTACGTCTTCGCGCCAGTTGCTCTACTCGGCGGAACAGTCCGATTTAGACTTGCGCATCACCATTCAAAACGAAGAATGTATCCTCGCCGGTCAAGTCATACGAGAGGGTTGTGTTGGAGGTCTTGTCGAGATCTCAGGTCCGACCGGATCGGCGGAAGCGAGTCTGAATGAGCTGTGTGAATTCACGTTTCCGGCAATACCAGTAGGACAATACTCGCTGAGAATAAGAATGCAGGATGTTGAAATCGAGATCCCGGAGCTGGAACTCAAGGACTAAGTCTGATCAATGCATCATGCGGAACTTGCGACACTGCTAATCAATTCCAGCAATGCGCATCGAGAAACATTGCTTTGGGAAAACCCTACCCTGGCCGATGTAGAACTTGCGTACTTTTTGAAAGACTTGTGTCTCGAGGGATGGAGTACTCATCCCGCGCAAGCACTCGGCGCTGCGGCCTCACTGCAAACGCTAGCAACAATTCGTCCCCTTCCTGAAATCAAAGCGTTAAACGCCTGGGCCGCCGGTCTCAAGGCCCTTATCGACGGAGATATGCAATTAGCGATTTCCGAGCTCGAAAACTCCGAACGCCGGTTTCTCACTCTTGGCAAGACTCATACTGCCGCCGCAACACAAGTAAGCAAGCTCATCGCCCTTTCCATGTTGGGACGCTACGACGAGGCCATCGGATGTGGTCTTCGAGCGCGCGAGGTTTTCCTTGCGTACAACGATTCTCTAACCGCAGGCAAGATCGAACACAACATCGGCAATCTATATTTTCGCCGCGATCGCTACCACGACGCCGAGACGTTTCAAAGCGCAGCCCGGGAACGTTTTGCCGCTCTCAACGATCAGAAACAACTCGCGACCCTGAATAATTGTCTCGCTAACACTCACGCTCTGCTGCACAAGTTCAAATCTGCTGAGGACCTTTTCGAACAAGCCTTAAAACAAGCGGACGCAGCGAACCAGCCGGTAACTCTTGCAGGAATCGAAGGCAACATCGGATTGTTTGCACTGCTGCAAGGCCGTTACGATCGCGCACTGGATTACCTCGAACGATCGCGCCAGCACTACACCTCTCTCGGGCTCACTATTCAAGCCATTCTTGCCGAACACGAAATCGCGGATGCTTATCTCGAGCTCAACCTGGCAGCAGAGGCGTTGGCAATCTACGAGCGAGTCGTCCCCGTACTTATTCAGCACGAAATGCGGGCCGAACAGGCCAGAGCACAGGCCTATAAAGGACGCGCACTGATCCTGCTGGGTCGACCGAAAGAAGCGCAGCGAAGTCTCGAACAGGCACAACAACTCTACGCCGCAGAACAAAACCCGGTGGGCGCCGCGTTGGTCGAGTTGACGCATGCTCAGCTGCTTTACCAACAAGGCAAGTTTGAGGGTGCGAGGATGCTGGCGGTCAAAGCTGAGCCGGCGTTGTTTATGTCGGGAAGCTGGCAGCGATTGCTGCTTGCACGCTGGCTCCGCGGCGAAGCCGACCGCGCGTTGGGAAATCTCGGGTCTGCCCGTGATCTGCTCCAACAAACACTTCAGCAGGCAGAAGCGCATCAACAACCGCAGATCGCCGAGCGTTGTTTCAGCTCGTTGGGGGCGGTCGCCTTATATGAAGGAGATTTGCAGCTTGCCGAAGTGAACTTTAGGAAGGCAATCGAGTTGACCGAAGAGTTGCGTGCGCCAATACCCGCCGAGGAATTTCGCACAGCATTCTTCTCGAGTCGAATGTCTCCATACCATGAGCTGGCGAAACTTTGTCTCACTGACAGTGACGAGCGCGCCGCTGAAGCACTTGGTTTCGTCGAACGGGCGCGGTCACGAGCGCTGGCAGACGCCCTGGCCGGACGAATTACGCTCGCTACCGAGGCACACGATGATTTTGAAGTACATCTTCAACGCCAGGTTAGTAAATTAAGAGAAGAACTGAATTACCTGTACAACCAGATACACCGTTCCATTCGAGGTCCGGCTCAGACTCAGGAAGCCAACTCAGAACTGGAACAGGAGCTTCTTGAACGCGAACGAAAGATGCTGGAGATTACTCGCCAACTTCAGCATCGTGGCGTGAAAGATAAGAATGCGAGCGAAGAACAAGACTACTTTTCGATCACGCAGCTTCAGGCTGCACTCGGCGCCAATCGCGCGCTGGTTGAGTACACGACAATCGACGACAAACTGATCGCTTTTGTAGTTACCGATCAGAGTGTAAAAGTCGTGCGAGATCTGGGAACTGAAGCCGAAATAGTAGCGGAGATCGAGCGATGTCGTTTTCAACTCGACACGCTGCGCTACGGATCGACACGAGTTCGAGATCACCTGCCGGCTCTCGCGGCACGCACGCAAAAGCATTTGCGTTCTCTATACGATCGACTGTTGCGGACGATCGAACCAGAGATTGGTGACCGCCACCTCGCAATCGTGCCACATCGTGAGCTCCACTACCTGCCATTTCAGGCATTGCACGACGGTGAGGGTTACCTGATCGAGCGGAGAGAGGTTACTTTCGCGCCCAGCGCCGTCGTTTTGCAGGAATGTCTCGATCGTCCAAAACATCGCTTTCGGAATGCCTTGTTGCTGGGAGTTGCCGACGAACAGATTCCAGGCGTGCACGAGGAACTACACGCTCTCGACGGGGTATTCGCCGGCGTGAAGCGGTTTTCGGATGAAGCCGCAACTACCGAGGCGTTGCGCAAAAATTCGACCGGCGTTGATGTGCTTCATCTTGCTTGTCACGCCCAGTTTCGTTCTGACAATCCATTGTTTTCTTCGCTCAGGTTAGGCGATGGCTGGTTTACCGCACGCGATGCTTATGGATTGAAACTGAATTGCGGACTGGTGACGCTCAGCGCGTGTGAGACCGGCATGAATACGGTTGCGCCTGGCGATGAGCTAATGGGTCTCGCGCGAGGATTCCTCTCGGCTGGATCGCCTACAGTCGTATTAAGTCTGTGGACTATCGACGATCAGGCGACGGCCGAGTTGATGGTAGCGTTTTACGAGGAACTTGCCACAACAAATTCACCGTCCGCGGCGCTACGCGGCGCACAAGTGAAGTTGCTCAGGCAGAGGCCGCATCCGTTCTTCTGGGCGCCGTTCGTTCTGGTCGGACGCTGGTAATGATTTAGCAATGATTTCTGCGCAAAAAGAAATCAGAGCACAAATGTATTTTTTGCTACTGTTTAGGTTCTGTTGACAGTAGTTTCCCCCCCAACCGAATAGTTCGATTTCATATCTTCGGCGGAGTAGTCTCGGAGGTGTCGCCACCGCATCCGTTGTCGCTAAGTAGTAGCAGGAATTTAATTCTTAGCCTGCGAAAGCAGGCGTAAGCATAAAGCCTGGGGCGCAAGCCCCAGGTTCGCAAACAAAATTGCGGCGCAAGCCCATGAAATGGGCGACAGCGTAAATAGCTCTGCCGCCCGCTTCGCGGGCTCAACGGCTTTTTGTATGGGCTCCCCTGGGGCTTGCGCCCCAGGCTTTATGCTGCCACCTGCTTCGCAGGTTCAGCGCCCACAAACTTTGCGACGTCTGCTTGCAGGCTAAATGCGGCCGTCGTGAGATTGGCAAGCAAAAAGATTTTGAGTATTTTATCTAGTGCTCCGACAGTTCGTCCCCCGTCAACCACGCTTTCTGTAAGAGGACTCCCAGTGCGTCGAGCCGTAACATATTTGGTTTTGTTGCTTCTTGCCGTCTACCTCCTGGCAGACGCACCGAAGCACCATGTTGCGACTGCGACTGACGGCGGAGACGAATTCATCGCCAAAGAAGTAGTTGTACAACTCGCCAGCACCAGCGATCTACCGGCGATTGCTTCTAGATACTCACTCGATCCAAATCCACTCGATCAATTCGGCACCAGGCCCATCTTCAGACTGCGAATCACCGACAGCGCTTCCGTCCAGGATCGTGTAAACGCGTTGTCTCAGGATTCTCGGGTCGTTTTCGTCGAACCCAATTTCATTCTGAAACCGCCGGTCGGCGGTGGCAACACGTGGAGTGTCGGCAACACCTGGAGCGTGGGCAACACGTGGAGTGTTGGCGGCGACTACGGAACATACGTCTCGCAGTGGGCGCCACAAACTATTCACCTGGATCGTGCACATCAAGTTAATCGAGGCTTCGGACCAAATGGTCCAATCAAGATCGCAGTTCTCGACACCGGCGTCGACAAGACACATCCGGCACTGAGCGGGCACTTAATGCCAGGATGGGATTTTGTCGACAATGACAACGACCCGAGCGAAGTCGGTGACCAAACTACTGGACCATACGGACACGGCACACATGTCGCCGGCTTGATCGCGTTGGTCGCACCCGATGCCAAAATCATCCCTGTAAGGGTATTGGACGTACACGGAATAGGAAACATTTGGGTTTTGGCTGAGGCTCTGGCCTATGCCGTTAATCCCGATGGTGATCCCGGCACGGCAGACGGCGCCGACGTAATCAATCTGAGTTTGTCCACTCTCAGACAAACCAAATTAATCGGTGGTCTGCTGGCAAAAGCCTGTGGTGGCGATTCGAGCGTGGATCTTCCTGTGTCGCCAAACCCGTATCTCGTGGTTGTGGCTGCTGCCGGAAATGGAGGCGATAGCACCAAACAATATCCGGCGGCTGAAAGCGTTGACGGATTGATTGCGGTTGCAGCCTCTACTGTAAACGACACGCTGGCCTCTTTTTCGACCCGTGCTTCATGGGTTCAAGTGGCCGCGCCTGGTGAAGCCATTCTAAGTACTGTGCCGAATGGTCAATACGGTACGTGGAGCGGGACATCAATGGCGACACCCATCGTTGCCGGCGAAGCAGCGCTCGTCCGTGCAACCTTTCCGTCCTTATCAAATAAGGACCTCGCGCGTCACGTCACGCGCATGTCAGTAAAAATAGATGGAGACGTACCATATCGCGTCGACGCCGGCATCGCGCTGACAACTAATCCCGAAAATTATTCGTCGCCAAGCCCGACGCCCACTCCAACTCCCTCTCCCAGTCCTACTCCGACCCCAACCAAAACCAGAAAAGGCCGGAACTGATCGGCGTCTAATGCGACCGAGCCCGCGAAGCGGGCGACAGAATAAAGCCTGGGGCGCAAGCCCCAGGATCACGATGTTAAATAAAAGGCGTCGGAGCCCGCGAAGCGGGCGGCAGCGCTGTCGCCCATTTCATGGGCTCGCGTCCATATTTTTTCTGCGGCTTTCCTGGGGCTTGCGCCCCAGGCTTTATTCTGCCGCCCGCGTCGCGGGCTAAGTATGAAGAGATGCCACGGGCTTGTCCGCAAGCCCGCGGCAGATGCAAAGCCTCGCCAAACTTCAAAAGCCCCCCGCTGATCCTGCGAGCGCGAAAGTAATTTGCTAGACTGAAACTTGCGCATTTATCCCCTTCTACCCTTTCAATCCATAAATAATTCTCCAAGGAGGAACTATGACCGAAACCGCGGATCGAGAGGATCGGCTTGCCGACTTCACCCGCGATAAGCGAATCCTGCTCTTATCTTTGATGGCAGTCGTAATTGGCGCCATAAGCGCCGTAGTAGCAAAAGCACTTGTCTGGCTGATTGCCGTCTTTACCAATCTCACTTTCTATCAACGCTTCTCTTCCGACTTCATTTCACCAACTAATCATCACCTCGGCGTGCTAGTGATTTTCGCGCCCGTCGTGGGCGGCTTGATCATTGGACTGATGGCGCGATTTGGCTCAGAGAAGATCCGTGGCCACGGCATTCCTGAAGCGCTCGAAGCAATTCTCTTCGGCCGCAGCCGCATGGACGTGAAAGTGGCCGTCTTAAAACCACTCTCTTCTGCTATCTCGATCGGCTCAGGTGGTCCATTCGGAGCCGAAGGTCCCATCATCATGACCGGTGGCGCGATCGGATCACTCTTTGCTCAACTGTTTCATCTCTCCGCCGCCGAGCGAAAGACCTTGCTGGTCGCGGGAGCAGCCGGAGGCATGTCAGCGATCTTCAACGCTCCGGTCGCGGCCGTGTTGTTGGCAGTAGAACTGCTTCTCTTTGAGTGGCGACCTCGCTCATTCATCCCCGTCGCGATCGCCTCCGCTGTTGCTGCCATGGTCCGCGTGCCCTTACTCGGAGCAGGCGCCATCTTTCCGGTAACAACTCACGCTCCACTCAACGCGGAAGGTTTGATGATCGCGTTCGCCGTCGGCATTGCGGCAGGACTGGCATCAGGCGCACTGACGGCGCTCGTGTATTTCTGTGAAGACCTCTTCAGCAAACTTCCGATTCACTGGATGTGGTGGCCCGCTATCGGTGGCCTGTTCGTCGGTGTGGGCGGCTGGCTCGATCCGCGCGTGCTCGGCGTTGGCTACGACACGATTCACGCCCTCTTGAGAGGAGAGCTGGTCGGCGCGGTGGTAATAGGATTGTTAATTGGAAAAGCGGTGGTGTGGTCCATATCACTGGGCTCGGGAACCTCCGGCGGCGTGTTGGCGCCACTCCTGATTATTGGTGGCGCACTGGGCGCCATCGAAGGCCGGTTCATACACCTGGGAGATCCAGGTCTCTGGGCAATGATCAGTATGGCTGCAATGATGGGTGGAACTATGCGCTCACCGTTGACGTCCATGATCTTCACTCTCGAACTCACTCATGACCTGAACATCCTCCCTGCCCTGCTGGTCTCATGCATCGCCGCACACGCGTTGACCGTGTTGTGGCTGCGTCGCTCCATCCTGACGGAAAAGGTGGCACGCCGTGGCTTCCACGTTACTCGTGAGTACAGTGTCGATCCGTTGGCAGTGCTGCGAGTTGGCGAAGTCATGGATCGCAATCCGCCGACCGTGCCCGCCCAGATGAAAGTCAGTGAGCTCTCCGATCTGATCGCGAACAGGCATCCGGAGTTGTCACACCGTCAGGGAACACTCATCGTCGACGATGAAGGTAAACTTGCAGGCATCATCACTCGCGGCGATCTCGTTCGCGCGCTCGATAAATCATCGAATGCCGGCACCGTCCTGGAAGCCGGCACCCGGCATCTGATCGTCACTTTTCCGGATGAAATCCTGCATGACGCCGTCACGAGTATGGTGCGCCACGACATCGGCCGCCTGCCCGTGGTACGACGCGATAATCCCCAGCAGATACTTGGCTACCTGGGACGCGCAAGTATCATGACTGCAAGACTGCGTCGCCATGAAGAGGAGAATCGTCGCGAAGCGGGATGGCTCCATGCACTGACGCAATAGATTACAAAGCGTACCAGAATAAAAGTTACTTACGGCCCACACCATCGTACGTACGCTGCCGTATACGGCGGTTCATAAAGCAAGCCGGAAGCGCCCTGCCGGGCGCAACAAAAGAAAGGGGCGTCCACGCAGGGACGCCCCAACATCACCTTTCCTTGGCAATGGCCAATCACCGACGACGACGTGAGGTGGCGCGCAGGCGACGAACTTCGGTCTTGAGTTTTTCGATCTCGGCTTGCTGTTCCTTGATCGCGTTGAGCATGGTCCAGAGGATCGGATCGTTGTTGATTTGCAAATAGCCGCTCTCGGTACTCGTAACGGCTTCAGGAATGATTTGTTGCACTGCCTTTGCTCCAAACCCGATATGCTCCCCATTTGAGTTGATACCGAGGACATTGTTCGGCTTGTACTCGTAGCGTATCGGCTGCAGCTGCATGACGGCTCTGAGGCCGCTGTTGAATCGGCCTTTAATGTTCTTCAAGCGCTCATCCGAAAATGTCGCCCAGGATCCACCGCCGGCTTTACTGGCTTCTCCGTTGACTGACAGCAGTTGGTCGGGCGCGTTTGTGCCGATGCCTACTCTGCCTCCGTTTGGCTGAAGACTTAGAGGCCTCGTGGTGAAAGACACACCTGGCTCAAGAGACTGGATCCATCCGACATTGGTTGTGGAGTCGGCGCCCATTGCCAAGCCCGTGTCGATGCCAGCTGCGTTTATTTCAATACCTCCGGCGCCATTGAACAACGATGCTTGGTTGATTTCGAGTCTGGCTCTGGTTGGACTTGCCGTGTTGATCCCGACGTTGCCGCTGGCTGCGATGTCAACGCTACTGGTTGGGGCGCCTGGACGAATGCGGAATGGTAGACGCGAACCACTGGTCACATCGCGAACGAAGAAGTTAGCTTCATTGGCGCCAATGTCCCACGTCTGAGCCGTAAAGCCACCCGAGTTGTTTTGCTCGAGTCGAATCGCCGGCGTGTCGGTTGTATTCACATGGACATCCAACACCGGCGTGGCTGTCCCGATGCCGACGTTGCCACCGCTACTCACCCGCAACGAATTCGCCGGCGCTCCGGCATCGACTTCAAACACAATCGTTCCTGTTTCCGAATTACCGGTCGTGCCTTGATCTACAAACGCAAGAAAATTGCCGCCACCACTTGCAGAGCTATTTGCCCTGATCTGCCAGTTATTGCTGGCAAAGCCGGCGCTGGAGCTGGTGTCGTCATACTGGAGGCGAGTGTTGTTTTCTTTCATCCTGATCGTGTCAAAGCCAAAGTTCTCGCCATCCACGCAGTCGAGTCCGACGCAGGCACTTCCCTGCACGATCAAATCATCGGCAATCACGAAATCAAAGAAAGGATTAACTACCGCAGCGTGGTTGCGTCGGAAACCACCCGCCGGAACACTGGGATTGGAGCGGAAAGTACTTGCAAGCCCAACGCGAGGCCGGGAAACGCGCGGCTGTTCCGCACTCGCAACGCCAGCACCTTCTTCCTGAGCTCCGGCAACGACAACCGAGCCATTCAGGATCGCGAAGCCTCCCGAAACGACGAGCGGCTGAGCCGCCAATGCGCCCCGTTTGATCAAATCGCGACGTACGTCCTCGTCATTACCTTTAGCGCGCGCCGCGGCGAGCGTCTCCCTAACTTCCGACGATATTTGCGGTGTGACGCGAAGTTCGTAAGAGTAATTACCGTCGGGAAATCTTTCGCCTTTTGAATCGGTAAGTGTAAATTCGGTAGAGCGACCTTTACCTTCTTTGCGGAAGACTTGTCCGTCAGGAGCGGAAATCGTGAGGGTTAGTCCGGAATTCGGAACGGCAACGTCCCACTTGACGCTTAATCCACTGCCACTAATTGAAACCCCTTTGTTCTTATCATCCTGGCCGAGGGCCAACATTTGGAAGCATGCAACGACTAATATCACACGCACGATGGCGTATACGCTTAGATTTTTCACTGGGGAAACCTCCTTTTGGAAAGCGGCTTGAACGCCGAAGACAAACTACAGGTGAATAAGGCCCACGATCTGAAGCGAGGGTCAGAAGAGGACTTATGCTTAAGGGGGAGGCCGAACTGGACGGCTTGATATACCAACCTGCGACGAAAGTGTCAAGAAAAGTTTTCAGACTCTTCACAGGATCAGTCCGTTTCTGACATACTCGCCCGAATCGACCTCATGGATGTTATGCGTTTAGTGGTAAAGCTGTTCGCCTTGTTGATGGTGGCAGGACTCTGTTTCGATCCAAACCACTTTCCAATTAACGCGCAGTCTGACAAGAAAAAGGACCAACCTATCTTCGAAGAAGTCGCGGAAGAACTTGGTCTGACGTTCAAGCACTACAACGGCATGACTGGTAAGTTTTTTCTGCCGGAGATAATGGGCTCGGGCGCTGCTCTTTTCGATTACGACAATGATGGCGACCTCGACGTCTTTCTGGTCCAGGGAAGCGTGCTCGAAGCTGCTGACAAACCAGGCAGCACGATGTTTCCCTGGCGTGAAACTGTCTCACCACGCGGCCGATTATTCCGAAACGAACTAAACAGCACTCGAAAACTTCAATTCACTGATGTAACCGAAAAGAGCGGCATCGTCGCGACTGGTTACGGGATGGGCGTCGCTACCGGAGACATAAATAACGACGGCTGGATCGATCTGTATCTCACTAACCTTGGTTCAAATCAAATGTATCTCAACAAAGGTGACGGTACATTTGTCGATGCAACTAAGAACACAAAAACTGATGATTCGCGCTGGAGCACAAGCGCTGCTTTTGTCGACTACGATCGCGACGGCTGGCTCGACTTGATGGTGGTGAACTACGCTGAATTTTCGCCAGCCAACAGTCCTAATTGTTATGCGACCACGAGCGCGCGCGACTATTGCACGCCACGCGCTTTCCGCGCTCCGGGTAATCGTCTCTTTCATAACCGCGGCGACGGCACGTTTGCGGACGTAACCGCGAGCGCTGGAGTCGATAAAGAATTCGGGCACGGTTTGGGAATCGTGACCGCAGACTTCGACAACGATGGCTGGATGGACATCTTCGTAGCCAACGATGGAGATCCCAATCAACTCTGGATCAATCAAAAGAACGGCACGTTTAAGAACAACGCGCTACTCTCCGGTGCCGCCGTGAACCGAGACGGGAGACCCGAAGCCGGCATGGGAGTCGACGCCGGCGATTTTGACGGCAATGGCACTGACGACATCTTCATCACCCACTTGATGGAAGAAACAAACACTCTCTTCACAAACCTCGACAAGGCGGTTTTTGAAGACCGCACACGTGAAGCAGGCCTCGGCATGCCCGGACGTCGCTTCACCGGATTCGGCACGCTGTTCGTTGATTATGACAACGACGGCTGGCTGGATTTGCTCATCGTCAATGGCGCCGTGCAACTGTTACCCGAACTGATGCGAAAAGGCGATCCTTATCCGCTGGGACAACCGAAGCAGCTCTTTCACAACCGGAGAGATGGCAGCTTTATCGAGGTGATCGATCCGGCTGGTCCAAGCTTTCAGCTGCCGGAAGTGAGTCGGGGCGCGGCGTTTGGTGACATCGATAACGATGGTGATGCAGACGTTCTTGTTACCAATAACAATGGGCCAGTCAGGTTACTTCTGAACAAAGCTGGAAATCGTAATCATTGGTTGGGACTGCGACTCGTCGACAAGACTGGTCGAGACGCGCTTGGCGCCTCGGTGGAAGTTGTCGTGGCGAAGAACAAGACTTTGCGGCGACGAGTGAGAACGGATGGTAGTTATCTATCAGCTAATGACCCGCGCGTGCTCGTCGGTTTAGAGAGTGCAACTCGCGTTGAAGCGGTGCGAGTGCGATGGCCCGACGGCGGCGCGGTTGAGTTGAAGACGCCGCCAGTGGATCGATACACGACGGTAAAGCAGAGATGAGCCACAAAAAGGCACAAATATCGTTGTTGATTCTGATTAGTGTGGCAAGTGTCTGCGCGCAGGTCAGTGATCAGCTACCGCCGCCTAAGCCTTCGCTCGTCGCAGTACATTTTCCGGATCTGTCTCAACTCGAAAGCGATGTGAGAAACCAGATCGCGTCACAACAAACCTCACTTGCCGCTGCTGTCAAAGATCCGGACTCGAAACTCAGTGAGGCTTATGGCGCCATGGGTGAGGTCTATCATGCGTATTCACTGACAGCACCGGCGCGAGAATGTTACCTGAATGCGAACCGTCTTGCGCCGCAGGACTTTCGCTGGATCTACCTGCTCGCCAAACTGGATCAACTCGAAGGTCGAGTTGACGACGCGATCCGTCGCTTCCGCGAAGTAGTGGCACTCCGACCGCAACTTGTAGCCGCGCAAGTGAATCTCGGGAACATCTACCTGGAGCTCAACCACCTCGACGATGCTGAACAGAATTTTTTAGCAGCTCTCAACATCGAGAAACAGAACCCCGCTGCCCATTACGGCCTGGGGCAAGTGGCGCTATCGCGTCGACGCTATGCCGATGCAGTAACTCACTTCGAAAACGCACTCGCAGTAGCCCCCGCGGCGAACCGGATTCATTACGCACTGGCAATGGCCTATCGCGGTTTGCAAAACCAGGAGAAAGCAAAATCGCACCTGGCACAGCAAGGCCTGGTTGGTGTGCGCGTAGCGGATCCGTTGATGGACAGGTTGACCGAGCTGGTCCAGAGTGCGCGCGTGTACCTGATTCGTGGGAAGCAGGCGCTCGAAGCAAAAAGGTATGAAGAAGCCGCCGCGGAGTTTCGCAAAGCGATTGCGGCAACTCCGGAGAGCGTGCCGGCGCACGTCAACCTCGGCGCGACGCTT
>Ga0070689_100000574_pt1 | contig 22126 bp, 21 predicted proteins | sample KBSS23HmetaG_FD_64669 | JGI IMG/M metagenome (GOLD analysis project Ga0070689, IMG submission 64669) | Switchgrass rhizosphere microbial communities from Kellogg Biological Station, Michigan, USA - KBS S2-3H metaG | ecosystem: Host-associated > Plants > Roots > Rhizosphere ...
CCCGTTTGGCTGGGACATGACGCCGGCGATCTACGCTCACGATGGAACGTACTCCCTCGTCGTGAAGGACAATCACTACTCCGGCCCTTCGTATTGTTTCGACGACACGTTCTGCCCACCGGACCGTACCGCGAGCAACCCGGCCAGCCCGGAGGCGTATTTCATCACCCAACTCAGCCCTTCCTTGAAGGTCGAGTGGCAAATACGCTCTACGAACACCGATAGCTGCCAGCGCGACGGCAGTGGACAGGTCACCTGTACGACCGACCACCCTGCCGGCTTCGAGTGGTGCGTGAACATGCCGGCCGTCGACGGCAACGGCGTCGTGTACGTGAACAGCGAGGACGGCTTTCTCTACGCCATCCGTCAGGGCGGGGTGCTCAAGGAGCGTGTCTTCCAGCAGCTCGCGGTCGGCGCGGCATATACGCCCGCGTCGCTCGGGCCCGACGGCAAGATATATTCGCAGAACGCGGGGCACCTCTTCGTCATGGGCCGCTGATTTCGCGGGGCCCGCCGTATTCTCGCTCGCGCCCTTACGGGCGCGGGCCGAGGAGGGCGAGCAGGAAATCGATGAACGCCCGGATCTTCGGCGACGATCCGCGCCGCGACGACGTCACGACGTGGATCGGATCGGCGGTGGCCGCGTACGGCGCGAGCACCTCGACGAGCCTCCCTGCGCGCACGTCGTCGCTCACCATGAAGTCGAACGCCTGACAGATCCCGAGCCCAGCGCGCGCGGCCTCGACGACGAGGTCGCCGTGATCGGCGACGAACGCGCCGCGCGTCTCGACCGCCTCGGGGGCGCCGGCCGCGCCGCGGAACGCCCACTCACGCGGCGTTCCGCGCTGCGTGACGAACCTGACGCACTCGTGCGCGCGGAGGTCGCTCGGCTGCTCCGGCCTCCCGCGGCGCCCGAGGTACGCGGGCGACGCGCACGTCACCCATCGCCCGGCCGGCACCGAGCGCGCGACCAGGCCCGAGTCGGCGAGCCGCCCGATGCGCACCGCGACGTCGATGCCCTCGTCGGCGAGGGCCACGAATCGATCCGTGAGCGTGAAGCGGAACGACAGGCGCGGGTGCTGCGCGACCAGCCCGGGGAGCGCGCGGACGACCGCCGCGCCGAGGATGAAGGGGAGCGTGACCTTCACCTCCCCCTGCGGCACGCGCTGCGATTGCGCGACGACCTCGCGCGCGGCTTGCGCGGCGCGGACCGCCTGCCGCGCGTTCGAGAAGAACGCCTCGCCCTCCGCGGTGAGCGACAGGCTGCGGGAGGTGCGCTGGATGAGGACCACGCCTAGCTCCTGCTCGAGGCGCTTCACCCCCTTGCTCACGGCGGCGACGGTCACGCCGAGGCGCGCCGCAGCACGCCGGAAGCTGCGCTCTTCCGCGACCGCGACGAAGGGGAGCATGCCGGAGAAGACGTCCATGGCGACGAGAGAGTGATATCCCATCGCCCGCCGGGAGCCCATCGTCAACCTGCGGTTGACGCTGATTGTCGTGCGAGCCCCGTGTCGCCCGGTCGTGCGCGTCGCTAGCTTCGTCGTCGTCGAACGGAACGAGGAAGGGACAAGGAGAGGACGTCATGAAGATCGCGGTTCTCGGCACCGGGATGGTGGGGCAGACGATCGGGAGCAAGCTCGTCGCGCTGGGGCACGACGTGAAGATGGGCGCGCGGGAGGCGGCTAACGAGAAGGCCACGGGGTGGGCGAAGAAGGCGGGGGCGAGGGCGTCGCATGGCACGTTCTCCGAAGCCGCGGCGTTCGGCGAGATCGCATTCAACTGCACCAGCGGCGCGGCGTCGCTGAAGGCGCTCGAGGCGGCGGGCGCGGCGAACCTCGAGGGCAAGGTGCTCGTCGACATCGCGAACCCGCTCGATTTCTCGCACGGAATGCCGCCGTCGCTCTTCGCCGGCAACACCGACTCGCTCGGCGAGCAGATCCAGCGCGCGTTCCCCGGTGTGAAGGTCGTCAAGGCGCTCAACACGATCAACGCCGAGGTGATGGTGAATCCGGCGCGGGTCGCCGGCGGCGATCACACCACCTTCGTCAGCGGCAACGACGCCGGCGCGAAGCGCAATGTCACCGAGCTCTTGAACGGCTTCGGCTGGAAGCACGTGATCGACCTCGGGGACATCTCGACCGCCCGCGGCACCGAGTCGTACCTGCCGCTCTGGCTCCGCCTCTGGGGCGTGCTCGGCACCGCGGACTTCAACATCAAGGTCGTGCGCTGACGCGACCAACACCTCTCCCGCGCTTACGGATTGAGGAGCCGTTTCCAGGTCTGCTCGCCCACGATCCCATCGACGGTTAGCCCATACCGAGCCTGGGCCGCGCGGACGGCCTTGTCCGTGAACGGACCGAACACGGAATCGTCCGGGATCTTCAACAAGCGTTGAAGGGCGCTCACGTCTCGGCCCCGCGCGCCGAGCCGTAGGACGAGGAGCTCGGTCGCTACGGCTTCGACGGTGCTCGACGGCGCGCTGCCGCTGAACCACTGCCCAAAATCCGAGCGTACGATACGGTTGACGTCACAATCGACACCGCCATAAATGCGCCCAAACGCGTATTGCTGGAGCTGCGCCGCTGGATGCCACAATCCACCGGACCAGGCCAACGACTGCCACAGATAGTCACACGCACCTTGTTCGGACAGATATTTCACTACCCAGTAACCGCCGTACGCCCCGGTCTGGCTTGGGCCGCCGAGCACGGACGAAAAGCCACGGCAGTAGTCGAGTATCGTCGGCATCTGGCTGGGGGCGGCGTCGAAATCGACGGCAAAGTAGATCGGGCGGTTATCGGGTTTGCCGAGGGCCCGCGCGTGGGCGCGCGCCGTTTGGGCATCCGCCACCCCGCCGACGCTCCCTGCCAATGTCCGGTCCGCCGTCGTCTCCCACACGGTGGCCACGCCGATTCCGCCGGCCATCGCGGTAACGAGCTCGGCGGCGGTGAGGTCCTTCGATGGTGTGAGCGACAGGTAACGCAGGATCGCCGTGATGTGGTTGCCCTTCAACGCGGCGATCGACACCTGGCCCGCCGAATAGTCGATGGCCTGACCGACCACTGCACTCGGCGTAGCGCTGGGCGACCCAACTGGAGCGTGATCGTACGCAGATACCGATACCTCGCCCGCCGCTTCCGCTTCCATCACGGCGGCCCGTGCATTCGGGAACATGGTCATCTTCATCCCCCTGCTCCGAAGCCCAGCGCCGTGCGCACGAGCACCGGCTTTCGCGCAAGGGTTCGACCCAACGTTGACCCACATTGTGAATCGGGGCCGTTTCTTTTTTCTCTCGCTCTCCGCTTCGGTTCCAGAAGAGACGACCGGCGCACGCCCCGAAGAGCGTGCGCCGGCGTTGTGCGGCCGTCACTGGCAGAGGCGCGTACCGCAGCCCGAATCCTTGACGATCGGAAGCGGGGCATCGAGCGAGTCGGTCGCGATGTCGCCATTGTGCGTCGCCGTCAAGGTGACGAGCTCGACGCCGATTCGTCGCAGGTTCTTGATCGTGAAGGATGCTTGCGTCTGACCGGCCGGCACCGTAATGCTCGACGGAACCGCGATCGCCGTCGGATCGCTCGACGTGAGCGCGATCACGGCGCCGCCCGCAGGGGCCGGCATTCCGAGCGTGACCGTCGCGGTGGTCGACCCGGTGTACGGGAGACCGCCATTGGAGTCGGCGCCGGTCGCGAGCGCGAGCGGCGGCGGAGGCGGCGCTGCGGCGACGTTGAACGGCGCGCTGACCGTGGTCCCGCCGGACGAGAAGTAGAGCGTCACTGGCTCGGCGGTCGCGCCGGGGTTCGTGGCGGGGACGAACCCCAGCCGCGTGCTCTGGCCCTGCGGGATCGTCAGCATCTGGGCAGGGACCACATTGGGATCGCTGCTCGTGACGTTGATGACCGCACCGCCGAGCAGCGCCACATCATCGATCGTGACCAGTAATCCCGTGGACGTCGATTGCGCGCTCTGTACGTGAGGCGGCAGCTTGTACTGATACACGTTCGGCTGCGAGCCGCCGCTTCCCGGAATCTCCCGTCCGCTCGAATCCTTGAGTGTATACGAGATCGTCGCCGGGCCGGCTCCGCTCGCGGAGGCCGGCGCCATGACGCTGCACCAGTTATACTGCGAGGGACAGAAGAACCACGGGACGGGCACACCGTTGAAATAGAAATTGGCGATGTTGGACGTGGCCACGTTCATCGTGATCGTGACGTCGCTATTGCCGCTGCCCTGCACGTAGCCGCTCGGCGGATCCACGCTGGCGATGGGCGGCACGTCGGCGTGTCCCCCAGGTCCGTGGGACATCGTGCCCGAGGCGACCTGCTGACATAGCGTGTCCGACGCCGAAGGATACGTGTCAATCCCATGGAAGAGTTGCGTCTGCGTTCCATTGGCCCAGTTGAGGTTCATCTGGCCCGCGCCCCAGACGGTCGCTCCAACGTCGTAGGTTCCGCAAATGGCCTGATTGCCCGCGTCGTCGGTGGCCGGAGCGAGCTGCGCGGTCGCGTGACCGTGCGCCTTGCGACCGCCTTCGCCGGTCGTGTCGTCGAGGAGGTAGAGCCCTGCGCTGACCTTCAAGTCCACGCCCGAGATGTTGGCCTCGACGGCAACGAGGCCCGTCATGGTGGCGCCGGTGTCTACGGAGAGCTGCCCGCCGCCCGTCAGATCGAGCGACGCAGTCGCCGTAGCGTTGATGGTGCCTTCGTACAAGAGCGCGTACCCGGCCGTGCCGATGCCGATGTCGAAGCTGCCCGCGACTTGGTTCGGTGGAAAGATCGGAACCCAGGCGTTGCGTTCCCACTTCGGGAGGTTGGGAACTGGTCCGCTGTCGTAAATGATGTGCTGGTTGCCGTCCAAGTCGCTGTACAGCAGCGTGGCATAGTACGCGTTATTGGCGGTGATGTACTTCGAGCCTCCGTAGACGGACGGAGTGACATTGGCTGCGAAGATCCGATCGTTTGCCAGGTTGGGAAGGAGGTACAGGTTCGCGTGCGAAGCCAGGCCCACGGTGGCCTCGAGCCGCGCCTCGCCGGAGTTGACGAGCGCGCGCGACCAGTACCAAGCATACAAGCCGGCATCGAGGTTCATCAGGCGAACCCCCGCAACGTCGAACGTGTCGTTGAAGGCGTTGAGCGCTTGTTGCACGCCTGGAAAGTCGGTGACGAGGTTGAAGTCTTTCTTGATCTCTTGATCGAAGTTGGCGGCCGTAAGAGGCGCCGCCTGCGCGACCGCGGGCGCCGCCAACAATGCCGCCGCGGCGGCGATTGAAAGACCGATGCGTTTCATGACGTGTCTCTCCTGGGAGTGTTCCGACGGACAATGACTGGCCTTCGCGCGCTGGTCGGGACAGCGCGCGTCGGTATGCGTTGGCTTTTGGATCGCTTTGGTGTCAGCCGCCGCCGCGCCCGAGGGCGCGCATGGCGGTCTGCCGGACGCCGTTGTCGGTGTCGTTGGCGGCGATCCTCTCGAGCGTCGCGCGCGTTTCCGGCGCGTCGGGGGCGCGGCCGAGCGCGAACACGGCGGCGCGGCGGACGTCGATGTCGTCGCTCGAAAGGTACGCTGGCGCGAGATCGAGGATTCGCTCGGAGCGCGTGTTGCCGAGCGCGAGGAGCGCTCGCTGCGTCTCGATGACGTCTTTCGCGTCGTGCAACTGCGCTTCGAAGCGCGCCGCGATCGCGTCGGCGCGCGACGGGTCGGAGTCTTGGAGCTGCCCCGCGATCGCGCCGAGCGTCGTGTCGACGGACGGCGCGATGGACGCGGCCTGCGCGTCGGCGCGCAGCGCGACCAGGTATTCTTCGGTCTCGCGCGTCGGGTGGCGCGACGACGACAACAGGGGAAGCACGTCGGTCACGCGCTCTTCTCGTTTCCACCGGCGGACGAGATCGACCATCGCGCGCTGCGACTCCGGCCCGCCGTCGCGCGCGAGCGCGCGCAAGAGCGACTGCGCGCGCTGGTCGCCGCGCGGCGACGACGCGATTTCGCTCGCCAGCCGCGACGCCGCATCGGGGTGCGACTTCAAGTACGCAGCGAGCGCGAGCTCCGCGTGCGCGCCGGCCGAAAGGTCGCGCGTGTCGATCGCCGCGAGCAGCGCGTCGAGCGACCGCCCGGCGATGAGGCGCGCGCGCGCCGCCTCGTCGTCGACTTGCACGCCCGGCGGGCGGCGCGTGTCGAGCGCGGTCCAATCTGCGAACACCTCGTCCGCGTTCGCGAGCACGCCGAGCGCCGTCGCCGCGTCGCGCTCCTCCGCCGTTCGCGTCAGCGTCGCCTTCAGTCGCACGGACGTGACCTTCGCGCTTCCGTTCGTCTTCTCGAGCCAGAGCTCGGCGTTCGCCGACACGACGCGCCGCGCGGCGAGATCCACGTCGCCGCCGACGACGCCCGAGTCGTTCGACACGAGGCCCATCGCGCTCTTCGCCGACGGTGCGAGCCGCTCGATCGTGCGCGTGAACGGCGCGACGCCGTGCGCTGCGCCGCCGATCGCGTAATGGACCTCCGCGTCGCCATCGACGCTGGGCTCGGTCGTTTTCCAATCGCGCTCGTCCGCTTCGGGCGCGGTCCACTCGACGAGCATCGCCAGCATGCGCAGCGGCGCGTCGCCCTGCGCATCCGTCGTCTTCGGAAGGCGCACGCGTGCGATGCGCCCGCGCGCGTCGCGCTGCACGAGGATCCCCTGCGCGAGCGCCGCTTCGATCGAAGTCTGGCGCTGCGCGCCGAACGTCACCTCCACGTCGCGAAGCGCGACGAGCGACAGCGTCGCGCGCGGATCGAGCGCGAGCTCGACGAGCTTGCCCCGCAAGCGCTGCGCGATCGACTGCGCGTCCTTCGCATTGCCGCGTCCGAGCAATGGCGCGAGTGAAACCGTGCCGTCGACGTCCATCGTCGCGTCGTAACGACGCAGCTCGCCGAGACGTGACGGCGCGGACGGAGCCTGCGCTGCGCTCGATGCGTACGGGACCGCGGCCGGCGCAGGGGCGCGCTGGCCATGCCAGGTGATCGCGCCGCCACCGAAGATCGCGAGCGCAGCGGCAGGGAAGAACCAGGGGAATCTCGAACGCTTCACGGTGCGTCTCCTTTCTTCACGGAAGACACGCCCGGTGTCGAAGCGTCTCACGAGACATTGTGACGCAGCGGCGCTCGCGCCCGCCCTGGCACAAGGGGCGCCGCGTCGCTTCGTCCGCTCTGTCGTCCTCACGCGCCCCGTCGCCGTGGGAGGTGCGCGGTGACACGCGCTCTGCCCGTGGACGGAAAGGCGTCCACGGGAGTGGGACAACGGCGGCGCGCGCGCGGCGCCGGTGAGCCCTATCGCCCCAATCACCGCGTCTCGTTGCGTTCGATGAAGCGTCGTTGCATCAAATCAAATATTCCGCCTGGAAACACCAGAGCCACGTGGTATCCAATCCAAGCTGGGATGACTCGCGCAATGGCGCATGAAGCGCGATCGCGGAGCCCAGATTGGAGGCGGCTTGGGGTGGGCGTCGTGACCGAGTTTTTCCACCGGATCGTCGCGACGAGCGGGCTCGCGCCGCTCATCGCCGTTCCTGCCATAACGCGCGTGCTCCGCCGCGCCAACATCGAGCCAAGTACGGTCGAGCGGAGCGACCTACCGAAGCTGCTTCCATCACTCGAGGCGTGCCTCCTCGTCTATCTCGAGCCCTCCGAAGTCGCGGCGCGCCTCGGTGCGCTCCGCGAAGATAGCCGGCCCTGAGTAGGTGGCTCGCCGGCGTTCTGGTACGTTCGCCGCCCACGAAACGGGAGCGCGACGCCATGGCAGGATCACCCGACGACACCGACCGCGGTTCCCACGATCACGAAGGCGGCGACGACCGCTGGAAGCACGACGGCGTGCGCGTGATCCCCGGGGATCAACTCGATCCCAACGTCCCCGCGACGGCGGGGATGGACCGAAAGGCCGCGATCACGTTCGCGCGCGTCGGCGCGCAGAAGCTTTGGGCGGGCACCGTGACCGTCGCGCCGGACGCGAAGACCGGCGCGCATCACCACGGCCACCTCGAGAGCGTCATCTACGTGGTGCGGGGGAAGGCGCGCATGCGCTGGGGCGAGCGCCTGCAGTTCACCGCCGAAGCGAACCCCGGAGACTTCATCTTCGTCCCGCCGTACGTCCCGCATCAGGAGATCAACGCCAGCCCCGACCAGGTCCTGGAGTGCGTGCTCGTGCGGAGCGACGGTGAGGCGGTCGCGGTCAACGTCGACATCGCGCCGGTGGAGCCGCCCGAGACGGTGCTGTGGATCGATCCGATCCACAGGGCCCCGTAGGCGTCGGGGACTCATCCAGCGCTTCGCTCACCGCGGCGGTTCCTCGCCGGACTGCTCCGCCACCATGTACGCGGCGTACCAGTCGGCCCATTTCGCATCGCGCTGCCCGGTGCGCTTCTCGTGCTCGCCGTGGGCGGCCTCCGCACGCCGAAGGGCGTGCGCCAGATCGTTCACCGAGGCGAACGCCGTCTCGGCGAGGTCGATACGCCCAGGAAGTCGGGTTGTGATCTCCTGGAGCAGCCAGCCGTTGCCGTCCGGGTCGTGGAACGTGGCGAAGGAGCGGTAGCTGGCGTGATCGGGCGCGGGCCCGCCGACGCGACCGCTCGTCCCGTCGAGCTGGAACTGAGCACCCGGCGTCCCGGCATGGAACACGTCGCTGACCTCGACGCCTCGGGCAACGAGCTCGGCGCGCGCAGCCTCGACGTCGGAGACGATCAGGTAGAGACCTCCGGCCGAGCCGGCCGCGACCGGCGTGATGTTCGTGCCGAATTGGATCGAGCACCCCGAGCCGGGTGGCGTGAACTGGACGACGCGGAAGCCATTGTCGAAGGCGAAGTCGGCGTCGAGCCGCCATCCCAGGCTCCCGTAGAACTTCTTCGCGCGATCGACATCCGAGACGGGGATGACGACCGCCTCCAGCTTCATGTCGACGCTCCCGACGCTCGAATCCCCGGTCGCGGCGTTCCTGCGGACTGCGGTGGTGCTCATGGCGGCCTCCTGGTTGGTTCGGTCAGGTGAAGGAAGCCCCCGGCGTTCTGCTCCCGCGTTGCTCAATGATTGAGCATGGCCACTTCCAAGCGAGCGACGTGCCGTGCGCGCGCGCGTGGCGACCTTCTACAGTCGTGACACATCGGATGGCGCATTCGTTGGCCGGGCACGCGCGTCACTCCGCGCTGAGCCTCTTGGGGAAGACGACGCCGGCGAGCGCCGCGCCGACGAGTGGCGCCACCCAGAACAGCCAGAGCTGCGAAAGCGCCCAGCCCCCCTCGGCGAAGAGCGCCACGCCGGTGCTTCGAGCGGGGTTAACCGATGTATTCGTGACCGGGATGCTGACGAGGTGAATGAGCGTGAGGGCGAGGCCGATCGCCATCGGCGCGAAGCCGGGCGATGCCTTCTTCGCCGTCGTGCCCAGGATGACGAGGAGGAAGAAGAACGTCATCACGACCTCGCAGACGAGCGCCGCCGTCATGCCGAAGCCGCCGGGGCTGTGCTGGGCGAAGCCATTCGACGCGAAGCCGCCCGCCGTGAAGCCCGGCTTGCCGCTGGCGATGAGGAAGAGAATGCCCGCGCCTGCGATCGCGCCGGCGATCTGCGCGCCCCAGTACCGGAGCAGATCCTTCGACGAGAAGCGGCCGGCCACCGTGAGGCCGAGCGTCACCGCCGGATTGAAATGGCCGCCCGAGATTGGCCCGAACGCGTACGCACCGGTCAGGACGGTGAGCCCGAAGGCGAGCGACACGCCCTGAAAGCCGATTCCGAGCTCCGGGAACGCCGCCGCAAGCACAGCGCTGCCGCAGCCACCGAGGACCAGCCACAACGTGCCGAGAAACTCCGCCGCGATACGATTCTGCATGACACCCTCCCAATCGGGCGAGCGTATACGAGCTCGGGGCGAGTCATCGAATTAGCGGCGGGCGCGGTCGAGCCGCTGCTGAGCCGGCGGCGCTGAACGGGCCAGGAGGCCCGTTCGGCGCCGTCAAGCCGGCTCAGGGGCAGATGCCGCCGCGACGGACGCCAAAAACCATCGGTATGTCGACTTCATGGGACCACCTCCTGACGAGCGCTCGATGGAGACGCTGTGTCGGGACAGTGGAACAGCGCCTGACCAGCACGGATATCACCCCGCGGGGTGATATCTCGGCTTCTGGGCGACCGGCGGGGGGCTCCGATCGGGCGCCTTGAAAGCCACGTCAATCCGATGGGTTACGACGAAATGCACGAACGATGTCGGATCGGGCGGCCGTGGATCGTCGGGGGGTTGAAAGCGAGGTTCATCATGAACAACCAAGACTTCACCGCCACGTTCTCAGTCGACCAGACGCCGGAAGAGGTGTTCGCTACGATCAACGACGTCCGCAGCTGGTGGACCGGCGAGATCGACGGCCGGACGGACGTGCTCGGCGGCGAATTCACGTACACCCACCAGGACATCCACCGAACGACGCAGAAGATCACCGAGCTCGTGCCTGGACAGCGTGTCGTTTGGCGCGTCACCGCTAGCCATCTCTCCTCGTTCGCGAACAAGCAAGAGTGGGACGGGACGGACATCGTCTTCGACATCGCGAAGAACGGCGACAAGACCGAGGTGCGGTTCACGCATGTCGGCCTCGCGCCGGCAGTCGAGTGCTACGATCGCTGCTCTCGCGCGTGGAGCTACTTCATCACGGACAGCCTCAAGAAGCGGATCTTGGCCGGCAAGAGGGAGCCGAGCACGAAAGCGCAGCCGGCCGAGTGCCGAGGGTGATCCATGACCGAGTACATGCTCATGGTGTTCGAAGACGAAGCCGCCCACGCGGCTCTGCCTGCGAAGGCCTTGGCGGAGCTCATCGAAAAGCGCGCAGCGTTCGACGAGGAGCTCCGCCGCGCGGGCATCTTGAAGAACAGCGGGCAGTTGCGGCAGAGCACGGAGGGCAAGCGCATTCGTCGTGACGGCGCTCGCCTCGACGTGAAACGTGGGCCGTTCGCCGAAGGAGGCAAAGCGCTCGGCGCCTACTTTTGGATCGAAGCGCCGAGCGTCGAGGAGGCAGCGAAGCTCGCCGGGGCGTGCCCGACGCTCGATGTCGACGAAGTCGACGTCCGACCCCTCATGAAGGGCGAGCTCCCGGAAGGCGTCTTCGACAAGCCCGGAAAGATCTTCGCGTGCGCGGTGCTCGGAAATACCGCGACGGAAGACGCGTGGGTCAAGGTGATGGATCGGATCGACGCGGAGACGAGAGAGCGCTTTCCGAGCGACTCGTTCCTCGGAGGCGTGCGCCTCGAGCCGCCTCGAACGGGGCGGCGCGTCGCGACGCGCGACGCGCGCCGCGCGACGTTCGACGGGCCATTCCTCGAGAGCAAGGAAGTGATCGGGGGCTTCTTCTTCCTTCGGATGGCGAGCATCGAGGATGCGGTGCGGTGGGCCAGCGAGACGCGCTTCGTCGTGCACGGTGCGCTCGAAATCCGCGAGCGATGGCGGACGTAGCCTCGGTCATCGCCGACACGATCCGTCGCGAGCGCGGCCCCATCCTGGGCGGCCTCATCCGCCTCTGCGGCAGCATCGACGCGGCCGAAGAGGCGTTCCAGGAGGCCGCCCTCTCGGCGCTCGAAGCCTGGCGCGACGCGGTCCCGAAAAACCCCGGCGCCTGGCTCATGACCGCTGCGAAGAACAGCGCAAAGGACGCGCGCCGCCATCACGCGATCGCCCGCGCGAAGGCGCCGCTCCTCGCGGAGGACGACGTGAACGAGAGAGACGACATCGACACGGTCACCGACGACTACCTGCGGCTCGTCTTCACGTGCTGTCACCCCGCCCTCGCCGTCGACAATCAGATCGCGCTCACGCTCAAGGTCGTCTGCGGTTTCTCGAACGAGGAAATCGCAAGGACGTTCACGTCCCCGGAGGCGACGGTCTCGCAGCGGATCCTTCGCGCGAAGCAGACGATCGATGCGATCAAGGCGCGGTACGCCGTCCCCGAGCTTCGGGAGCTCGATGAGCGCGTGGCGGCGGCGCTCGGCGTCGTCTATGCGATGTTCAACGAAGGGCACATCGGTCGGACCGGCCCCTTGATGCGGCTCGATCTCCAGGCGGAAGCGCTACGGCTCGGGCGCCTCCTGTGTGATCTCTTGCCGCGCGAATCGGAGGCGTTCGGGCTGTTCGCGCTCATGGCGTTCAGCGCGGCTCGTGCCAAGACGCGCGTCGACGACGACGGCAAGCCCATCCTCCTCTCCGCACAGGACCGATCGCAGTGGGACACGGAGCTCCTTCGCGAAGGCCTGATGGCGCGCGGGCGCGCGCGGTCACTCGGAGGCCGGGGAACGTACGTTCTGCAGGCGGAAATCGCCGCGGTGCACGCGACGGCACCGACCTGGGAGAGCACCGATTGGGCGGCCATCGTCGCGCACTACGACGCGCTCGACACGGTGACGCCGTCGCCGATCGTGAAGATGAACCGAGCGATCGCGATCTCGATGCAACGCGGACCGACCGCGGGGCTCGATGCCTTGAAAGAAGTCGCGCGCGACCTCGAGGGCTATCACCTCTTCTACGCGACGCGGGCCGATCTCCTCGAACGCGCCGGCAAGGATCCGCGACGCGATCTCGAGAAGGCACTGGCGCTCGCCACGAACGACGCCGAACGACGACTACTTCGCGACCGACTCGCGCGACGCCATGGGAGCACGTGATGTCAAGGCGTCCTTGACAAGGCACATTGTCAGGGTAGGCTTGACACTGCGTGTCATGCCGAGGAGAACGAAAATGCAAAGCGCGACGTCGTCCAAGGGGCCAATCCTTTACTGTTCGTTCTGCCGAAAGGACCAGGACCACGTCGCGAAGCTCGTGGCGGGCCCTGCGGTCTACATCTGCGACGCGTGCATCGCGCTCTGCACGCGCGTGATCACCGGCAAGCCGACGGCGCCGTTCGCCGGGTGGCAATCGCTCAGCGACGAGGAGTTCCTCGCCACCCTCCCCGCCGCGTCCGCCGCGGTCGATTCCGCCGAGGTGAAGCTGCGCGAGCACATCGACATGCTCCGCGCGCGCGGGATCAGCTGGGAGCGCATCGCCGCGGCGCTCGGGGTCAGCCGGCAAGCGGCGTGGGAGCGGTTTTCGCACGAGAGCTAGAACTCATGTTTGACCACGTCAAGTTCGGAGCCAGCGACTATGCGGCGAGCAAGGCGTTCTTCCTCAAGGCACTCGAACCGCTCGGTGTAGCTGTTGTCTCGGAGGGGCCGCCGGCGTACGGCGTCGAGCTCAGCGCAGACGGTAAGGTTTCATTGTGCATCTACCAAACCGAGGAGAAGCCAGCGCACCTTCACCTGGCGTTCGCAGCCAAGAATCGCCAGCAAGTCGAAGCATTCTATCGCGCGGCCCTGGAGGCGGGTGGCAAGGACAATGGTCCGCCTGGTCTGCGCCCGCACTACCACATGAACTACTACGCGGCTTTCGTCATTGGTCCGGACGGGCACAACATCGAAGCGGTCTGCCACGAACCCGAGGCCTGACCCGAGGCTGCTCCTCAGCGGCAGTAGTGGTCGAGAACGTCGAAGAGGGCGTCGAGGTCGATGGGCTTCATCAGGCAGCCCACGAAGCTGACGCCTCTTGACTTGTCCGGGGCTCGCACGTCCGCCGTGAGCAGGATGACTGGGATCGTCGACAGGTAGGGATCCTTTGCCACTTCCTCCATGAACTGCGCCCCGTTCATCGGAGCCATGTTCCAGTCGAGAAGGACCAGGTGCGGAGGCGGATTGCCGCGAAGATAATTCAAAGCTGCCTGACCGTCGGCGGCCTCGATCATCTCGTAGCCCTCGTCTGCCAAGGCGTCTCGAGTGGCTTCACGGACGTCGGGATCGTCATCGACCAGAAGGACTCGTCCCCTACTCATCGCCGGCACGACCTTACCTCGAGGGGTAATCCTCGTTTACGGGGAGTCGCACCGTGAACGTGGACCCCTGTCCAACGGTGCTCTGCACTTCGACCGTGCCCCCGCTCGCCTCCACGATCTGTCGGGTGATCCAAAGGCCGAGTCCGAAGCCTGCGAAGTCGCGGGTAGCTACCGCCCGCTCGAACCTCTGGAAGATCGCGAACACCGAGACGAGCGCGGTCAACGTCGCAGCACCGCGCAGCTCGAACCGCACTGCAGCCAAGACGAACAGCGGGAAGAGAACGTAGGACGACTCGAAGAATCGAGACGGGTGAACGATGCCGCCGAGAGCGAGACTGGTCACCCCGAGGCTGGCACTCACCAGAGTGCTGATCAGGGCGGCAGGGACGACCAATCCAACCACATGGCGGAGCTGACCGAAGGAGCTCCGAAAACCGGCCAACTGGCGGAGCGCGAAAGCGCCAAACACGGCCTCCAGCGTGTTGCCCGTGGCGATCCCGAACGAGACTGGCCATGGCGCTCCTGCCCAAAAATTGGCCACGAACGCCCCCAGCCAGACGCCGGGCCACAAGCGGTAACCGAACAGCAGGAGGGCGGCCAACGCGAGGCCAGTGGATGGCCACACGAGAGTGGCGAAGCCGCTCACGGCGTCTAGCATCAGGCCGAGCGTGGCCGTGGCCGTGTAAAGCACGGACAGCACCGCGATCTTGGCGATGAGGCTCAGACTCGAACGAGGAATCGTCATGTGCAGCGGCCAATCTTGGCTGATCGGGAGGCTCGATCGGGATCAGCGTCAGCAACGGCGCGGTTGTACTCCTGACGGGAACACGCAGCTACCGAGCCGAGAGCGCATTCGGCCTCGACCCACGAACCGCACGCGAAGCGTGCTCGTTCCCGCAAGCTGGTTTGCTACCGTGCGGATGGCCAGCTGGACCGAGCCGCGTTCACCGGCGCCGCGATCGTCCACGCGCAGCTCGCGGCGGCACTCGGTGAATCCCCAGAGCTCACGTGTCCGCGCACCCGTTCGCTCGCGGTACGGCGCTTGCGTACGGAGACACCATGCGAAAGAGCTTATCGATCCTTACTTCCCTTTTCTCCATTCCTATCGCGATCGCGTGCGGCGGCGGCTCGTCCACCGAGCCGCCGGCCGTCACCGGCGGCGACGCGGCGGTCGACGCTATTCCTTCCGGCGACGCGGCCTCCGGCGGCGACGACGGTGGCGGCGGCCCCACGGACGCAGCCGGCGACGCGTCGAGCGCGCCGCCGATGGCGCCGTTCCCCGCCGATGGCGCGCTCTTCGGAGCGTTCGTCAATCAGGGGACGACGACGCCCGAGGCCGTCGCCCAGGAGCTCGGTCGCCCGCTCGCCTTCGAGATGGCGTACTTCGCGTGGGGTGACGACTTCTCCACCGCGAAGCAAGGTTGGCTCCCCGCGGTGCTCGCGCGGAGGGCGATTCCCGAATTGAGCTGGCAGCTCGATGGGAGCGACGACTGCTCCGGCGTCCATTTCGACGACGTCACGACCGGCGCGCAAGACAACGTCATTCGCGCGGCCGCGCGCGCGCTGAAGGCCGTCGCTCCGTCGTGGGTCCTCCTCCGGCCGTGGTGGGAGATGAACGGCGGATGGTATTGCACCAACGTGAAGCATCAATCGACGCCCGGCACGTGCGACGGCACGCAGAAGTACGTCGCCGCTTGGCGTCACGTCCACGATCTCTTCGTCTCGGAGGGGGCGACGAACGTGCGCTGGATCTGGGCTCCGTCGCACCAGGATCCGGGCGACTCGAAATGCAATCACTGGTCGCTCTATTACCCCGGTGACGCGTACGTCGACGCCGTCGGGGTCGACGGCTACAACAAGTTCCGCATCGGCGACGGAGGGGGTCCCGACGCGAACATGCCGTGGACGAGCTTCCACGACATCTTCCAGCCGATCTACGACGAATACGCGACGAAGCCGTTCATCGTGGCCGAGACCGCCAGCGCCGAGGATCCTGCGACCGACGGTCGAAAGGCGCAATGGATCACGGACGCGCTGGCGGCGATGAAGACGATGCCGCGCCTGAAGGCGTTCACGTGGTTCATCAAAGGCCCGGTCAAGGGCGATCCCGATGACTATTCGCTCTGCACGTCGCAGGGCGCCTTCGATGCCTACGCCGCGATGGCCAACGACCCGTTCTTCGGCGGCACCGGAGCGAAGGCGGCCTACACATGCCGGTGACGACCGCGGATGGCGGCCGGGTCGGCCGCATCCGCTACCATGCGATCGAGTGAGGAGCACGAGCCACCTTTTCCGGGTTTGCCTCGTCGCGACTGCCGCGTGCGCGCGCGCGCCGGATGGCGCCGACGCCTCGTCGGTCCCCGCGCCACCGCAGGCTACGCTCGCGGGGGCCGTCCCGGTCGACGCGAACGCGCCGGTTCTTTCACCGCTGCAGGCGGCTGACTGGCTCGAGCCGCTCCCTGGAGCGCTCGGATTCATCTCCGCGCCAATGGGGGCGCGAGAGCCACGGCCCGTCGTCGTCGGAGTCCACGGCCACGGCGATCGGCCGGATTGGGCGTGCTCCGAGTGGCGCGCGATCTTCGGGCCGCGGCCGTTCATCGTCTGTCCCAGCGGCTCCCCGCTCGATGTGAGAGCGAGCGCGTTCATGTGGCGGTCCCCGGACGCGTTGAAGACGGCGATCGCGCGCGCTCTCGGGGCCGCCGACGCGATGTATGCCGGCTACGTGGCGCCGCCGCCGCGCGTCTACGCGGGGTTCTCTCGAGGCGCGATCCTCGGCGCGTCGATCGTCGAAGAGGCGCCTGCGACGTATCCCTATGCCATCTTCCTCGAGGGGTTCGGCGATGTCGCCGCGCCTCGATTCGCGCGCGCATTTCACGACGGGGGCGGGAGGCGTATCCTCTTCGGTTGCTCGCGCGCGGGATGCGAAGCGCCGCGCCGCCCGCTCGTCGCCGCGCTGGACGGCGGCGGGATCGACGCGCGGATCGCCTACGCCGGCAACGTCGGCCACACGGTGGACGCAGCGGTGATCGCGTCGGTGCAGAGAGAGCTCGTCTGGCTCCTGGCCGACGATCCGCGCTTCACGCCGTGACGCGGCGCTCGCCCGCGCCGTGGCTCACCCACGGTCGAGCAGCCCCGTCCGCTATTTCGCGGGCGCGAAGGCCGGGTCCCCCGTCTGCCAAAGCGCGAACGCGAACTCGTCCGCGACGAACTGAGCGCGCTGCGTCGCCGTGGTGCTCCCCGCGGCGCCGTGGCCCGCGGCGTAGTCCACGCGAAGGAGTACCGGCCGGCCGCTCGTCGACGACGCTTGGAGGCGCGCGGCCAGCTTGCCTGACTGCCACAGAGGGAGCCGCGCGTCGTTGGCGCCCGTCGTCAGGAGAACGGCGGGATAGGGCGTCGCGGGCCGCACGCGGTGGAAAGGGTCCATGGCCAGGAGCCCCCGGAACCCCTCCTCTGTCAGGAGGTCTCCGTATTCCTGGACGTTCGAGGGGCCCGATGCAAATGACGCGTACCGCATCGGGTTGCACGAACCGGAGTCGATGATCGCGGCGGCGAACGTCCCCGGCTCTTTCGTGATCGCGCCTCCAATGACGAGCGCGCCGGCGCTGAGGCCGTCCGCGACGAGCCGCGCCGGCGATGTGTACCCGTGGTCGATGAGGAAATGAGCGCAGGCGAGGAAGTCGATGACGGAGTTTTCCTTGTGCTGCTTCATTCCGGCAACATGCCATGGCTCGCCGCGCTCCCCTCCGCCGCGGACATGGGCGACGGCGAACACGCCGCCACGCTCGAGCCAAGCCTGCCACATTGGCGCGTAGTAAGGTGTCGTCACGACGCCGTAGGCGCCATAACCCATCAACAACGTCGGCGCGCTACCATCGAGCCGAAGACCCCGCCGATGCACGATGGAGAGCGGCACCTCGACGCCGTCCGGAGCTACGGCCGTCACCTCGACGGCCTCGACATCGACGCGTCGCGCGACCTCGACACCCGGCACGAGGGCGAGGCCGTCGATCCGAGCGTTGCGACCCGCAACCTCCACCCATCGCGGCGGCGAGACCCAGGACTCCGTCATGAAGACGGCGCCGCCTCCGGACATGTTTCCAGCGAGCTCGGACACGCCTCCCTCCTCGGCCAACGGGAGCAACGTGCTTTTCTCTACCGGCGAGTACGGAATCCGTCGTACGTGCTGGACCGACGACGAGAGCTCAAGAGCATACAGTGCGTCGGCCGCGGTGGAGATATCTCTTGAAGCACGACATCCGACTCCGGCACCACCACCTTGGCGCCGGACAGCACGCCGCGAGCCAGGTCCGATCGCACCAGCTTCGAGCGCGGTGCGTCCCGGTGCGTGAGGGCGAATATCTCATCGTTGTGCATGGCGAACGTCGATATGCCGTCCTCGACGTCCGCAATCTTCCGCCACGAAAGGTTCCCTCGCACGATATCGGCCGAGAGCGCGGTATACAGCGTCCACTCCGAACGCACGCCGTGCTGGATCCAGCCGACGACGTGCGCGCTCCCGGCGCTGGCCATCACGAACGGAAAATCGTCTTCACTCACCGACACGGACGGAGTGACCCCAAAGCCGAAGACGGCGCGATCGGCTTCGGCGCTCGTGCCGAGGACGTGGACATAGACACGCATTCGCCGTGAGCCTTCACTGGACGGCGTGCCAGGCGCCAACTTCGGGTAGCGCATGTAGAAGAACGCGCGACCGTCGGGGAGCCAGGAGAGGTTCGCAAAGCCCGTGCGATCGACGCGCTCGGACAGCACTCGCCCCGTCGTGGCCTCGATCACCTGGAGGGACGTCTCCTCCGAGCCGTTCGTGGAGATTCCGAACGCAACGAGCTTCCCGTCGGGCGACGGGACGAAATAATCGATGGACGCGTGTGCGCCCTCCCTCGAGAGGCGTTCGGCGTCGACCAACACTCGCTCGGCCGCCGAGCGCTGGTCACGAACGCACAGTCGCCAGAGCTCCGCGCCAGCCGGCCGCGTCAAGTAGAAGTACTTGTCCCCCGCCTTTCTGACGCCCTCCACCCGAGCACCCATCTTGGCCAGCTCGGTCGTTCGCGCGGTGAGCTGCACGCGGCCGGGCAGGCGAGCGAGCTCGCTCCGCGCGAAGGCATCCTGTCCCCTGAGCCAGCCATCGAACTCCGCGGAGCCGGGCGTCTCCATCCACCGGTACGCGTCTCCGACCTCGACGCCGAAATAGCGGTCAACCACCTCGCGAACGGCAGCGATCGGTGGGCCGGGCATCTTCGATGAAGGCGAATCGGCCATGGCCGTGGCGGCGGGGTGATGCGTCGCCTGCGGCGAGTGCGCCCCACCGCCGCAGGCGGCGCTCGCCAGCGCGGCCGTCAGTACGAACGACGTGAGAAACACGACACGATGATGAATCACGGGCGACATCGTAAAGCCTCCATGCGAACGCGGACCGAGCGAGCTCGTCGATCACCTCGCGGGCGGTCGAATGGCGAACCTCGGCGGCGCGTGAGCATCAAATGTCCTCCGGCACCACGAATCGAATGCCGCGACGACGACCGGCATCGGATCGACGCTGAGCAAAATCGGTAGGCCGCTCGCCAAGGATTCCTGCAACTTCATCTGCACCACGCGCCATACTCATCGTGAGAACTGGCCCGAGAGACGGCGGCGGGTCGGCGGATGGCGAGTGCACGTCAATCTCGCGACGTCGCGAGAATTGCCTTCCGTGGGCCGGGCCGCCGCGGCGACGGCGCCAACCGCGAGGCCGAGGACATAGACGGGGTACACCCGCGCGAAGCGCGCACGGTAGAACGCCGCCACGGCTGCGCACGCGTCGAACGGCGCATTTGCCCGCGTCGGCGTCGCCCCCCGACCCCGGCCGCCGCGCGTACGTGTACGCGAGGACGAACCCCGAGAGGACGAAGAACAGGCTGACCGCGGTGAACCCCCGCGCAACGAGGCGCGAAATGCGACCACCGCCGCGGCCGCGACGAAGCGCAGTCCGGTCAGGGCGCGGAGCTCTTCCTTGGCGTGGCGTCCCGTCATGGGCGCTGTGGAGAACGTAGCGCGCCGGCGCAACATATCGCCACGACGCGGCGCAACCTCTTGGGACTGACAAGCGACGTGCCGCCCACGGCCCAAGCACGCAACCCAACGGCAAGGCGTAGACCGAAGAGTGACGCGCCGATATCGCGCGCAGCGAGGTTGACGTGCACCATTGGAGCGGGTCAAAGTGGTTTTGCGGTAGGGATGTGAGCCCCCCAAGTGCACAGAAATTCTTATGTAACCAAGGAGTTGCGAAGCTTCTCCGAGATTCCGAGCGTTTCCTTGAACGAAGCGAGCTTTAGAGCACCACCCCAGCCATTGGGTGCTTGTTCTACCGCGCGCGGCCTTTGGATCTCCTTCACGCCGCCGCCATCACCCGATGGGGCGAATCGGCGAGGCTGCCCGTCGCTCCATCGACGAGCACCTCAGACTTCATTTTCGTACAGTTCAGCGTCCAATCACTCTTGCTCCCATATCGCTCCGTTCGTGCGCTCGATGCTCGGCGCTGCGGACCGTATCGCACACGCGACGGAGCCCTCTGTCTGGGTCAGGTGATGCGGCTCCGCCGCACACGATTCTCTTCGGGCAACCGATTTGAAAACGAAACCGGATATCGCACATTTTCGCTTCGGCCCCACCGATTCGAACGAAACCGAATATCCCACATGGATCACACGGCGCGGTACCTCCTCATCCGATGCTGCACGGTCTTGGCCGTATGGACGCTTTATTCGTGGCGGCGGCGCGTGCGTCAGCGGCGCGAGCTCGCGATGCAGCGATGGCGGATCGCGGCGATCGACTCGGCGGGCGTCACCGAGCGGCGGCGCGACGCCGTCAGCGCGGCGCGCGTTCAATACCAGAGCTCGCCCGACGGATTCATCTCGTCGACCACCGCGCCGGTGGGCGAGCCGGCCGCGTGGAGCCAGGTGGGCGCGCCGCCGCCGGCGGAGCCCGCGTGGCGCCCCACGGCCGCCGGCGCGAGCGCGCCATCGTGGGATTACGGCGGCGCGCGCGCCAAGTATGGGAGCGCGCCGTCGATGGAGGAGATGGCACCGCGCCCGAGCGCCCCATCGCTCCACGACGTGCCGCCTCCGCCACCGCCGCGCGCGAGCGCACCGTCGCTCCACGACGTGCCGCTGCCACCGCCGCGCGCGAGCGCGCCGTCGCTCCACGACGTGCCGCCGCCACCGCCGCGCGCGAGCGTGCCGGCGGCGGGCGAAATTGCCGCGCCAGCGAATACATTGGCGGCGAACGAGATAGCCGCCATGCCGGCGCCAAAGAGGGCACCGGTGGAGATGAAAGCGCCCGCGACGCCAGCGCGCCCGAGCGCACCGGCGGCGAGCGAGATCGCCGCCGCACCGACACGCGCCGCAGAGGGATCGCTCGACGCGTCGGCGCCGCGAACCGACGCCGGCGACGAACGGCGTGACGGCGCCGAACCCGGCGTCGAAAAGGGCAGCACGCGTGATGCCGTGACCGCTGCGGTCCACGACGTCGCAGCCGCGGGCGGATCGGAAGTGGTCGTTCGCGCGGCTCAAGAAGGTGGGGACGCGAGCGCTTCCGGCACCGACACGAAGGGCACGGATGTCGAGCCGGGCTTGGTCGAACAGCGCGTCCACCTCGAGCTGTCGCTCGACGGCGAGCTGTTCCAGCAGACGCCCGGTGGAGACCGACCCAAGGACGACGGTTCGCACGCCCCGAGCGCGTAACGACGGCATCGGCCCGCGCCGCTGACGCGGTCGTTGCATCCTCGCGGTGGGCCGAGTGCGACATGGGACACGGCGCCTATCGAGATCGTTCACGCAGACCGATGCAATGAACTGCGTGAGACGTCGAGCGTCGCTCGCGCGCCAGCCGCGACGGTTTCACGCGCGGCGCAGGGGGCGAGCTTCGCGCGCGATCAGAACGTGCCGCGCCAGCCGACGGAACCTCCGGACGGACCGGCGGTGACCATCGGGCCCGCGTCTTTCTCTTTGACGACCGCGATCGGGCGCGCGAAATACCAGATCGCGGCGCCGACGAGCGACGCGGCGCCGACGCCGAGCGAGATGTCGGCGAGGACGAACTTGGTGTGGACCGAGTCGGTGTCGGCGTGCGAGCACGTCGGCGCGCACGTGCTCCGCAGGTTCTGCTCGTCGTTCGAGCCGAGGCTCCCGAGCACGGCGAACGCGCCGATGCCCGCGACGCCGAGCGCGGCGAGCGGCCACACGCCCACCGGCACCGGGCGCTCGGCGGGGACGGTCGACGAG
>Ga0070689_100000575_pt1 | contig 22083 bp, 16 predicted proteins | sample KBSS23HmetaG_FD_64669 | JGI IMG/M metagenome (GOLD analysis project Ga0070689, IMG submission 64669) | Switchgrass rhizosphere microbial communities from Kellogg Biological Station, Michigan, USA - KBS S2-3H metaG | ecosystem: Host-associated > Plants > Roots > Rhizosphere ...
ATGCCGATGAAATTCGCCATCGGCGTGGCGGTGTGTATGCCGAGCAGGCTCCCGAGGAACGTCCGCCTGCGCGCGCCCATTACCTGGAACACCAACGAGCCGACGATCGACGCGCCGGCAGCCCACAAGAAGACGTCGGACGGCACCTTCGCGGTCTGCTGCTCGATGAGTCGGGCCACCCTCCCTTCGCGATAGTGCCCTTCACGCCCCTCGCGATGCTGCGCCTCGGCCTTGTCGGTAGTACCGGAAATCGTATTCATGATGGTTCTCCTCATTATCTCTGCTCGTCGAGCCGTTCGGCTCATCGTGATTCACCGGCGCCATTCAACTTCCGTGACAATGGGCACGACGGGAGACGCTCCTCCGTCCGCGCGAGCGCCGCGCCGAGCGTGCGACCACGGCTGACGCAGCACCGCACTGCCGGGGTACTTTTGCAGCGCCGCGCGCGCCGGAGAAGGACAGGGTCAGCGCAGCCCGCGTCGCGTCCGATAGTCGGTGAACGCGGAGACCGCGATGTGCGCCGCGCCCACGACCGCGCAGAGCGCGGACACAGTGCGCGCGCGACGGCGGCGACGGCCGCGGACGCCGATGGCGAGCGGCGCGGCCAACGCGGCCACGCCCCACACGTAGTCGAAGACCTCGTGCGCTTCGACCGGGATCGCGCGCACCACGGTGAGGCGGACGTGCGTCATCGACGCGACGACGAGCGACGAGAGCCCGAGGCCCGTCATGACGGCCCTGGCGCGCCGGGTGGGCGCGAAGCTCCCGGCGCCGAGCAAGAGCGCCGCGGACGCGAAGTCGAGCACGGAGTGGACGTCCTGCGGTACGCGCCGCACGACCGGCAGCCGGCCGAGGAGTCGTTTCGACGGGAGCCGATACGGCTCCGTACGCGGCCAGGGCGGCACCACCGAGCCGACCGTCAATCCTGTGTTGTACGCGGGGGGGTCGCTCGCCGGGAAAGACTCGTCGCTGGCCTCGTCCACTGGGTCGCCGTGAAGAATGCCGTCGCCCCGGGTCCGAAGATCGAGCGTCGGATTTTCGTTGCTCATGATTTCTCCTGACGGTCGTCGCCGACCGATCGTTGGGTCCGCGTGCTCACCGGGCCCGGCTCTGCCTCGGAAAGGAACCGGCGCCGCAAACGGACCGGCACGCGCGAGCCTGCATCGCGCGTACCCTCGCGCGCGCGTCGCACCGCCGCCGGCGCGACGAACCGGTTGACGCGGCCGGGTGCGCGGCCGACGCTCGCCGGATGCCGGCCGGAGACATCGAATCCCACGTCGCGCGGATCGAGCGCGACGGCTACACGATCATCGAGGGCGCGGTGGACGACGCGCTCGTCTCCGCGCTCCACGGCGATCTCGACCGGATCGAGCGCGAGGACGGCGTCCGCCCCGGAGGCAACATCTTCGAGGGGACGCGCACCGTGCGCATCTACAACCTCCTCGCGCGCGGCGACGTCTACCAGGCGATCCCGGTCCACGACCAGGTCCTCCCGATCGTCGAGCGCGTGCTCGATCGAGGCTGCCTCGTGTCGTCGCTGTCGTCGATCGCGATCGACCCCGGCGAGACGCCGCAGCCCCTGCACGCCGACGATCAAACGATCCCGCTCCCACGGCCGCACGTCCCGATCGTCTGCAACACGATGTGGGCGATCACCGACTTCACGGAGGCGAACGGCGCCACGCGCCTCGTCCCGGGATCGCACCGGCGCGATCGCGCGCCGGCGCTCGGCGAGAGCGTCGACACGATCGCCGCGGAGATGCGGCGCGGCAGCGTCCTCGTCTACGACGGGAGCCTCTGGCACGGCGGCGGGGCGAACGCGACGGCGGCGCGCCGCGTGGGGATCGCCATGAACTACTGCGCCGGGTGGGTGCGGCAGCAGGAGAACCAGCAGCTCGGGATCCCGCTCCACGTCGCGCGCCGCTTCGGACCGCGCCTGCGCAAGCTGTGCGGCTTCGGGCTCTATCGCGGCCTCATCGGGCACATCGACAAGTGCAGCCCGGTCGACCTCCTCGACGAGACCGGCCCGCGCCGCGTCGTCGGCGTCGTCTCGTCCTAGAAATCGAACGCGACGCCGGCGGTCGATCCGAAACGCCACCACGTGGCGCTGGCGTCGCCCGGCGCGACGCGCGTCCCGGCGTACGCCGCGTGCGCCTCGACGATGACCGGCGCGAGGAGGAGGCGGAGCGCGGGCCCGAGCGCGATCGACACCTCGGTCCCGAGGTGCACGAGCGGGCGCGCTCCGGGCGCCGCGCTGCACGACGGGACGAAGACGTCGCCGCCGACCTGGCTCGCTCCCGGGAGATCGACGACGCCGATCCCGAGGTCGCCGCCGAGGAGGACGCTCTTGCTCACGCGGAGCGCCGCGCCGCCGGTGACGAGGAAACCGAGCTCGACGAACGTGTAGTCGCGAGCCAGCACGCACCCGATGACGGGACCCGAGGGAGGTGGCGCGGTGCTCGTGGACCACGCCACGGTGCTCAGCGACCCGCGCGCGCCGACCGTCCCGACGAAGCGCGGACGATCGACGATCGTGTAACGGAACGAGAGCACCCCCGACGGCCGAACGCCGCCGTCGACGTCGCCGAGGTGCGAGAGGGAGATCCCCCCTTCGACAGCCACCGCGAACCGCTTTCGCCCGTCGCGCGCGACGTCGTCGGCTCGCTCGCCCCGCTCACCGCCGACGCGCGCGCGGCCTCGCGCGGCGTCGTCGGCGCGGTCGCCGCGGTCGCCGCGGTCTTCGCCGGCGCCGCGGTCCGTCGGATCGACGCGCGCGGCGGCGGGGCCCCGCGGGTCGTCGGCGCGCCCCGCGAGCTTCGCGTTCACGAGGATCGCGCGGCCGTAGCGCGCCTCCACCTCGGCGTCGTACGCACCCACGCCGCTCTTCTCGACGTGGATCCGGTGCGTCCCCGGCTGGACCTCGGCAGAGACGGGCGTGACGCCGTCGCCGAGCCTCTTTCCGTCGACCGTGACCGACGCGCCGCGCGGATCGCTGTCGATCGAGACGGTCGACGGGCGGCGCCGCAGCTCCGCGAGCTCGCGCGTCGCCTCGGCGCGGTCGCCTCCGGTCAGGTCGTTCTGCGCGAGGTACCGCTCGAGCGCGTCGTGCTCGAGCTCCGGCTCGTCGAGGCGCTGGTGGCAGCGCGCGATGTTCCAGATCTCGCTCGACGGCCCGCCGTAGCGGAACGCCTCGGCGAAGAAGCGCATCGCGTCGCGGTAGTGCCCGTCGCGGAACGCGCGCACTCCTTCGCGATCGAGGTCGCGCGCGCGCGCGACATCGGGCGGCGACGCGCGGACGATCCCGACCGCCGGGCTCCGCGCGCGCCCGTCGTCCGCGCGCGCGACGCGCCCAGCCGCGACGAGCGCGACGGCGGCGGCGAAGAAAACGACCCCGGCGCGTCGTCGGTGCGAGTCGGGCGCGCGGCGATGCATCGTGCCTTCAGGCGGCGACGAGGACGATCTTGGTGACCTCGGGCGGAGCGCCGACGCGCGACGGCGGCCCCGCGACCCCGAAGCCGCGGTTCACGTAGAGGGTGCTCCCCTGCTGCTCGTAGCGGCCGGCGACGAAGCGCATCAAGAGATCGGCGGGGCGGAAGCCCGGGTTGATCTGCCCGCCGTGCGTATGGCCGCTGAGCTGGAGCGCGACGCTCCCCGCCGCGTCGTCGAAGAAGCGCGGTTGATGCGCGAGGAGGATCCGCGGGAGGTCGGGGCGCACCATCGCGAGCGCGCGCTCGAGCGACGGCCCCTCTTCGCCGAGGCGCGGCGCCATGAAGTCGTTCACGCCGAGGAGCGCGAAGCCGCCGCCGTCGGCGGCGCGGATGTGCACCCCTTCGTTCTCGAGGACGCGGATCCGCGCGGCGCGGAGCCCCGCGAGGACGTGATCCGCCCCCGTGTACCAGTCGTGGTTCCCGAGGATCGCCGTGACGCCGTCGCGCGCGCGCACGGACGCGAGCGCTCCGGCCATCATCGGGACGAAGCTCGGATCGAAGTCGACGAGATCGCCGGTCGCGACCACGAGATCCGCCCCGACCTCGGCGACGCGCGAGAGCCCCTCGCGAAACTCGCGCTCCGTGACGAAGAGGCCGGCGTGGAGATCGGAGATCTGCGCGATCGTGTACCCGTCGAGCGCACGCGGCAGCCCGGCGATCCGCACCGGGACCTCTTCGACGACGTACGCGTGGCGCCCGCGCACCATCCCCCACCCGAGCGCGACGGTGGTCCCGCCGAAGATGCTCAGCCCGGCGATCCGCTCGATCGCGACGCGGCGCGTGACGGGGCGACCGACCACGGCGTCCGCGCTAGCGGCGCCGGAGGCGCCCGCGTCCAGGCCGATGTCGTCGCCATCGTCGCCGTCGTCGGGGTCATCGTGAACGGGGGCGTCGTCAGCGGTTTTTTCGAGGGGGGCGAGGCGCGACCGCCGGAGCGGCACGAGGCGCGTGAGCCAGTGGACGGCGAAGAACGGAATGACGACGATCAGCGCCGCGATCAGCTCGATCATGAGCGCGGCGAGCACCGGCAGCGCGACGCCGACGTGGCTCCGCGACGCGAGGCGCGCCGCCGGGGTCGCGAGGACCAGCACCGCCGCCGCCGCGATCCACGCGCGCCGCCGCCGGCGAAGGCTCGGGAAGACCCGGAGCGCCCAGGCGACCAGGTAGCCGTGCGCCGCGCCGCTGAGGCTGAGGAGGAGGAACGCGAAGCCCATGGCGCAGGTAGGGAACCACCAACCTAGCACGGCGCTTCCGTGCGTCCCCGCTCGAACACCGGCCCCAGCAAACCCCGGACCAGCTAGGAGCTTCCACCGTCTGCGGCGACCGCGAAAAAAATGTCCGGTGCGCGGGGGGCCGCGCGTCCTTGGGGCGAAACGACGGCAAGCAAGGCCAACCCTCGAACCGAGCGGCGCCGAAGGCGTCCGCGTCCCGGAGACCCCCATGAAGCTCTACTTCCATCCGCTCTCGACGTACTCCCAGAAGGCCCTCATCGCGTTCTACGAGAAGGGGGTCGAGTTCACGCCCGAGATCGTCAACGTCATGACCCCGGAAGGGGCCGCCGAGTACCGGAAGATTTACCCGCTCGGGAAGCTCCCGTTCCTCAAGCGGAGCGACGGCTGGGCGATCCCCGAGTCGACGATCATCATCGAGTACCTCGACACGAACTTCGACAGCGGGACCCGCCTCATCCCCGCCGACAAGGAGCTCGCGCGGCGCGCGCGCTTCTTCGATCGTCAGTTCGACTTCTACGTGAACAACCCGCTCCAGGTGATCTTCTTCGACGGCCTGAAGCCCGAGGCGGAACGCAACCCGAAGGCGGTCGCCCAAGCGAAGGCGACGCTCGACACGATGTATCCGTACCTCGACGGGCACTTCGCGAAGAACACGTGGGCGATCGGCGACGACTTCTCGCTCGCCGACTGCGCCGCGGCGCCGCCGCTCGCGTATCTCCGGCGGTCGCACCCGTTCCACGCGTTCAAGAACCTCACCGCGTACGCGGATCGCTTGACCGCGCGTCCGTCGTTCGCGCGCGCGCTGCGCGAGGCCGAGCCGCACCTGGCGGCCTTCGCCGCCGGCGCGCGCTAGGTGGGTGTGCTGCATAGCACTCGCTCGCGACTCGGCTAGCGGCGTCGACAGGCGCCCGCGCCCAGTAGCTGAGAAAAAAACCAAGAACCATCCACCAAGGAAAAAGAGGACGACCATGGCTGATTTCATTTATCTCTTCAAAGGCGGCGAGGGTGACCAGTCTCCGGCGCAGATGCAGGCGCACATGCAGAAATGGGTCGCCTGGATGAAGGAGCTCGGGGAAAAGGGGCACTTCAAGTCGGGCGAGCCGCTCGAGGCGAAGGGGAAGCTCGTGTCGGGGCGCAACAAAGTCGTCACCGACGGCGTGTTCGCCGAGACGAAGGACGTCGTCGGCGGCTACCTCCTCATCTCCGCGGAGAACCTCGATCACGCGGTCGAGCTCTCGAAGAAATGCCCCATCCTGGAGCGGAATGGGGTTGTCGAAGTGCGTCCCGTCATGATCATGAAGATGTAATGCCGGAGAGACCGTCGAGCGGGACGTCGAACGCCGACCTCGATCACCTGTTCCGCCACGAGGCGGGGCGGATGGTCGCCGCGGTGACCCGTCTCTTCGGTCTCCACAACCTCGCGCTCGCAGAGGACGTCGTGCAAGACGCCCTCTGCCGCGCGCTGGAGGTCTGGAAATTCAGCGGCGTCCCGAACGACCCTTCGGGGTGGCTCCTCGCCGCCGCGCGGAACCGCGCGATCGACATGCTGCGACGCGATCGCACGGTCCGCGCGTTCGCGCCCGATCTCGCGCACGTGATCACCACCGAGTGGACGCTCGTCCCGGCGGTGAAGGAGCTCTTCCGCGAAGAAGAGATCCACGACGACGTGCTCCGCATGATGTTCTCGTGCTGCAGCCCGCGGATCGCGGAGGAGACGCAGATCGCGCTGGTCCTCCACCTCCTCGGCGGCTTCGGCGTCCACGAGGTCGCGCAGGCGTTCCTGGTGTCGCCGGCGGCGATGGAAAAGCGCCTCCAGCGCGGGAAGCAGGCGCTCGCGGAGCTCGGCGCGCTCGTCGAGGTCTCGGCCGCGCGCGTCACGGAGCACCTCGACGCGGTCTTGCGCGCGCTCTACGTCCTCTTCAGCGAGGGGTACCACGGAGGCCACGTGGTCGAGACGGTGCGCGCGGAGCTCTGCACCGAGGCGATGCGCCTGTGCGCGACGCTCGACACGCACCCGAAGGTCGGGTCGCCGAAGACGAAGGCGCTCCTCGCGCTCATGTGCCTGCACGCCGCGAGGCTCCCTGCCCGCGCGGACGCGCAGGGTGAGCTCTTGCCGTTCGATGCGCAGGATCGATCGCGCTGGGACCAGGCGCTCGTCGCGCGCGGGCTCGCGACGCTCGACGCGTCGGCCACCGGCGACGTCCTGACCACCTACCACGTCGAGGCGGCGATCGCCGCGGAGCACGTGATGGCCTCATCGGCCGAGGCGATCCGCTGGGACCGTGTCGTCGGCCACTACGACGTCCTCGCCGCGATGGATGCGTCGCCGGTGGTCGCGCTGAACCGCGCGATCGCGCTCGGACAGCTCCACGGCCCTTCGCGCGGCCTCGCGGCGATCGCGGCGATCGACGACCGCGAGCGCCTCGCTTCGTACCCGTTCTTCCACGCGGCGATCGCCGAGTTCCACCTCCGCGCCGGCGAGCCCGAGCGCGCCGCGCGCCATTTCCGCGACGCGCTCGAGGTCGCGCGGAGCCCGTCCGAGCGGCGCTTCCTCGAGCAGCGCATCGCGGCCGCGGAGGCGCGGCCCTCCGGTCAGTCCGCCGGACGCCAGACCGTATAGACGAGGTTCGGGCCGGTGGTGCTGCCGACGGGGGTTACCCAGTAGAAGTCGATGCCGCCGCGGAGGCCGATGATGCGCTCGTCCAGGCCGTCGTCGGGGACGATGAGGCACGTGCGTGCGGCATGGCAGCTCGTGACGGGCGGCTCGGAGGGCTGGAACGTCGCGATCGCCGCGTCGTAGATCTCCGTGACCAACGGATCGATCTCCGCAGCATCCGAGAAAGGGATCCGGAACGGCTGGCCGTCGCGCTCTACGGTGCCGATGCCGATCGTGTACTCGTGGTCGCCGTACGCGCCGCCGCAGCGGCTTCGGAAATGCGCTTTGCCGGTATACCCCGGACCCATCGCGAAGGCGGTGACGGCGTTCCCCTTGGCGGGGTTGAAGGTCACCTCGAGCTCGTGGTTCGCACCCCAGAACGCGGTGAAGCGGCCGTCGAAGTCGTTGGGCGGATCGACCTCCACGGGGGTGCCGGCCCTCGCCGTGATCTCCTCGAACGTGAGGCCGAACTGGCCGTGGTCGAGGTTCAATCCGGCGACGTGCGCGGGTGGCCGGATCGGGGAGCGGAGCATGCGACGGAAGCGCCGTTCCGTCTTGTTTTCGGCGTCGTCGGCGCCACCTTCGTCATCGACATCGTCGACGGAGAGCGCGCTCGACTGCGTCGCCTTCGTCTCGGCGACCGTGGGAGCCGGCGCGGGATCTTGCTGCGCGACCGCGCAGCCCGCGAGCATCGTACTACCCAGGAGGAGCAACGTCGATCCGACTCCGACATCACGAATCTTCATGTTCATGCGATCTCCTTCGCGGACCGCTGCGCGGCCCGCGGCTCGAGTGAGCAATGGGAATTGAGAGGAAATGGGGATTAGCGAGACGCGGACCCTTCCGCGCCTCTCCGCGAGGCCGAGCGCCGGCGCCGACGCGCCCAGGCTAAGTCACGGCGGAGGGACGCCGGGTTCCCCCCGACGTCACCATGCCGCGCCGTTGCAGCAATCGACCGGGAGCCATCTCGAGATCACGAATTCGTGATGACAATCGTCGATTCAGCGGACGACGCCGGAGACGACGCGCTCGATCCGCCCGTAGTCGCGCGCGACGTCGACGTCGACGAAGCCGCGTGCCTCGAAGAGCGCGCGCACGTCCGCCGCTTCGCCGGCGCCCACCTCGACCGCGAGGACACCGCCCGGCACGAGGTGAGCGGGCGCGCCGTCGACGACGCGGCGCACGAGATCGAGCCCGTCCGCGCCGCCGTCGAGCGCGAGGCGCGGCTCGTGATCGCGCACGTCGGCCGGGAGGCCGGCGATGTCGCCGCTCGCGATGTACGGCGGGTTCGCCGTGACGACGTCGAAGCGGCGGCCGCGCGCGGGCGCGTAGAGGTCCCCCTCGGCGAATGCCACGTTGTACGCGCCGAGGCGGAGCGCGTTGTCGCGCGCGACCGCGAGCGCGCCGCCGCTCACGTCGGTCGCCCACACCGACGACGTCGGTCGCTCGCGCGCGAGCGAGATCGCGACGCAGCCGCTCCCGGTGCACAGGTCGAGCGCGCGCATCGACATCGAGACGTGCGCGGTGCGCTTCATCGCCACCTCGACCAGCGTCTCCGTGTCGGGACGCGGGACGAGGACACGCTTGTCGACGCGGAAGACGCGCCCGTAGAACTCGCGCTCACCGCGCAGGTACGCGACCGGCTCGCGCGCGCGGCGACGCTTCACGAGATCGCGGAAGCGCGCGAGCTCCTCGCCCACGAGCGGCCGGCGCGAGTCCATGACGAGCTGGACGCGCGTCGTCCGGAGCGCGAACGCGAGGAGGACCTCGGCGTCGAGGCGCGGCGACTCGATCCCGCGCGCGCGGAAATCGTCCGTCGCCCAGCGGAGGAGCGCGTCGATCGTCCAGGGCTCGTTCGCCCCCTTCGGCGCGCCCGCGGTGCTCAGGGGGAGTCCCCTGTCGGCCGAGACGCGGCGAGCGCGCGCCGGACGCCTTCCACCACCGCCTCGACCTCGGCGTGGAGGCGGTCGCGCTCGTCCGCCGCCGTCGCCTCGAAGCGCATCACGAGGACCGGACCGGTGTTCGACGCGCGGACGAGTCCCCACGCCGGCGCGCCGGGCTTGCTGAAGTCGATCCGCGCGCCGTCGATGTCGATGACGGGCCGCCCCGCTCGCTTGTATTTTGCACCTACTTCACGCACGACGTCGAACTTGATCGCGTCGGGGCAGTCGACGCGGAGCTCGGGCGTCGCGAACGTGCGCGGCACGTCGGCCAGCATCTCGCTCAGCGTGCGCCCGTCGGCCGCGAGGATCTCGAGGAGGCGGAGCGACGCGTAGATCGCGTCGTCGTACCCGAAGTACCGGTCGGCGAAGAAGAGGTGCCCGCTCATCTCGCCGGCGAGGAGCGCGTGCTCCTCTTTCATCTTCGTCTTGATGAGCGAGTGCCCGGTCTTCCACATGATCGGGCGCCCGCCGTTCCGCGCGATGTCGTCGTAGAGCGTCTGCGAGCACTTCACCTCGCCGAGGATCGCGCTCCCGGGGCGGTCCTGGAGGAGCGCGCGCGAGAAGAGGATCATCAGCTTGTCGCCCCAGACGATCTCGCCGTTCGCGTCGACCGCGCCGAGGCGGTCGGCGTCGCCGTCGTACGCGATCCCGATGCGCGCGCCGGTCTCGCGCACGCGCGCGATGAGCGCCGCCATGTTCGCGGGGACCGTGGGATCCGGGTGGTGGTTCGGGAAGCGCCCGTCCATCTCGCAGAAGAGCGGGTCGGGCGAGAGGCCGAGCGCGCGCATCGCGCCGAGCGCTAGGGGGCCGCCCGCGCCGTTCCCCGCGTCGACGACGAAGCGGAGGTCGGTCCGCGCGAGGTGGATCCCCTCCTTCATGCGCGCGATGTACGCGGGGACGAGGTCGACCTCCTCCACTGCCCCAGCGGCATCCGCGACGCCCAGGTCGCCGCGCTCGATCCGCTCGCGGACGGCCTGGATGTCCGCGCCGAAGAAGCTCGACTTCCCGCGCATCATCTTGAAGCCGTTGTCCTCGGACGGGTTGTGGCTCCCGGTGATCATCACGCCGCCGTCGGCCTCGAGGTGGTGCACCGCGAAGTAGAGGAGCGGCGTCGGCCCGACGCCGATGTCGAGGACGCGCGCGCCGGCGGCGGTGAGGCCGCGGACGAGCGCCGCGTGGAGGCGCGGGCTCGAGAGGCGGCAGTCGCGCCCGACCGCGATCCGCGCCCCCGGCCGGCCCCCGAGCGCCGGCGCGAGCACGCGGCCGAGCGACGTGGCGAGCGCGTCCGACAGGTCGCGCGCGGCCACGCCGCGGATGTCGTACTCGCGAAAGACGTGGCGAGGGACCTCGATCGGGCTCATGCAGGGATACCTTCTACAGGTCCCCTTTGCGCGCGCAAGAGGCCAGCAGCGCGCGCGGCGATGCTATGGTCCCGCCGTGGACGCCGTGCCGCCGCCCCCCTCGCCCCCCGCGCAGATCGCGCCCCCGACGTTCGCTTACGCGGCGACCGACTTCGCGCCGATCACCGCCGAGGAAAAGGACCTCTGCGACACGGCCAGCCGCACGGACTGGCTCTACTTGGGCGGCCTCGTCGCGCTCAACGCCGCGAGCATCACCTTCGACGCGGTCGTCCTCAATAACAAGGGGGACGGCGAGCCCGGGATCCGGATGCTCGGCCCGGCGGCGGTGGGGCTCACGTGGGGCGCGATGGTCGGCGGGATGGTCCTCGCGCTCCCGAAGTGCAGCAAGACGTGGGTCGCGTACGCGCCGCCCGAGGGCGACGTGCGGAACCCGTGGCCTCTCGCGTTCGGGCTCGCGATCCTCGCCGGCGCCACCGCGCCGATCACCGTCGGGATCGAGACCGGCCCGCTCGGCGGCAACTGGACGGTGGAGGAGCGCGCGGGCCGGCTCATCGTCGCGGGCGTCACTGGCTTCGCCGGCGCGTTCATCCCGTACCTCCTCCCGCCGAAGACGTGGCGCGCCGCGCGCAAGCTCGAGAACATCCGCGCAGGCGCCGACGGAAAAGGCGCCTTCATCGGGTACACGTTCCGGTTCTGAGGCGCGCCTACGCGAGCTTCAAGAAGCGCGCGAGGACCTTCTTTTCGCCCCAGCCCGGGAAGAACGCGACGACCGCGGGCTCGCCGAGGTTCGCCGTCTCGACGCGCCGGACCTCGCCCTCGCCGAATCGGTTGTGGAGGACGCGCGCGCCGCGGCGGATCGATCCTTCGTCGTCCATCGCGCCGTGCGCGCCGGAGTCGTCGAAGAAGTCGCGGTCGACGTAGCGCTCGCCGGCCTTCACGCCGGACGGCGGCGGCGAGGGCGACGGCTCGGGCCGCTCCGGGCGCCACGACGATCGCGACGCGTCCGTCTGCCGCGATCGGGTCCACGGCATCGGCGCGAGGCCCCGCGACGACGACGCGCGATCGATGAAGCGCTCGGCGGGGATCGCGGCGGCGTGCGTCGCCCGCTGCACGATCGACTCGGCGGGGAGATCGCGGATGAAGCGGCTCGGGCGGCCCCAGCGCGTCGTCCCGAAGATCTGCCGCGTCGACGTGTGGGTCATCACGAGGCGGCGGCGGGCACGCGTGATCGCGACGTACGCGAGGCGGCGCTCCTCCTCCATCTCCTCGTCGCCGCCCGGCTCCATCCCGCGGTACGGGAACATCTCCTCTTCCATGCCGGTCAAAAAGACGCGCTCGAACTCGAGCCCCTTCGCGCCGTGCACGGTCATCATCGTGACGCGCGCCTCGTCCTTCATCTGATCGATGTCGCTCTGGAGGGAGACGCGCTCGAGGAACGCCGTGAGGGCCGGCGTCTCCCCGGCCGCCCTCGCTTCGGCCTCGTAGTCGTGGATCGATCCGACGAGCTCCGCGAGGTTCTCGAGGCGCGCGTCGGCCTCCGCGGAGTCCTCGGTGCGGAGCGCCTCGCGGTACCCGGTCGCATCGAGGAGATCGACGAGGACGATGCTCGGCGCGTCGTGCTCCGCCTGCGTCCGAAGGCGCGCGAGGAGATCGCGGAGCGCCGCGAGCTTCTTCTTCGGCGCCGCGCCGAGGTCATCCACCTCATCGACGCGATCGATCGCGTCGTGCACCGGGATCCGCCGCGCGCCGGCGAACGCGACCAGGCGCTCGATCGTCGTCGCGCCGATCCCGCGCGGCGGGGTGTTCACGATCCGGAGGAGGTCGACGTCGCTCCGCGGGTTCACGAGGACGCGGAGGTACGCGAGCGCGTCCTTGACCTCCGCGCGCTCGTAGAACTTCGTCCCGCCGACGATCTGGTACGGAAGGTTCGCGACGCGGAGCGCCTCCTCGAGGACGCGCGACTGCGCGTGCACGCGGTAGAAGACGGCGATCTCGCGGAGGCTCGTCCCGGCCTCGCGCGCCTCGCGGATCTGCCGCGTGACGAGCGCCGCTTCGTCGTGCTCGTCGCGCGCGGCGACGACCTCGATCGCGTCGCCCTCCGGGTTCGCCGTCCACAGGTCCTTCGGGACGCGCTCGCGCGACGGCGCGATCACCGCCAGCGCGGATTTCACGATCCGCGCCGTCGAGCGGTAGTTCTGCTCGAGCTTCACCACCTCGGCGTCGGGGAAGTCCTTCTTGAAGCCGCGGATGTTCCGGACGTCGGCGCCGCGCCACCGGTAGATCGACTGATCGTCGTCGCCGACGACGCACAGGTTCTTGTGGTCCTTCGCGAGCGCGCGGAGGAGACGGTACTGCATCGCGTTCGTGTCCTGGAACTCGTCGACGAGCACGTGCTCGAAGCGCCGCCGGATCGTGTCCCCCTCGGGGAGCGCCGGATCCTCGAGGAGCTTCACCACGCGCCCGATGAGGTCCTCGAAGTCGACCGCGCCGGCGCTCTTCAGGTGCTCCTCGTACCGCGCGAAGATCTTGACCACCGCCTCGTCGAGGTAGCTCCCGGTCTCCATCTCGTCGGGGCCGCGGCCCTCTTGTTTCTCCGCGTGGATCCGCGCGAGCGCCGTCCGCGGCGGATAGCGCCGCTCGTCGAGATCGAGCTCGCGGAGGACGCGCGTGACGACCGCCTTCTGGTCCTGCGTGTCGTAGATGACGAAGCTCTTTGGCAGGCCGATCGCCTCGCCATGGCGGCGGAGGAGCTTCGCGCACGTCGCGTGGAACGTCCCGACCCACAGGTCCTTCGCGACGTCCTCGCCGAGGAGCCCTTCGAGGCGGTGGCGCATCTCGCCCGCCGCTTTGTTCGTGAACGTGACGGCGAGGATCCGATACGGCGGCACGCGCTCGCACGCGACCAGGTTCGCGACGCGGTACGTGATGACGCGCGTCTTCCCGCTCCCCGCCCCCGCGAACACGAGGAGCGGCCCCTTCACGTGCGCGACCGCCTGCGCCTGCGGCGCGTTCAGCTCGGCGTCCTCCAAGGCCATGCGTTCCCCTACCGCGAGAGCGCCGCGCGATCCACCCCGTCCGGAACCTCCGCGCCGCACCGCTCTGCGCCAACGGGTGGACGAAGCTGTGGAAAGGTTGTGCGCTACGTCGGTTCTAGCGCCGATCGAGCCCCACGAGCTCGAACTCCAGATCGTGCGCGAAGCTCGCGTCGCCGGCGACGACGCGCGCGGTCGGCTCGGTGCGCGTGACGCTCGCCGCGAGGCCGAGCGTCGTCCCGATGACGATCTCGCGGAAGGCGAGGCTCATCGGATCGAAGCGCTCGAAGCGGATCGAGGCGCGTCCGAGGTCGGGATAGAACTTCACGTCGAGCTCGACGAAATCGAGGAGGCGCGACCAGCCCGCGGGAGCGCGCCGCAGCGCCTCGCCGATCTCGGTCGGACGCTGGAGCGGGCGAAAAACGACCCCGAAATCGCGCTCGAAGTTCTCGAGCGCGAGGTCCCGCCAGATCGCCGTGTCGCCGCCGAGGAGCGCCGCGCCGGCGGCCTCGATCAGTGTGTCGACGACCTCGAGGTCGTACCAGATGATCGAGTTGAACGCGTCCGCGCGGTACGTCGCGCCCGCTTCACCCGGGAGGATCCGCTCGAGATCGGCGCGGACGCTCTCGCCGAACGCGCGCTCGAGCCACGCGCAGATCGCGCGCGCCATCGAGCCGCGCACGTGCGGCGTGCCGATCGTGACGTGGGGCGGGAGCGGCCGCGGCCACCACCGGCCTCGCACCGCGGACGGCAGCGCGCGCGAGCGGAAGCGCGAAGCGGCGGAGCGCGGTGCTTCGGCGACGCGCTTCGTCGCGGGAGGCAAAGGCGGCTCCACCGTCGCAGGCCGCGGGCTCGCGTCGCGCGGCGGGTCTTCGTCAACCGGCGGCGGTGGAGCGGATCGCACGGGCGCCGGAGGCGGCGATTGCACCGGTTCCGGAGACGGCGCCGGCCTCGGCGGCGCGATGGTCGACGGCGGACCGGCGCGAAAGCGCGGCGTCGTCCCGTCGAGCAGCGCGCGGAGCGCCCCGCGGCGCGCCGCCGCGTCGGGGACGAGCGGCGCGAGCATGTCGGCGAACGACGACGCGGCCTGGAACCGGTCGTCGGCGCGCTTCGCGAGGGCTCGATCGAGCGCCTCCTGCACGCGCCCATCGACCTCGATGCCGAGCGACGCGAGGGTGGGCGCGGGCTGGTTCACGATCCGGTACGCCGTCGCGATCGCGTTCTTCGCCTCGAACGGGCGCTGCCCGGTGAGGACCTCGAAGAGGAGCGTCCCCACGGAGAAGACGTCGCTCCGGCCGTCGACCATCCCCTCGCCGGTCGCCTGCTCGGGCGACAGATAGTCCGGCGTCCCGTAAATCACGCCGGTGTGCGTCTTCGGTGAGCTCGCGGTCGGCGCGTCGAGGACCTTCGCGATCCCGAAGTCGACGAGCTTGATCCGGACGTCGTTCGCCGACTCGCCCGTCCGCGCGAGGAAGATGTTCTCCGGCTTGAGATCGCGGTGCACGATCCCGGCGCGGTGGGCCGCGTCGAGCGCGGCGAGGACCGGAAGGAGCACCGACAGCGCGACGCCGAGCTCGAAGCGCCCGTCGCGCGCGAGCGCCTTTCCGAGCGTCGTCCCCTCGAGGCACTCCATCACCACGTACGGGCCGAGATCGGACACGTCGGCGTCGAGGACGTCGACGATGTTCGGGTGCCGGATCCGATTGACCGCCTGCGCCTCCTGGAAGAAGCGGCGGGTCAAATCCGCGTCCTCCGCGTAGTCGCGTTTGAGGAGCTTGAGCGCCACGACGCGCCCCGCGAGGACGTGCTCGGCCCGATACACCTCACCCATGCCGCCGCCGCCGAGCCGCTCCCGGACCAGGTACTTCCCGGCGATGAGGGTCCCCGGCTCGAGGTGGCGCGCAGCCATCACCCGGCACGATACCGAAGCTCGACGCCCCGATGAAGCGCCGGCGCGCTTCGGCGGGAAGAAGAGGAGATCAGAACCGGCCGCTCAGACCGACGCCACCGCTCTGGCGAGCGACCCAGGGCGTGAGCCACGTGCCGTGGGTCGCGGTCTTCGGCGCCTCGGGCTTGCTCGTGAAGTACCAGACGAGACCGCCGACGAGCGCGACGGCGCCGAGGCTCCCGACGACGATCCCGGTGTTCGCGAGGCCGACGCCGCTCTTCGCGTCGTCGAACGCCGGATCGCCCGGCGGGGCCGCACACTCTTTCGTTCCGACGGAGCAGTTCGACGGCACCTTCCCGAGGCCGACTCCGACGAGGACACCGCCCGCGACGAGCGCCGCGCCGCCGACGCCGGCGACGACGAGCGGGAGCGTCGGACGCGACGGCTCCGGCGGCGGCGCAGCCGGCCCCGCCTGGGCGCTCTCCGTGCGCGGCGCCGACGGCTCGGCGAACGACGCGACGACGAGCCGCCCTTTTTCGCCCTGGTTCACGACGACCTGCTGCGTGACCTCCTTGCCGTCGTGCACGAAGCGGATCGTGTGGCGCCCCGGATCGAGCTCGTGGCTCTTTCCATCGTCGAGCCGCGTCGCGACGAGCGCGTCGTCGACATACACGTACGTGTCGGGGAGGTCCGCCTGGCGCGCGTCGCGCGCCGCGAACGTGATGCTCGGGAGGATGCGATCGATGTCCTCTCCGAAGCGCGCGCAGTCCCCCTGGATGAGCGCGGGGCACGCGCTCTGCGCGCAGCTCATGAAGAGCTGGCGCGCTTGCGAGAGCTGCCCCTTCTCGCGGAGCTCCTGTCCGCGCCCGTGCGCGCTGACGCACTCGTCGCGCGTCGGGGCCGCCTGCGCGAGCGGCGACCACGCGGTCACGATCTGCGCCGCGACGGCGGCGGCGACGGCGCAGTGCCATCGAAGGCTCGCGCGCGGAAGGCGAGCAGAGGCTACCGCTTGAGCGGCGTTCGTTCCGTTGAGCATCGAGTCTCCTTCCAACGTTCTCGGCGTTCTCCGCGTGGCGCGCTCGGCAAAGGCGCGCGGCGCGGCTCAGAGGCAGCCGGGCTTGTACACTTTCTTGCTCCCTTCGAAATAGAAGGGAGGGTCGCAGTCCGGCTGCGCCGGTGCGCTCGGCGCCGTCGGTTGCGTGGTGTGGACGACCGGAGGCGGCGGGCGCGGCGCGACGCGCGGCGGAGCGACCGGGAACGGGCGGCGCGCCGGCTCCGGGATCTTCGGCGATGGTGCGGCGGCGGCCGCCCCTGCGCTCGACGCGCCGGTCCCCGCCGGCGAGCCCTCCGCGCTCGGCGTGGAGACCGCGGGCGGCGGCGCGGCGATCGCCCCTTGCACCGCGACCGTCCCCTCGGGCTGCTTGGCCGGCTCCGCGCTCGGCGCGGTCGCGGTCGGCGGCGTGCTCGGGCGCATCAAGAGGACGCCCACGACGATCCCGAGGAGGATGAGCACCGCGGCGACGAGCCCGCGAACGATGTGGCGCGGCGGCGGAGCGACGACGCCGCTCACCACCACCGCATCGTCGGGCGATCGCTGCGTGCTCGGCGGCGGAGGCACCGACGACAGCGGGAGGTGATGCCCCGAAGGGTGCATCCCCGAGACCACGCCGGAGGGGGGCGGCGGCGTGCGCTGCGACGCGAGGACGCTGTCGCGCCGCCAGCTCGCCTCGTTCGCCGCGAGGAGCTTCTCGCGCCCCGCGAGGAAGTTCGCGCCGAGCGTGCGCACCCACTCGGCGACGGCGATCGGCGTGGCGGGCGAGACCGCCTTGAGCAGCGCCTCGAGCATCTCTCCGGCGCTCTGGTATCGATCCGCCGCGTTCGCCGAGAGCGCGCGCGCCGCGACCGGCTCGAGCGCCTTCAGCGACGCCCAGCGGTCGTCGCCGAGCGTCTCGCGCGAGTTCTCGAGGACCACGGTGAGGAGCGGCGCGCGCCCGTCGAGCACCGCGCTGAAGACCTCGGCTTCGTTGCGCCCGGTGTGGAGCCGCCGCCCGACGAGGAGCTCCCACAAGAGGACGCCCATCGCGTAGAGGTCCGTCGTCCGCGCGGGGGGCTCGCCGCGGAGCTGCTCGGGGGACATGTACGCGAGTTTCCCCTTGAAGAGCCCCTGCCGCGTGACGTGCTCGCTGGCGGTGGACTTCGCGATCCCGAAATCGACGAGGCGCGGCGTCCCGTCGAGGCTGACGATCACGTTTTGCGGCGAGACGTCGCGGTGCACGATCCCGAGCGGCGCGCCGACCTCGTCGCGCGCGTCGTGCACGGCGTGGAGCCCTCCGAGGATCCCCGCGATGATCGCGACGACGACGCGCACCGGGATCGACGCGCGCTGCTCGCGCGACGCCTTGAAGAGATGATCGAGCGGGACGCCGTGGACGTACTCCTGGACCAGGATCGCTTCTTTGCCCGACACGACGACGTCGAGCACCGGGACGACGTTCGGGTGGTGGATCTTCGAGGCGATCCGCGCCTCGTCGAGGAACATCGTGAGGAAGTCCTGATCCTCGGTGAGCTGCGAATACAGCCTCTTCACCGCGACGATGCGCGAGAACCCCTCGTCCCCGACGAGCCGCGCGATGTGCACGGTCGCCATCCCGCCGCGCGCGATCGGCGCATACAGGACGTATCGGCCGAAGACCTCGGGCTTCGCCTTTTCGGGGATCAACAGTGCCTCGTTCATCGGACCTTTTCCTCCACGAAGTGCGTCGCCCCGCGTGTCACCTCGACCGTCACTCGAAGAGCTGGATGCTCGTGCCGTCGCTCCAGAAGTAGCGACTCTGGAACTGACCATCGGCGGTGATCGACGTCCCCCAGACGGACTTCGAATAATTGTGATTGTCCGTGGAGAAACCCGACGCAGCTCCGAGCCCCAAGCTGAGGTTCGGTAGCTTCTCGAACGTATCGACCAAGGCCTGCGGCGTGAGCGGCCCGGTGTGCGCGAGGAGCCCGGAGATGAAGACCCGAGCCGCGATGTAGCCCTCCAGCGACGTGAAGCTCGGGGTCGCTCCCACCGCCTGGATTCGCTTACGGTACTCCGCGACCGTGTCACTCGTGTCGTTGTCGTAATTAGGTACGACTTGCGACACGAACACCCCGTCGGTGAACGGCTTGGGGCCCTGCGCGGTCTGCACCGTACCCGCGTCCCGGAGGCGGCTCGCGAGCGAGTTCGGCCCGACGAACGACACGTTGCTGAAGATGAGCGTCAGCCGCTGCGCCTTCTGAAGCGACGTCTGCTCGGCGTCGTTCGCGTACTGCCACGTCCGGAGGCGCGTGATGAAATCGACCGCCGGACCGTAGGTGTCGGTCATGAAGATGCCGACCACGTGCTGGCCGGGATCGCTCTGGAGGAGCTGCTCGAGGTACGAGATCGCCCCCTGCGCCTGCGCCGGAACGCTCGACTGGTCGTCGCGCGCGTAGCGGAGGCGCTTGATCGGCTCGTCCGGATTGGCCGGGCTCTGGAACGGGCCCTTGAGCCCGATGTACGCGGCGACGAGCCCGTCGTAGCCGGCCTGACCGAACGAATCGTTCTGATCGAAGCTGATGAGATGGCGCGCGTCGGGGAGGCGGGCGGTGAAGAAGTACTCGAGCGTCGCGCGCGCCTCCTGCGCGTAGCTCGCGCGGACGTTGAAGATGTAGCGGTTGCAGGGCCCGGCGGCCGTGTCGCGCAGGATGCGGCTCGCGCCGGTGAACGCGCCGAAGAAGAGCGTCCCCGTCTCGACCGCTATCGGCGCGGTGCGCACCATCGTCGGCGTGCCGACGTTGCCGAGAAGCGCGAGCACCGCGTTCGGCCCGCGCGCGAGCGCGTCGCTCGACACGGGCGTCTGCCCTGCGACCACCGGAGTGGTCGTCGTGGGGCAGCGCGCCGGTTGGCCGGTAAGGTCGGTCACGTTCAGGAGCTCGCGCGCCGCCGCTTCCGCCAGATCGGGGCGATACTCGTCGTCGCGAAATTCGAGCTGGAGCTTGCGCCCGCGCACGCCGCCCGAGGCGTTCTGCGCGTCGAACGCGAGGCTCACGCCCTCTTTCATCTCCGTGCCGAGCTCCTGGCTCGGCCCCGAGACCGGCGCGCTCATTCCGATGCGGATCGGCGCGGTGGACGGGGACGCACACGCCAACTGCCCCCCTTGCTGCTGCGCACAAACCAAACCGCCGCCGCAGTCGTCGTCCGTGCTGCACGCCTTCGAATGAAACGTGCCCGAGCAGGCGGACGCGAGCACCAAGAGCACGCATCCTGCCCACGGGAAGTGCCTGATCATCTCCTCGCTCCTTCCGGGAAGCGTCGATCACTAGCCGCGAAAAGCATGTTAGGTCAATAGCCTGGAATCCCTACTTGCCATCGTCAAGAATGCGCGGCCACAAACCGTGATTAGGTCGCTCTACTCGCAGTGGGTGCCACCCGTCCCCACGTGAGCATTCGACTTGTTTTCCAGGCTCGACGGCCGAATACACCGAGAGAACGCCGAGAGAAACGCTCGAGCCAAACAGGATTCGAACGCGCAGCCGAGCGCGAGTTGAACGCTTCATGCATCATGCACGAACGGTCGTTTCCCATAGAGCAACGCGACAGAGCGCCCCGCAACGCAGGCAGACCGCGAATCACGTCCAAACCCATTCCAGCGAGAGCGTGCGCGCGCTCCCCGCAAGAGCACGCCGCTTCATGGGACAGGCCAGGGCGGACCTTGCCACGAAGAAGCCGAGACGACAACCTCGTATTTGCACCGCAACCGCGCATTCAATGGATGGCTTGGGGCGCGCGCGGATGTGCCGTGCATATTGCACGCTGGGTGAAGATTCAGCACGACCACGACCTGGTGATGCGCGCGCGGTCTCTAGCCTCTACGGCCGGCGATACACGCTGACGATCGGCACGCCGTCGTGCCGGAGGACGTACGCCGGGGCGACGGTGCCGAACGACATCCAGATCCCGCAGTCGACCTCCAGCATATGGAGCTCGTGATGGACGAGCGCGATCGCGGAGTCGCTCGGGCTTCCGGACGCGCGCAGATCGCTCTTCACGCGCCCCTCGGCCTGCATCCGCGACCAGCTATCCCACGCCGTATCGTGGATGAAGACCGTGGTGCCGCGCGGCGCGGTGGCGAGGAACGGCGCGACGCTCTGGGTCGTGAACCCCCAGAACTGGCGGTTCAACCCGAGGTCCGCGCCGCCCGCCGTCCCGCCGACGAGCGGCGTGTACGCGGAGAGCCCGAATGGGTGCGAATGGACGGTCTCGACGAGCGGCGCGAGGACGATCGCGAGAGGGAGCGCCGCCGACGCGAGGCGGAGGCGCGCCGGATCCCACCCGGCGAGGCGCGACTGCATCGCGCGCGCGACGAGGTCGAACCCGCGCCCGGCGAAGATGGCGAGGAACGGATACGCGGGGAACCAGTGCTTGGTCCCGCCGAAGATCGGAGTCTTGGGGAGAAAGAAGACGGCGAGCGGCGCGGCGAACGCGAGAAAGAGGAGCACGTCGGTCTCGGCGCGATCGCGCGCCGTGCGCGGGCCGGCCGGAGCGCCAGGAGCGCCGCGGATCGCCCGGGCGAGCCTCGAAACGAGCTCTTTTCCCCGGTCCAGAGCGCCCACGAAAAAGAGGAGGATCGTGATCCCGGGGACGGTGGCGAGGATGAGCACCGGCGCATAGCTCGGCGGCGACGGCGGGCCGAAGTAGTTCTTTCCCAGGTATTCGATATTGTAATATTCGTGATTCAGGTGGAATCCCACGTACTCCTGAATCCGCGCCGCGGTGTCGCTCCAGAGCCACGGCCAGAGCGCCACGAAGACGAGCGGGCCGATGACCGCGATCGAGACGAGGACGGCGGGGATCCGCAGCTTCCCGGCGCGTAGATGGCGCGCGGCGGCGCGCCCCTCCACGACCGCCGCGTGAGCGACGAAGACCGCAGGGAGGATCCAGGCGTTGTGCTTCGTCTCGAGCGCGAGGCCGTACGTGACGCCGGCCGCGACGATCCACCCCAGCGTCGGCTCGTGCGTCGCGCGCCAGTACACGTAGACGCTGACGAGCCACATCGTCATGATCGGGACGTCGAAGCACGCGAGGTGCGCGTGGAAGAAGATGCTCGGCATCAGCGCGAGGAGGACCGCGCCGACGAGCCCCGCGCGCCGCGAGAACGCGCGCGCGCCGAAGAGGTACGTGACCCAGAGCGAGAGCCCGCCCATCGCCATCCCCGGGAGGCGGAACGCGCTGCTCGCGTCGGAGAAGAGCCCGAGGCGCTCGTGGAGGAACATCCACGACAGGCCGAAGAGGCTCTTCATGAGCGCCGGATGCTCGTGGTTCTGGCTCCACGGGCCGTCGATCGCGCCCTTCTGGAGCGCGGCCGACGTGTGCTTGAAGAGCTGATCGAACCAGCGCGCGTAGTCGGTGGCGGCGTGGAAATAGAACCCTTCGTCTCGCGGAAAGCCGAGGGATCGCGCGGTGGC
>Ga0070689_100000577_pt1 | contig 22063 bp, 12 predicted proteins | sample KBSS23HmetaG_FD_64669 | JGI IMG/M metagenome (GOLD analysis project Ga0070689, IMG submission 64669) | Switchgrass rhizosphere microbial communities from Kellogg Biological Station, Michigan, USA - KBS S2-3H metaG | ecosystem: Host-associated > Plants > Roots > Rhizosphere ...
ATGGGCACGATCAAAGCCGTGGGCGCATTCGACCAATCGACGCTCGAAATGCGCAACGACATCCTTGTCTACTCGACTCCCCCGCTGGAGAAAGATCTCACTGTCGCCGGCTTCGTCGAAGTGGAGATCTACGTCTCTTCGGATGCCAAAGACACGGACTTCACGCTGAAGCTCATCGACGTGGATCCCGACGGCGTCGCCTATAACCTGGACGACAACATCTTCCGCGCGCGCTATCGCGAAGGCTATGACAAGCAGGTCTTCATGAAGTCCGGCGAAGTCTACAAGCTGACGTTCGCACCGATGACCACCGCGAACACGTTCAAGAAGGGCCATCGCGTGCGGCTGGAGCTCTCGTCCAGCAACTTCCCGCGCTACGACCGCAACCTCAACACCGGTGGCAGCAACTTCGACGAGTCCAAGCCGGTCGTGGCGCGCAACAGCGTGCATCACTCCGACAAGTACCTGTCGCGCATCCGCTTACCTGTGTCGCCCTGATGCGCAGCTTCGATTCTCGTATTGCTCGCTGGAAGCATCATGGTCTGGAGCACACAGGCGGCGGCGCAGATCGGCACCTTCGGGTTCGACGAGCCGGGCATGGACCGGTGGTCAAGCCCGGTTCTGGTGATCAGAAGCGCGCAGCCGCGAAGTGGACGAGTTGCGCGCCTGCTTCGTAGACGAGGCCTTTCAGCGCACGCAGCTGTGCCGGTCGCACCGCCGTCCGCGGCAGCGCCAACGTATCCATGTGCTGCTCACCTAGCACCACTCGTGCGAGATCGCGTCCGAAGCTGGTCCCCGGCGCGATGCCACGGCCGTTATAGCCACTGATCGAGATGATGTTGCGACCGAGCTGGTGAAGCCGCGGCAAGGCGTCGGCCGTCATACCGATGGTGCCGTACCAGGCATGATCGAAGCTGATGCGGCCCAGCGCCGGGAACAGGCGGGCGAGTTCGCGTCGCGCCCATTGGGCGTGGACGCGCGCGCCGCCGTTGCGAAGCGCGCCAACGCTGCCGAAGATCAAACGACTCTGCGCATCGAGGCGGAACGACGACAGAACCGAGTTGGTGTCCCACGCACCCTGTCCCTCGGGAAGAATCAGGGCGCGCAGCTCCGCCGGCAGCGGCGCCGTCGCGAGATTGAAATAGGGCAGGGGAACTTGCTCGCGACTGAGCGCGCTCCACGGTCCGGACGAATAAGCATCGGTGGCGACGATCACCCACCGCGCGTCGACGCTTCCTTGAGGCGTCGTGATTCGCCAGCCGTGTCCGCGATCTTCGCAAGCGATTGCCGGCGATTGCACATGGATCCGCGCACCGTGGCGGATCGCCGCCGCCGCTAGCCCACGCACGTAGGCAAGCGGCTGGATTGTTCCGGCACGGCGATCGAGCAAGGCTGCCGGAAACGCATTGCTGCCAGTCAGTCGCGCCGCCTCGCGCGCTTCGAGCAACTCGACAGTTACACCGCGCCGACGCCACTGGCGCGCTCGCTCGGTGAGTTCTTCGACGCCGTGGCTGCCGGCGGCGCAATGCAATGTGCCGGCGCGGACTGCCTCGCACGCTATGTCGTGGCGCGCGATCAGATCGAACACCAGCGCGGGAGCCTCGCCCAGTTGCGCGAGTAATCGTTCGCCGCGTTCCTCGCCGAGCGCGGTCGCAATCGCATCGGGCATCACCCACAGCCCGGCATTGACCAGACCGACGTTGCGACCGGCTCCGCCAAACCCGATCTCGCTGGCTTCGAGGATCACCGCGCTGACTCCGGCGAGGGCGAGATGCAACGCCGCTGAGCAGCCGGTGTAACCGGCGCCGATGACTGCGACTTCGGCGCTTGTCGGACAGGACAAAGTGGCTGTCGTCGGCGCTGGCGGCGCCGAAGCCTGCCACAAGCTTTCGCTGCTCTTCATGTTGCTCAGCATGCCACCATCTGTTGACTTGCCAAGCAGCAGGGAAGGCTCGGCGATAAAGCATTCTTATAGAACCCATTAGAGCTATTGGCTAACGCCACTCGCGCTTGCTCGACTAGGATTCTCCCGACTTACAACAGCCTTGCAGGATGCAAAGCAAACACTACTGGGGGTCTCAAGTGAACAATCCTGCACGTTGCCCGACGGGTACCAAGGCCAGTCTCGCGCTGTCAGCTGTCAGCTCGCCGGTTACGGCGGCAGTCCTCGTCGCGTTGTTCGGCATGCCTGCGGCGCGCGCTGCAGACGCTTCCGGACCCAAGTCGGTCGGGCTCGAAGAGATCATCGTTACTGCGAGCCGTCGTGAACAGACGCCGGAAGAGGTTCCGTATGCGATCTCCGTGGTCGCGCCCGAGTCGATTGCCATGAACTCGGTGACCGACCTCGCAACGCTGATGCGGCAAATCGGCGTTTCCGGCAGCTCCGGGGCGAAAACCTCGTCGGTCACTTTCCCGATCATTCGCGGACTCAATGCCAGTCCCGCGGCTGCGAGCTTCCGCACCTTCGAGCAGCAGCCGGTCGGAGTCTACTTCGACAACTCGCCGATCGGCGGCTACTTCCAGCTGCAGGACGTCGAGCGCATCGAAGTGCTGCGCGGACCTCAGGGCACGCTGTACGGCGCAGGCGCGCTGGGTGGCGCGCTGCGCGTGATTCCGAACGCGCCGGAGCTCGGCAAGTTCTCCGGCTCGGTCGACGGACGCGTCGGCACCTTGGAAGAATCGGACGAACCGAGCTACACCGGCACCGGGGTGATCAATCTCCCGGTGGGCGACACGTTCGCCTTCCGGGTCGCCGCCAACTACGAGAGCCAACCCGGCTACATCGATGTCTTCGGGTTGATGCGACGTCAGGGGACGGACGGCGCGGCCGTGCTGGCGGACCCTTCCGACCCGGTCAACAGCTCCGGCGTTTACTACGGCAAGAAGGACTGGAACGATCAACAGACGTTCACCGGACGTGCCAGCGCGCTGTGGCAGCCCAGCGAAAAGTTCAGTGCACAGCTGGCCTTCACTTACAGCGACGCCGATGGTCACGGCAATCCGACCAATAACTCGCTGTGGCAGGGCGGGCCGAACAAGATCGATCCCCGAATCATTCTGCCTCCGGGCGGTGATTTCACCGGGCTTGCCTCGACCGAGCAGAACTACTGGCGCACGACCGGGCTGAGCAGTCTCGACCTGAGTTACGACGTCGGCTTCGCGACCGTGTCCGCAACGACGTCCTATCTCGACACCGAAGGCGCGTTCCGCACCGATACGAACTATCTGCTGATGCAACCGGCGCTGGTCGCATTCGTGCCGTACTACGCCGGGTTGCCGATCAACCCGCGCTGGATCAACACCAACCATACTGACGACAACTCGCATTCCTTCAGCCAAGAGGTCCGGCTGGTCTCGAATACCGGCCCCGACAAGAAGTTCGACTACGTGGCGGGTGTGTTCTACCAGAACCAGATGCGCGCCGGACAATTCGCGAACTTCAGCCCGGGCACTTCGGAGCGGGCAGCAGCGCAGGGCTGCACTCTGCCCGTGCTGCTCGGCGGATGTGCGCCGATCACCGGCCCGAACGATGCCGCGAACTTCCAGACTGACCGGCAGGAATTCGAAGACCTGTCCATCTTCGGCGAGCTCACCTGGCACTTCGCACCGAACTGGCAGCTCACCGGCGGCATCCGCCATTTCGAACAGGACTTCACGGATGAGGCGCAATCCATTCTCTACACCTTCGGCAACATCGATTCGGGCCTGAACAAGAAGAACTCGACGGAGTCGAAGACGCTCGGGAAAGTATCCATCGGTTGGGAGTACACGAAGGATCAGCACGTCTATGCTTTGTGGTCGCAAGGCTTCCGCCGCGGCGGCGCGAACGGCCTGCTGCTGCCGACCGGTCCGTTTGCGGACATCGCGCCGCAGGTCTACAAGCCCGACACGGTGGACAACTACGAGCTGGGCTTCAAGGGCCGGGTCGGCGCGCTCGCCTACACGATCGACGCGTTCTTCATCGACTGGAAAGATCCGCAGGTGTCCGGCCTGACGCCGAATGCCAACTTTGCGGTCTGGAATGCCAAGGCGGCCGAGTCGAAAGGCTTCGAGTTCGATCTGAACACGCCGCTGGGATTGCCGGGGCTCTCGCTGATGGCGAGCGGCACCTACGCGGATGCGACGCTGACCGAGGACTATCTCATTCCCGACATCCTCGGCGACATCTTCGGCAAGAAGGGACAGCAGCTGCCGGGCAGCCCGAAGAAGAGCGCGGCCGCTACGCTCCTCTACTCGCACGGTCTGGGCGCCAGCTCCAACATGTTGCTGACATTGAACACCACCTACACCTCGGAGATCGTCACCAGCATCTTCGCGATATTGGGGGTACGGCCGATCACGGTTCCATCGCAGACACTGCTGAATGCGTCGGCCTCGATGTCCAGTGGCCCGTGGAACTACGGCATCTATTCGACCAACCTGACGAACAAGCGGACGATCCTGGGACACTCTTCGCCCAATGACACCTTCTCGTATCAGGAGACCGGGACCCGACCGCGCGAGATCTACTTCCGGGCCTCGTATTCGTTCTGAGCGTGGCACAAAATGGCGGCGATGAATTCATCGCCGCCATCTCCGCAGATCCAGGCCTACCACCTCATGACGGCGGGCCGGTTCGCGGAGGCCTTGCCGCTGGCTGAAGCGGCGGTCCGTGGGCAACAGGTCTGTTTGCCTACACATGGAATGCTCGCAACGATCCTGGTGCAGCTCGGACGTCGTGAGGATGCCGAGCGCGTGATCGCGCAGGCTTTGCAATGCCAGGAAGGATCGGGCGAGGCCTACAACGCTCTGGCTCACGTGTCGCAGCTTCTGCAGCAACACGAACGTTCCAACACCCTGTATCGACGCGCTGCCGCGCTGGCGCCCAATGAATGGCGCTTCTGGCACAACCTGGCATCGAGCGAACGCAGCATGGGGCGGCTGCGCGAAGCCGAAGAAGCGTGCAATCGCGCGATCGCACTCGATCGAACGCGCTATGCCGACTACCAGCTGCGCTCTGAACTGCGAGTGCAGACGAGCGATGACAATCATGTAGCGGAGCTGGAGCGCGAGCTCGCTCGCCCCGGCATCGATGACCGCGGACGGATGTTTCTCGGCTACGCGCTCGCCAAGGAGCTGGACGATCTGCGTCGCTACGACGAAGCGTTCCAGCATCTCGAGGCAGCGTCGCGCATCCGGCGGCGGAATCTGCAGTACGACGTTGCAGTCGATGAGCGCAAGCTGCGACGGATCGAAGAAGTGTTCCCGCCATCGCTCGTGCGCGCAACCTCGGCAGATCCGAGCGCATCTTCACGCTTCATCTTCATCGTCGGCCTGCCTCGCTCCGGCACGACGCTGCTGGAGCATATCCTGCTGGGACTGCCCGGGGTTCGCTCCAACGGCGAGACCGAAAACTTCTCGCAAGCGCTGATGACAGCGGCATTGCGAGATCGCGGCGATGTGTTTGCGGGCGCTGCGGCTGCGGATCCGCTGTCGGTCGCCAGCGGCTATGCGCAGCTGGCGCAGCGCGATGCGGAGCCTGGCAGCATCATCGAAAAGCTGCCGATGAACTATCTGTACCTCGGTGCCATCCATCGTGCATTGCCGGGCGCGAAGCTGGTGCTCGTCAAGCGCGAACCGCTCGATAGCTGCTTCGCCATGTATCGCACCTTGTTCGGCGAGGCTTATCCGTTCAGCTACGCCGTCGAAGATCTCGCGAGATACTACGCAGCCTATGAGGGCCTGGTGAATCACTGGCGGGCGTGTCTCGGCGATGCGCTCTGCGAAATCACCTACGAAGACCTGGTGAGCAATCCGTCACAGGCCGGCGCGAAAGTCGCGGAGTACTGCGGCCTGCAATGGAGCGAGCAGGCTCTGCAGATCGAGAACCGCTCGATGGTGTCGACGACCGCGAGTGCGGCGCAGATCCGTCGTCCGATCTACAGCTCATCCACCGGCCGATGGCGTCGCTATGAACGCCACGTCGAGCCGTTGCGACAGGCGTTGCGCCGCGTGGGCATCGCCGTTCCAGCTCAGAACGAGTAGTTCGATCCCTGCGAGGCCATGCGACGCAGCGCGTCGCTGGCGACGTATAGCGGACCGAGGTGAGCATGGCGGTCGCTCATCTCGATCACCTTGTCGAGACCGAGCTGGTTGGCGTAATGGAGCGGCCCGCCGACGGCTTTCGGAAAGCCCAGTCCCAGCGACATGGCGGTGTCGAGTGCGGTGGCAGATTCGACCACGCCTTCTTCGAGCGCGACGGCTGCTTCCAGGATCATCGGCAGCATCATGCGCTCGACGATCGCGGCGTCCGAAAATTCGCGCCGGCCATTCGCCTGGCTCGGCGCGAGCAGCTCATAGCTGTCCGGCGCCGGCACTTTCTTGCGGCGCCCGTTGGCATCCGTCTCGTATCGATAGAAGCCCACGCCGGATTTCTGGCCGAGGCGCTGGCGCGTAGCCATGACCTTGGTGGGCTCGAGCGCTGACGTCGTCATACGTTGCGGGTAGCCGGCGCAGATGACCTCGATGATGTGGCTCATCGTGTCCAGCCCGATCACGTCGGCGAGGTACGCCGGCCCCATGGGCCAGCCGAACGCCTCCATGGCGCCATCCACTTTGACGAAGTCCGCGCCGTCGAACACCAGCTGCGCGAAGCCCAGCAGGTAGGCCGTGAGCAGCCGATTCACCAGGAACCCCGGGCAGTCCCGGACGACGATCGGCGTTTTGCCGAGCGCCAGGGCGTAGCCGACAGCAGTCGCCAGCGTCGCATCGCTGGTGCGCGTGCCGCGAATCACCTCGACCAACGGCATCACCGGGACGGGATTGAAGAAATGCAGCCCGACGAACTGTTGCGGCCGCGCCAGCGTGGCCGCCAGATCGTCGACTCGCAAGCTGGAGGTGTTGGTCGCCACGATGGCGTCGGCAGACACGGCCTTTTCCACTTCCGCGAGCACGGCGTGCTTGAGCTCGATCTTTTCGATCACTGCCTCGATCGCCAGCTCGACCGACGCGAAGCCGGCATAGTCGAGCCGCGGCGTGATGCGTGAGCGAACGGCCTGCGATGCTGCATCTGTCAGGCGGCCCGCAGCGACCTGACGGGCGAGCAGCCGATCGACTTCTGCGAGGCCGCGGTCCAGCTGACGCTGCGCGATGTCCTTCATGAGGACCGCCGTTCCGGCCAGCGCGCTCGCGTAAGCGATGCCGCCGCCCATGATTCCCGCACCGACGACGGCGACCTGCCGAACTTTGTGTGACACTCGAATGACCCTCGAGGAGTTTGCGCAGCGGGATGCTATCAGCGCCGCCTGCCGTCGTCGCCTTAACGTGGCCTTATGCCGCGTATTAGAGCTATTAGATCCGCTGCCCACTCGCTTGGCTAAGATCGGCCGTACTGCAACGAGCCGCGCGGATCAGCGGCCCCAAAGAGAACCACAACAGCATCTCGATGAGCGGTGAAAACGGCAGCAACGCCCGGCTCGATGCGATCCTGACTCGCGCCGCACTCACTCGCCCGCAGCGCGCGGCCGTCATCTTTCAGGACATCACCTGGACCTACGCGGAGGTGCACGGTCGTGCTTGCCGTCTTGCCGGCGCGCTCGCCGCGCTCGGCGTGCAGAAGGGCGACCGCGTCGCGCTCTGGGCCGGCAATCGCGCGGAGTTCGTCGAGGTCCTGTTCGGCGTGCCGATGCTCGGTGCGCTCGCCTCGCCCCTCGATCACTGGTGGACGTGGAAGGATGCGCAGAACGCGCTCGTGCAGATTCGTCCGCGAGTCCTGATCGTCGGTGCGCCACAGGCGACTTATCTGCAGGGCCACGACGATGCGCTACGCGCAGCCGGCATCGAACACGTCCTGCATCTCGATGATGACTATCCGAGCCGACTTGCCGCGGCGACGCCGCTGACTACGCCGACGCCAGTCTCAGCACACGATCCTGCGGTTGTCTTCTTTACTTCCGGCTCGACGGGACGATCGAAAGGTGCCGTTCACACGCATGCGAGCTTGACGGCGGCCGCAGTGACGATGAACGCCGAGCTAGAGATCCCGGACGGCGAGCGCACGCTGCATTTCCTGCCGCTGTTCTCGTCGTGCATGGAACATCTCATCCCACTGACGCTGGCGCGCGGCACGCACATCGTGCAGTCGCAGTTCGACGCATCCGGCGTGTGGGAGGCCGTGCTCAAGTACGGTGTGACGCACTTCGATGCCGTGCCGACGACGCTGCGCCGGATACTCGAAGTTGCACCGGCAACGATTCCCGCGACGCTGCGCTCGATCTCGTACGCCTCGGAGCGCATGCCACCGCAACTGATCACTGCACTGGTCGAGCGCATGCCGACGGTCGAGTTCGTGCAGTTCTACGGGATGATGGAACAGCTCTGCCTGACGGTCTGCGGACCGAAAGATCAGCTGCGAAAGATCGACACCGTCGGCCGGCGGATGCGCGGCGCAGAGCTGCACTTGCGCAATGTCGAAGGCCAGGTCGCAGGCCCGGGCGAGGACGGCGAGATCTACGCGCGCAGCCCGTCGCTGTTCGCAGGTTACTGGCAGGACGAAACGGCAACCGCGAGCGTGATGTCGGATGGCTGGCTGCGAACCGGCGACCTGGGGCGCTTCGATCCGGACGGCTTCCTGGTTCTCGAGGGGCGCGTCAAGGAAATGATCAAGAGCGGTGCGCTGACGGTGATTCCGTCGGAGGTCGAAGGCGTGTTGCTGAGTCATCCCGGCGTGCGCGAGGCCGCAGTCGTCGGCGTGCCGGATGACAGATGGGGCGAGGCCGTCCACGCCTTCATCACGGTATTGCCAGGAGCATCGGTGGAGGAGGCGGAGCTGAAGTCGTTCTGCCAGGAACGCCTCGCCGGTTACAAGCGTCCCAAAGTCATTCACATCGTCGGCGACCTGCCGCGGACGGGTATCGGCAAAGTCGCGCGCCGCGTGGTGCGTGAGCAGGCCATCAAGGCAGGTAAGACATGACTCTCGCCAAGGCGCCAAGACGCCAAGGTAAGAATTCTGGAATTCCGAATTCGGAATTCTCTTCTTGTCCGTCTTGGCGTCTTGGCGCCTTGGCGAGAGTAATTCTGGTTGCGCTGCCGCTCGCTGGCGCAGCAACAGCATCGCCATCGGAGCTGAACGACGTCCCCGCCGCAGTCAAAGACGCCGCGCAGAAGCGCGACTACGAGTTGCGCGAAGTCATGATCCCGATGCGGGATGGCGTGAAGCTGCACACGCTGGTTTTCGTGCCGAACGGCGCGAAGGATGCGCCGATCCTGATGAACCGCACGCCGTACGATGCTGTCGGTCGCTCGACGCGCGCGGACAGTCTCTCGCTGGCGGGCACACTGCCATTGCAGGATGAATTCTATGTGAAGGCCGGCTACATCCGCGTGTACCAGGACGTGCGCGGCAAGTACGGCTCGGAAGGCGACTACGTGATGACGCGGCCGTTGCGCGGACCGCTGAATTCCAGCGCGGTCGATCATTCGACCGACACGTGGGACACGATCGACTGGCTGGTGAAGAACCTCCCCGAGTCGAATGGCCGCGTCGGCATGATCGGTTCGTCGTACGAAGGCTTCACCACCGCGATGGCTCTGATCGATCCGCATCCCGCGCTCAAGGCGGCGGTGCCGCAGGGACCGCTGCTCGATGGCTGGATGGGCGACGACTGGTTCCACTACGGCGCGTTCCGCAACCTGATGCTTGGCTACGCACACATGCAGACCGGGCAACGCGGGCCGGGAAAGATCACGCCGAGCTACGTCTTCGACAAGTACGAGGAATATCTGCGCGCCGGATCCACCGGCGACTACATCCGCGCGAACGGGCTCGACCAGTTTCCATTCGTGCAGCGCCTGCTCGAGCACCCGAGCTATGACGCGTACTGGCAGGGCCAGGCGCTGGACAAGATCATCGTCGCGCGTCCATCCAAGGTGCCGACGTTGTGGACGCAGGGCCTGTGGGACCAGGAAGACATGTGGGGCGCGAACCATGCGTGGCGCGCGCTGAAGGCTGCAGGTCTCGAAGCGAACAACTGGCTCGTGCTCGGGCCGTGGAATCACATCCAGGTAAATCGCGTGGGCGATGCGCTGGGTCCGATGACCTGGGGCGAAGACACGGCGATGCACTATCGCCGCGAGATCCTGCTGCCATTCCTGAATGAGCATCTGCGCGGCGGACCGCACGTCAACCTCGCGCGTGTCACCGTCTACAACACTGGCGAGAAGCGCTTCGAAGGCTTCGATACCTGGCCGCAGTCGTGCGCGCAAGGGTGTGCGAAGCAGGCGAAGCCGCTCTATGTCGGCGCAGGCCGCTCGCTGTCGTTCGACGCACCGACGCAGGCGACTGGCGGCGATGCATACACCAGCGATCCGGCGAACCCGGTGCCGTTCCTGCCGCGCCCGTTGATCGATCCGTTCGGCACGATGACGACCACCACGCTGGGCAATGCCTACGACCCGTGGAGCAAGTGGCTGGTGCGCGATCAGCGATTCGTCGACGGACGTCCTGACGTGCTCACGTATGAAACGCCGGTCCTGACTGCAGCGGTGCGAGTGCAGGGCATTCCTGTTGCCGATCTGCGCGTCTCGACCACGGGCACGGACGGCGACTTCGTCGTCAAGCTCATCGACGTCTATCCGACCATGGATCCCGTGAACGTAGAGAACAGCGGCTACCAGCTGCCGATCGCACTCGACATCTTCCGCGGCCGTTACCGCGACAGCTTCGAGCATCCGACGGCGATTGCGGCCAACAGGCCGACCCGGATCCGCTTCGATCTGCCGAACGTGAATCACGTGTTCCTGCCGGGCCATCGGATCATGGTGCAGATCCAGTCGACGCTGTTTCCGCTGTACGACCGCAATCCGCAGACGTTCGTGCCGAACATTTTCAACGCCAGGCCGGCCGACTATCGCAAGGCCGAGGTCACGATCCTGCGCAACAAGACGCAAGCGACGGCCATCGAGCTGCCGGTCGTGAACTGAAATGAACTGAACTGATTTCCCGGGGCAGAGACCATCATGCTGAAGATCGAGAACCTTTCGCACACGTATCCGAACGGCACGCGCGCGCTGGATTCCGTGAATCTCGAAGTGCCGCCGGGCATGTTCGGGTTGCTCGGGCCGAACGGCGCCGGCAAGTCGACGCTGATGCGGTCCGTCGCGACGTTGCAGGTTCCGACGACGGGCGCCATCCGCTTCGACGACATCGACGTGCTGGCCGATCCCGAAGCGCTGCGTCGTACGCTCGGCTACCTGCCGCAGGACTTCGGCGTGTACCCGCGCGTGTCGGCGTACGAGATGCTCGATCACATCGCCGTGCTCAAGGGCTACGACTCGCGCGGCGAGCGCAAGACAGTCGTCGAGACACTGCTGAATCAAGTCAATCTCTGGCCGGTGCGCAACAAAGCACTGGCCGGTTTCTCCGGCGGCATGCGCCAGCGCTTCGGTATCGCGCAGGCGCTGGTCGGTCAGCCGCGACTCGTCATCGTCGACGAGCCGACCGCCGGCCTCGACCCGGAGGAGAGCAATCGCTTCCTCAACCTGCTCTCCGAGATCGCCGAGAGCACGGTCGTCATCCTGTCGACGCACATCGTGCAGGATGTCACGAATGTCTGTCACCGCACGGCGATGATCGTGGGCGGCAAGGTCGTGCGCGCCGGCACGCCGCGCGAGCTCATCGGCGAGCTGCATGGCCGGATCTGGGAAAAGCTGATCGACAAGAAGGAGCTCGAAGCGCACCGCGCCAGTCACAACGTGATCGCGACGCGCCTGTACGGCGGTCGCACGGTCATCCACGTGCTGGCGGATGCGAATCCGGGCAACGGCTTTGCGCCGGTCGAGGGCAATCTCGAGGACGTGTACTTCTCGACGCTGTCGTCCGTGCGTCGCGCGGCCTGAGGTAACGACATGCTAGCCAAAGTTGCGCGGTTCGAGCTGCGCTACCAGCTCACATCGCCGATCTTCTGGATCACGGCGCTCGTGTTCTTCCTGCTGACGATCACGATCGTCATGTCCGACAGCATCCGCATCGGCTGGGGCGGGTACGTGACGCGCAATTCGCCGTTCACGACCGCGCTGATGGCGATGATCATGACGACGTTCGCGGTCTTCATCTCGACCGCCGTAGTCTCCAACACGGTGCTGCGCGACGACGAGACGGGCTTCGGTCCCATCATCCGGACGACCCGGCTATCGCAGTTCAGCTATCTGTTCGGCCGCTTCACGGGCGGGTTCCTGGTGAGCTGTCTCGTGTTCCTGAGCGTGCCGCTCGCGCTGGCCATCGGCGCGTTCTGGCCGGGGAACGATCCGGCGACCGTCAGCGCGTTCCGTCTCGACACGTACCTGTACGCGTATCTGGTCATGTGCGTGCCGACGCTGTTCCTGCTCGGCGCCGCATTCTTTGCAGTGGCGACGATCTCGCGCTCGATGATCACTGCATATGTCGTCGCGCTGATCGTCCTGATGATGTACTTCCTCAGCGCGGCCTACCTGGCGCGCGCCGAATTCCGCGACATCATGTCGTGGCTCGATCCGTTCGCCCTGGCGCCATTCCGACATGCCACCGAGCATTGGTCGCCCAACGATCGCAACACCGTGCTGCCGCCGCTGCTGGGACCAGTTCTCAAGAATCGCTTGCTGTGGCTGACAGTGGCCTTCGCGCTGCTGGCGTGGACCTGGCGTTCGTTCCGGCAGGACAAGGTTGCGGGTACCAAGGCCTCGAAGCCCAAGGCGGCCGAGCCGGCAGAAACCGCGAAGGCTCATAGCGGCTCCGTGGTTGCATCGCTGCCGCGGCCCGCGACGGATTCGCGCTCGCTCGGCTGGGGCCCGTTGCTCACGCTGGCTCGCTTCGATGCACTCAGCGTGCTGCGCAGTCCGGCGTTCTTCGTGCTGGTGGGCATCGCCTTCTTCAACGCGATCGTCGGCCTGTGGTACGCGGGTGACGACAGCGTCACGATCGCGCGTCCGGTTACGCGGCTGATGATCAACGTGCTGAACGAGCAGTTCAGCCTGTTTCCATTGATCATCGCGGCGTACTACGCCGGCGAGCTGGTGTGGCGCGACCGGGAACGGCGCGTGCACGAGTTCATCGATGCGACGCCGGCAGCGGACTGGGCGTTCGTCGTTCCCAAGATCATCGCCATCGTCATCGTGCTGTTCACGATGGACATCATCAGCGTGGCCGGCGCCCTGTCGGTGCAGGTGCTCAGGGGATACACGACTTTCGAGTTCGGGCACTACGTGTGGTGGTACATGGTGCCGTGGCTGCTGAGCATGCTGCTGTATGCGGTGCTCGCCGTCTTCATCCAGATGCTGGTGCCGAACAAGTACGGCGGTTTGCTCGTGACGCTGCTGATCCTCGCGGTGCAACTGGCATTCCCGCGCTTCGGCTGGGAGAACCATCTCTACCTGTACGGCAGTACTTCGCCGATTCCGCTGACCGATATGAACGGGCAGGGGCCCTTCGCCGGCTATGCTGCCTGGTATCGACTGTATTGGTCGGCCGCTGCCGCAATCCTCGCGGTGCTTGCATACGGCTTGTGGCGCCGCGGTGCGTCCGCGCCGCTGAAGGGAAGGCTGCAGCGTTTGCCGCCGCGGCTCAAAGGAACAGCGGGGTTGATTGGGGCGGCGGCGGCCGTCGTGATGGTCGTCGTTGGCGGTTACATCACCTACAACACGCACGTCCTCAATGAGTGGCGCACGCTCATCACGAGCCAGGAGTGGGCGGCCAGATACGAGAAGGAGCTGTTCCAGTACCGCACGCTGGTTCAGCCGCACATCACTGACGTGAAGCTCGACCTCGACATCCGCGCAGACCTGCCGAAGGTCGTGGTACGCGGCGAGTACATGGTCGAGAACAAGACGCAGGAGCCGCTCAAGGAAGTGCACGTGACCTGGCCGCGCCAGTTCGAATCCAAGTCGTTCCTCGGCAACCTGGTCCTGGCCGAGCTCAAGCTGCCGGTGCTCGACGTCCAGGGAGCGCATCTGACCCGCGAGTTCCCGGATCTGAATTATCGGATCTATACCTTCGACTCGCCGCTGCAGCCCGGCCAGCGGGCGAAGATCGTGTTCGAGGGCGTGCGCGAGCAGCACGGCTTCAGAAACACCAACAACGAAATGCGCGTGGTCGAGAACGGCACGTTCCTCGACAATTTCCAGATTGCGCCGGTGCTCGGCCCGAATCATTTCCTGGCGCTCGACGACCGCACGGTCCGCCGCAAATACGGGTTGCCGGACGAGCTGCGTCCGCCGAAGCTCGGGGACGACAGCGGTCGCGCGTATCACTACTTCAGGCACGACAGCGACTGGGTGAATGCCGAGATCACGGTCACGGCCGCAGCGGACCAGGTGCTGGTCGCGCCCGGCTACAAGATCGACGAGAAGGTCGCGAACGGCCGCAAGACGGCGCACTTCAAGACCGAGGCGCCGATCCACAACTTCTTCTCGATCCAGGCAGCGCGCTACGCAGTCGGCGAGGACCAGTGGAACGACGTGAAGCTGGACGTCTACTACCACCCGGCGCATCCGTACAACGTCAAGCGCATGCTTAATTCGATGAAGGCGTCGCTCGACTACTACTCGAAGAACTTCAGTCCGTACCAGTTCCGGCAGCTGCGCATCATCGAGTTCCCGTCGTACATGAACTTCGCGCAGGCATTCCCCGGCACGATTCCGTACTCGGAAGCGGCCGGCTTCATCACCGATGCCGACGATCCGAACCGCATCGACTTCATCACCTACGTGACCGCGCACGAGATCGGCCACCAGTGGTGGGCGCACCAGGTCATCGGCGCCGACATGCAAGGCCAGACCGTGCTGTCGGAGACGCTCGCGCAATACTCGGCGATCATGGTGATGGAGCACATGAATCCGTCGCAGATCCGCAAGTTCCTGAAGAGCTCGCTCGACAGTTACCTGCGCAACCGCGCCACCGACATTCTCGGCGAGGTCCCGCTCGAGGAAGTCGAGGGCCAGGCGCACATCCGCTACCAGAAGGGCGGACTCGTGATGTATCTGCTCAAGGACCAGATGGGCGAGGACGCCGTCAACCGCGCGCTGCGCGCGATGGTTACCGATTACGGCTTCAAGGGACCGCCATATCCGACGTCACGCGATCTGATCGAGCGTCTGCGCGCACAGGCCTCGCCGGAGCAGCAGGACCTGATCACCGATCTGTTCCAGAAGATCACGGTGTACGACCTCAAGACGACGGGTGCCCGCAAGACGCGGCTGGCCGACGGCAAGTGGAACGTCGCGATCGACGTCGAAGCGCACAAGCGCTACGCGGACGCCAAGGGAGCCGAGACGGAGGCACCTCTCGACGGCTCATTCGACATCGGCGTGTTCAGCGCCGAGCCGGGCAAGAAGGACTTCACCGAAGACAGCGTGCTGTCCCTGCAGAAGCAGCGCGTGCGCACCGGCAAGCAGACGTTCAACGTCGTCGTCGATCACGAGCCGAAGTTCGTCGGTTTCGATCCGTACAACAAGTACGTGGATCGCGACTCGGAAGACAACGTACTGAAGGTGGAAGCTGCCGAGGCTGCAACATGAGAATACTGTCGTGCGTTGCCGCCGCGATCGTGCTGGCGACTGCAAGCCTCGCGGCCAGTGCCGACGATCGTGACGCAGACTCGTGGCCCACGCTCGGGCGCGATTGGAAGCAGAGCTACTACTCGCCGCTGACCGGCATCAACGCGGACAACATCGCGCAGCTCGGCTACGCATGGGGTTACGACCTCCAGTTCACGAGCACGCTGGAGGCGACGCCGATCGTCATCGACGGCGTGATGTACACGAGCGGCAACGGGGGCCGCACGTACGCACTCGACGCGGCGACCGGCGCGCTGCGCTGGAAGTTCGAGCCGACGCTCGATTCGAAGATCGACTACGAAGGCGCGGGCTACGGCTTCGTCAATCGCGGTGTCGCCGTATCGCAAGGCAAGGTATTTGTCGGCGCCGCTGATGGCTGGCTGTATGCCTTGAACACCGCGACCGGGGCTGTCGTCTGGAAAGTGCAGACGATCGAAGATCGAAACCGCTCGTATTCGATGACCGGCGCTCCGTACATCGCGGGCAACAAAGTCGTGATCGGCAACGCTGGTGCGGAGTACGACGCGCGCGGCTATTTCACTGCTTACGACATCGAGACCGGCAGGAAGGTGTGGCGCTTCTACACCGTGCCCGGCGATCCGAAGAAAGGCTTCGAGCATCCCGAGCTGAAGATGGCGTCGAAGACCTGGTCGCCCAAAGCCCGCTACGACGTCGGTCTCGGCGGCACCGTGTGGGACGGCATGGCTTACGATCCGCAGCTGAATCTGCTGTATGTCGGCACCGGCAACGGCGCGCCGTGGGATCGCAGGATCCGCAGCCCCGGCGGCGGCGACAATCTGTTCCTCTCGTGCATCCTCGCGATCAATCCCGATACCGGCCGCATGGTCTGGTATTACCAGGTCACGCCCGCCGACACGCTGGACTTCACGGCCACGCAGAAGCTGATCCTGGCCGATCTCACGATCGGCGGCCGCGAGCGTCACGTGATCATGCAGGCGCCGAAGAACGGCTTCTTCTACGTCCTCGATCGGCAGACCGGCGAGCTGCTCTCCGCCAAGCCGTATTCGAAGATGACCTGGGCCACCGGCGTCGACATGAAGACGGGGCGTCCTCAGGAAACTGAGATGACGGATTACTCGAAGGTGCCGCGCGTGCTGTTGCCGGGTCCGGTCGGCGCGCACCAGTGGCAGCCGATGTCGCACAACCCGGTCACCGGCCTCGTTTACATTCCGGCGCAGGAAATCGCTGCGGTGTTCATGCCGTTGACTGCGCCGTACGAATACAAGAAGGGCACGCTCGCCTGGGGCGTGAACCAGGCGCTGGTCGAACCGGATGGCACGTTGCCGGCCGGCACTTTGCCGGAAGGCATGAAGCTGGATCAGCCGCTGCCGCGACCGAAGATGTTCCTGCGCGCGTGGAATCCCGTGGAACAGAAGCTGGCGTGGGAAGTCGAGATGACCGGCGACGTCGCTCCCGGATATTTCCTGCGTCGACCTGGCGGTGTCATGAGCACTGCAAGCTCGCTCGTCTTTCAAGGGAACATCGACGGTCACTTCCGTGTGTTCGACGCACGCACCGGTGCGCAACTGCGCGACATCAACGTCGGCACCAGCATCATGGCAGCGCCGATGACCTATCGCGTCGGCGGCGAGCAGTACGTCAGCGTCATGGCGGGCACCGGCGCTGCGTTCCAGGGCTATGCCGATTACAAGTACGGCAACCTGGGCCGCATCGTCACGTTCAAGCTCGGCGGCGGCGATGTCCCGCTGCGCCCGATGCTGACGCAGAACACCGCGCCCGCCGAGCCGGGTGCCTTGCCGCCGCCCGGCACGCCCGAGCAGGTTGCGGAGGGCCGAGGACTGTACGAACGTAATTGCGCGCTCTGCCATGCACAGGGTCGCGCCCCGGATCTCAGCCGGATGAGTGCTGCGACCCACGCAGAGTTTGCGGACATCCTGCTGAAGGGAACGCGCGCAGCGAAGGGCATGCCGAACTTCGGCAATGCGTTGTCACAGGCAGATGTGGCGGCCCTGCACGCGTTCGTCATCGATGTCGCCGGCGGCGCCAAGAAGGGCAAGGAGTCGCCGACACCCGAGGCCGAACCGCTGGCCGCGCGTTTGATCGAACGCTGCGCGGCGTACGCGGCGCAGAACAAGCTCGGGCCGCTCAGCATTGCCGTCGTGGATGAGTCGGGCACGCTGCTGGCATTCACCAGGCAAAAGGGCGCAAGCCCGGTCAGCGCCGAGGTCGCAATGCTGAAAGCCAAGTCCGCCGCCAGAGTCGGAGCACCGACTGCGGTGCTGGCCGACGTCGCCAAGCAAGACCAGGCAGCCCGCGACACGTACTCGCTATTGCAGCTGGTCGCGATGCCGGGCGGTTGGCCGTTCGCAGATGCCGATGGCACTGTTCGCGGCGCGGTCGGCGTATCCGGTGCGCTGCCCAAGGACGATTCCGCCTGCGCGCAGCACGCTGTGGAAGGGAACAAGTAGTGCGGGGTCAAGCCTAGCGCGGTGACGGGAAGACTCTCGCCAAGCCGCCAAGACGGACAAGAAGATTCAGAGGTTCGATTCTGAGGATTCGGATTCTGACCTTCTAACTTCCGTCCTTGTCCAACTTGGCGCCTTTGCGGCTTGGCGAGAAATCTCCTGTTACCCCACCCTTACCTACAAAACCCCCTTATCCCTCTCATTAGAGCTATTAGTTATCGTTAGCGCTTGGCCGGAGGCACACTAGCGGTCAGCCTGGTTTTCCGTTGTTCGGGGGAGTGGAGTGGACAAGTCAAACGATCCGAAGGCGAGCAACGCATCGCCGGATCCCGAAACCTGGCAGAAGACGACGCTGGCCGCGAGCCTGAAAAAGATGCCGGCGCGCCAGGAATCGTTCACCACGCTTTCCGGGCTGCCCATCAAGGATCTCTACACGCCGGCAGACGTCAAGAACGTCGACCACGCGCAGCACATCGGCTACCCCGGCGAGTATCCGTACACGCGCGGCGTGCATCCGACGATGTATCGCGCACGACCGTGGACGATTCGCCAGGTCGCAGGCTTCGGCACCGCCGAAGACACCAACGGTCGCTACAAATATCTGCTCGCGCACGGCGAGACCGGTCTGTCGACCGACTTCGATCTGCCGACGCTGCTCGGTTATGACTCCGACCACAAGGTCGCTGTGCCCGAGATCGGCAAGATCGGCGTTGCGGTGGACACGGTCGATGACGTGCACCTGCTGATGAAGGACATCCCGCTCGATGAAGTGTCCACGTCGTACACGATCAACGCTTCGGCATTCGTGCTGATCGGCATGTACGAAGTCGTCTGCAAGGCGCAGAACGTGCCGAAAGAAAAGATCACCGGCACCTGTCAGAACGACATCCTCAAGGAGTACACGGCGCAGAACGAGTACATCTATCCGCCGGCGCCGGCGGTGCGCCTGGTCGTGGATACGATGGAGTACGCGGCTAAAACGATGCCGCGCTACAACCCGGTCAGCGTCTCCGGTTACCACATTCGCGAAGCGGGCTCGACTGCCGTGCAGGAGCTGGCATTCACGCTGGCTGGCGCGCACTGCTACGTGACCGAAGCGGTGAAGCGCGGCTTGTCCGCCGACTTCGTCGCACCGCGCGTATCCTTCTTCTGGGACATACACAACGATTTCTTCGAAGAGATCTGCAAACTGCGCGCGGCGCGTCGCCTGTGGGGCCGCATGATGCGCGACTGGGTCGGCTGCAAGGACCCGCGCTCGTGGACGATGCGTGCGCACAGCCAGACGGCCGGTGTGAGCCTGACGGCGCAACAGCCGGACAACAACATTGCGCGCACGGCGATTCAGGCGCTGGCGGCGATTCTCGGCGGCACGCAGTCGCTGCATACGAACTCGAAGGACGAGGCGTATCAGATTCCTTCCGAAGGAGCGATCAAGATCGCGGTTCGCACGCAGCAGATCCTGGCGCTGGAGAATCGCGTGGCCGATGTGGTCGATCCGCTCGGCGGCTCGTACTACGTCGAGTCGCTGACGACGCGCCTGGAGGAAGAAGCCGAAGCGCTGATCCGCGAAGTGCTGGATCGCGGCGGCATGGTGCAGTCCATCGAAGACGGCTTCATTCAGCGGCAGATCGCCGATGCTTCTGCCGCGTACCAGCGCGCGCTCGAGGCGAAGAGCGAGTACATCGTCGGTGTGAACATTCACGTCGAGCCCGAAGCGCCGCTGCCGTTCGAGCCTTTCACGCTCGACCCGGGTCTGGGCGATCGGCAGATCTCGCGCACGCAGAGTATCCGGCGCTCGCGGCCACAGGCCGAAGTCGCCGCAGCGCTGAAAGAGGTGGAAGCCGCCGCGCGCGGTGGGCAGAACATGATGCCCGGCGTGGTGCGTGCCATCAAAGCGCACGGTACCGTGGGCGAAATCTGCGACGTACTGCGGGGAGTATTCGGTGAATACCGTGCACCGCTCGTCTACTAGTCAAGCTCATTCAAGGCCAGAACACTCTATGAAGAAGCCTTTGCGTGTGGTGGTGGCGAAGCCGGGGCTCGACGGCCATGATCGGGGAGCGAAGATCATTGCCCGCGCGTTCCGCGATGCCGGTATGGAAGTCATCTATACCGGCATTTTCCAGACCACCGAGATGATCACGCGCACGGTCGTGGAAGAAGACGCGGACGTGCTGGGCCTGAGCATTCTCTCGGGCGCGCATCTGCACTTCGCCGAGGAGATCTGCAAAGCCCTGCGCGAGCAGGCCGCGAAGGAAGTGCTGGTGGTGATGGGCGGCATTCTGCCGCCGCCGGATATTCCGAAGGTGAAGGAGTTCGGCGTCGCCGAAGTATTCGGTCCGGGCACGCCGACCGGAACGATCATCGATTTCGTCCGGAAGTGGCACGCAGCTCAATGACCAGTGCCGAGCACGGCGGCGCGGCGCGCGTCGATGCGATCCTGGCGCGTGCAGCGCTGACGCAGCCGCTGCGAGCCTGCGTTGTCCAGGGGCGGCAAAGCTGGACCTACGCCGAAGTCCACGAACGCGCTTGTCGCCTGGCCGGTGCGCTCGCCGCACTCGGCGTGCGCAAGGGCGATCGTGTGGCGCTGTGGACGACGAACCGCCCCGAGTTTGTCGAAGTGTTCTTCGGTGTACCGATGCTGGGCGCGATCGCCGCGCCGCTGGATTTCTGGTGGAACTGGAAAGACGCACACGGCGCACTGGCGCAGATTCGCCCGCAGGTCCTCATCGTCGGTGCGGCGCAAGCGCTGGTTGCTGCGCAGTCGCGTGCTGCGATCAAGGCGGCCGGTATCGAGCACGTGCTCTGCCTCGATGAGCCGCCCGTCAACAGCGAGTTGGACTCTTATGCCGATCTGCTCGCCGCAGCATCGCCGCTGACGCGGCCCATCTCGGTCGTGCCAAGCGATCCGGCAGTGATCCTGTTCACTTCGGGATCCACGGGCCGCTCCAAGGGAGCCGTGCATACCCATCGCAGTCTTACCGAGTCGGCCATGATCATGGCGCTGGAACTGCAGCTGCAGGACGGCGAGCGCACGTTGCACTTCCTGCCGATGTTCTCGTCGTGTCTCGAACACCTGCTGCCGCTCACGCTGGTGCGCGCGACGCACGTCATCCTGCCGCAGTTCGAAGCGCGCGCAGTGTGGGACACAATTCGCGACGCGCAGATCACGCACTGCGACGCGGTGCCGACGACACTACGACGTTTACTCGAAGTTGCACCGGCGGAGATTCCAAAGTCGCTGCGCATGATTTCCTATGCATCGGAGCGCATGCCCGAGCAGCTGATCAGCGCGCTGATCGAGCGCATGCCCGCTGTCGATTTCATCCAGTTCTACGGAATGATCGAGCAGCTCTGCCTGACAGTGCTCGAGGCCAAAGATCAGCTGCGCAAGCTCGGCACGGTCGGGCGCGCGATGTTCGGCGCACAGATGTATCTGCTGAACGGCGAGATCGTCGCTCGCAGCCCGACGCTGTTTGCCGGCTATTGGCAGGACGATGCCGCGACGGCGCAGGTGATGAGCGAGCATTGGATGCGAACCGGTGATCTCGGCAGCTTCGATTCCGAGGGTTTTCTGCGCCTCGAAGGGCGCGTGAAAGAGATCATCAAGAGCGGCGGCATGACCGTGGTGCCGACGGAGGTCGAAAGGGCGCTGCTGGAGCATCCGCAGGTCAGCGACGTCGCCGTGGTCGGGGTGCCCGACACGCAGTGGGGCGAAGCCGTCCACGCATTTGTGATCCTGGAGCCTGGCGCCGCCGTCGAACCGGCGGAGCTCAAAGCGTTCTGCCAGGAACGCCTGGTCGGCTACAAGCGTCCGAAAGCCATTCACATCGTCACAGAGCTGCCACGCACCGGCATCGGCAAGGTCTCGCGCCGCGTCGTTCGCGACCGCGCGCTCGCGTCGGGTGCGAGTTGAGGTTTGCGGTAATGAAGAATTTCTCTCGCGGAGGCGCGAAGCCGCCAAGGGCGCCAAGGTCAGAATCAATGAATTCTGAAATTTTTGAGTTTCCGGAGTCCGTCTTGGCGTCTTGGCGTCTTGGCGTCTTGGCGCC
>Ga0070689_100000578_pt1 | contig 22062 bp, 27 predicted proteins | sample KBSS23HmetaG_FD_64669 | JGI IMG/M metagenome (GOLD analysis project Ga0070689, IMG submission 64669) | Switchgrass rhizosphere microbial communities from Kellogg Biological Station, Michigan, USA - KBS S2-3H metaG | ecosystem: Host-associated > Plants > Roots > Rhizosphere ...
CGGGTGAAGGATTATCTGAAGAACGCGTCGAGCGAGATTTGCGTGCTGGTGCAGGTCGAAACTCGCGAGGCGCTGGCCAAGATCGAAGACATCGCTTCGGTCGATGGCATTGATGGCGTGTTCATCGGGCCGAACGACTTGTCGGCCTCGTTCGGCCACATCGGCAACTGGGGCCATCCCGAAGTACAAGCCGCCTTGGAAGATGCGGTGAAGCGCCTGAAGAAGGTCGGCAAGCCCGCCGGCATCCTCACGCCGAACGAGGAGGAAGCGAAGAAATTCATTCAATGGGGCTATACCTTCGTCGCCGTCGGCGCGGACTTAGGGTTGCTGGCAAAGAACGCCGATGCGCTGGCCAAGCGGTTCAAGTCGTAAAGCTGGAATTCGAGCATGGCCTGGCAGAGCGTTCCCCGCGCCAATTTCATGTTCCTGCACGCCGCGCGGCTGCAGGCGCATTACGCCACACAATGGCTGGCGCGGGCGGCGCGGGCCTATGTGCCGGCGCAGCCGCACCAGCGGCACATCAGCTTCGGTTGGGACGAAGGGTTCGGCGGGCTCACCACGCATCCGCTGCCGGACGGCTCGCGGCTCGGACTGCGCATCGCCGACCTGACGCTCGCGTTCCTCGATCAGCATCCGCAGGCAATGCCGCTCGACGGTCGCACTGACTCAGAAGTGCGGACGTGGCTCGGCAGCCATGTCGCGGCGCGCAATCTCGCGGGCGGCAAGCTCGACGATCCGTTGCCTTACACGATGCCCGACCATGTGCTGACGCTCGGCGCGCGCTATTCGCTGGACGAGATCGGCGATGCTCTGGCCGTTCTGTCCACATGGTATTCCAATTCCAACGCGGCGCTCAACGGCGTGCAAAAGCATCTCGCTGCCCGCAAGCTGAAAGCACCGCCGGTGCGCTGTTGGCCGCACCATTTCGATCTGGATTGCCCGGTCGATCTCGGGCGCGGCCGTACCATGGGGATCGGCTATTGCCCGGGCGACGAATTCTGCGACGAGCCGTATTTCTACACGTCGATGTGGCCGGAGCCGTCGATCCCCGGGCTGCCGCTCCTGCCGGCGATGGCGCACTGGCACACCTATAAATTTCTTGCAGCGTTGGCGCCCGCGCACAAGATCGTCGCCGCGCACGACCAGGGCGCCTACGTCCAGCAATTCCTGAATGTGTCGGTGGCTGCGGCGCTCAACGCGCTGCGTTAACGACCCATCGGCGTGTAGCCGCCGCTGGCGCCCATGGGCCTATAACCGCCTCCAGCGCTGCCCATCGGTTGATAACCGCCTTTCGGCTTGAACGTCGTCGTTGCGGTGACGGAGTTGCCGTTGCGGGTGATCTCGGTCGTCGCCGTGCCGCGACTCGTCTCGGTGGTGAAGGTCCTGCCGCCGTCATTGCTGACGGACCGGACGCTGGCTGCTTGCGCGCTCGAGGACATGCACAGCGCGCCGAGAATGGACAGAATGCGAAGTGTTTTCATGACAGCCCCTGGTTGGCGGGGGGGAGCATGGCGGATCGGTGTTGCCGGCCCTTCAAGCCATTCAGTCAAATGAGATGGATCGGCTTCGCCATCACGGCCTGCTTGGCGTGGAAATGGAACTTTTCGCGGGGCTCCCACGCGTGCCGGCTGCCATTTTTTTTAGCAAGCCTGGAACACGTGCCCCTGCGGGAGGTTGCTAAGCGCGTCAGAATTAATTTTTCATTGCCGGAGGCGGAACATGGCCACACCAGTCACGACAGTTTCAGTCATCGAAGAGGGGGGACACTCCTCGGTTTCCTGGGGAGCCGTCCTTGCCGGCGGCATCGCCGCCGCAGCGGTGACGCTGGTTCTGCTGGCGTTTGGGGTCGGAGTCGGCTTCTCGGTGGTTTCGCCATGGAGCGACCAGGGCGTGTCGAGCACCACACTGCATGTCGGCGCCGGCATCTATTTGGTCGTGATGGCGATGCTGGCCTCGACGGTTGGGGGATATCTCGCCGGCCGGCTGCGGAACCGTTGGGCCGGGGTACACCACGATGAGGTGTATTTCCGTGACACCGCGCATGGGTTCCTGGCCTGGGCCTTTGCCACCGTTTTGACCGCAGGTGTGCTCGGGGGGGCGACCACCCACATCCTGGCTGGCGCTTCGGCCGGTTTGGCGCCCGCCGCCGCGTCGTCGGCAAACTCGGCCGGCAATCCGAACGACGTTTATGTTGAGAAACTGCTGCGCGTCGATGCCGATACACCCCCGGCGGCGGCAGGGGCCGGCCCTGCGCAGCTCGGCGATGCGGCCGGGTCCAGCGGCTCCGGCCAACAGGCCCGCGTGAACAACTACTACGGCTCGCGCGCGGAACTCGGCCGGGTGATCGCAAGCGGCATGACCAAGGGCAGCGACGTTTCAGCCACCGACCGGACCTATGCCGCGAAGATCGTGGCACGGCGCACCGGCATGAGCCAGGCCGACGCGGAAAAGCGGGTGAACGATACCATCGCCCAAGCCAAGAAAGCGGCGGACGATGCTCGTAAGGTCGCGGCCAAGCTCTCGCTGTGGCTCGCAGCCTCGATGCTGGCGGGCGCGCTGGCGGCCAGTCTTGCCGCCACCGAAGGCGGACTGCTTCGCGATTCGCCCTGGTATGAGTCCGGTTGGCGCCCGGGCCCGTTCGGAACGGAACGATCAGTGCGCTGAGATCATTGTTCACTCAAAACGGGAGCCTACGATGCCAATTCTCTTATGGTTGCTGGGAATGCCGCTCGGCCTCATCCTTATTCTGATGCTGCTGGGTGGTTTATGACCGTTAGTCGACATAAATGTTAATCTCAAAGAGCGGCAGTCCGGGTATCTTGGACTGCCGCTTTGTTCCCGCCTTCACGCTTTCACCTGAGGGACGCTCGCGATGTTCAAATTCTGGTACGACGCCACGATGCTTTCCTTCGAGTCCCAGCGCGTCGTCGGGCTGCGAATGATGAAGCTCGCCGGCGGCGGAAAAACCGCGCAGGCCGAAGCGAATCGCATGGTGACGGAGAAATTCAACGCGTCCATGGCCGCCGCTGTCACGCTGATGTGCGGCGGCTCAGGCGAGGCTGTTCTAGCGCAAGTCCGCAAAAAGGTCCGGTCGAACTCGCGCCGTCTCTCGCGCTGAGAACTGACCGGGCGCGTCGCACCCGTCTTGGCGTCGAATGAGTAAGCCGCGGCATCGAAGTGTCGCGGCTTCTTTTTTGCCACGCATTCCTGTTCCCCGCGGAACGGAGCGGAAGCCTCGGGCCTTGTCATGGCATCCACACCAACGGAGTGTCACGACATGGCCAAAGAGCCGAAGCAACTCGATGAACTGTTCCACGATACATTGAAAGACATCTACTACGCCGAGAAGAAAATCCTGAGCGCGCTGCCGAAGATGGCGAAAGCCGCTCATAACGACGATCTCCGCGCCGCGTTCGAGAAGCACAAGACCGAGACCGAAGGTCAGATCGACCGTCTCGAGCAGGTGTTCCAGCTGATCGAACAAAAGCCGCAGGGCAAGAAGTGCGCGGCGATCGAAGGTATCCTCGAAGAGGGCCAGGAGATCATCAAGGAGTACAAGGGTTCGCCCGCGCTTGACGCCGGTCTTGTGTCCGCGGCGCAGGCGGTCGAGCACTACGAGATCGCCCGCTACGGCACGCTGCGCACCTGGGCCGAGGAACTCGGTCTCAACCAGGCCATGAAGCTCCTTCAACAGACGCTCGACCAGGAAGAGGCGACCGATCGGGCGCTGACCGAGCTCGCCGAGTCTGTGGTCAACCAGGAGGCGCAGGCCGAGGCCGCCTGAGCTTATTCCAGCGTACCGATGGTGCCCCGCGACCGGATAATCTGGTCGCGGGGCACTGTCACGTCGGGTTCCTGCAACGGCGAACGTGATATGATCCGGCCAAAGCACCTTCAATCGGAACGGTTCCCATGTCGGATTGCCTGCATTGCGACATCAATGATCTGGTCGAGAAACAGCTCGAGCGCGACGACGCCGACCTTGGCGATCTGGCGGCCCGGCTGACCGAAAGCCTGGCCGATTTGATCCTGCTGGCGCCGCCGGCGGACCAATCCAAGCTGATGGCCGACGTCCTTGCCAACCTGGGCCAAGCCTACCTGGAAAAGACTGGGGCTATCGAGTCCACGCCCAGGCACTAGCTTCCGCCCGAATGCTACGATGAGCGCCGGTGACTGATTCTCATCGTGAGGATTTGATGCAAGATCGACCGCGCCGAACCGTGAGTTCACGGGATGCCGCCGAAGCGATGTTCAAGGCGGCGACAAAGCCTGCGGCGCCGCCTTTGCCCGACCTGAAGAAGCCAGCAGTGCCCGGCGCCAAGGAGCAGGTGTCATTGCGCCTCGACCGCGAGGTGCTGGATTATTTCCAGGAGGGCGGGCCGGGCTGGCAGGATCGCATCAACGAAGCGTTGCGCAAAGCCGCCGGCAAGTAACGCCGGTGCTGACGCCACGCGCGCGTCATTCCGCCTTGATGTTGGCGGAGCGAACCACCTTGCCCCACTTATCGGCTTCCTCGGAGAGGAAGGCCGCGAACTCGGCGGGGCTGCCGGTGATCGCCGTGCTGCCCATGCTCGCGAGCCGTGCCTTGATTGTCGGATCGGTCAGGGCGGCGTTGATCTCCTTGTTGAGCATCGCAACGATCGCGGCCGGCGTGCCGCTCGGCGCACAGACGCCGCTCCATGAGCTTGCTTCGTAGCCCGGGACGGTCTCGGCCACGGTTGGTACGTCTGGCAGCGCGTCCGAGCGCGCTGCGGTCGTCACCGCGAGGGCGCGAAGGCGTCCTTCCTTGATATGCTGCAGACCCTGGGTCATGACGTCGAACATCACCTGCACCTGGCCGGCAAGCAGATCGGTCATCGCCTGTGGCGGACTGCGATAGGGGACGTGAACCAGGTTGGTACCGGTCATTGCCTTGAACAGTTCGCCGGCCAGATGGATCGAGGTGCCATTGCCGGACGATGCCATATTCAGCTTGCCGGGATTGGCTTTGGCATAGGCGATGAACTCGGCAACAGTGTTGGCCGGGACCGACGGATTGATCTCCAGTACGTTCGGCGCGCGGGTAACGCCTGAGACCGGCGCGAAGTCGCGCTTCAGTTCGAATTTGAGATTGTCGAAGAAGGTCGCGTTGATCGCGTTCACGGTGGTGACATACAGCAGCGTGTATCCGTCAGGCGCCGACCGTGCGACGGCTTCACCGGCGAGATTGCTGGAGGCGCCAGTCCGGTTCTCGACTATCACCGGCTGGCCGATCCGCTCGGACACGAACTGAGCGATCAGCCGCGCCACGATGTCGGCCGAGCCGCCGGCGGCAAAGCCCAGGATCAGCCGGATCGGCCGGCTCGGATAGGTTTGCGCCTGTGCGATGCGTGCGGCGGCCGGCAGGGCAGCGACGCCTGCTGCGAGACGCAGAAGTGCCCGGCGGGACAATCGCATGATGCTCACTGCAATTCGTAAGTGCCGTCGCCGCGGATGATCTTGAGGTAACGCTCGGCCGAGCGCTCGACCACGCCCTTGCCGTCCGACCAGATGGTGCGATCGTTGAATGCGCCGTGTACGCGGTCGAACTTGTAGGGCTTGAGCGTCTTTATAACGCCCTCGACGCGCGGCGCCGACAGCGGGATGAAATTCGGGAAGCTCCACATGAAGCTCACCGACTTGTTGTCCTGCACCACCTGAACGATGTCGCCCGAGAGCAGCGCACCCTTGCCGCCGGCGCCGGCCGCCCAGTGCAGCACCACGCCGCCGGGGTAGTGGCCGCCGGCGCAGATCAAGGTGACATCGGGCGCAAGCTCTTTGGTTTCGCCCTGCCACAGCGCGATGGCGGAATCATCGCGCATGATCCATTTGCGGTCGGCCGCGTGCAGATGGATCGGGATGCCGCCGAACGCCTGGCTCCATTCCACCATGCAGGAGTAGTAGTGCGGATGCGAGATCGCGATGCTTTTCAGCCCGCCCATTGCCTTGATCATCTCGATCGTGGCGCGGTCAATCAGCGATATGCAGTCCCACAGGATGTTGCCCTGCGGAGTGCGCAGCAACTGCGCGCGCTGGCCGATGCCGAAGGCCGGCGCTGTCGTGATCGAGATGAGATTGGGCTCGAGCTCTCGCCAAGCGTTCATGTTGCGCTTGGCGAGCGTGTCGAGCGTGGTCCAGCCCTGGCCGGGCGGTGGTACGTACTGCCGCTCGTCGTCGCAGATCGGGCAGGCCTTGGGCGGCGCGTCGGTCGGCGCGTATTGCGTTCCACAGGTGGTGCAGATGAAGGCCGGCATGGCGTTAGTTTGGCACAGTCAGGCTGCCGCAGCCACCGCCGGCTCAGGCTCTTGCGCTTTGCGCCCGCCATTGATGAACAGCGCGGCGATGGCGGCGCCCAGGCACAGCATGCCTGACAGCATAAAGGCCTCCATGTAGCCGCCGAATTCGACGCGAAGCAGCCCGGCGAAGAATGCCGCCGACGCGCCGCCGAGTTGGTGCGCGGTGAAAACCCATCCATAGACCATGCCGGCCTTCTCGCGGCCGAATGTATTGCCGAGCATTCGTACCGTTGGCGACACCGTGGCGAACCAGTCGAGGCCGTAGAACATGGCGAACAGCGTCATGGTGTAGAAGTCGACGAACGAGAACGGCAGATAGATCAGCGACAGCCCGCGCAGCGCGTAATAGGCGAACAGCAGCCAGCGATTGTCGAACTTGTCGGCAAGCCATCCGGAACTGGTGGTGCCGATGAAATTGAACACACCCATGGTGGCCAAGAGCGCAGCGCCGGTGACCGCGGTGAAGCCGTGGTCCATGCAGGCCGGAATGAGATGCGTGCCAATCAGGCCGTTGGTCGAGGCGCCGCAGACGAAATAGGTGCCGGCGAGGAGCCAGAAGTCCCGGTAGTGCACGGCGTCGCGAAGCGCCGCGAAGGCCAGCATAATGGGATTGCCCTTCGGCGCCACCGCGGGCTTGGGCTCGCCGGTCTCGCCATAGGGCATGAGGCCGACGTCCGATGGCCGATCCCGCAGGATCAGCGCCACCAACGGAAGAACGACGCAGACGACGGCGGCGATGCTCAGCACCGTGGTCCGCCAGCCGTACGCCGCGGTGATGTTCGCCATCACCGGCAGAAACAAAAGCTGCCCGGTCGAGGCACCGCCGCTCAGGATGCCGATGACGAGGCCGCGACGCGCCGTGAACCATCGCGTCGCGATGGTCGCCGAGAGTACAGTGGCGAGAAAACCGGTGCCCGAGCCGACGAGAAATCCCCACATCAGGATGAGCTGCCAGGGCTCGCGCATCAGCGAGGTGGAGGCGACGCCGACGCCCACCAAGGCGAGTGCGCACAGCACCGAGCGGCGGATACCGAACCGCTCCATCACGGCGGCGGCGAACGGACCGATACAGCCGTAGAGGATGAGGTTGATCGAGACGGCGAGCGCGATGGTCGCCCGCGACCAGTGGAACTCCTCCTCCAGTGGTACCATCAGGATGCCGGGGGTCGAGCGGATACCGGCGCTGGTCAGCAGCACCAAGCAGGTGATGCCGACGACGATCCAGCCGTAATGGATTTTGGGAGATGTTTGCATAAAGGTCCCGCGTCATTCCTGACGCAGGACCTCAAGCGGATCAATAGGAATAGATCGCGGGGCAGCCGCGCTTATTTCGGGATCGGCACGTCGCCGACGTCCTTCGGCACCTTGTAGCCCTTCTGCGTCGCCGGCTTGTTGGCGATGGCGAGATACCAGCGCAGTACGTTCGGATACTGCTTCAGATCGACGGTCTGCCACTCATAGCGCGACACCCAAGGCCACACCGCGATGTCGGCGATCGAGTAATCGTCGGCAAGATACTCGTGCTCACCCAGTTGCTTGTTCATGACGCCGTAGAGCCGGTGGGCCTCCTTGAGGTAACGCTCCTCGGCGTAGGGCGCCTTGCCGGGATTGTATTTGGTGTAGTGATGGACTTGGCCGAACATCGGGCCGACGCCGCCCATCTGCCAGTTCAGCCACTCGATGGTCTTCCAGCGCTTGTCGCCGGACTTGGGCAGGAGCTTGCCGGTCTTGTCGCCGAGATAGGTTAGGATCGCGCCGGACTCCATCAGTGACAGGCCATTGTCGCGGTCCACGATGGCGGGGATGCGGTTGTTCGGGCTGATCTTGAGGAATTCCGGCTTGAACTGTTCGTCCTTGGAAATGTCCACCGCGTGTACGGTGTAGGGCAGGCCCATCTCTTCCAGCGCGATGGAAGCCTTGCGGCCGTTCGGCGTCGTCCAGGTGTAGAGGTCGATCACGGTACAATCCTTCTCTGTCAACTTCCCCGGTAAGTCGTATAGCTCCACGGCGTCACGAGCAACGGCACATGGGTGTGGCCCTCGGGCTCGGCGATGGAGAAGCGGATCGGCACGATGTCGAGGAAACCTGCTCCGCAGAAATAATCGCCCATGTGAAACGTCAGCTCGTAGGTGCCGATGCGGAGCGGCTCGCCGGCAATCAACGGGGCGCCGGTGCGGCCGTCGGCGTTGGTGACGGCTTCCTTGAGCAGCGCGCGGGCACTGCCGCCAATCTCGTGAAGCGCGATCCGCACACCAGAGGCAGGGCGGCCCTTGTCGGCGTCGAGCACGTGGGTCGAGAGCCGTCCGGTGGTGACCGGCACGCCTGGTCCGTCGACCAGCGCAACGAGACGGAGCCGCGTGATCAGGCCGATCTCCTGCAATGCCGCTTCGCGCTCGGTCTCCCGATCGTGGGCGAGCCGCCGCTCGAACTGGCGAAGGATCGAATCCCGGGTGTGGCGGCGAACGCAGACGATAAACGGAAAGCCGAATTTCTCCCGGTACGCTGCGTTGAGCCGACTGAAGCGGTCGAACTCCTCGGCGCTGAGCCGGTCGAGTTCAAGCCCCCGCTGCTCGGACCGGGAGTGGTCGGTCAGGTCGGCGCGTTTGACCCGGGTGCCAAGCTCCGGGTGGCCGGCGATGAAGGCCAATTGCCGCTCGGCCGCGGTCCGCCGGACCGCCTGCATCATGGCGTTGTGCAGTGCCGTGACGGTCGGGTAGGGCCGGCCGGGGGCGGCGGTCTCGGCCACCCAGGGGGCATGTTCGAACACTTCGCCCAGTGCCGCGACAAAGGAGGGAGCCGACAGGTTGTTCAGGCCGGACAGGGTCTGGGTGGGGCTGGGCATTGTCCCAATTTTACCCAGATGGACGGCGGAACAAAGCTATTTATGCTTGCAGATCAAGGGGTTTAGGTTGACATTGCCTTGGATTTGAACCGAAGCCTGTTGCCCTGCGACTAACCTCACGAGAGCAGATCGTTGTCAGCGAACCCACCCACTTCGGACGAAGTTCTGATTGGACGGATCGCCAACGGCGACCGGCTCGCGATGCAGGTGCTGTTTGCACGGCATCATGTGCGGGTGTTCCGGTTCGTGCTGCGGCTGGTTCGTAACGAAGCGACCGCGGAGGACCTGATCAGCGAAGTGTTCCTCGACGTCTGGCGGCAAGCCGGAAAGTTCGAGGGGCGGTCGGCGGTGTCGACCTGGCTGCTCTCGATCGCCCGCTTCAAAGCGTTATCCGTGCTGCGGCGCAAGCCGGAGTCGGAACTGGACGACGAGACGGCGGAAGCGATCGAGGACACGTCGGATACCCCGGACGTTACGCTGGAGAAGAAGCAGAAGGCAGACATCATCCGGAAATGCCTCAGTGGGCTTTCCAACGAGCACCGGGAGATTGTCGATCTCGTGTACTACCACGAGAAGTCCGTCGAAGAGGTTGCCGAGATCGTGGGGATCCCGGAAGCGACAGTAAAAACACGAATGTTCTACGCGCGTAAGAAACTCGCAGAGCTCTTGAAAGCTCAAGGAATCGAACGAGGTTGGCCATGAATACGATGAAAAAAGAAGCCGAGAAGCTTCCAGAGGACGTAGAACTCCTGCTGCCGTGGCATGCCGCCGGCACGCTGTCCCGCCGCGACGCCGCCCGCGTCGAACAGGCCCTCGCCAACGACAACGAACTCGCCGCTCGCTACGACATGGTCCGCGAGGAATTGGGCGAAGCGATCCGCCTCAACGAGACGCTCGGTGCGCCGTCGGCGCGCGCGATGCAGACCCTTTTCGCCAAGATCGACGCCGAGCCGGTGCGCAAGCCGAGGGCATCGCTCAACATCGGCGCCTGGCTTACCGATTTTGTCACCGGCTTCCAGCCGCGCACGCTGGCTTATGGCGCGACCGCGGCGGCCCTTGCGATCGTCCTGCAGGCCGGCATCCTCGCCGGCGTGTTCGTCAAGGAAGGCAGCGTTGGTTTCACCAGTGCATCGCTGACGACGAACGAGCCGGCCGCTTATGTCGCGGTCCGCTTCAATCCGCAGGCCAGCGCCGCCGACATCACCAAGTTCCTCGCCGACAATAAGGCCACCATCGTGGGCGGCCCGATGCCTGGCGGAATGTTCAAGCTGCGCGTGTCCGATAGTTCGCTCTCGGATGCGGAGCTCAGCGCGGTCGTGAAGACAATGTCGGCGAGCCCAGTGGTTGGCCTCGCGGCGAAGACGAACTAAGGCGCCTGCTGCCGACGCTGCCACAATCGGGTCGTGTCGCCGGTCCAATATGAGGCTGCTCGGAGGCTAAGCCCATGTACTTCAAGGTCATGTGCTCCAAGAATCGGCGCCCGAACAAGCATTTGATTGTCGGCCTGACGGTTTCGACCGCGATTGTGGTGGTCGCGCTCGTCGTCACGACTGCCTCGCAGGCGGCGCAATTCGGCAACTTTGCGACTGGGCCGCGTGCCCCCACGACGATGCGAACGCCGAGCTTCAGCAGCGGCGGAGCGAGCCTTCGCTCCGAGCCGCGCTTCCAGCGGTTCAACAACAACGTCGATAGAGTCGTCATCGATGACGGCAAGACTAAGGGTAAAGGCAAAGGCGGCCGCACCAAGGTTTCGACGACGGACCAAGGCGATGGCCGGCCCGGACACCGTCCGCCCAGGAAGCCGCCCGGTCTCGGTCCGATCATCGGGACGAGCGTTGGGATTAGTACCGGCGTAGCCGTCGGCGCCGATCCGGCGGGCGCAGGTCTCGTCGGTACAGGCCCTGCTGGTCCGGCCGGCGCCGGCACGCCGCCGCCGGGCGGTATCGCCGCGCAACGCATTTATATTCCGCCGGTAGGCGAGGAACGCTTCGTCAAAGACGAATTGGTGCTTGAATTCTTCGGCGTTTTCCCGCCAGGCGGCATCGCGCAAGTCCTCCGGCGGCAGGGGCTCGTGCAGCTTGAGTCGCAATACTTCGCGCTCACCAACTCCACGATCGTGCGTGCCCGCATCACCAACGGACGCCCGGTGCGGGTGGCGCTGCCACGCCTCGTCAACGAGACGACACTGCGCTTCGGTCAGCCGAACTTCCTCTTTCAACAGTCGCAGCAAGTAACCGATCCCCCGGAGGCCGTGAAGATGACGCCCGCGATGGCGACCGCGGCGGCGATCCCGGCGATCGGCGATCCGGCACAATACGCGCTTGGCAAGCTTCGCATCGGCGAGGCGCATAAGCTCGCCACCGGCGAGCGGGTGCTGGTTGCGGTGATCGATTCCGGCATCGACCTCAGTCATCCCGAGCTTGCGGGTGTCATCGTCGGCTCCTTTGACGCGATCGGAAATGCGGCGCCCCCGCACCAGCACGGCACTGCTATCGCCGGCGCGATCGCGGCCCATGCCCGGCTCATGGGCGCGGCGCCGTCGGCGAAAATCCTCGCCATCCGCGCGTTCGGTGCCTCCGGCGCGAGCGCCGAAGCGACCACCATGGCGATCCTCAAGAGCATTCAATATGCCTCGCTTCAGCAGGCCCGCATCATCAACATGAGCTTTGCCGGCCCGAATGATCCGAACCTTTCGCGCGAACTCGCCGCCGCCAAGGTCAAGGGCGCCGTGCTGATCGCAGCTTCCGGCAACTTCGGTCCGAAGTCGCCGCCGCAATATCCCGCGGCCGATCCGAATGTGATCGCGGTGTCGGCGACCGACGTGGATGACAAGATGTTCGGTGCCTCCAACATCGGGCCGCACATCGCGGTGGCGGCGCCTGGCGTTGACATCCTGCTGCCGTCGCCCGGCAACGACTACCGGCTGATTTCCGGCACCTCGTTCTCGGCGGCTTACGTGAGTGGTGTCGCCGCGCTGATCATTCAACGTGCGCCTGGACTGAGCCCCGACGCTGTGCGCAACATTTTGCAATCGACGGCAAAGGATCTCGGACCGATCGGTAAGGACCCCGAGTTCGGCGCGGGCCTGGTCGACGCCTATAAGGCGATTATGGCGGTGCAGGCCAGTGCCACCGCCGAAGCAACGCCCACACCGCAGGCTGGGACTGGGAAAGCCAAGGCGCAGTAGCGACGGCGCTCTCGATCGATGCGAACAGGGCCGGGACGATTGTCCCGGCTTTTGCTTTAGTGCGAACGCGGTGAAGAATTGCGCCTGTGACTTTTCGCACATCGTGTACAGGTCTTGGCGCGCAGGCCCCGCCCGTCGCATTGAACCTTTTCCCTCCGAGCTCGACCAATGCGTATGAGGGCCGCACCGGCCCGCAGCCATTCCAGAGGGAGACCATCATGACCATCAAGTCTAAAATCGCAGCCGCGCTTGCTGTTGTGACGCTTGCCGGAGGCCTCGCCATTCCGACCAGTTCAGCTCAGGCCGGTCACGGCTGGGGCATCGGCGCGGGCCTTCTCGTCGGCGCCGCGGTCGCCAGCAGCGCGGCTTACGGCGGCACCTATTACGTGGACGGCTATCGCCGCTGCCGCTGGGAGCGCCAGTACGACTCCTACGGCTTCTATGTCGGCACCGTGAAGGTCTGCCGGGTCTACTAAGACCTGACTTTCAGAGAGCTGCGATCGGCGCGCACGCCCCCCGCCTTCCCCTCGCGCCGGTCTCACAGGCCCGCCCGGATGGTTCGCCATCCGGGCGGGTTCGATTTTGGGGCCGTGCCTCTCCTTTGCTCAGTCACATGAGACCTTTGGGGACTGGACGGCCTCGATGAAGCCCCTCTAAATGGCGGCGGATTAAGGGGCCGGCGCGTATGAGTGAGTACATCCTCGAAACCGAGGATTTGACCAAGGAGTTCGCCGGTTTTGTCGCCGTCAACGGCGTCAATCTGCGGGTTGAGCGCGGCACCATTCATGCGCTCATTGGGCCGAACGGCGCCGGCAAGACCACCTGCTTCAATCTGCTGACCAAATTCCTGCAGCCGACGCGGGGCCGCATCACCTACAAGGGTTCCGACATCACGGCGCAGGCGCCCGCCGATGTGGCGCGTCTCGGCATGGTGCGCTCGTTCCAGATCTCGGCGGTGTTTCCGCATCTCACGGTACTGGAAAACGTCCGCATCGCATTGCAGCGCCAGCGCGGCGGGTCGTTCGACTTCTGGCGCTCGCGCCGGGTGCTCGACCGGTTCAACGAACGGGCGCTGTCGCTGATCGACGACGTTGGCCTCTCCGACGTTGTGCAGGTGACGGCGGTCGAACTACCATACGGCCGCAAGCGCGCGCTGGAGATCGCGACAACGCTCGCGCTCGATCCGGAAATGCTGCTGCTCGACGAGCCGACCGCCGGCATGGGGCACGAGGATATCGAGCGGATCACGGCGCTGATCAAACACGTTGCAGCCGATCGCACGGTGCTGATGGTCGAACACAATCTCAGCGTGGTCGAGAACCTGTGCCACCGCATCACCGTGCTGACGCGCGGGCGGGTGCTGGCAGAAGGCGACTACGCGACGGTCGCAAACAATCCCGAGGTGAAGGAAGCTTATATGGGGACGGGTCATGCCTGATCTCCGCGCGCCGCTGCTCTCGGTCAAGGACTTGCAGTCCTGGTACGGCGAATCGCACATCCTGCACGGCGTGTCGTTCGACGTGCACCAGGGCGAGGTGGTGACGCTGCTCGGGCGCAATGGTGCGGGCAAGACCACGACGCTGAAGTCCATCATGGGCATCGTCGGCCAGCGCACCGGCTCGGTGCGCTTCGAGACCCGCGAGCTGATTGGTCTTGCCTCCAACCAGATCGCGCGTGCGGGCATCGCTTTATGTCCGGAGGAGCGCGGCATCTTCGCGAGCCTGACGGTGGAAGAGAATCTGATGCTGCCGCCGGTGGTGAAGCAGGGCGGCCTGCCGCTCGAGGCAGTCTTCGAGCTGTTCCCAAACCTCAAGGAGCGGCTTGGCTCCAGCCAGGGCACCAAGCTGTCCGGCGGCGAGCAGCAAATGCTAGCGATCGCGCGGATCCTGCGCACCGGCGCCCGGCTCCTGTTGCTCGACGAGCCGACCGAGGGGCTCGCCCCCGTCATCATCCAGCAGATCGGCAAGACCATCCGCACCCTGAAGCAGCAAGGCTTCACGATCCTCCTGGTCGAGCAGAATTTTCGGTTCGCCTCGACGGTCGCCGACCGCTACTATGTGATGGAGAACGGCCGCGTGGCTGAAAGCTTCGCCAGCGCCGAGCTGAACGCCAATCTCGAGAAATTGCACGAGTATCTCGGAGTCTGAACAAAACGTGGTTCCAACAGGAGGAATGGTATGAAGCGTCTTTTGAGTTTGACCGCTGTTGCGGTCGCGCTCGCCGCAAGTTCGGCGCAAGCGCAGCAAGTGTCCGTCAAAATCGGCGTGATGAGCGACATGTCGAGCCTCTATGCCGATATCGGCGGACCGGGCTCGACCGCCGCCGCAAAGCTGGCGATCGCCGACTTTGCCAAGAGCAACCCGAACGTGAAGGTCGAACTGGTGAGCGCCGACCACCAGAACAAGGCCGACGTCGGTTCCGGCGTCGTCAACAAGTGGTACGACACCGAAAATGTCGACCTCGTCATCGACGTGCCGAATTCGGGCGTGGCGCTCGCGGTCAGCCAGATCGCTGCCACCAAGAACAAGGTGTTCATCGTCTCCGGTGCTGCCGCATCCGATCTGACCGGGCCGAAGTGCAACGCCAACACGATACATTGGACCTACGACACCTGGATGCTCGCCAACGGCACCGGCAAGGCGCTGGTTAAGACAGGTGGCGACAGCTGGTTCTTTCTGACCGCCGATTACGCTTTCGGCCATGCGCTCGAGCGCGACACCGCTGCGGCGGTCGAAGCCAACGGCGGCAAGGTTCTCGGCAAGGTGCGCCATCCGCTCAACACCAATGACTTCTCGTCGTTCCTGCTGCAGGCGCAGACCTCGAAGGCCAAGATCATCGGCCTCGCCAACGCCGGCGGCGACACCATCAACTCGATCAAGGCGGGCGCCGAATTCGGTATCGTCAAGGGCGGGCAGAAGTTCGCCGGCCTCCTGGTGTTCGCCAGCGATGTGAACGCACTCGGGCTTGCAACCGCCCAGGGCCTCACCCTTACCGAGACCTGGTACTGGGACGGCAACGACAATAACCGCGCCTGGACCAAGCGTTGGCAGACCGAGCGTGCCGCAGCCGGCAAGTTCCCAACCATGGTACAGGCCGGCGTTTATTCCGGCATCACGCACTATCTGAAAGCGGTCGCCTCGCTCAAGAGCGGCGCCGACGGCAAGGCGGTGGTCGCCGAGATGAAGAAGCTGCCGACCGACGACGTGCTGTTCGGCAAGGGCACGATCCGCGCCGACGGCCGCAAGATCCACGACGCCTATCTGCTCGAAGTGAAAAGCCCGGCGGAGTCCAAGTATCCGGGCGACTTCTACAAAGTGAAAGCTACGATCCCGGCGGCAGAGGCGTTCCGTCCGCTCAAAGACGGCGGCTGCCCGCTGGTCAGCGGCTGACGCGCGGCGTTCACGCCCTCATCCACGAGACGGCAACTTTGCCGTCTACGGATGAGGGCGAAACATTCAGGTCACGGCGTGTTCGAAATCTTCGGCATCCCCTCCCAGGCTTTGTTCAGCCAGCTCTTGATCGGACTGATCAATGGCTCGTTCTACGCGCTGCTCAGTCTCGGGCTCGCCGTTATTTTCGGCATGCTCAATATCATCAACTTTACGCACGGCGCCCAATACATGTTGGGCGCCTTCGTGGCCTTCCTGCTGCTGCAGCATGCCGGGATTGGCTATTGGCCGGCCTTGATCGTTGCGCCGATCCTCGTCGGCCTCATTGGGATGGTCATCGAGCGCACGATGTTGCAATGGCTCTACAAGCTCGATCACCTTTACGGGCTGCTGCTGACCTTCGGCTTGGCGCTCATCATCGAGGGCCTTGCCCGTAATTATTACGGGTCGGCCGGCTTGCCCTATCAGATGCCTGATGTTCTGGTCGGTGGATATGACCTCGGCTTCATGCGCCTGCCGATCTATCGTGGCTGGGTGATCGTGGCCTCGCTGACCGTATGCCTCGGCACCTGGTTCGTGATCGAGCGCACGAGGCTCGGAGCTAATCTGCGTGCCGCCACCGAGAACCCGACGCTCGTTCGCGCGTTCGGCATCAACGTACCGCGCATGATCACGCTGACCTACGGCTTTGGCGTGGCGCTTGCCGCCTTCGCCGGGGTCATGGCGGCGCCGATCTACAACGTCAGCCCGCAGATGGGCTCTTCGCTGATCATCGTCGTGTTCGCGGTGGTGGTGATCGGCGGCATGGGCTCGATCATGGGCGCGATCGTCACGGGCTTCGGCCTCGGCGTGATCGAGGGCCTGACCAAGGTGTTCTTCCCGGAGGCCTCCAACACCGTGATCTTCGTTATTATGGCGATCGTGCTGCTGGTGCGTCCGGCGGGCCTGTTCGGACGGAGAGCCTGATGGAACAGCCCGTCGAAGCAGCGATCACGCCGCTGGCGCCTTCCATATCGTCGCGCAACTGGAGCGAGCCCTTAGCCTTTGTCGTCATGGTGACGGTGCTCGCGGTCGCGCCGCTTTACATCTATCCGATGTTCCTGATGCAGGCGCTGTGTTTTGCGCTGTTCGCCTGCGCGTTCAACCTGTTGATCGGCTACGGCGGATTGCTGTCGTTTGGCCACGCGCTCTATTTTGGCTGGGCGAGCTATCTGGCGGCGCATTCCGCCAAGGTGTGGGGCTTCCCGCCGGAGCTTGCGATTCTCACCGGCACGCTTACCGGTGCTGTGCTCGGCGTGGTGGCAGGCTCACTCGCAATCCGTCGGCAGGGCATCTACTTCGCGATGATTACGCTGGCGCTCGCGCAGATGATGTTCTTTTTCGCCTTGCAAATGAAATTCACCGGCGGCGAAGACGGCATCCAGGCGGTGCCGCGCGGCAGGTTGTTCGGCATGGTCGATCTCGCCGACCAGGGCAATATGTACATCACGGTGGTGGTGATTTTCCTTGCCGGTTTTCTGCTGATTCACCGGATCATCCATTCGCCGTTCGGCGAGGTGCTGAAAGCCATCCGCGAGAACGAGCCGCGCGCGATCTCGCTCGGCTACAAGACCGACCGCTACAAGCTGCTGGCCTTCGTGCTCTCGGCGACGCTTGCGGGCCTTGCCGGCTCGACCAAGGCGATTGTGCTGCAGATCGCTTCGCTCACCGACGTCGACTGGCCGATGTCGGGCGAGGTGGTGCTGATGGCGCTGGTCGGCGGGCTTGGCACGGTGTTCGGGCCGGTGGCGGGTGCCTTCATCATTATCGCGATGCAGACCTACCTGGCGCAGGTCGGGCAATGGGTCACGGTGATCCAGGGCGTGATCTTCGTGGTGTGCGTGCTGCTGTTCCGCCGTGGCGTCATCGGGGAGCTCGCGGCGTACCTGCGCATCCGACTGTAACGGACGAAAATCTTTCAACAAAAGGAGACGACCATGAGTGCAGAAGCGCGTCTGAAGGAACTCGGCCTTACGCTGCCGACCGTACCGCCCGCGGTTGCGAACTATCTGCCGTATCGGGTCTCCGGCAATCTGTTGTTTCTGGCCGGGCAGGGGCCGCGCGGCGCCGACGGTTCGTTCATGACCGGTAAGGTCGGCGGCGAGGTCTCGGTCGAAGAGGGCCACAAGCGCGCCCGCATCATCGGCCTGCAGCTTCTCTCCGCGATGAAGATGGCCCTGGGCTCCCTCGACCGCGTCGACACGGTTCTGAAGATGCTCTGCATGGTCAACGCCGTGCCGGACTTCAAGGACCATCCCAAGGTGGCCGACGGCATGTCCAACCTGTTCGTCGAGGTGTTCGGCGAGAACGGCCGGCACGCCCGTTCAGCGGTCGGCATGGGGTCGCTGCCGAACCAGATTTCGGTGGAGATCGAAGGCGTCATCTCAATTAAGGCCTAGGCGGCGGGGCTGTCCCCATTCGGCCCTATCTATCCGGCGCGAATGGGCGCACAGTGACTGATGAGCACAACATTCATGAACTATGCGCTCGGCGCGATGATCGTCGCCGGCGCGCTCGCGGTCACCCTGGCCATTCTCGTCTGGTAGCCGCTCAAGCTCCTGCAAAACAAAATGCGCAGGGTGTACCCGCGCATTGTGTCGAAAGCGATATCTGCGAAAACGAAGTCCACCCGATGGGCATCGTTTTCGTTTGTTAGCCCGCAACGGCAACTTTCGGCTTGACCTTGAAGAGCTGATAGCCGGGGCCGGCGATGGCCTGTTCGATGACGTCGCGTTTCACATTGAACGGCGGATCCTTATCGGCGCGGATCACCCCGATGGCGTGCCATGGGCCGAACTGCGACGGCAGCTTCTGGCCGCCGGCTTCGCCCGCAAACGCCCGCAACGTGTTGTTGGCCTGCGATTTGAAAATGAAGATGCGCATGAGCGCCTGCCTTTTGGGTTGAAGGGCCGCCGCCGTGGATGACGGCGGCCCCGATTCAATGCGTCGAGATCAAACGAGCTCGATCGTGCCGACCGCGGTCTTGCCGCTGCGCGGATCGGCCTGGGTGTCGAACTTCACCTTCTGGCCTTCGCGAAGGCCCTGGATGCCGGCGCGCTCGAGCGCGGTGGCGTGGACGAACACGTCCTTCTCGCCGTTGTCCGGCTGGATGAAGCCGAAGCCTTTTTGGTCGTTGTAGAATTTGACGGTGCCGTTAGTCATAGAGGTAGCCTTTCGTTTGCGTATGCACGTGGGATTTGGCGCACGGATATCGTGGCCATCGTCCCATTTCGTCGATTTTGGAGAGAGGCTGAAACGTGCGCCCGCAAATGACGAGGCGAAGCGGCCCAGTAGTCCGGCCAATATCGATAAAGCAAAATAGGCGCTAAATCAGGCGATTGCAAGGTTTAGCCCGCGCCGCCAGCCCTCGCTAACCGGCAAAAGGGGCGTTAGGATGGTGAATGGCCGCTTTTGACTACAACGCGCCGGCCGATCTCTTTCCGGCGCGAAGTAAAACTGGCCGCCGCCCGGTTGGTTACCGACGCTTTGGCACCGCGGCGGAGGCCATCCGGTTCGCGGTCGAGCAGATGCCTTTCGAACTCCTCGATGGGACGATCCTGGAAATCGAAAGTGTAAGGGTGGATGGAGCTGGCATCCGAGTTTTGTATGAGAGCGTCGATTATCCATTGGTCAAAACTTCGCGTTGATGCGAGTGCCGTTGAATGCGGCGCGGCACATTCTCTGAAGCCGCGACCATGAACAGGCCGATCTCCGCCCAGGTCTCCGCGCCCTCGGCTCTGGCTGGCGCCGCCGACGTACGCATCGCGCGCATCGAAACCATTCCGCTCAAAGTCCGTCTCGATCGCACGGCGGTCGGTGCGAACCTGAAGTTCACACACCGCTGCGCTATCGTCACCCGCGTCTACACCGACGCCGGCGTCATCGGCGAATGCTTCAACGGCGGCGACGACGAGCTGCAAGGCGCCATCATGCGGGTCATCGCCGACGAGATGACGCCGAAGTTGATCGGCCGCAAGGTCATGGCGATCGAGGAGGCCTGGGATCTCACCCGCGCGTCGACCGAGCCGTTGCTGCGCGACCGGCGGATCGGGCTCCGCGCCCAGGCCTGCATCGACAGCGCACTGCATGACGCGGTCGGCAAGCTCGCCGGCCTGCCGCTGCACGTATTCTGGGGCAGCGCGCGGACCGAAGTTCCGGTGATCGTGCTCGGCGGCTATTACCGCGACTGGGACGAGCTCAAGGAGCTGGCCGAGGAGGTCTCCCAGCTTAGGTCCGCTGGCGCCGCCGGCATCAAGCTCAAGGTTGGCGGACGCTCACCGCAGGCCGACGCCGCGCGGGCGCGAGTGGTGCGGCGCGCCGGCGGCGACGATTTCGTGCTGGCCTGCGACGCCAATCAGGGCTGGACCCGCGCCGAGGCGATCGAGTTCGCCGGCCGCGTCGCCGACCTGAACCTGCGCTGGTTCGAGGAACCCTGCAAATGGGATAACGACCGCGCCGATATGGCTTCGGTGCGAGCCGCCACCAAGCTGCCGATCTCGGCCGGGCAGAGCGAATTGTCGCGCTTCGGCTGCCGCGACCTCATGGCCGCGGGCGCGATCGACATCTGCAATTTCGACGCAAGCTGGGGGGGCGGCCCGACCGAATGGCGGCGGGTCGCGGCGCTGGCACAGAGCTACAACGTTGGCGTTGCCCAACATATCGAGCCGCAGATCGGCGCCATGCTGGTGGCGGGTGCCCGCAATGGAACCTTCGCCGAGGCGCTATTGCCCTGGCGCGATCCGTTCTTTGGCAAGCTGATTGCCGACCAAAAGCCGTTCAACGGCGGAAAATATCAGCTTTCCGATCAGCCGGGCTGGGGCTGGTCGTTCGACACCGACTATCTCGAATACGCCCGCCGCAAGGACTAACCGTCCCCCGGTCGCCAACTGCCGAACTTTCAGCTGTTGATCCTTTCCGAAGCAAGCGTGGATCGGGCGCAACTTCGCGCTGTTTCGTGCGCTGCCTTCGCGCGATGTGAACAAGCCTGTGAATAAGCCCTGTAAGGGCGGTGACTTCGAATTTGCCTCGTTGTTTGCCCGCGAATCGCAGCTAACGATGGTGTGTCGCTTGTGCGGCGACGTTTCGGATCGATCATGGCGGCTCGGGAATTCACCACCCCCGTCCCCCGCGTGTCGGAGGTCCCGTTCCGCATGCTTCCGGCCGCGCGCAACTGGGAACGCATCGCGTTGAAATGGCGGAACATCGCCGAGCGGCGGCGCGACCATCATCTCGATCTCTACAAGAGCGGGCGCTGGAAGCATTACTACACCGACGACGAGTTCCTCATTGAGATGCGCCAAGCCGTCGCCATCTCTGACCGCTGGGCCGTGATTGCGCCGCGCCCTGGGGAGTTCGAAATGCCAGCCGCGATCGAACAACCAGTGGCGGCCTAAGGCCTTCTGCTATCTTTAGATTCCATCGTCATAGCCGGACCGGTCCGTTGGTCTATTCCTTTGCCGTCCGCGTCTTTAGTGTGTCCGGATAGACATGGACGGACAGACATGGCCTCCCAATCGAACGGCAGCGAAGAGAAAATCCTCGACTGGCTGGGCGGCCAACGCGACGCCATGCTGGCGTTGCTGCGGACGCTGGTGAACACCGACAGCGGCTCCTACGACAAGGCCGGTGTCGATACGGCAGGCGACCATATCCGGAAATTCCTCGGCGAACACGGCATCGCCACCGAGGTTACGCCCGACCAGACATTCGGCGACGCCATCTCGGCCACCGTGGGGCAGGACTCACCCCCTTTTGCCAATCGCCCGATCCTGCTGATGGGCCACCGCGACACCGTATTCCCAAAAGGCGAGCCGACGCGTCGGCCGTTCAAGATCGAGGGCGACCGCGCCTATGGGCCCGGCGTGTCGGACATGAAGTCCGGCCTGGTGATGAACTGCTTTATCCTCGCCGCGATCAAGAAGTTCGGCGGCGCGCCTGCGCCGGTGACGGCGTTGTTCACCGGCGACGAGGAAATCGGCTCACCGTTCTCGCGCCCGGTGATCGAGCAGCACGCACGCGCGGCGCGGGTCTGCTTCAACTCCGAGCCCGGACGTGCCCGCGGCGCCGCAGTGACGGGACGCAAGGGATGTCTGTTCATCCGTTTCGAGATCACCGGCAAGGCCGCGCACTCCGGCGCCAATTTCGAGATGGGCATCAGCGCCATCAACGAACTTGCGCACAAGACGCTGGCTCTGCATGCGCTGAGCGATCCGCCGAAGGGCATCACCCTCAACGTTGGCGTGATTTCCGGCGGCCAGACCGTCAACACCGTGGCACCATGGGCGAAAGGCG
>Ga0070689_100000579_pt1 | contig 22046 bp, 16 predicted proteins | sample KBSS23HmetaG_FD_64669 | JGI IMG/M metagenome (GOLD analysis project Ga0070689, IMG submission 64669) | Switchgrass rhizosphere microbial communities from Kellogg Biological Station, Michigan, USA - KBS S2-3H metaG | ecosystem: Host-associated > Plants > Roots > Rhizosphere ...
CCTTGTCGATCTGGTCGTAGGCCAAGAACTTCGCGAAGTTCTTCTTCGCCAACACCTTGGTGATCGCCGCCGTCAGAGTCGTCTTCCCGTGGTCGACGTGCCCGATGGTGCCGATGTTCAGGTGCGGCTTATTTCGAACGAATTTCTCTTTCGCCATCTCTACGCTCCTCGCATGCGCTCAACGATGGATTCCGTGACGTGACTGGGGACCGGCGCGTACCGCGCAAACTGCATCGAATATGTGGCCCGTCCTTGTGTCATAGAACGGACGTCTGTGGAATAGCCAAACATCGTAGAAAGTGGAACATCAGCCGAAATCGCCTGTGCCGACCCCCGGGGCTCCATCCCCGAGACCCGTCCGCGGCGCGCCGACAGGTTCCCGACCACCTCCCCGGTGAACTCTTCCGGGGTCAGGACCTCGACCGCCATGACCGGCTCCAGCAGGATCGGGCCGGCCTCGCGGGCGGCCGCCTGGGTCCCCAGGGATCCGGCAATCTGGAATGCCATCTCGCTGGAATCCAGCTCGTGGAAGCTTCCCCCGCGCAGGGTCACCGCCGCATCGATGATGGGGTAACCGGCCACGATGCCCCGCGCCAGCGCCTCGCGGGCGCCGCGCTCGACCGACGGAATGAACTCGCGCGGGACGGTGCCACCGACGGTGGCGTCCTCGAAGATCACGCCCTTGCCGGCGGCGGTCGGCCCGACCTGAAGAACCACATGGGCATATTGCCCGCGGCCTCCCGTCTGACGGATGAACTTGCCCTCGGCCTCACGCACCTTGGTGACGGTCTCGCGGTAGGCGACCTGAGGACGGCCCACGCTGGCCTCGACCTTGAACTCGCGAACCAAGCGATCGACGATGATTTCCAGGTGGAGCTCACCCATCCCTGAAATCAGGGTCTGGCCGGTGTCCGGGTCGGTCCGCACCGAGAACGAGGGATCCTCGATCGACAATTTCTGGAGCGCCACCGCCAGCTTTTCCTGGTTGGCCTGCGTCGACGGCTCGATGGCGATGGAGATGACCGGCTGCGGGAAGTCGATCAGCTCGAGGACGATCGGCGACTTCTCGTCGCACAGGGTGTCGCCCGTCGCCGTCACACGCATGCCGGCGGCCGCCGCGATGTTGCCGCAGGTGACCTCCTTGACGTCCTCGCGCTTGTTGGCATGCATCTGCAACAAGCGGCCGATCTTCTCGCGCTTGCCCTTGCTGGCATTGTAGATGGTCGCGCCCGATTCGATCTTGCCCGAGTACACGCGGAAGTAGGTCAGCGTGCCCATGAACGGATCGTTCATGATCTTGAACGCCAGCGCCGAGAACGGCGCCTGGTCGGTGGCCTCGCGCGACGTCGGATTGCCCGCGGCATCCTTGCCGCTGACCGGGCGAATCTCCGACGGGGACGGCAGGTAGTCGACCACCGCGTCCAGCAGGGGCTGCACGCCCTTGTTCTTGAAGGCCGCGCCCACCAGAACCGGCACGGCTCGGCCCGCGATGGTCGCGCGGCGCAGGGCGCTCTTGATGGTCTGTTCCGAGGGAACCTTCTCCTCCAGGTAGTAGCCCATCATCTCGTCGTCGACCTCGCCCAGCGACTCGATCATCTGCGCGCGCGCCGCGCGGGCCAGCTCGAGCAGGGGCCCGGGAACCTCGTCCTCGACGAAGGTGGCTCCCAGGGTGTCGTCGCTCCACTCGATGTGGCGCATCCGGATCAGGTCGACCACGCCGGTGAAGTCACCCTCGAGCGCGTTGGGGATCTGCACCACCACCGGGTGCGCCCGCAGGCGCTCGCGAATCTGGGCGACGCAGGTCTCGGGCTCGGCACCCACACGGTCGCACTTGTTGATGAAGGCGATGCGCGGAACCTCGTAGCGGTCGGCCTGGCGCCACACCGTCTCGGACTGGGGCTCGACGCCGTTCACGGCATCGAAGACGCAGACCGCACCATCCAGCACCCGCAGACAACGTTCGACCTCGATCGTGAAGTCGACATGCCCGGGCGTATCGATGATGTTGATACGCGTGTCGCGCCAGAAGCAGGTGGTAGCCGCCGCGGTGATGGTGATGCCGCGCTCCTGCTCCTGCTCCATCCAGTCCATCGTCGCCGTTCCCTCGTGCACCTCGCCCAGCTTGTGGGACACGCCGGTGTAATAGAGAACGCGCTCGGTCGTCGTGGTCTTCCCGGCGTCAATGTGCGCCATGATCCCGATGTTCCGGGTTCGAGCTATTGGGAATGACCGAGCCACGACTTCCGAGTTGCCTTTCCAACGCGCTTGCGGATCAGCTGACCGCAGGGTCCGTTGTCTTGTGTTGTGAATCGAGGCGAACGGGATGCGTTCGCCAGAGTTTTGTTCGAGGGGGAACTACCAGCGATAGTGGGCGAAGGCCTTGTTGGCGTCCGCCATCTTGTGCGTGTCTTCGCGCTTCTTGACCGAGTTGCCCTTGTTGGAAGCCGCATCCAGCAATTCGCTGGCCAGCTTCTCCTGCATGGTGCGGCCATCCGAACGATCGCGGGCGGCGCCGATGATCCAGCGCATGCCCAGCGCCGTTGCGCGCTCGGAACGAACGTCCACCGGAACCTGGTAGGTGGCGCCGCCGACCCGGCGAGACTTCACCTCGACCTTGGGCTGCACGTTGGTGAGGGCGCGATCCCACACCTTGACGGGATCGTCCTTGGCCTTCTCGGCCACGATGTCCAACGCTCGGTACACGATACGCTCGGCGATGGCTTTCTTGCCGTCGCGCATGACCGTGTTCACGAACTTGGTGACCCGGCGTCGCATGTCGACGGCCTGATCGGTGTACTTGGGATCGGGAAGCGGCTTCCGCTTCGGGACTTCACCTTTACGTGGCATCGCGCTCTTTCCTCTTGCCTGGCTTCAATTACTTGGGCCGCTTGGCGCCGTACTTGGAACGGCCCTGACGACGATTGGTGACGCCCGAGGTATCGAGCGTTCCGCGGATGATGTGATAGCGAACGCCCGGGAGATCCTTGACGCGGCCACCCCGGATCAGGACCACCGAGTGCTCCTGCAGGTTGTGACCTTCACCGGGGATGTAGGTCGTCACTTCCATGCCGTTGGTCAGGCGGACACGCGCCACCTTCCGCAGAGCCGAGTTCGGCTTCTTGGGCGTCGTCGTGTAGACACGCACGCAAACCCCGCGACGCTGAGGACAGGACTTCAGCGCGGGCGAGTTGGTTTTGTAGTGCGCTTTGTCGCGACCAAACTTTACGAGCTGATTGATGGTGGGCATGCTGGTCCGAATCCTCGAAAAACGTGCTGATTTGGGGCCCGAACCGTATCCCGAACAAACTCCGGGACGCGGACGAGGGCGGGATTATAGGGATGCGCGACCGGATGTCAACCCGATCGCACCAGAACACCCGTCATTGCCTGCGACGGGACGCTGCGATTGATTCGGATCAGCGACCAGCGGGGACCGCCGGTCGCGCGTGGCGGCGGTCGGCGGCCACCGGTTGGGCCGCGCCAGCGACCTCCACGATCGGCCCCAGCAGGGTGCGAACCACGGCGCGGGCCACGTCGCTGCGGGAGATCAGCGCCGCTGCCGGAGGCCCCGACCGATAGTAGAGATCGGTCGCCGCTGCGAAGACGGCGCTTTCCTTGCGCATTGCATCCCGAACCCGACGAAGCGATTCTACCTGCGGTTCCAACGGCGAACCGAAGGCGGCGGTCGCCACGAAGCAGCCGGACAACTTGGTGAAGTTGATGGCGGTGGTGGTGAAGGAGCCGACCGCGTACGGCCCGTAAACGGCACAGCCGTTGACGGCTCTCACGCCGACCCAATAGGTTTGCCTGGGCTGCAGTTGACCAAAGTCCACGTCCGTCGAGCTTCCCGGCAGACCCGTGGTGGGTACGACCAGCTCCTCGGAATCCAAGCTTGCGGCGTTGGCGGGCAGACCCTGCTCAAAGGTCTTTGGATCATCCGCGGTAATGGGTGATTTGCTCACCCGCACCTCGTAGTGATGGATCTGCTGCGCGCTTTCGGGAACCAAGAAATGCAGATGCCCCCATTCGTGGGAGTGCTTGGCATCAGCCGATGGTGCGACGGCCAGGGCGCCCGGAACGGACGGAGGGGTTCGACATGTATCGGTCGGTCCGCTGCCGGCCGTCCCTCCCGCACCAGACCCGCCCCCCATCCCGCCCATGCCCCCCATGGCATCGCCACCCCGCACGGATACCCGCAAGCGATAATCCTTGCCGGGCATCAGACGAAACCGATCGGCCCCACTCCCGGGAGCGCCAGCCGGATCGTTGGTGATGGTGCCATCCAGTGCGTGAACGGCGCCCCCGTCTGTTCCAAAGCCCGTGACACTGCCGTATCCGCTAGGCTGAGAGGTGTCATACGTTCCCGCTGTCCCCACGGTGACCGGAACGGAAAACACAACCGAAGGTTGTCCGCGATACGAGTATCCAAACGTTTCTGCCCAGCTGTCCCAGTCATCCCCCTTGGGGGTCTCGAATCTATAGCTGGGGTTGCTGTCATCTTCCGTATTCACCTCGGCCCAGGCGACGTAATTCCCATTGGTCCATTCGTCTGGAACGGGAAAAAGCAGCGACTGCTCCATCTTTCCGCCGGGAGTCGCCATCGTCACGGAGTCGATGTCAGGCATCACATCCCGCGCGTGGTCGTTATAGAGAGACGTGTCCGGGGTGTCGACGCAGCCACTGGTCGAACAGCGTGTGATATCGCGCCGTGGTGGATACAGGGATACGAGGTCGAGCGGCCGGCGGCTCGAGTCCAAGGGTTCTGAATATCCCTTTGCGACGTCGGCGTCCCGTATGAAGCGTCCCTTGTCGCTGAAAAAGCCGCTCGCGCAACTGACGGCATCCAGCGGCGCATTCGGGGCCATGAAGGCCAAGCAGAAATAGGACTCCGGAGTTGAGTCTTCGCTGGTCCTTGAAGCGAAGCCTTCGGACGTCCTGTTCTGAAAGATGACTCGCTTGAACTGCTTGGCACCCGCCATGCCAGCGCGACGGTGTGCCCAGACGGGCAGCGTCCCTTCTCGGCGTCCGTAGGGCCAGTGGAATCCGCTGTTCATGGCATAGGCGCCCGGGCGATTGCCGATGCCCCGGAAGGCAGTCGCCTGCGTCAGAGCGATGGTCTTCACGAACGTTCCGTCCGCTTTCTCAATCCAAATGGCGATCTGAGCCCGAGCGGTCGGCGTGAATCGAAACTCGAGCGCGCGGGGAGAGGCGGCCACCTGGGCGGAGGCCCGGGGAAGATCGTTGCCGATAAGAACCGTAACAACCACGATAGTTAACGGCAGAGAACGCATGGGTGCGCCGAGTATACGAATCCGCCGGGTGGTTTCGCCAGGTACGACACGAATGAACCGAGTCTCGCGCCGTTTCATCGTGCGGCTGGCGGGGGCGCCAGGACCGGCGCAAGGGCCGCGGCAACCGCCGCCGGAGGACCGAGCAGCAAGCGGGCGACGGCGCGGGCGGTCTCGCTCTTGGCGACCAGGTCGGCGGCTACCGGACCCGACCGATAGTAGAGGTCGGTGGCCGTCGCGAAGACCACGCTCCGCTGGCGCAGGACGTCGCGGACGGAGCGCAACGCCGCCACCTGCGGCTCCATGGCCGAGCCATAGGCCGCGGTAGCGATGAAGCATCCCGAGAGCTTCGTGAAGTTGATCTTGGTCGTGTCCAGGTCGGCGACCGCGATGGGCCCCGCCACACCGCAGCGATCGACCGCACGAACCCCAATGTAATAGTGGCGCAGCGGGCTCATCCCGCCGAAGTGCACTTCGACCGGTCGGCCGGCTGCGACCGCCGGAACCAGCAAAGCGGTGGGATCCAGCTCCGCCGAGACGGCCGGAACGCCGTGCATGAACGAATCCAGGTTGGCGGGGACAATGGCTTCCTGGCCGACACGAATCTCGTAGCGCGTGATCGCCTGTTCGCTTGCGGGCTCGACGAAATGAAGCACACCCCATTCGTGCGAGTGACGCGAATTCGGATCGGCCTGGGCCGCCAGCTGCGCGGGAGCGTCGGGCGCGGTGTGGACGGGGCAGTTTCGAACATCGATCGTCACGCGCCGGCCCGTGGCCTGATCGACACCCAGCCGGTCCGCCCCGCTCCCGGGCGCGGTGGCGGGATCGTCGGTGATGCGGCCATCGCCCATCGGGTTCAGCTGGCCGCCCAGGGGACCAAAGCCGTCCACGTCTGAGTATCCGACGGGGGACGCCGTTCCGAAGGAGGCGGCACCCAGCATGGGAGTGGGATCGATGGTGAAATTGACGCTGTAGACCACGGAGGGTTGCCCCCGGTAGGGGTAGCCGTAGTCATACGCATATCCATCCCAAAGGCCGTCGCGCCCCCGAGGGGTTGGGTAGCTGATGTCATTGAAGGACGCGTTGTAATCGCCCTCTCGGCTGGCCTCTACGAAGGCCACGTAGTCGCCGCTGGGCCAGTCGTCGGGCACACGAAACATGACCGACTGCTCACGCCCCGACGCGGGCGTGGCCATGGTGACGGCGTCGAGATCGGGCATCACCGCCAGTGCCGACGCTCCATAGGAGTCGACGTCGAGCACGTCGTAGCAGACCACGCCGCCGGCGCAGTGGGTGGCGTCTCGGCGGGGCGGATAGAGTGAAAACAGGTCCAGCGGTCGCTTCGCGCCAACACCCTCCACCTCCGTCGGCTCGAAGTATCCAGCAGCCGCGTCGGCCTGGGTCATGAATCGCCCTTTGTCGCTGTTGAAGCCGCTCGGACAGGTGATCGCATCTAACGCAACCTCGCGCGTGGACGTCGCGTTGGCGTTGGTCATTTCCTTGAACGACAGGCAAAAGTAGTCGTCGGGAGACGAGTCCTCGACGGTCCGCGACGCGTACCCTTCAGGGCGATTTTGAAAAATCACCCGCTGGAAGGTGGTGGCTCCCGGTGCGGCGGCGCGGCGGTGTGCCCACACCGGCAGCACACCCTCGCGACGCCCGTAGGGCCAGCGGTAGCCGCTGTTCATCTGCGAGGCGCCCGGGCGATTGCCGATGCCCCGATAGCTGACCGATTGGGTCAGCCCCACGGTGGCCAGGAAGCGGCCGTCGGGCCGCTCGATCCACATTGCTAGCTGAAGGTGGGGCGCGGGCGTGAAACGAATCTCGACGGTGCGCGAGGCGGCAGGCTCAGCAGCGCGGGCGGTCGCCGCGACACCGAGCGCCAAGGCCAGCGCAGCGTTCACCAACCTGGGCCAGCTGGGCATGAGCTGCACACTCGGAAATTTAGCATGGCCAATCCGGCCCAGTCGCGATCGAGCGGCCATGATACAAATGAGAGCGTGCGCATCGGCATCGACGTGGGCGGCACCAAGATCGAAGGCGTGCTGCTGGGGAGTGACGGGCGCGAGATAGCCCGGGACCGGATCGCGACGCCCCGTCATGATTACGATGCAGCATTGGACGCGATCGCGGGCTTGGTGTCGCGCCTGGCAGCGCTGGCCCCAGGGGACTCCTCACCTCGCGTGGGCGTGGGCACACCGGGGTTTCTTGCGCCTGGCGACGGGCTGCTGCGCAATTCGAACCTGGCGACCCTGAATGGCCATGCGCTGGACAGCGACCTGGCTGCGCGCATCGGACGACCGGTGCGCCTGGCCAACGATGCGAATTGCTTCGTGCTGTCCGAAGCCATCGATGGCGCCGCCACGCCGGCGAAGGGTCAGGTCGTCGCGATGCCGGATATTGTCTTCGGGGCGACGTTGGGCACCGGCGTCGGAGGGGGGTTCGTGGTCAATGGACGCGTCCAGAACGGAGCCAACGGCAGCGCCGGGCAGTGGAGCCACACCACCCTGCCCTTTCTGCGAGCGGAGGACGGAGAAGGTGCCGACTGTCCGTGCGGACATCCGGCGTGCATCGAGGCGTTCCTGGCGGGTCGCGGGCTGGCCTGGGATTTCAGGCGGACCACCGGCGAAGACGTTGCCCCCGAGGAGATCGGGAAGCGCGAGCGCGCCGGGGATCCCAAGGCCGCCGCGACCTTTGCCCGCTACGAAGATCGGCTGGCGCGAGCGCTGGCGGCGGTGATCAACTTTGTCGACCCCCGCGCGATCGTGCTGGGCGGCGGGGTGTCGAACAACCTGCGTCTATTCAAGAACGTACCTCCCTTGATCGAGGGGTACACGGTCGCGACGCAGCTGGCGACCCGCCTGGTGCGGGCCACCCATGGAGATGCCAGCGGCGTCCGCGGAGCGGCCTGGCTGTGGCCACCAGATTAGTGCCGCTCCCAAAGGTGGGGCCACTCGTCGGGCGCATTGGGATCGAAGCGGGTGGCATCCAGCGTGACGACGAAGGGGCGCATGTCATCGGGGATCAGGATGCCCATCTCGCGCGCCACTTCTTGGTACAGCTCGGGGCGAAGCGCGCGATCGACGATCTCAGGGCGCGCCGGCGCTGGGACCAGCCCAAACCGGGCCAGCAATGCCAGGTACAGCAGCGCGTCGGCGCGACGGGGAGAGTTCACGCGCCCGCCGTGATGAAAGAACAGGATGTCGTCCTCGAAGTCGCGTTCGCCCAAACCGCAGCCGAGATCGTACACGCTGGCGAGACGAGACCGGATCGGCCCCGCGTCGAGATCCAGGTTCTGGTGCCGCGCCAGCACGTCCCCGATGGTTGCCCGCGCGCGGTTGGCGGGCACGTCCAGCCACACCGATGTCTCCATCACCGCACGGACGACGGCCTTCAGCTCCGCTCGGCGCTCGGACAGCGCCTTGACCGTGGTCACCAGCGCGCTCCGCGGTGCCGTCAACCAAATGTCCTGCGACGTGGCGAATGTGAAACCGACGTCCTGTTGCGCCGCCAGCGCGGACCAGGGATCGGGCGCGGCGAAGCCAATGATGCGGTCGTCACGCAGCTCGCCGATCATACGATCGGGAGGCAAGACATGAATTTGCGCGCGGTCCGGCGGTACGCCGGCCGCGGCCAGCAAATATCGCAGCAGCAGATCGTCGCAGCCGGCCGCCACCGACACCGCGAACGCGACCGGCGCCGCCACCGAGCGCTGAAGAATTCCCCGTCGGAGGGCATCGAGATCCAGGAACTTGACCCCGTTGCAGAGATCGCGCGCCAGCGTGACCGCCGCTCCATTGTGCGACAGCACCAGCAACGTGACCAGATCAGTGGGTATCGGATCCCCCGCGCTGGCAGCAGAAGCGATGGGAAGACTGGCCGGCAGCTGAGCGGCAACCAGCTCGCTCGACCTCAGCTTTGCCTGCAGCTCATCGGGAGAGGCCGCGCGATGGAAACGCGGGCTCAGCCCCTGCTTGGCGTAATGTCCCAAGTCCTCCGCCAGCAGCAGCGAGGCCGCGTCGGCCTGCCGCAGAAAACCCAACGTAGGCCGAGCTCGATGATTCTCGCGCGAACCCGAAGTCCATTGGCAGGACCATAGACCCGACACGCAGGTCACCGCACCCAGCTGTCCCAGGAAGCTTCGACGCGTTCCAGGCAAGCCGTTCACGGGGACCTTCTACACCGAGACGAACCGCGGTTGGTAGTCGCGCACGCGCCTCCGGCTGCGAAGCGCGGTTCGCGCTCCGCAACCGGCAGCCCGACACCGGACCTGCGTCCGGCGCGGCGCGACCTACTCTTCGGCGGCAGCGCTGACGCTCGAGCCGGCGGTCGCCGCCAGCGGAGCCGACAGCTCCATGTCGTCCGTCGCCGCATCCACGTGCACGGACAGGCGCTTGTAGGCGCCCAGGCCGGTGCCGGCGGGGATCAAACGTCCCATGATGACGTTCTCCTTCAATCCGCGCAGGTAGTCGACCTTGCCGCAAACCGCCGCCTCGGTGAGCACCTTGGTGGTCTCCTGGAAGGAAGACGCCGAGATGAAGCTCTCCGTCGACAGCGAAGCCTTGGTGATACCCAGCAGCAACGGCTCGCCCTGGGCGGGCTTGCCGGTCTTGCCGATCACGCGCTCGTTCTCCTCTTCGAACACGTACTTCTCCACGTGCTCGTCGACCAGGAAGGCCGTGTCGCCCACGTCGATGACCCGCACGCGCCGCAACATCTGGCGGACGATGGTCTCGATGTGCTTGTCGTTGATCTTGACGCCCTGAAGTCGGTAGACCTCCTGGACCTCGTCGACCAGGTACTTGGCCAGCGCCTTCTCGCCGAGGACCCGCAAGATGTCGTGCGGATTCGACGACCCGTCCATCAACGGCTCGCCCGCCTTGACCTTGTCGCCCTCGCGGACCGAAAGGTGCTTGCCCTTCGAGATCAGGTACTCCTTGGGATCGCCGCGCTCAGGCGTGATGATGACCTTGCGCTTGCCCTTGGTGTCCTTGCCGAAACCGACCGTGCCGTCGATGTCGGCAATGACGGCGTGATCCTTGGGCTTGCGGGATTCGAAGAGCTCGGCCACGCGGGGCAAACCGCCCGTGATGTCCTTGGTCTTGGTGGTCTCGCGCGGAATACGGGCGACGATGTCGCCGGCTTCGACGCGATCGCCTTCCGACACCGCGATGGTCGAGCCGACGGGCAGGAAGTAGCGCGCGTCGTTCTCGGCGTTCGGGATCTTGAGCGTCTTGTTGTGCTCGTCCTTCAGCGAGATGCGGGGGCGCAGGTCCGCGTCCTTGCTCTCGGTGATGCTCTTGCGGGACAGGCCTGTGACCTCGTCCAGCTGTTCGGTCATGGTGACGCCTTCGATGACGTCGCCGAACTTCACGACGCCGCTGACCTCGGTCAAGATCGGCACCGAGAAGGGATCCCACTCGGACAGCAGCTGGCCGGCCTTGACGGGTCCCCCGTCGCCGACGAACAGCTTCGAGCCGTAGGTCAGTCCGTAGCGCTCGCGCTCGCGCCCCGTCTCATCCTGGACGACCACTTCGCCGTGGCGGTTCATGACGATCCAGTGCTTGTCACGCTTGACCACGTCGGTGTTCTCCAGCTTCAGCACGCCGTCATAGCGCGCCTCCAGCTGGGACTGCGCCGTGCGGACCTGACCGACACCGCCGATGTGGAACGTCCGCATCGTCAGCTGGGTCCCCGGCTCGCCGATCGACTGGGCCGCGATGACGCCGACCGCCTCGCCGATGTTGACCATGTGCCCGCGGGCCAGATCGCGGCCGTAGCAAAGCACGCAGATCCCGCGACGCGTCTCGCACGTGAGAACCGAACGGATCTTCACGTGGTCGATGCCCGCGTCCTCGATGATGCGGACCTTGTCTTCCGTGATCTCGTGGCTGGCCTGGACCAACACTTCGCCGGTGTACGGATCGAAGATGTCTTCCAGCGCCGCACGACCGAGGAGCCGGTCGCCCAGCTTCTCGATGATCTCGCCACCTTCGACCAGCGCCGACATGTCGATGCCGTCCATCGTGCCGCAGTCGTACTCGGCGATGATGCAGTCCTGCGCCACGTCGACCAGACGACGGGTCAGGTAACCGGAGTTCGCGGTCTTGAGCGCCGTGTCGGCCAGACCCTTGCGGGCACCGTGCGTCGACACGAAGTACTGAAGAACCGACAACCCCTCACGGAAGTTCGCCGTGATCGGCGTTTCCATGATTTCGCCCGACGGCTTCGCCATCAGGCCGCGCATGCCGGCCAGCTGTCGAATCTGCTGCGCCGAACCGCGCGCGCCCGAGTCGGCCATGATGTAGATCGGGTTGAACGACGGGCTGCGGCGTTTCTCGCCGGTCTCGTCGTTCACCAGCTCCTCGGAGCTGATCTCGCTCATCATTTCTTCGGCGATCTGCTCGGATACCTGGGCCCAGATGTCGACGACCTTGTTGTAGCGCTCGCCGTCGGTGATCAGACCCTCGGTGTACTGCTCTTCGATCTCCGATGCGTCCTTCTGCGCCGCCTCGAGCAGCTCGCCCTTGCGGGCGGGGATCTGCAGGTCGTCGACGCAGATGGAGATACCGGCCTTGGTGGCGTAGGTGTAGCCGAGGTGACGAAGCTTGTCGGCCAGAAGAACCGTCTCCTTCTGACCGCAGGCGCGATAGCAGGCGTCGATCAGGTCACCGAGCTGCTTCTTCCCCAGCACGCGATTGACCAGCTTGAACGGCAGCGCCGCGGGCACAATCTCGTACAACAGGACGCGGCCGACGGTGCTGGCCACCAGCTCGCCGTCGATACGCACGCGCACCGCCGCCTGCAGGTCCAGTTCGCCGTGGTCGTAGGCCATGCGCACCTCGTCCGGAGACGAGAACACGCCGTGCATCTGATCCAGGCGGATCTTTTCCTTGGCGTCCTTGGCCGTGGGAGTTCCGGTGTTCCTGAACTCGCCGCGCGCGAACATACGCTCGCGGGTCATGTAGTACAGACCCAGCACGATGTCCTGCGACGGCAGGATGATCGGCCGGCCGTTGGCGGGGCTGAGGATGTTGTTGGTCGACATCATCAGGACGCGCGCTTCCATCTGCGCTTCCAGCGATAGCGGCACGTGAACCGCCATCTGGTCACCGTCGAAGTCGGCGTTGAAGGCCGCGCAAACCAGCGGGTGCAGCTGAATCGCCTTGCCCTCGATCAGCAACGGCTCGAAGGCCTGGATACCCAGACGGTGCAGCGTCGGAGCACGATTCAACAGAATCGGATGCTCCTTGATGACCTCTTCCAGGATGTCCCACACCTCGGGACGTTCCTTCTCGACCAGCTTCTTGGCGCTCTTGATCGTGGTGACCAGGCCGCGCTGTTCCAGCTTGTTGTAGATGAAGGGCTTGAACAGCTCCAGCGCCATCTTCTTGGGAAGACCGCACTGATGCAGCTTCAGTTCGGGCCCGACCACGATGACCGAACGGCCCGAGTAGTCGACGCGCTTTCCGAGGAGGTTCTGCCGGAAGCGTCCCTGCTTGCCTTTCAGCATGTCGGACAGCGACTTCAACGGGCGCTTGTTCGGCCCGGTGATGGTCTTGCCGCGACGGCCGTTGTCGAACAGGGCGTCGACCGCCTCCTGCAGCATCCGCTTCTCGTTGCGGATGATGATCTCGGGAGCGTTCAACTCCTGCAGGCGCTTCAACCGGTTGTTGCGGTTGATGACCCGGCGGTAAAGGTCGTTCAGGTCGGAGGTCGCGAAGCGGCCACCGTCGAGCGGCACCAGCGGACGCAGGTCGGGCGGGATGACCGGAACCACTTCCAACATCATCCACTCCGGCTTGTTCCCGGACTCGCGGAACGCGTCGACGACCTTCAGGCGCTTGGAGAGCTTCTTCCGCTTGGCCTCGCTGGTCGCTTCCTTCATCTCGGCGCGGAGCTGCTCCGACAGCGAGTGCACATCGATCACGCGCAACAGGTCGCGAATGGACTCCGCGCCCATGCCGGCCACGAAGGCGCTCTCGCCCATCTCTTCGACGGCCTTGGCGTAGCGGTCCTCGGTCAGCAACTCGCCGCGCTGAAGCCCGGTCTGCTTGGGGTCGACGACCACGTAGGCCTCACAGTAGAGGACCTTCTCCATGTCCTTCAGCGTGATGTCCAGCAGGTTGCCGATACGAGACGGCAGCGACTTCAGGAACCAGATGTGAGCGACGGGAGTGGCCAGGTTGATGTGGCCCAGACGTTCGCGGCGCACCTTCGACTGAATGACCTCGACGCCGCACTTTTCGCAGACGACGCCCCGGTGCTTCATGCGCTTGTACTTGCCGCAGTTGCACTCGTAGTCCTTGACTGGCCCGAAGATCTTGGCACAGAACAGACCGTCCCGCTCGGGCTTGAAGGTTCGGTAATTGATGGTCTCCGGCTTCTTGACCTCGCCGTGCGACCACTCCCGAATCTTCTCGGGCGATGCCAGCGAAATCCGAATCGCCGAAAAAGAGAGCGGATCCTTCGGCTTCTCGAAGAAATTGAAGATGTCCCTCATCGTTTACCTTCCGTGACTGTCGATTTCTGCATAAGGATTTACTCGGCCGCCGGAACGCGAGCGGCCGCGGGGGCCGCCGATGCGCTTGCCTTCGCGGCAACTTCGCGCGCCATCAGCTCCAACGTGGACTCTTGCTTGCGCGGCGCATTCGGGTCCTCGATGAGCTCCACGTTCAAGCAGAGCGACTGAAGCTCCTTCAACAAGACGTTGAAGGACTCAGGGAGGCCCGACTCGAGCACGTGCTCGCCCTTGACGATGGCCTCGTACATGCGGGTTCGGCCGATCACGTCGTCGGACTTGACCGTCAAGAACTCCTGAAGGCCGTAGGCCGCGCCGTAAGCTTCCATCGCCCACACTTCCATCTCACCCAGGCGCTGACCGCCGAACTGGGCCTTGCCGCCCAGCGGCTGCTGGGTGACCAGCGAGTACGGCCCGATCGAACGCGCGTGAATCTTGTCGTCGACCAGGTGATGAAGCTTCAGCATGTACATGACGCCGACGGTGACGTCGTGGTCGAACGCGTCGCCGGTCTTGCCGTCGAACAACGTCGACTGACCGTTGCTCGGCTGCTCGGCCAGGGCCAGGGCCGCCTTGATGTCGGATTCCTTGGCACCGTCGAAGACCGGCGTGGCCAGGTGGATACCTTCGGCGCAGGTCTTGCCGAAACGCTTCAAGCCTTCGTCGTCCAGTTCATCGAGGATCTTCTGATGATGCTCCTCGGTGAACACCTTCTTGAGCTTGCTCCGCAGGGCATCCCCCGAGTACTCGCGCTCGATCATGGCGTCGATCTGCTTGCCCATGGCGCGGGCCGCCCCACCCAGGTGGGTCTCGAGGATCTGTCCGACGTTCATGCGCGACGGCACACCCAGCGGATTCAACACGATGTCCACGCCCGTCCCGTCCTGCAGGTACGGCATGTCTTCCTCGGGAAGGACGCGCGAGACGACACCCTTGTTTCCGTGGCGACCCGCCATCTTGTCGCCGACCGACAGCTTGCGCTTGATGGCCACGTACACCTTGACCATCTTGATGACGCCCGGAGGAAGCTCGTCGCCCTTGGTGAGCTTGACGATCTTGTCGCGGTAGAGGGCCTCGATGACCTGGATGTCCTCCTGGAGCTTGGCGTGGATCTGTTCCACCGCCTCCTCGGTCTTGCCGCCACCACCCTCGACCTGAATCGCCGGCCAGTGACGGGCCGGGATCTCGTCGAGCGAGGGATGGTCGATCTTCTGACCCTTGGCGACCAGCACCTTGCCCTTGTCGTCCACCAGTCGGGCCGAAGTCGTCTTCCCCAGCAGCAGCTTCCGCATGCGGGCGTGGTACGACTCCGAGACGATCTTCACCTCGTCGCGCTGATCGGCGAGGAGCTTCTCCTTCTCGGCGTCCTCGATGTCCTTGGACCGGTCGTCCTTCTCGGTGCCCTTGCGGGAGAAGACGCGCGCGCTGATCACGATGCCCTGCACGCCCGGGGGAACCCGCAGCGAGCTGTCGCGAACGTCGCCGGCCTTCTCGCCGAAGATGGCGCGAAGCAACTTCTCTTCGGGAGAAAGCTGCGTCTCGCCCTTGGGCGTGATCTTTCCGACCAGGATATCGCCCGGCTTCACCTCGGCGCCGATGCGCACGATGCCCGCTTCATCCAGGTCCTTGAGGGCTTCCTCGCCGACGTTCGGGATGTCGCAGGTGATCTCTTCCTTGCCCAGCTTGGTATCGCGAGCGACGCACTCGAACTCCTCGATGTGAATCGAGGTGAAGTAGTCGTTCTTGGTCAACCGCTCGGACACGAGGATCGAGTCCTCGAAGTTGTAGCCACCCCACGGCATGAAGGCGACCAGGATGTTCTCGCCCAGCGCCAGCTCGCCGCGCTCGGTCGCGGGACCGTCGGCGATGACGTCGCCTACCTTGACCTTGTCGCCGCGCTCGACGATCGGCTTCTGGTTGAAGCAGGTGTTCTGGTTCGACCGCTGGAACTTGGTGAGGTTGTAGATATCCGGCTTGGCGGCCAGCGGGTCGGACTCGTCCTCGCTGGTCGGCCGAACCACGATGCGGGCCGCGTCGACAGAATCGACGATGCCGTCTCGCTTGGCCACCACGGTAACGCCTGAATCGCGGGCCACGATGCCCTCGATCCCGGTCCCGATCAGCGGGGAGTGGGTACGAATCAACGGCACGGCCTGCCGCTGCATGTTCGACCCCATCAACGCGCGGTTCGCGTCGTCGTTCTCGAGGAACGGAATCAGCGAGGCCGCGACCGACACCAACTGGTTCGGCGACACGTCCATCAACGTGACTTCGTCCGGCTTGGTCATGACGAACTCGCCGTTGTGACGGCACGAGATGAGGTCGTCCATGAACTTGCCCTTTTTGTCGAGCAAGGTGTTCGACTGGGCGATGTAGTGTCCCTCTTCCTGCAACGCGGAATAGAACTCGACCGCGTCACTGGCTCGGCCTTCGTGCACCTTCCGGTACGGCGTCTCGATGAAGCCGAACTCGTTCACGCGGGCGTAGGTCGACAGCGACGCGATGAGACCGATGTTCGGACCTTCCGGGGTCTCGATCGGGCAGATACGTCCGTAGTGCGTAGTGTGAACGTCGCGGACCTCGAAGCCCGCGCGCTCGCGCGTCAGACCGCCAGGCCCCAGGGCCGAAAGGCGCCGCTTGTGCGTGACTTCCGACAAGGGGTTGGTCTGGTCCATGAACTGCGACAGCTGCGACGATCCGAAGTACTCCTTCACGACCGCCGAAACCGGCTTGGCGTTGATCAGGTCGTGCGGCATCAGCGTCTCGATCTCCTGAGACATGCTCATGCGCTCTTTGATGGCGCGCTCCATGCGCACCAGACCGATGCGGTACTGGTTCTCCATCAGCTCACCAACCGCGCGAACGCGCCGGTTGCCGAGGTGATCGATATCGTCGATCGAACCCTTGCCGTTCTTCAGGTCGATGAGGTAGCGGACGGTCTCCAGGATGTCCCGCTTGGTCAGGACCACCGTATCCAGCGCCTCGTCCAGCTTGAACTTGTAGTTCAATTTGAGGCGACCGACCTTGGACAGGTCGTAGCGCTCGGGATTGAAGAACAGGTTGTTGAACAGATTCTGGGCGGTCTCCAGCGTGGGCGGATCGCCCGGACGCAGACGGCGATAGATCTCCAGGATGGCCTCGTCCGAAGACTGCAGCTTGTCCGCGATCAACGTGTCGCGCAGGTAGGAGCCGACGTTCAGGTTGTCGATGAACAGGATCTTGAACTGCGCGATGCCGTGATCCCGCAGTTCGTCCAGCTTCGACTCCGAGATCTCCTCGTTGCACTGGAGGATGACCTCGCCGGTCTGACCGTCGATGACGTCGGTGGCGGCCACCTTGCCGACCAGATCCGACACTTCGATCGCCAGCCGATCGATCTTCGAATCCTGCAGCTTCTTGATCGCCAGCTTGGTGAACTTACGGTTCTTCTTGACCAGGATCTCGCGGCTGTCCGGGTGCCGGATGTCGCGGCTGGCCCGCTGCCCGGGGAGCAGGTCGTACTCGACCGACTTGGAGTACTTGTGCCCGGACTCCAGGAACACCACCTCGGTGTCGTAGTAGTAGTTGAGCAGTTCCTCGGTCGAGTAACCGAGGGCGCGCAGCAGAACGGTCGCGTGCAGCTTGCGGCGGCGATCGATGCGCACGTACAGCAGGTCCTTGGGATCGAACTCGAAGTCCAACCACGAGCCGCGGTACGGGATGATGCGCGCGCTGTAGAGCAGCTTGCCCGACGAGTGGGTCTTGCCCTTGTCGTGATCGTAGAAGACACCGGGACTGCGGTGCAGCTGGCTCACCACGACCCGCTCGGTACCGTTGATGATGAAGGTCCCGTTCTCGGTCATGAGCGGGATCTCGCCGAAGAAGACCTCCTGCTCCTTGACGTCGCGGATCGACTGCGAGCCGGTCTCCTCGTTGGTGTCCCAGACCACCAGGCGTACGACCACCTTGATGGGGGCGGCGAAGGTCATGCCTCGCTCGCGGCACTCGTCGACGTCGTACTTCGGCTTGTCGAGAGTGTAGGAGACGAATTCCAGCGACGACGTTTCCGAGAAGTCCTTGATGGGGAAGACGCTCTTGAAGACGCCCTGCAAGCCGACATCGTCGCGCTTGTCGAGCGGAACATCTTTCTGAAGGAACTTCTCGTAGCTCTGCTTCTGAATATCAATCAAGTTCGGGATATCGATGATCTTCCCGATCTTGGCGAAGCTTTTCCGAGCCCGAAAATTATTCTGAATCACAGGCACCATCGAATCTCCTTCACTGCGACTGCCACTTCAAGAAAGCCGCCCCACCCCCGAGAAGACATTTCCCGACGGCGGAATGGTCCAAAGCCGTGACGCTTCCGTTCGGAAGCGCCCGGCCAAGGACCTCTACGAAATTTAGGTAAAAGCGTGATGGTGAGCTTCTTCTTACTTGACGTCGACCTTCGCGCCGGCTTCGACCAGCTTCTTCTTGATGGTCTCGGCATCGGCCTTGGACACGCCCTCTTTGACAGGCTTCGGCGCGCCGTCGACCAGGTCCTTGGCTTCCTTCAAGCCCAGGCTGGTGACCTCGCGAACGGCCTTGATGACGCCGATCTTGTTGGCGCCGGCGTCGGTCAGGATGACCGAGAACTCCGTCTGTTCCGGCGCTGCAGCGGCCGCTGCCGCTGCGGGAGCTGCTGCACCCGCCATAGCCACCGGAGCCGCCTTGACGCCCCATTTGTCCTCCAGCTCTTTCGTCAGAGCCGAAAGGTCCAGGACAGACATGGTGGAGAGAAAATTGACTACCTGCTCTTTCGTGACATCGGCCATTTCAGCACTCCCTTTTGAGATCCAACTATTGCTTCAGTGAAATTGTTCTGTGTTTCAAACCATGTGACGGCCGCGCGCGGGCGCGACCGCTACGCCTCATCCGCCCGACGACTCCTTCTCGGCCTTTTCGCGAGCCGAGAGGAGATAGACGAAATTCTGAGGCGCGGCGTTGAGCAGGCGCAGGAAGTTCTGCGGGACGGCCTGCAAAGTTGCCAGGAACATCGCACGCAATTCGTCCTTGCCCGGCAGGTTCGACAGGGCTTCGACGCCCTTCTTGTCGAGCGCCTTGCCATCAACGTAACCGCCCTTGATGATGAACTTCTCTTCCCCCTTGGCGATCTTGGTCGCGATCTTGGCCGGGATAGAGGGGTCCTCGAACGAATAGGCGATGGCCGTCGGACCGGCCAGGAGGGATTCGATTCCCTCCATGGGCGTGCCCTTGACCGCCAGGCCGAGCAGCGTGTTCTTGACCACCTGATACCGGCAGCCCGCCGCGCGGAATTCGCGGCGAAGCTTGGTATCGACGTTGACGGTCAGACCGCGGAAGTCGGCCAGGACCAGGCTGGCTGCATTCGCCAGGTCGGCCTTCAAAGCGCCGATCGATTCTTCTTTTTGTAGTCGTTCCATTGTTCAGCGTCCCTCGAGTGTTTCCGTTGCCCGTGTCAGTTGCCGTCGCCTTGGTTGGCCAGCGCTGGCTACTTGCTTTCGTAGTCGGACACCAGCGGCAGGGTGTCGACTCGGATACCGGGCCCCATCGTCGTGGACAGAGTGACCGACTTCAAATACGTGCCCTTGGCTGACGCGGGCTTGGCCCGCAGAAGGGTATCGACCATGGAGCGAGCGTTCTCTTTCAGCTTCTCCGCCCCGAACGACGCCTTGCCGATGCGGGCGTGAACGATACCGGCCTTCTCGACGCGGTACTCCACGCGGCCGGCTTTCAACTCGCGGACCGCCTTCGCGACGTCGTTGGTGACCGTGCCCACCTTGGGGTTCGGCATCAGGCCCTTCGGACCCAGCACCCGTCCCAGGCGGCCGACCAGACCCATCATGTCGGGCGTGGCGACCATCGAATCGAAGTCGGTCCAGTTTTCTTTCTGGATGCGTTCGACCAGTTCCTCGGCGCCCACGAAGTCGGCGCCGGCGGCCCGGGCCTCGGCGGCCTTGTCACCCTTGGCGACCACCGCCACGCGCTGGCTCTTGCCCGTACCGTGCGGCAACACGACGGCGCCACGCACCATCTGGTCGGCGTGCTTGGGATCGACACCCAAACGCACCGCGATGTCGACGCTCTCGTCGAACTTCGCCACCTTCGTCTGGGGCAACAGTGTGCACGCGTCGTCCAGCGTATATTTCTTCGCGCGGTCCACCTTCGCCGCCGAAGTCCGATATTTCTTTCCGTCTGCCATTGGTCTCGTCCTTTTCGGCCTTTTCGGCCTCCCACCCGCGTCCGCTTCCGGAACGAACGCGTTACGTTACTGCCCGCGTCGGGATCTCAGTCGACGACTTCGATGCCCAGCGACTTCGCCGTACCGGCGATGGTCCGCATGGCCGCTTCCAGATCGGTGGTGTTGAGGTCTGGAAGCTTTGTGGTCGCGATGTCGCGAACCTGTTTCTTGGTGATCTTGCCGACCTTGATCTTGTTGGGCTCCTTCGAACCGGTGCCGGGCTTCTTGGCGGTTGCCAGGCTCGCCGCCTTCTTGATCAGGATGGCCGCCGGAGGCGTCTTGGTGATGAAGGTGAACGAGCGGTCCGAGAAGACGGTGATCTCGACGGGGATCACCACGTCGTCCTTGATCTTGTCCTGGGTCCGCGCGTTGAACTGCTTGCAAAACTCCATGATGTTGACGCCGTGCTGGCCTAGCGCGGGGCCGATCGGCGGCGACGGGTTGGCCTTTCCGGCCGGAACTTGGAGCTTGATGTAACCAGTAATCTTCTTCATGTGACGTCCTTACAGAAACCTGGAAGCGACGAACCGCGATCGGTCCGACTACGACTTTTCAACCTGCGCGAAGTCCAACTCGACCGGCGTCGCGCGTCCGAAAATAGAAACGTTGACGCGGACCTTCTGCTTTTCCGGCTTCACCTCGACCACCGTGCCCGTAAAATTGGCGAACGGTCCATCGATGACCCGAACGGTCTCGGTCTCCTCGAACGAGACGCGCGGCTTCGGGCGGGAGGCGCCTTCGGTCATCGCCACGTGCAAGTTCTTGATCTCGGTTTCCTTCACGGGCTGGGGATTCGTCCCGCCCAGGAAGCCGGTGATCTTCGGCGTGTTCTTGACCAGGTGGAAGGACTCCTGGTCGAGATCCATCTGCACGAAGATGTAGCCCGGGAAGAACTTGCGTGTGGTCGATCGCTTCTGCCCTTTGACCAGTTCGACGACCGTATCCGTCGGGATCAGAACGTCACCGAATTTCTCCTGCAGGTTGTGCTGGCGCACGCGATCCTGCAGCGAGAGCTTGGCTTTGTTTTCATGCCCCGAGTAGGTGTGCACGACGTACCACTTCATCGCCATAAGTTGGTCCCGTCCGCCTCAGCGCAAAAACCAGTTGGTGAAAAAAGCCCAGATTGCGTCGAAACCGCTCAAGATGGCGGCGGAGATCGACACGGTCACGAGCACCACGATGGTGGCGGCGGAGGTTTCCTTGCGCGTCGGCCAGGATACCTTCTCCAACTCCCGCGTGATGTCGTGGACCGTCGCGAACACACGTTCGTTACGATAGGCGACAAGAGCAGCCACCGCCGCAGCGAGCACGGCGAAGCCATTCACGATCAGATCGTTGGGCTTGGCGAAATAGCTCCAAACCCAATCTGTCGTGCGCGCAAGAACGAAGGCTGCAAGCAGCCCCGCCACCGCGAAGGTCAAATGGATGATTTTGTTTGCGCCCATGTCTTTCGGTCCACTGCAGGGCAGGAGGGACTCGAACCCCCAACCCGCGGATTTGGAGTCCGCTGCTCTACCATTAGAGCTACTGCCCTAAAGTTATTTGGTTTCTTTGTGATTCGTGTGCTTGCGGCAGCGCGGACAGAACTTCGAGAGCTCGAGCTTCTCGGCGTTCGCCCGCTTGTTCTTGGTCGTCGAGTAATTGCGCTCCCGACAGGTCGTGCATTCCAGGGTGATGATGACGCGTGTAGCTGCCACGGGGTGCTCCTAACTATTCCAGAATCTTGGTAACGACGCCGGCGCCGACGGTCCTGCCGCCTTCGCGAATGGCGAACCGCAATCCCTCTTCGCAAGCGATCGGCGTGATCAGCTCGATCTCGAGGTTCACGTTGTCGCCGGGCATCACCATCTCGGCGCCCTCGGGCAACGTCACCAGCCCGGTCACGTCCGTCGTCCGGAAGTAGAACTGCGGCCGGTATCCCTTGAAGAACGGCGTGTGTCGACCGCCCTCTTCTTTCTTCAGAATGTAGATCTCGCCGCGGAACTTCTTGTGCGGCGTG
>Ga0070689_100000581_pt1 | contig 21986 bp, 20 predicted proteins | sample KBSS23HmetaG_FD_64669 | JGI IMG/M metagenome (GOLD analysis project Ga0070689, IMG submission 64669) | Switchgrass rhizosphere microbial communities from Kellogg Biological Station, Michigan, USA - KBS S2-3H metaG | ecosystem: Host-associated > Plants > Roots > Rhizosphere ...
CAAGACGAGATCGAATACGACACGCGCACACACCACTCAAACCAGGATGTGTTCGATCGTATTCAAGGTGATGACATGAAGCAGGCGGCGACGATCATGGCGGCCTTCGTTTATCAAACTGCCATGCGCGACGAGAAACTGCCGCGCAAGAAATAATCCGTCCAAAATCCGTGTAATCTGTGGTTAAACCAGCCACGGATTACACGGATGAAGACGGATTATTGTCCGCCGTTAGTGAGCACGTACTGCTTCACGTAACGACGTAGATTTTCGATGTTGGTAGTGCGGTAAGTTTTGAAATCCTTCGCGATACCCTCATCCGGAAGCGCGAGTAGTATGAACGCTTCCAGCAGTCCTTCCTTGTCGAGCTTCCTGATGATTTGAAGTGAAGGGTCGATGTTCTTAGTGCTCTTCTGTTCGTCTAAAACCTTCAACGCCGCACGCATCGCCGCCGCTTCTTCTTTCATACTGTGCCGGTAAATCTTTTCATCCGGATACTGCTTCAGGAATTCTGTCGAAGCCCAATTTGCCCGCACGAGACCATACGTCACCCATGCCGCAGATGAACCGACACTAGCAGGCAAGTCGACGCGCGGGTGATCGAGCTTGACATGCACTCGCTCGGCCCAGTTCAGGAACCCGGCGCGGGCTGCACGGCTATACGGTTCAGCGATGTACGACTCGACAAACTTGTCGCCGGCTTCACTAACGCGGCCCTGCTTCATGAGCGAGTCGCCCCAATAACGATACGCCGCCTCGCGATCCGGATTGATCTGGATCGCGCGCGCGAACCACTCGCTTGCTTTATCTTGCTCGGCGCTCTTGAAGTAGATGTCGCCAATCATCAGTGCTGCTTCATAAAGCTTCGGATCGAGCAGCAGCGCGCGTTGGTAATTTTCCAGTGCCTTGGGAAATTCACCTTTTGCGAAGGCAGCCTCGCCTTCGCGCATCGCCTCATCTATATCTTTTTTAGTTGAAACGCCCTGGACTATTGCGAGCAGAGAGATGATGAAGATTCCAAGGCATTTGAGGTGGCCAGGCATTGCCGGGAGAGTCTAACCACAAAGACACAAAGACACCAAACCCAAATGAAATTCATTTGTGACTTGGTGGCTTAGTGGTTAAGAGTGTCTGTTAGCTTGGATTGCGTTCGAGTTCGGGTTGATACGACGGGCGGTGCTCAGGTTGATTAGACGGCCGCTTCTCCGCGTTCGGAAGATAGTCGCCGATAAAGTTTCGCAGCGATGTGATTAGTGCCGGTAGCACTACTGTCTTCGCTGTTTTCGAAAGCTCCTGCACAAAAGCGTCACCGATGTTTCCTGCTTCATCGCGAACTCGCTCGAAAGCATGAGTGTTGGTAACTTTTTGAAAGAAGCTCGGCCCCGTATCGTGTTTACCATTGTCTTGTCTTGGACTCATGCTTCCACCCATAGTCATTGGCCGTGCAGTTTCAGCCATTGACTGTGAAGCATAGTATTTCGACTCTTCGCCGTAGCGATCGATGGCCGACCGGTAATCATCGCTATCGCCTTTAACGAAGTTTGCAATGCAATACCCGGTGCAAAAGCCGGCGCCCAACGCCGCCGCACTCCACACAACGGGCCGTTTCTTGAATTGCTCTCGCCAATCGAGAGTGTCTTTTACTGCCTGAACTTGATTTGCCACGGTTTCTTTTATCTCCGTCACCGTATTTGAGATTGAATCGCGTGCCTCACCCATGCGACGCTGAAGTTCTTCTTTAGAAGGCTCCTCAGCGGTATAGTCTTGAGCGCGAGCCAATCCTAAAGTTCGTTCTTCAGCCATTGCTTGTCCTTTCTCAGTTCCTGAACTGTTCTCTGCGGTACCAGCTCCTGCTTAGCGAGCCGGCTCTTCATTAGCATCACGAGGATCGCGCCGACTATCAGATAGAAAGCGCCTGTTACTACAAAGCCTAAAGCGAAACTCGCAGGCTGGCTGAAATTTGCCTGGGCGAACAGAGTCGACACGGCGAAAGCTATCGCCACATTCAGCAGTGCAAATCCAACCACCGCGATCACAGCGCCGACCGCTATCATTGTGACGCCACGCGCGTAGGCATTTGCCTCCTCCTTGATCTCCACTTTGAATAATGCGAGCTGAGAATTAAAGAGCTCCATCACATCGTCGCCGAGACGGCTGAAGAGAGTCGGTAGACTCTCGTTGTCCGCCGCGCGTGTGGGTAGCTCTCCGTTTGTCCTGGATAGACTGGTTCTCGGTGCCGCCATGTTAGTACCCCCTGTTCGGTTATGGGCAGCCGGCTTAGCGCCGGCCACGAATAATTAGTCCGAGTAGCAAGCCGGCCGCTGCTGAAATCAGGAGTGCCTGGCCTGGTTTTTGTCGCGCATATTGTTTTGCGTTTTCTGCGAGCTCGCCGAGATCGGCGTTCTGCAACTCTTTGAATTTGTCGCCGACTACGGAAACTTTGTCGCTCAAATAATCTTTGGCAGTATTTGCGGCTTCAGTAATTTTCTGACCGTAGTCTTGAGCTGTTTGTGATAGGGCGGTAGCGGTTCCGGTTCCTGTAGTTCCGGTCGTACCGGTGGTTCCGGTTGTTCCTTCGTTGATGCTTCCATTCTCTGGCATTTCGAAAATTCTCCTTTTCAGATTCGGATACAAAATGGGCTAGTAGAAGATGAGCAAGATTTGTGCCGACAGATGCTCGCGCGAAAGTGTGCATTCTGCTCGCATCTTGTTGCGAAAGGGTACGTAAAACATCACCTAAAAGATCGGGATCGATACAACGAATTAACTGTAGGGGCGGCCCTCCGTGGCCGCCCCAGCGTACGAAGTCCGAGACTGGGGCGGCCACGGAGGGCCGCCCCTACAACTGCTTGACAGGGTTTTGATTTACATGGTAAGTAAGTACTTACTTTGCGGTAGTGAGAGGATATAGGATTGAGTAAGCAAATGACAGTAGAGGGGGCGGCGACGGGGAGTCCCCGGATGGCTGGGGAGGAGCGGCGGTCGCAAATTCTCGCAGTGGCGGTGAGTCTTTTTTCCCAAAGGGGCTTTACGGGTACAACCACCAAGGAAATTGCCCACGCGGCAGGTGTCTCGGAGGCCATGGTCTTCCGGCACTTCGCCACTAAAGAGGAGCTCTACGCAGCTATCCTCGATCACAAAGCATGTTCGCACGACAAGTTTGATCCGGTTGTGATGGCCGCCGATGCGATCAAGCGTAAAGACGACCGCGCAGTCTTCGAGACGCTCGCGCTCGGCGCTCTGAACCATCACGAAAAGGATCCGGAGTTCCAACGGTTGCTGCTCCACTCAGCACTCGAAAAACACCAGCTCGCGGAAATGTTCTTTAACGAGTATGTGCGTCGCGTTTATGAGTTTCTCGGCGCTTACATCCGCGAGCGACAGCGCGAAGGAGCTTTTGTGGAAGTCGATCCGGCGATCGTGGTGCGTTGCTTTATCGGCATGGTGATGCACCAGTCGCTTAACAACAATCTTTGGGATCCTGCTCGTCGCTTGCTGAACCTCACTAACGAAAGTGCCGCAAAGCAATTCACTGACATTTTGTTGAACGGAATCACGACGAGGAAAAGTTAAAAGAGAAATGCGATTTAAAGGAAATTTGAAGCTCGTGGTTTTGATCCTGCTGCTCGTCGGCGTGGGTGTATTCATCGCGTCGTGTGGCGGTTCAAAGGCCAACGTTAGAAAAGAAGAGGCGGCCAACGCGCAACCGGTCGTCGTAGAAGTCACAACTGCCGCCGCGATCAAACGCGATCTGCCGCGCTTCTTCGAAGCCACGGGCAGTCTTGCGGGTGACCAGCAAACGGATGTGGCGCCGCAGACTGCGGGCAAGGTTGTAGCGGTTGGCGTCGACATCGGCAGCCAGGTGAGGCGTGGTCAGGTGCTCGTCCGACTCGACGATGCGGAGTTGAAACTGCACGTCGATCAGGCAGCCGCGCAAGTCGAACAAGCAAAGGCCGCGGTCCGGCAGGCGGAAGAGAAGATTGGTTTGCGACCCGGACAGGCTTTCGATCCAAATCGCGTAGCGGAAGTCGCCGCGGCGAGAGTTACGCTCGAACTGGCTGAGAAGAATTTGGTGCGCGCCTCGAAACTGATTGAGTCGGGCGACGTGTCGCGGTCGTTTTATGACGAACAGCGCGCGCGGCGCGATCAGTTGAAGGAGCAGTACGAAGTTGCGTTGGCCCAGGCACGACAGAACTTTGCCGGTGTTGACGTAGCACGGACGAACGTTGCGAACGCTCAGGCTCAACTGGCACTCGCGCGCAAGAGTCTTTCGTATGCGGTAATCCCGGCGCCGATTGATGGCTATGTGGCTGAAAGAACAGCGGACCTCGGCGAGTATGTGTCGCCGCAACAAAAAGTGGTGACGATTGTTCGCACGAATCCGTTGCGCATTCGCATCGACATTCCCGAACAGGCGATTCCCGAAGTGCGTACGGGCCAGTCAGTGTCGATCACGACCAGCGCGTGGCCTGACAGGAACTTCAGTGGGCGCGTGGCGCGCATCGCACCGAATGTGTCGGCAACGTCGCGCACGTTGACGGTGGAAGCTGAGATTGAGAACAGCAGTGGCGCATTGAAGCCAGGCCAGTTTGCAACTGTGCGAATCCTGCAGGAGCGCGCCGAGCCGGCAGTGCTTGTGCCAGCGCGTGCTGTTGTTACGGATGCGGGAGTCAGTCGTGTGTACGTGATCAAAAACGGTCACGCCGAACAGCGACTCGTGCAGACGGGCCAGGCTGACGGCGATCTGATCGAGATCAAAAATGGAATCGCCGCGGACGAGCTGGTCGCGACGAGCAACATGGAACAATTGAGCGACGGGATCGCAGTAAAACAGTAGAAAATCCGTATCAAATCCGCGTTCATCCGCGGCTAAAAGTTCTTAACTATGCAAAAACTCGCTGAAATATGTGTTCGCCGTCCGGTTTTTGCGACGATGCTGATTCTCAGTCTGACTGTCGTCGGGCTGTTTTCTTACAAGTCGCTGGGCGTCGATCTCTTTCCGAAGATCGACTTGCCGACCATCACTGTAACCGTCGTGAATCCCGGCGCCTCGCCGCAGGAAATAGAAACCGAGATCACCGACCAGGTTGAAGGCGCTGTCAACACGATCTCCGGCATTGATGAGCTGCGCTCAACTTCGGTCGAAGGTGTTTCACAGGTCTTCATCACGTTCCTGCTCGAAAAGAATCCCGACGTCGCGGCGCAGGAAGTCAGAAACAAGATCGAGCTGATCATCAACGATCTGCCAGTCACGGCGGAACAGCCGATCGTGCAGAAACTCGACACTGATGCGGCGCCCGTGGTCCGCATCGCCGTGTCGGCTCCACGTTCTTTGCGCGAAGTGACCGACGTTGCCGACAACAAGATCAAGCAGCAGATCGAATCGATCAACGGCGTCGGCGACGTGCAAATCGTCGGTGGTCGCAGGCGCGAGATTCAGATCTGGGTTGACCCTGACAAGATGCGCGCTTTCAACGTCACAGTCGCGCAAGTGGCGGATGCCGTGCGCGCACAAAACCTCGAAGTGCCCGGTGGTCGTGTTGACGAAGGCGCACGCGAACTGACCGTGCGTACGATGGGCCGCATCATCGAACCCGCGGAGTTCAACAACCTGGTAGTCGCGAATCGCGGCACCTACGCAGTCAAACTCAGCGACATCGGTTACGCCGAAGACGGCGCCGAAGAGCAACGCACGGAAGCACGTTTGAACGGTCAGCCGGCTGTCACTTTGATCGTCTCGAAACAGTCAGGCCAGAACACAGTCGCGGTTGCCGATGCGGTGAAGCAACGTTTACAGGAAATCAGCAAGACGTTGCCACCGGGTTTCAAAACCGAAGTCGTAGGCGACCAGTCGATCTTCATTAAAGCCTCGATCGAATCGATTCAGACTCACTTGATCGAAGGCAGCATCCTGGCCGCGATCGTCGTGTTCGTCTTCTTGTGGAGTTTCCGATCGACAGTCATCGCCGGACTCGCGATTCCAACGTCGCTGATTGCGACTTTCGGACTCATGGCGGCGATGGGCTTCACGCTGAATCAGATCACAATGCTGGCGCTGACGTTGATGGTCGGTATCGTGATCGACGACGCCATCGTCGTCCTCGAAAACATCTTTCGCTTCATCGAGGAGAAAGGTGTACCGCCGTTCCAGGCAGCAATCGAAGGCACGAAAGAGATTGGCCTGGCCGTCATGGCCACAACGCTCTCGCTGTTGGCGGTGTTTCTGCCGGTGGGATTCATGGGCGGAATCGTGGGGCGGTTCATGTCGTCTTTTGGTCTGACTTCATCGTTCGCGATCGCGGTATCGTTGCTGGTGTCGTTCACGTTGACGCCGATGCTTGCGGCGCGGCTGATCAAGCGCAGCGACGATGAAAAAGAACGCCCGCTCGAAAGGCACACCGAACCTGCGGATCACGGCTCGAAAGAGTCGCGCTTCTACCGGCCGATCGATCGCACGTACACGAAGATGTTGACGTGGTCCATGACTCATCGCTGGGTTGTCGTGCTGGCGTGCGCCCTGGTGATCGCGAGCATCGTTCCGCTCTTCATGTTTGTCGGAAAGAACTTCCTGCCGGTTGACGATCAGGCGCAGTTTGAGCTCAACGTACGCGCGCCGGAAGGCTATTCGCTGGCTGCGACATCGACACTGGCCGAACGCATCGCGACTGATATGCGCAACTTGCCCGGTGTGACTGACACGCTCACGACAATCGGCGGCGGGCTGCAGGAGCAGGTAAACGTCGCTTCCATCTACGTGAAGATGACGCCGATCGAAGAGCGCAAGATCTCGCAATCGCAGTTGATGGTGCGAGCGCGGAACGAGGTCCTGGGCAAGTATTTGAAACAGTATCCGGGACAACTGCGCACCAGCGTGCAACAGGTGGCGGCGATCTCCGGCGGCGGTTTCCGCAATGCTGATATTCAATACGTTATCGGTGGTCCGGAGTTGAATAAGCTCAAGGAGTACTCAGACAAGCTGCTCGAGAAGATGAAGACGATTCCGGATGTGGTCGACGTCGATTCGACATTGATCAGCGGCAAGCCGGAGTTGCGCGTTGTGATCGATCGAGCGCGGGCCGCGGATCTCGGCGTGCGAGTAGGCGACATCGCGCAGGCGCTCAATTCACTCGTAGCCGGACAGAAAGTTTCTACGTTCAATGCCGGAACAGATCAATACGACGTGCGCGTGCGCTCGGTCGGAGCATTTCGCTCGAGTGTCGAAGGCTTGCAGCGCATGATCGTTTCGTCGACCAAAGTGGGCTGGGTCAGTCTCGACAACCTGGTGAAGGTCGAAGAGGGAACTGGTCCCGCCGCGATCGATCGTTTGAACCGGCAGCGACAGGTGACGTTGCTGGCCAACGTTCGACCGGGTGGGTCGCAGGCGGCGGTCATCCAGCAGATGGACCAGTTTGTGAAAGAGGTCAGGATCGATCCGGGTTACACCACGGGTTTAGCGGGACGCTCGAAGGAACTCGGACGCGCCGGATACTACTTCGCGCTCGCGTTCATCCTTTCGTTTGTCTTCATGTACATGGTGCTGGCGGCGCAGTTTGAGTCGTTCATTCACCCGATAACGATTCTGTTGACACTGCCGCTGGCGATTCCGTTTGGGATTTTGTCGCTGTTGATGACGGGACAGACGGTGAACATCTTCTCCGGACTCGGACTGTTGCTCCTGTTTGGCGTGGTCAAGAAGAACGCCATTTTGCAGATCGATCACACGAATCAACTGCGTGAGCGTGGCATGGAACGGCTCGAAGCAATCGTTCGTGCGAATCGCGATCGACTGCGCCCGATTCTGATGACGACGATCGCGCTCGTGGCGGGCATGTTGCCGCTGACGATTTCGACTGGTCCAGGCTCGGGCACAAACAGATCGATCGGCGTGCTGGTGGTTGGTGGTCAGACGCTGTGTTTGCTGCTGACTCTGCTGGCAGTGCCGGTGTTCTATTCACTGTTTGACGATCTGGCGCGGAGTCGGGTTTGGGGACGTATCGGAGTTGGAGTGCAGAGAGTGTTTGGACGCGCGCGTCGCCGGGTTGCGAGCGCCGCCGCGGGGTTGATTTCGAAGCAGTGAGCCACGGATTTACACGGATTAGGAACGGATAAAATGCGAAAGAAGATTTTTTTACTGGTCGTTTTTGTGCTGAGCGCGTGTTCAGCCGGAATCGCGCAAGAGCTCGATCGCGTCGGCGTCGACCTGACTAAACAGCGCCCACTGTCTTTACGTGATGCGCTCTCAATGGCGCTCGAGAACAACAAAGACATCGAAGTGGCTCGCGAGAACGTGCGGATCGCGGAGTTTGGCCTGCGCGGTGCACAAGGCGCTTACGATCCGCGACTCACAACGCAGGCTTTTTACGAGCGCATTGAGAGTCCAATCTCGAGTTTCCTGAGCGGCGGCCAGAACGGCTCAACTATTCAAAGCGATTACACCGGCACCGCGCGGCTCGAAGGACAATCGCCCGTTCTCGGCGGCAGTTATCATCTCGATTTCTCGTCGGTAAGGTTGAGTACAAATAATCAGTTCACAGCGTTGACTCCGCAGTATCCGACGTCGCTGACGTTCAGTTACACGCAGCCGCTCTGGCGCGGACTGAAGATCGACAACACTCGCCGGCAAATCCAGATCGCGCGGAAGAACCTTTCGTTGACTGACGCACAGTTTCGCCAGCGCGCGATCGACACGATCACAAGCGTGCAGCGCGCTTACTGGGACCTGGTGTTCGCGTTGCGCAGTCTGCAAGTACAACGCGACGCGGTGATGGTTGCTCGTACGCAGCTCAAACACAACAAGCGTCTCGTCGAAGAGGGCCAACTCGCGCCGATCGACGTAGTCGCGGCTGAAGCGCAGATCTCAACTTACGAGCAGAACGTTTTTAGCGCGGTGGAAGAAGTATCGCGCGCGGAGAATAGTCTTAAGAACCTGATAGCCCAGAACCAGAAGGCCGAGCTCTGGATCGAGTCGATCGTGCCGACCGATTCGGCTGAGCTCACGGTTCCCGACGTGTCGCTTCCCGACGCTTTGAAAACCGCGATGGAGAACCGGCCCGAGTTGCAGCAATCAAACGTGCTGCGAGAGATCAACCAGATCGACCAGCGCTACTTCAAAAATCAGACGAAACCCGGCATCGATCTCATCGGTACGTACGGCATCAGCGGACTCGCGGGTGCGGTCAGCACTGCAGGTGTGAATCCGTTTACCGCTTCGAGTTTGCAGGTACGACAGCGCGTCGATGAACTTTCAGAGCTGGCGAAACTCCCTCCGTTGCCGGTGGTGCCGCCGCAAACATTTTCTCCTGAGTTGCTGGGCGGCTTCGGCCAATCAATATCGAACCTGCTGGCGAATCGTTATGGCAACGTCAAAGTCGGCGTGCAGATCAGTTTGCCTTTGCGCAATCGCACGGCTGAAGCGGATCTGGGGCGTGCGCTGGTTGAAGGCGAGCGAATCGGAACGCAACGGGAGCAGTTGGAACAAACAATTCAGGTTGATGTTCGTAACGCGTTGCAAGCGATGCATAGCGCGCGGGCGCGCTTGCGTGCGGCGACCGCGACACGCGAGGCGAACGAACAGCAGTTTGCGAGTGAACAACGCAAGCTGGACGCGGGACAGTCGACGACGTTTCTCGTGTTGGAACGGCAAACGAACTTGACGGAGGCGCGGGCGCTGGAGTTGAAAGCGCAAACAGACTTGAATAAGGCTATTGCGGATTTACAACGAGCGACAGGCAATGCGCTGAACGTTAACAGTATCGTGGTGCGAGTGCGCTAACACAGTACTTAACCACAAAGGCACTAAGGCACAAAATTTTAATTTGTGTCCTGGTGTCTTTGTGGTTTAAAGGATTGCCTCGACAAGTTTGAACGCGACGACGAGACCGGCAACCACTGCGACAGCAGCGATCACGAACCAGGCAGGCATTTTTACTCGACAAGCGGGACAACGGGTGCGCGTCCAGGTCACGACCCTCTCGCAGTTATGACACTTCATTCGTGTTCAGTTTTCGCTCTTCGTACATTTTCGGGAGGCGAAACTTTACCTGAATTTGAGGTTGGTCCACAAGGGCCAATGATCAGAAATTTCGATCTTTCGATCGATCCCAAAATTCGTAGCTTCCAATCCGCGCAGCCAAACCCAGTCTAACTTCAATTCAATCGGCACCAGCAGAACGCGACGCCTGAACGTCGCTTCTGGTCCAAACGGTGTCTTCAGTCCCGCACCGGTGAAGAACTTGCTCGTCTTGCCATCCGCGCTTGGTTCCCACGTATTCAGATCGCCCATGACAATCGCCGGCATGTCCGTTGGGTAACGAGCGAGATCGTCCAGCACGGCTTTGAACTGTTCCAGCTTTTTATCGACCGCTATTCGCGTCTCCGAGTGAGCTGAATAGATGCGCCACTTGCGATCGTCGAGCTGGACCGTTGCGCCGAGCGCGACGCGTCGCCGGTGACCCGGACCTTCGTGCGGTAATACAATTCTTCGTACATCAGACAGCGGGTAGACACTCAAAATGGCAACGCCAGTTTCCTCTTCATCAGTCGGCTTCGGCGCCGGCGGCGCTGCCCATGCGTAGTGCATGCCCAATTCGTCGGCGATCAACTTTGCCGTGTTGGTTTGGCCGCTGCGCTTTTTGCGCCGGTCAACCTCCTGCAGGCACATAATCGCAGCGCCACCGATCTCCGGATCGTCCTTAAAAAACTTAATTATCTTTTTTAGCTCGTTGCCGCTGCGCCAGCGGATGTTGTAGGTGATGACTTTGATATCGCCGCCGGACGGCGGAGCCTGCTTGCGTACTGTCGCACCCTTTCCTTCCTCCAGTAGCGGCACCTCATTGAGCGGGTACAACAAAAAGAAAAATAGGACGAGGAATACTTTTGCCATCGCGGTACTCTTCCTGTTGTTTCTTGTTTAGATCTCCAGTTGTAAACCGTCCTTTGCTTCGATCGTTTCACCGGACCACAATGGACGGGCCTCGGCGGCGAGGTCGATGTTGTCCCACTCCGGATAAAGATGGGTCAACACCAACTTTTCAGGGGCACACTCATGCGCCAAACGCATTGCATCCGCCAGCTCGAGATGCTTCTGAATAGGTTTGTTGCTCCTGAAAGAACATTCCATCAGTAGCAAAGCAGCGTGTTTTGCGAACGGTCCCAAATCTTCCGAAAAACCGGTGTCAGAAGTATAGACAAACAGTTTCGAGTCCTCGTCTTTCAAAGCGAGTGCCAGACTTTCTTTCGTGTGTGGCGTCTTCAGCGTAGTTGCGGTGATGCCGGGCAGGATTTCAAAGCTCGCGCCGGCCGCAACTTCGACGATCTCGACCGGGAATCGTTGTTCCATCAAGCCGTAATTGTTTGACTCGTTGATCGTCTCGACGCTGGCGCGCAGGCCATCCGGCCCGAAGATTCTCAAAGGCTTCGTGCGGTCCTGGATTTGTGGCGCCCACTTCGTTCCGAAAAGGAAAGTTGGCAGGCCGCCCATGTGATCGAGATGAAAATGGCTGATCCAGATGGCGTCGAGATTGGTCCAGTCGATCGATTCCTGCGCCATGCGGTGCGGGGCGTCGGCGCTGATGTCGAGCAGGAGCGTGCCGTTGGATGTTTCGAGCCAATGTGCCGGGGAGGCGCGCTCAGGGTGCGGCACTGACGTGCCCGAACCAAGGATTGTTAGTTTCATGTGCGTATTTTAAGCTAAACTTCGGCAATGAGTGCGGCGGAGACCCAGTTAGATGTGCTCGCGGTTTTTTCTCATCCTGACGACGCGGAGTTGTCGGTCGCGGGGACACTACTCAAACTAAAATCACTTGGTTATCGCACCGGCGTTTGCGACATGACGCGCGGTGAGATGGGAACGCGCGGCACGCCGGAGATTCGCGCGCGCGAAGCGCTCGAAGCGGCGCGTCTCATGAAACTCGACCTGCGCCTGAACCTCGAGCAACCGGACGGACACGTTTGGCCGACCGAAGTCGCGCGCATAGCTCTCGTGCGCGTGCTGCGAAAGCACAAACCGAAAGTGCTCATAACGACGCACGAGGACGACCCACATCCCGATCACGCGAACACTTCGATCATTGTCAGGCAAGCAGCGCGACTCGCAACGATGGGACGGTACGACGAGGAGGCGAAGCTGTCGCCCGTGCCGATGCCGGCGATCATGCACTCGCTCTTTTCGCGACGTATCGTGCCTTCGTTTGTCGTTGATGTCTCTGATTTTGTGGACGAGAAGATGAGCGCGATCGGCGCCTATGGTTCGCAGTTTTACAGTGCGGAGTCGAAGGAGCCGGTGACTCGAATCAGCGAGCGTGGTTTCCTGCCGGAGATTGAATACCGGATGCGGTACTTCGGATCGTTGATTGGGGTGACGGCAGGCGAGCCGTTCTACGTGAGGGAAGCGCTGAACGTTGACGATCCGCTGGCGCTGCTGACGCGGCCGATGAATATTTATTCGTAAAGGTTCTTAAAGTAGAACAAGTCAGGAAGAGGGGCTTGCCCCCGCTGATCGAGATCCAAAGAGCGGGGGCAAGCCCCTCTTCCTGACTTGTTCTACTTAGTCTGACTTGTTCTACTTAGTGAGGACCTATTTTGCGGTAGCGGTCTTCTTCGGCTCTAAGATCGCGCGCGCAATCGCGATTGTTGCCACGGCGCGTGGACCTTCACCCTGGAATCCCCTGGCCAGCTCTACAGCCCGGTCGTAATCCCGCGTCGCCAGGTCTCTGAAGATACCGTCGAGATCAAACTCGGAAACGCTGTTCGTGTGAATTGACCGTTGCCCCTTGCTCTCAAACTTCATCACCAGCTTTCCATCTTCACCGGTAAATCCTTCCGCTGAGTTCGCTGCTTTCACAGCATCAAACGTCGCATCCCAAACACGCTCGGGAGCGACGACTTTCATCGCGTTCGCAACCGCGATCAACGCCTGGGGCAGCGCAGGATCCAACTCTTCCAACCGTCGTGCTTCGTTCGCTGCCTCATCGATCAAGTCGAGAGCTCTTTGTCGATCAGTCTTGACGAGAAGCTTGGCGCATTCGGTCAGCACCCACGCTTTGTGAACGTGAGTTAAGTCTGCCTTCTGGACCAGTTCCAGCGCCTGATCGGGAAGCTTCTTATCTACAAAATAGACCGTGAGCGACGCATCAATATAAGCTTGTGCCTGCTTGCGCGTTGCAGCGTCTTCAACTTTACTAGCAAAATCCCGCGCTTTCATTTCGCCTTTATTCAACGCCATATACGCCAACTGTATGTATAGTGAGTCGCGCTCATCGGAAGTCTTCGCTCGATCGATCCGATCCAGTAGTGACTGCTCTCTTTCCTCGGCCGGTTTTTCCGGCTTGACTCCTTTGTTTATCCACTCCTCGTCGCGGCGGCGCGCGTCGTCGGAAACGATTGCATTCAACGCATTCAGGTGACCGCGAAGCGATTCGGCCATCCCTGCCGGAGCTGATTGCTCGAAGAAGGGCAACAGTCGTTTTATGACCAGGTACTTTCCATCAAGACCCGACGAGCTTTGATCTTGTTGTCCCGGCGCTGGCAACGGTCGCAAAAGAATCGCGGCCGCAGCCTGAAAGAACGCGGTGCGCAATTCAGGCGTTACCGCGGCAGGCGTGATCGTCGAAGACATCTGCGACGTGCTCGTGCCCTTGCCACTAAACAATATGTAGAGATGCGGCGTGAAAATGTATGACGAAAGCAGTGAGACTGAATTTGCGTCCGCTTGCGGATTGTTAGCGGAGCTTGCCAGCAACGCCGCATACGCAGCATCGGCGGCGGTCGCGTTCTTAGCGCGGAGATCAACCAGAAAATCGATGCTTTGTGTGCTGACGACGGCGAGCGCTGGCCCGGCAAATTGCAGCGCGCGATCAGTCTCACCGGCTTGAAGTAATTCTTGTGCGACGCCGATGCGCTGGCTCAACGCTTCGGGAAGTTCCCAGTTTCGCGGGCTGGCATTTGTGGCTGCTTCGACTTTTTGTGCTTTTAGCTTCTCGAGCAACTCTTCACCGAGAGCTCGATCGTGACGCGCGGCCAGCTTCAAAACTTCACGACGCAGATTCGGCGGCAGGCTGATCACGTAACCGCCGCCGGTGCGCGCCTTCTGTTGGCTGATGTCTTCCTGGAGTTTTCGATCGCTTTCCAGATCTGCAACTTCAGCGGCTTCCCAGGCTTTGCGAAACAGCAGTCGACCCTGCTCAGCGTCGACCTGCCAGAGCGCGTCCGCGATGCGCGCAAGAGCTCGGGCACGCAGTGTTTGATCGTTAAACTGGCGTGCGTCGGTTGAGAGCGAGACGAGCAGCGAGCGCGCACGTGCGCGACGCTCCCTGGCCTTGATCTCCTCTTCGGTCATGGCGGCGGATTTCGCCGGCGGCGCAGTCCTGGCTACTTGTGCTTGCGTGACGGTCGCAGTAAAGAGCAAACACAAAAGAAGAGGAAACTGTTTCATATATTTTTTGTAGGGGCGGCCCTCCGTGGCCGCCCCAGTTTACGACACAAGATTTCCGAGACTGGGGCGGCCACGGAGGGCCGCCCCTACAAACGCTTACACTGGGTCCTTGCGCTTTTCGAGCACTGAACGCGCAATCGCCAGCGTTGCTACAGCCCGCGGTGCTTCTCCGGTGAATGTTTTTGCGAGCTGAACGGCTCGAAGAAGATCGGCGCGTGCAAGATGCCTGAAAACGGCGAGCAAGTCAAAATCTTCGGAGCTGCTGTTAGTCATCACCACCATGAACTTGGTTTGCAGTCGTGAAGAGATGCGGCTGTCCTCACCCGAATAATGGTGCGTTGTTGCGCAGCCTCGTCGTCGGCTTCTTCGGTGTTTTTCCTGGGTTTTTTCGCTTGAGCTAAAGCAGGCAGGACAGACAGACTAAAACAAAGACTCAGCGCAATTGCGCGGACGGGTAGGCGCATAGAATTCTCCTATTGGAGCAACGCGGGTGGATACAGTCAGAGCCGTTCTTACACGTACGGGATCTTATTCAGTTCCAGAAGAAATCCGCGTTTTTAATCCGCGTTCATCTGTGGCCTAAACGGCCACGACTTCCAGCTCGGGATCCACTTCCTGTTTCAACATGCCCTCGATCGCCATCAACGTGCCCGTGAGGGAACTGGGGCAACTGCCGCACGCCCCCTGATAGCGAATGCTCAACGTGTGGTCGCTCAGTCCGATAATCTCGAGATAACCACCGTCGCCCATCAAGGCTGGTCTTACTTTCTCATCCAGGATTTCATTGATCTTGAGCAATCGCGGATCGTCACTCGTTATGGCTGCTATTGGTCCACCAACCGCCGCAGCCGCAGCCGTCGCCGCTGAACCAATCCCTTCCGCAGCGCGAATCGGCACCGCGAGCTCAGGCAACAGTTCGTCCCAATCACCTTCGTCATCTTTCTCGACCGTGATCATCTTGTCCATGTAAAAAACTGAGACAACATGACCAACATCAAACAACGATTTCGCTAATGGATCATCCTCCGCCAATTCCGCCGTACCATACTGTCGCGCACCAAAACTGACAGGCTCACGCAGGATAAACTTAACGGCATTCGGATTCGGCGTCTCTTCGATATCACTAATCTTCGGCATCAAAAAACTCCTTCTTTGTGGTCACATTATAGCGCTTTTGATCGACAGCCGCAGTTGGCCGCAGCGGGTGATGCAAGAAACATTGCTAAAAACCGTGAGCAGGCATATACTCCCGCCTCTCACTTGCCCCCCCTCTCAGAAGGTGAGTCAAGTTGAGATAGAGGCAGGCGATAGCGAGGGTCGCCTGCCTCACACTTTTTGTAAGTTGAATTGATACTTTGTGCTTGGTACTTTGAGAGCGCAATGAACATCGGCATCACGGTATACCCCACCTACGGCGGTAGCGGAATTGTTGGCTCCGAACTCGGCAAAGAACTCGCTGCACGCGGGCACACGGTCCACTTCATTTCATCAGCACTCCCAACGAGATTGACAGAACTCAACGAACGCGTGCGTTTCCATGAAGTGGAGATGATGTCGTATCCGTTGTTCGAGCATCAGCCTTACACGCTTGCGCTGGCCACGAAGATGGCGACGGTAGCCGAAGAAGAAAATCTCGATCTGCTACACGTTCATTACGCTATCCCGCATTCGATCAGCGCGATTCTCGCGCGCGAGTCACTCAAGCCAAGACGACGACTGCCTGTCGTGACGACGTTGCACGGAACCGACATCACACTCGTCGGTGCGGATCGATCGTACCTGCCGATCACGCGTTACGGCATTGTGCAGTCTGACGGTGTCACAGCCATCTCTAATTACCTGAAGGAAGCAACCAGAGAGATATTTCACTTCGACGACATCAAGGTGATCCCAAACTTCGTTTGCCAGTACGATTACAAGCGGCTGGAGGTTAAGAACCTGCGTGAGTTTCTGTCGCCGCAGAACGAGCCGCTGCTGGTCCATGTTTCAAACTTCCGCCCCGTAAAGCGTCCGGTCGATTGCGTCGAGATCTTTGCGCGGGTGTTGAAGAAAGGCGTGAAGACGCGCCTCGTGATGGTTGGCGACGGAAGCGAACGGCAGAACTGCGAGCATCGCGCGCGCTGTCTCGGGATTTACGAACAGTGCTCGTTTGTCGGCAAGCAACCACGCATCGTGGATTATCTTTCCGCGTCAGACGTGCTGTTGTTGCCGTCGGAGCAGGAGTCGTTTGGACTGGCGGCACTGGAAGCAATGGCTTGCGAAGTTCCGGTTATCGCGTCACGCGTTGGCGGCCTGCCGGAAGTGGTGACTGATGGTGAGAATGGCTATCTGAGCCCGGTTGGAGACGTCGACAAGATGGCTGCTGATGCCGCGCGTTTGCTTACAGACGACAAACTGCGCCGGGAGATGGGCCGGCACGCGCGTGAGTCGGCAATCGACCGCTATCGCACAGACGTCGTCATTCCCCAATACATCGATTTCTACGAACAAATAATCGGAAACCAATCCGTGTAATGTCTTCACTGATTGTTGGCACAGCAGGTCACATCGATCACGGAAAGAGCGCATTGGTGCGTGCTCTGACGGGTATCGATCCGGACCGTCTGCCGGAAGAGAAACGTCGCGGCATTACGATCGATCTCGGCTTTGCCGATCTGGAGCTCGACGGTCTGCGCATCGGTTTTGTCGACGTGCCTGGTCACGAACGCTTCATCAAAAACATGTTAGCCGGAGCGCACGGCATCGACTTGCTGGCGCTCGTGATCGCTGCCGACGAAGGCGTGATGCCGCAGACGCGCGAGCACTTCGACATCTGTCGTTTGCTTGGCGTGCGCAATGGCCTCGTCGTGATCACCAAGAAAGATCTCGTCGACGAAGAGATGCTCGTGCTCGTCGAAGATGAAGCGCGCGAATTGACTGCCGGATCGTTTCTCGAAAGCGCGCCGATTGTTTCGGTGAGCTCACGAACGGGTGCGGGGCTTGATGAGTTGAGATCCCGGCTCACAGAGATGGGAAAGCGCGTGCCACCGAGATCTCAGGATTTTGCGATGCGTTTGCCAATCGATCGATCGTTTTCGATGAAGGGTTTTGGAGCGGTTGTTACGGGCACGTTGATCGCGGGAAAAATTACTGAAGGCGACGAGCTGGAGTTGCTGCCTTCGCAAACGAACGTGAGAGTGCGCGGGTTGCAAGTTCATGGCAAGTCTGTTCACGAGGCACATGCCGGGCAGCGCACCGCGGTAAATCTCGCCGGTGTTGACACATCGCAAATCGAGCGCGGGATGGTGCTTGGGCCTGCCGGTCGCTTGCGGCCGGCGCAGGTTATCGATGTTTGGATTGACGTGTTACCGGATGCTTCGCGCGCAGTGCGATCGCGTTCGCGAGTGCGTTTTCACACCGGTGCGGCGGAGGTGTTGGGACGAGTAAGAGTGCTGGATGGTCCGTCGCAGATTGAGGCCGGAAGTGGTGGGTTCGCGCAGGTGAGATTAGAAGCGCCGGTGATCGCACTGCACGGAGATCGTTTTATTCTGCGCAGCTATTCGCCGGCAGAGACGATTGCGGGTGGAGTGATAGTCGATCCGTTTGCCGTGAAGCATCGTGCCCGAGATTTGGAGCGCACGCGCGAGTTGCTGCGGCTGTTGATGAGCGACGAGCGGGCGGTAAAGTTTGCTGCGTTCGTTCGTGCGGCCGGCGATCGAGGCTTGCGACTCGCGGATGTTGCAGCGGCAACCGGTTGGACCAATGAAGTTGTGAACAGCGTCGCCACGGCGGTTCGAGCAGAAGGCTCTGTGGTTGATGTCGGCGGCGTTTACCTCGCGCGAGAGAGTGTCGATCGTCTCAGTAGCGCTGTGGTTGAGGAACTGGAACGTCATCACAAACGCGAGCCGCTCGCCCGTGGCATGTTGCGTGAGACGCTGCGCGAAAAAGTCTTTACACACTCGCCACCAGAGCTGTTTGCGGGAGTGATTGCGAGACTCGAAGCCGCGGTCAAGGTTGTTTCTGAGAAAGATATCGTGCGTTTGAGCCAGCACAGCGTTGGCTTGTCAGAGCAGGATTTACAGTTGAGCAAACGCATCGAGCAGATTTACCTGGCGTCGGGAGTTGAGGCGCCTTCTGTTGACGACGTGATGACCCGGGCCAACGTCTCAACCGCGCAACGCACTCAAGCGCGAAAGATCCTGCAACTCCTCATCGACGATAAAAAACTGGTCCGTATTCAAGGCGAGATGTTCATGCATGCGCAAGTGGTCCAGAACCTCAAAACCAGGTTGCAAACTTACGCCTCCCAACACGAGCCCGATCGTCTGATCGACGTCGCTGCCTTCAAAGATCTCGCCGGCGTCTCCCGCAAATACGCCATCCCGTTGCTCGAGTATTTCGACCGCGAACAAGTCACGCGCCGCGCCGGCGACAAGCGCCTCATCCTCAAACCCCGTTGAATAGGGCGTCTCTTGGAGTGTGGTGGGCTTGCTACCGCTTTGATAATGGACACGAAGCTCATACCAAAGCGGCGCCAGGGCACCGTACTGCAGGGAGGCGCCCGAATCAGACTGCTTGAATTCTGAAAGAAATTTCATGTAAACATCTGACTTGCATTCCCTCATGCCCAGCGTTAACATGCAGCCATTAATAGCAACAGTTTCGGCTTTTTCCTTAACCTTCATAATTAAATCATTGGGCGGAGGTTCAAAATGAAAAGCCTGAAGGATATTCTCGCGATAGTGGTGGGAATTGTGGCCGCCATCGGCGCGATCTATTACTTCTACCGGTTTGTGACCTTCCCGGAAACTGGCGGCGGTCATACATTGGGATGGATCGCACTCGGGCTGGCCGTAGTGGCCTTTGTTTGTGGTCTGATATACTTCCTGGGCCACGTAAACAAAGAGGAAGAGATACATATAACTCAATAGCGCGCTGCTTTGTTCCTGCGGCCCACTCGATTAACGCCGCTAGATAAACTTGCGCCTGCTAACCCGACCCCAATCGGACGCCGTTTGTGCACAACCCAAAAGCGGCTTTACGTGCGCAGACGGCGCTCGTTTTTTGTATAGTAAAGGAGAGACTCAATAGAAAATGTTTCCACTCCTCATTGTGCTACTGCAACAGCTTCGAGCCACTCAGCCGAATTTCTTTTTTCTGGTTACCCTGCTGTTGCTGATTGCTGGAGGCGTTGCCTGGTTGATCGCAGCCGTGCTCGGCTTCGCCAGATCGCCTGCTTTCGGACCCTCGGCCCGCTGGTTTTCGTACGCCGCTGTGTGCCTGATCATTTATCACCTTCACTTCCTGATCTTCGGCGTGTTTGTGTTTCTAGGCATGAGTCAAAACTCAGTTGACCTCACGATGGCGCTCGGAGTCGGCGCATTCTTCAACCTGTTTGTTGTTCTGGGCGCCGTTTGTGCGATCATGGGTTTTGTCAGGATGACGAATCCCAGATAGATTGTTTGCTGATGTATAGGAAACTGTTTGTAGTCGCCGCGCTGCTCCTTGTTGGAAGCGCGGCGTTTCTCTTGTTAGTTGCCTCGCCAAACACTGCTACCAACGGTGCGAACGACCAGTTCGTGCGGCAACGCGGCGGACGCTTTTTCGTCGGACAGAAGCCCTTCCGGTTTGTCGGCGCGAATGTGGCACTAATGTATCGCGACGAAGATCGCGCGCGCATGCCCGAGACGATGCGCCAGGCGGCGCAAGCGGGAATCAAAGTTGTGCGTGTTTGGGCGTTTGGCGAAGGCGGTCCGAACGATGTCAGGCCGATGAAGGACCTTGAAGACTGGCCCCGGCATCACTCATTTCGACCCGCGCCCGGACAGTGGAACGAAGACGCTTTCGTTCATCTCGACAAGGTGATCGCCGAAGCAGCCAAGAACAATATCTACGTGCAACTATGTTTGACTAACTGGTGGCGCGACACAGGCGGCGTGACGCAGTACTTGCGCTGGGCGGGCATCAATGATGCTGCCGACGACAGTTACAATTTCGGCATCAACAACGAGAAGGCAGTCCTCTTTTACACAAACCCGGAAACCCGTCGATTCTATCGCGAGCACCTCGAAAAACTCGCCACGCGAAGAAACACGATCACCGGCGTTCTTTATCGTGACGATCCAACTATCTTTGGTTGGGAGTTAATGAACGAAGCACAGGCGATCACGGGGCGCTGGGCTGAGCGGCGTGCGTGGTTTGCGGAGATGAGCGGTTACCTGAAGTCGCTGGATCCTAACCACATGATCGCGCCGGGTGCCTGGGGTTATCGCTCGTCGTCTGAACGTCGAGAGTGGCTGGCCGATCATGCGCTTCCGACGATCGACTATTGCGACGTGCACAGTTATCCGCGCGACGATCACGACAGCTTTGTCGATTCTCCGCAGGCGTTGAAGGAGTTCATCGAGAATCGCGCTGCCGCGGCGTTCTCGATCAAAAAGCCGCTCGTGTTTGGGGAGTTTGGCATGGGAGTGGAAGCCTACAACGGCGCTTCACAGCTCGAGTGGTACAAAGCGTTCTTCGACGGCAACGCGCGAGCGGGTGCGGCGGGCGCCATGTTTTGGATCCTGACCCCGGATGCTCGCAGAGGTTACGGCGTGACTTATTCAACGCCTCGCGACCAGGTTTTAATGAGCGAGATCGCGCGCGCTTCGCAGATGTTTGCAGCACTGCAATCGGCCGAGCTGCCGCAGCACTTACTGGACAGCGAAGAGCATCTTGTACCGCGTCAGTTTGCGTGGTCTCGTCCAGCGGGAGACGAGTCGGCGTTCCCGCAGATCACGGTGAGGGACGACAAGTCGATTCTTTACCAGTTCAGGCCACAGACGGCGAGTGCTGAACGTTTTGAGAAGATTGGTGAAGGCGCGGGTTACATCTGGGGGTTCGGATCGGGTTACCTCGAATACACGGTGCCCGAGCGATCAGACCGGCGGCGCGTCAGTGAGATTATCGTCCGCGCGCACGTGCAACCGGTTTTGCCTATCGATGCTCCGCCTGGTTTTGTTAAGACACGCGTGAAGCTCATCGTCGATGGTTGGGATGGGGGCTCGCGTCTAATTCCCGTCGAGCCGGAAGGACAGCCGCTGATTCAGGAGTGGCGTTTGACAGGATTGTTCCTCCGTCTCCGCGCCATGCGCGGCTTGCCCTTGAAGATTCGTTTCGCCGTAACCCCCGACTCAGATTGGCTCTACGGCGTAAACATCTCAAACTGGCCCGAAGGCTACGACTCAAAAGACGCGAAGCCGGTTGAAGTCGAACTCAGGCATTAATCACTGCAATAGCTTGCTCGCGCTTTACAGTTGGATAGTGAGTCTCCACGATTTGAATAACGCCGAAGGCGTTGGCTAATTTCAGCCCAGGGTTGGAGCGCGCAGCGACAACCCTGGGTGAGCATTCAAAGAAGAGATTCAACCCTGAAAGGGTTTGCCGCGGAACGAACCCTTTCAGGGTTGAAATATTTTTTATGTTGCTGACCCAAGGTTGTCGCTAACGCTCCAACCTTGGGCTGAAATTGGCGAACGCCTTCGGCGTTATTCAGGCAAGGCACGAATAGGGTTCGGAATGTTAATGCGCGGCG
>Ga0070689_100000583_pt1 | contig 21962 bp, 17 predicted proteins | sample KBSS23HmetaG_FD_64669 | JGI IMG/M metagenome (GOLD analysis project Ga0070689, IMG submission 64669) | Switchgrass rhizosphere microbial communities from Kellogg Biological Station, Michigan, USA - KBS S2-3H metaG | ecosystem: Host-associated > Plants > Roots > Rhizosphere ...
ACCTCGACGTTGAGGCCCTTCTCCTTCGCCTTGAAATCCTCGATCGCCATCTTCGTCGCCAGCACCGAGCCCTGGCCACCCAGGTCGGCGTACAGGCTCGACTGGTCGTTCAGCACCCCGATCTTCACGACGTTGCCCGAGATCTGCGCATGGGCGCCTCCCGCGGCGAGCGCCAGGCCAGCGGCCGCGGCGAGCGTCTTCAGCTTGAATGTCATTGCAAATGCTCCTCTTTTCGTTGGACTACACACCCAGGTACTCGTGGAGCATGCCGGTCTTGGCTTGCAGCTCCGACGCGGGAAACGATTCCGCGATGCGCCCGTGCTCCATCACGTAGTGACGGTCGGCGAGCGGCGCCGCGAAACGGAAATTCTGCTCCACCAGCACGACCGTGAAGCCGCGCTCCTTCAGCTTGATGATGATGCGCCCCAACGCCTGCACGATCACGGGCGCCAGGCCCTCGGTGATCTCGTCGAGCAGCAGCAGGTTCGCCCCCGTGCGCAGGATCCTCGCCATGGCGAGCATCTGCTGCTCGCCGCCGGAGAGCTTGGTGCCCTGCGCGGTCGCGCGGCGCTCGCGCAGGTTGGGAAACATCTCGTAGATCTCGTCCACGCTCATGCCGCCCTTGGCGATCTCCGGGGGCAGCGTGAGGTTCTCCTCGACCGACAGGCTCGAGAAGATGCCGCGCTCCTCGGGGCAATAGCCGATGCCCAGGTGCGCGATCTTGTAGGTGGGCCAGGTGATGGTCTCGACGCCGTTCACGACGATGGAGCCCTGCCGGCGCCCGACGAGGCCCAGGATCGATTTCAGCGTCGAGGTGCGCCCCGCGCCGTTGCGTCCCAGGAGCGTCACGACTTCGCCCTTGCCCACGGTGAGGTCCACGCCGTGCAGCACGTGCGATTCGCCGTACCACGCGTTCAATCCCTGGATGCGCAGGACTTCGTCAGCCATGCGCCGTCCCCATGTATGCCTCCATCACCGCGGGATTCGCCGAGACCTCGGCATACGTTCCCTCGGCCAGAACCGAGCCGCGCTGCAGCACCGTGATCGTGTCGCAGATGCCCGAGACCACGCTCATGTTGTGCTCGACCATGAGCACCGTGCGCCCGGCGGCGACTTCCTTGATGAGGTCCCTCACGCGGTCGACGTCCTCGTGGCCCATGCCCGCGGTGGGCTCGTCCAGCAGCATGAGCTCCGGATCCATGGCGAGCGTCGTGGCGATCTCCAGCGTGCGCTTGCGCCCGTAGGCGAGCTCGCCCGCGTGCACCTGCGCGAACTTCTCGAGGCCCACGCGCCTGAGCAGCTCCATCGCGCGCTCGTTCAGCACGTCCAGCGTGCGCTCGCGCTTCCAGAAGTGGTAGCTCGTGCCCAGGCTCCTCTGCAGCGCCACGCGCACGTTCTCCAGCACGGACATGTTCGGGAACACCGCGGAGATCTGGAAGGAGCGGATCATGCCGCGGCGCGCGATGTCCGCCGGCTTCTCGCGCGTGATGTCGTGCTCGTTGAAGAGGATCGTGCCCGAGGTCGGCGGCAGGAATTTCGTGAGCAGGTTGAAGAAGGTGGTCTTCCCCGCGCCGTTGGGGCCGATGAGCGCGTGGATGGCACCCCGGCGCACCTTCACGCTCACCTTGTCGACGGCGACGAAGCCCTTGAATTCCTTCGTGAGGCCGCGGGTTTCGAGGATGGTGTCGCCAGTCGCCATGGAGCCGACGATGCTACCGCAGCGTTCCCGCAAGGGGCAAGGCGGCGCACGCAAAATGTGCCGAATAAATCGGCATTTACGTGCGCCGTGTCCGGCGCGCCGGACAGTCTTCCGGCGTGGGCGCCCTAGCCGCCGCCGCCGCGGCGCCCGAAGGCGATGGCGCCCTGGTTGCCGCCCAGGTTGTAGAGCATGCCCGCCCGCTGGCCCGTCGCGCCGGTGAAGAATCCGTCAAAGCTGCCGCTTGCGCCCGCACCGCAATTGGGCGAGCACGAGACCACGAGCGGGTTGGGGTTTGGCACCCCCGAGATCGGCGTGCCGCTGTACGCCGAGAAGTACTGCTCGCGGTAGATCGGCATGGCGGCGGCCGACCCGTTCCAGGTCTGATTCGCGATCGCAATGGTCACGTTGGCCGCCACGGTGCGGTTGCCGAAGTTCGCATCGAGGGACGCCGAGCCCAGCGTGCCCACCGCGCCCGAGTTGTTCGTCGGATTGGTGGACCCGATGACGTCGTACGCCACGGTGCCGGTGAGCGGCAGGGCCACCGGGCCGCTCTGCGGCGCGGCGAAGATGTAGTGCAGGCTCGACGACTGGCCGAGGTTCAGGTTGAACGTCTGGCCGCCGCGCGACGTGATGGTCGCCGTGCCGCCGCCCCAGCGCCCCCACACGAGCCCCGTCTCCGTGTCGATGCCCGACTGCACCACCTGCGCGCTGCCGATGGCGTACGTGGCGTGCGGGCCGAAGCCCTGGAACGGAGCCGAGAACGCCGTCGCGCGGCCCTGCGCGTCGGAGATCACCTCGTCGGGCCGGTCGGTGGTCGAATAGCTGCGGATGAAGCTCGCGAGCGTGTTGTTCGGGTCGGAAACGCGGCCTTCGCGATATGGCGTGGCCGCATCGAGGCGTTCGCCGGCGAAAGCCGCAACACCGGTCACGAAGTTCCAGTTCGACGAGCTGGAAGAGGTCCGATCCGAAATGCCGTAGCCCAGGATCGCGCCGGAGATGCCGGTGCCGACGAAGCTGCCCTCGAAGCTGCCGGTGAGGTTCGGGTTGCCGGCCGAGCTCGTGGTGTTGTTGGTGATGGTGAGGAAGTCGCTCGTCGAGGCGAAGAACGTGTTGAACGAGAACGGCACCGCGCCCGTCGTCAAATGCCAGCTGCCGCCGGCATTGCCGCCGTTGGCCGGGATCGTCACGGCGGCATCGAGGCCCATGGTGCGGTTGGTGAAGTTGGCGAAGAGCGTGGCCGACGTGAGCGAGCCCACGGTGTTGTTCTGGTTGGTGGGCGAGGTGTTGCCGGCGAGCGCGTATGTCGCCGAGCCCGTGAGCACGTCCGCGAGGTACGCCGGGAACCCCGACGGCGCCGAGATCCAGTGCACGCTGCCGGGGATGCTGGAGGCGGAGCCGGAGCCGAAGAAGCCCAGGCCCGCGTTCTCGAAGCGTCCCATGGTGACCTGCGCGCCGCCGATGCTCACGCTGCGCACTTCCTGCGGCGTGCCGCCGGTGATGACCGGCGCGATGCCGCTTTGCGATCCGGCGTAGGAAACGTATCCGCGGATCTCGCCGTTGCTTCCGCGCTGCACGTCGCTCGCGACGGCCTGCCCCGAGAAGGGAGAGCCCGCGGCGATGACGATGTCCTGCAGTTCGAGCGGGTCGCGCCCCACGTTCAGGATGGCGTCGATGTCGCTCGCGAAGCCCAGGCCGTTGTTGCCGACCACGGCCTGCTGGCTCGCCACCTGCGTCGGCACCGAGGGCGTGTCGCTCGGGGAGAAGTTGCGATCGCCCACGGCGGCCGTGGAGGCGGTGCCTTCGGAATTGCCCTGCTTGGCGGCGGAGGGGTTGGTGGCGGTCTCGCCGATGAAGCGCGGCAGCGGGATGTACCTGGGCGGCTGGTTGCCCGCCACGAGCACGGTCTGCCCCGGGCCGGTGATGAGCGTCGTGGCCCCGCCCTGCTGCGCGGGAAGCCCGGCGCGGTCCAGCACGAGGTTCGTGACCGAGTGGCTGCCCTCGATGGTGTGGTTGATGGTGGCGCCGCCCGGGCTCTGCGCGGCGGCCTTGTCGATCGACTCGTCGCACTCGGCGCCCTCGCAGGCGTGGAGGATGTTGCCGGAGCCGCGGATGCCGACCGTGGCCACGCGCGTCTTCATCACGAACTTGTCGCGGTTGGTCGAGGCGAGGAGCCCCGTGAACGTGCGCAGCGTCCCCTTGAGCAGGCTCAGGACCGCGCCATCGGTGGACTGCGAGTCCTTCGGGTAGGCCTCGATCTGGAACTGCGTCCCGGGGCGCAGCGACAAGCGCGCGTTGTCCACCATGGTGAGCTGTGCCATGCCGTTGGCGCCCGTGGCGATGCGATCGCCCGGATCCACCGGCGTGCCCCGCACCGGCGTGGAGCGCTGGCCGTTCGCCTTGGTGAGGGTGACCTCCCCCGTGACGAACGCGAATTCTCCCGAGGCCGCGCCGGCGATGAGCGGCGTGGCGGCGAGGGCCGCGGCGAGGATTCGATTGAGGCTCTGGATCTTTCTCATGGTGCGGTTCTCCGGGCTAGATCATTTCGCAACGAATGTTCGACGACACTTCGTGGCGGTCGAAGTCGTAGATGTCGATGTTGGAGCTGTTGTGCGAGAAGACGTACTGCAGGCGCATCGCGCACTTGTCGCGGAAGCCCCATGCAAGGCCGAGCGCGACGTCGAAGTACGTGTCGCGCCCGCGCTGGATCAGGTTGGAGCGCGCCCAGTCGTCCTTGTCGCGGCGGTGGATCACGCCCAGGCTGTTGAACGCCTGCAGCTTCGGGTTGAGCGAGTACTGGAAGTAGCTGCGCACGCCGATGAGGTTCTTGCTCTTCGTGGACGTGCCGTTGACGCCGTTGTCGAAGTCGTTGAGCGCGCGGTCCTCGGTGATGAACCCGGTGAGGTAGAGCAGCGGCGAGCCGCGGCCCTCGTAGGAGTGCAGCCACGAGCCGCTCACCAGCACCTCGTTGAAGTCCTCCAGCGGGTTTTCCGGGAAGCGGATGGTGTTCAGCTGCACGCCCAGGCCCACCTGCGTGCGGGTGTCGATCGCGTGGCGCCAGTCGCCCGCGAGCACGGCGACGCGCCGGTCGTTGGTGAGCTTGTCCGAGCCGGCGGGCGCCGGCGCGGCGCCTTCCTGCCAGAAGGGCGTGAAGCTCGCGCTCACGCGGTACTGGTCGTCGCCCGCGTTCAGCGCCGCGCCGAAATGCGCCTCGACCTGCGCCAGGTTGAAGTCGCTCTCGTGGCGATAGGCGCGCCCGCGCGCCTCCCCGCCCCCGAAGAGGCTCCAGCCGCGCGAGAGCGGATATGAATATTCGCCGCCGGCCGCGCCCTGCGCGAACCATGCCGAGCGCTTCACCGAGTTGCCGGTGGGATTGAAGCCGACGCCCACCGACTGCTGCGCGGCGGTGAAGAAGTCCGCCGGCACGCCGGTGATGTTGGAGTCGTAGCCCAGGCCCAGCTCGCCAAATGCGGTCCAGCCCGCGCGCAACTGCTGCTTGCGCTGGTTGATGGCCTCGATGTAGCGGTTGATGGCGATCTGCGCGGCCGGTGGCGGATTGGCGCCGCGCAGCTTCACGAACGCGGCTTCGGCGAGGTCGAACGAGCCCGCGGCGTAGTAGGCGCGCGCCAGGTCCATCTGGGCGCCCGCGTGGTTCGGCAGCACGGCGAGCACGCGCTCGAAAGCGATGATGGCGTCCTCGAGCTTGCCGCTATCCAGGGCCGCCACGCCCAGCAGGTAGTCGTACTCCGGCATGCCCGAGAGGCGGTTCTGCACCGCGATCAGCTCGGCGTACGCCTGCTTCGGGTTGCCGGCGGCGAGGAGCTTGCGGGCGTTCTCGACGACCGGGTCGTCTGCAGCCAGGGCCGGCACCACGGCCAGGGCGGCGGCCAGGGCCAGCCACCGGATGTATGCGCGCGTATTCATTGGGGATTTTTCCTTCTTTTTCGGCGATCGATGGTAGCCTGCGGCCCCGCCTGAGGCAACGCGGAATTTTCTGCGCAGGGCGATGCGATAATGCCCGGATGACCCCCGAGCCGGTCCTCGAGCGAACCGACGAAGACGGCATCGCCACGCTGGTGCTGAACCGGCCGCGGCAATACAACGCCCTTTCGCGCGAGCTGCTGGAAGCCCTGCACGCGGCGATCGGGTCCCTCGCGGACGACGAATCCGTGCGCGTGGTGGTCATCACCGGCAGCGGCCGCGCCTTCTGCGCCGGCCACGACCTGAAGGAGATGCGCGCCGCGGGCGAGCAGCGCGAGATCGAGGCGCTCTTCGGCAGCTGCAGCGCGATGATGCAGAAGCTCGTCGAGCTGCCCCAGCCGGTGATCGCCGCGGTGAACGGCATCGCCACCGCCGCGGGATGCCAGCTCGTTGCGCAATGCGACCTCGCCGTGGCGAGCGCCGAGGCGCGCTTCGCCGCCTCGGGCGTGAACCTGGGACTCTTCTGCTCCACGCCCGCGGTGGCCCTGTCGCGCAACGTCTCGCGCAAGCGCGCCACGGAGATGCTCTTCACCGGCGACTTCATCGACGCCGCGACGGCGTTGGACTGGGGACTGGTCAACCGCACCGTGCCCCACGAGCGCCTGATGCAGGCCACGCGCGAGCTCGCCGAAATCCTGAAGACCAAGCCGCGCGAGGTGCTGGCACTCGGCAAGGCGCTCTTCTACCGCCAGATCGAGGCGAGCCTCGGCGCCGCCTACGGGGATGCCTCGCGCACCATCGCCGCCAACATGGCGGCCGACGTGGCGCGCGAGGGGGTCGACGCCTTTCTCGCGAAAGTGCCGCCGCGCTGGAAGGGTTGAAGGACTAGGGCCCACAGAGCAGCATCCCGAAGCGCGCGCGTCCCGGCGACGGCACGAAGCAGCCGGTGCCCGAGAGCGTCACGAAATGCGGTGAATCCGGCGCGTTGCTGAGGATCTGCAGCTGCCCGCCGCGCCCGCCCGATCCCGACGGCGCGAAGGTCACTCCCAACGTGCACGAGGCGTTCGGCGCGATGGGCCCGACACATGCGCCGGTGGTGAGGAAATCGCTTCCCGCCAGGATGCCGGCGACCTGCAGCACGGCCTGTCCCACGTTGCGCAACGTGATTTCGCGCGTGATGTGCTGTCCCACGAACGCGTTGCCGAAGCCCACCTGCGTGACCGATACCTCGAGCGCCGGCTCGAGATTCTCGATGCCGTTGCCGGTGAGCCGGATCGTGTACGGATCGACGTCGCGCAGCGTGCGCACCGTGAGCGTCCCTTCGCGCGGGCCGACAGCCGTCGGCTGGAACGTGACCTGCGGGGAGCACGTGGCGCCGATCGCGATCGTGGTGCACGTGTCCGACACCGCGAAGTCGCCGCTGGCGGCGAGCTCGGTCACGCTCGCCACATATGGCGAGACGTTGTGCAACGCCGCGGGCTGGCCGGCGCTTCGCGTGCCGACCGGACGCGTGCCGAAATCGAGGCTCACCGGCGTCTGCAGCTGCGGCGGCTCCGGCACCATCCCGGTGCCCACCAGCGGGAGCGCCACGCTGCCGCCGTTGGTGGCGATGCCGAGCGAGCCGCTGCGGGTGTTGAAGCCGGTCGGATGGAACCGTACGTCGATGCGGCAGCTGCCACCCGGCAGGAGCGTCACCGGGCACGCGCCCGGCGTGGATGCGGCAGGCGGCGGCACGATGCTGAATTCGCCGGTGATGCCGATGGACGTGAACGTGAGCGGCGCGGTGCCCGAATTCGAGACGATCACCGCCTGCGGCGCGCTATCCGATCCCACCGGCTGCGGCGAGAAGTCCAGCACGCCCGGCGAGACCTCGAGGACCGCGGCCGCCGTCGACAACCCGGTGCCTGTCAGCGCGACCACGTGCGGCGTGCCGCTCGCGTTGTCGGTCACCGTGAGCGTGCCGTTGCGCGCGCCCACCACGAGCGGCGTGAACGTCACGTCGATGGTGCAGCTCGTGCCGGGCGACAGCGTCGCGGCGCAGCCCGTGGTGAATGCGAAATCACCCGCGATGGCGATGGACGAGATGCCGAGCGTCGCGGTGCCGTTGTTCGTGAGCGTCAGCGTCTGCGCGAAGCTCGTGGTGAGCACCGTGCGCGCGGCGAACGCGAGCGATGCCGGGGTGAACATCACGCCCGGTGCGCCGGTCGCATCTCCCGTCAACGAGATCATGGTGGTCGGATTGCCCGGGAACGAGTACGTGAGCGCCGCGGTTCCTGTCTGAGCAAGCCCGGCGGTTGTCGGCGCGAAGCGGATGTCGATCGTGCACGTGGCCGAGGGCGGCAAGGGGCTCGGGCAATTGTTCGTCGCCGTGTACGGGCCGGTCAGCGTGGCGCTCGGGAACGAGGCGGAGTTCACGCTGCTCAGGTTCGTGACGGTCACGGTCTGCGCCGCGCTCTGCGTTCCGGCGGCGATCGTGCCGAAGTTCATCGACGACGGCGCGGTGAATCGCACCTGCTCGAACCAGATGATCTGAACCGAGCTCGGGCCGGGGCCCGCGGCGTTGGCCGGATCCATCTGGATGTGATAGCCCACGCCGGGCTCCGGCGTGCCGACCTGGTATGTCGCGCTCGCCGTGCCCTGCCCGGAGACGTAGATGGTCGCGCCGCTCGAATAATTCGGCCAGTTGAAGCTCGTCGCCGCGGGAGAGCACGAAGCGGTGATGGTGAACGGCGTTCCCGGAGTCGTCGTCATGGGAAGCGACGGCGAAGTCGACAGCGTGCATTGCGGCGTGCCGGCCAGCGCGCCCTGGAGGGTGACGCTGAACGTGCCGCTCGCCGTGCCGTCGGATACGTCCACCGTGTATGTGGCAGTGGCGCCGGCCGCGGGAGCGGTGACGCTCGTCTGGAATCCGGTGGCGCCGTTGCTCCACGCGAACGTGGTGGGCGAGGTGAAGCACAGCGGGAACAGCGTGACCCCCGCGCCGGGCGGAACGATCACCGTGCTCCCCACGACGATGCCGTCGCCGGTGGCAGGAATCTGGGTCGCCATGCTGCAGTTCATGGTCGCGCCCGCCGCCACCGTCGGAGAAAATTCGGAGCTGTAGACGCAGCCGTCCCCGCAGATATCGGCGGTCATCTGCGCCGAGATGTTCGTGTACGAGCCGCCATAGACGCGGGTGATGGCCATGAAGCCGCTGGCATCGAGCGTCCCGCCGAACACGTCGAGGATGCTCTGGCCCTGGGTGTTCGCCGTCACGGAGCCGTTGGTGTACAGGTACACCTGCACGTCCGAGTTGGGTTCCGACTTGATGTAGCCGTTGATCGTCGTGTTGAACCCGTCGAAGGTCACCGACGTGATGACCGGATAGTTCAAGAGGCGGTTGGGGCCGGAGTCGGTGTCGTACGGGGGCCCGGCTTCGTCATTGGCCGTGGGCCCGTCATCTCCAAGGTCGATGCCGATGCCGCCGTTGGCGTACGCCACCACGCCCTGGATCCTCACGCGCGGAAATGTTGCGGAGTCCACCGAGATGCCCTGCGCGCCGTTGCCGATCACCAGGCTCGCCTCCACGGACTGGCTGGTGTAGTTCGATGCGTTGTAGAAGACCCCGCGGCCGGTGTTGCCCATGCCGAGGCTGCCGTCGCGGCGGCCGCCGATCTGGGAATTGGTGACCAGCGCGCCCGACTCGGAATGGATTCCGATGCCGTTCGCCGTGACGAGGTTGTGATCCTGCGGGGACTGGCTGCCCACGAAGACGTAACCGTTGCCGGAGGTGTGGATGCCCGCCGCGTTGCCCAGGGCCGTCATGCCGCCGGGATCCGTCCCGATGTAGTTGCCGTTGATGTAGACGCTCGAGGCGCTCGAGTCGATGCCCGCGCCCTGGAACGAGTGGATGGCGAGCCCGCGGATGCCGACGTTGTTGGAGCTGGAAACGGAGAGGCCGTTGCAGGTGAGGCAGCCCGTTCCGTTGAGGATGATCTGCAGATTGGCGTTGTCGCCGCTGTTCACGCCCTGCGTATTGACGGACGCGCCGGGTTGGCTGAAGCCGTCGATCACCAGGCCCGAGCACGTGACGGGCGGCAACGGAGTCGCCGGCTGGATGGTGTGGGGCCCGGGACCGGGGATGTTGAAATGGATCTCGAGCGCCGCCGTGCACGATCCGTTGGCGGTCGCGAGCGCGTCACGCAGCGATCCCGCCCCTGAATCGGCGTTGGTGGTGACCATGAGCGGATCGATGACCGTGAGCGTCGCGTTGACATCGGAAGCGCTGGAGCCAATCGGCGACGACGACGTGAGCGAACCGGGAGGCGCGTCGATCACTAGCGATCCGGCAGTGGACGCCGTGATGTCGATGTAGATCTGGCAGTTCGACGACGGCCCGACGCTGATGTTCGTGCTGGTGAGGACGCCGCTGCCCGGATTTGCCACGGTGGTGCCGCCGCAATTGTCGAGGTAGACGCCGCCCACATTGGTGACGCCGGCGGGATAGGTGATCGAAAGGCTGCCGCCTGTGAATGCGAGGCTGGCGTCGTCGTAGAGCGTCAGGAAAAGCGTCGAGACGCCGCCGGTCGCGATGGGCGACGGCGACACGAACATGTTCACGGCGGGCGCGGCGTGCAGGGCCGGCGCGGCGAGCGCCAGGACAGCGGCGCACGCCAGGCGCGCGAAATTGGTGCGGACGTTCATTGCCTTCTCCCTGCGCCCTGGGGGCGCTTTTTCGCGCGGCTATCGCCCCGGACGGTCTAACGCCGTTCCCCGGGACGCCATCCCATGTTACGCCCTACCCCACCCGGCGTCGCCGGAAGTCCCGCAGCACCTCGCGGGCGGCGTTGTGTCCGGGCACCCCGGTCACCCCCCCTCCCGGGTGGGTTCCGGAGCCGCACAGGTACACGCCCTTCACCGGCATGCGGTAGGCCGAATAGCCAAGTACGGGCCGGGAGCTGAAAAGTTGGTTGAGGGAGAGCTTTCCGTGAAAAATATCTCCACCGACGAGGCCGAACTCCCGCTCCAGGTCGAGCGGCGTGAGGATCCGCTGTCCCAGGACCGAGCGCTTGAAGTTGGGCGCGAACTTCGTGACCTGGTCGATCACCGCTTCGGCCGCGGCTCCGCGTTCGGCATCCCACGAGCGCCCGTCCGGAAGTGCGTAGCGGAAGTGCTGGCAAAAGAGGCTCGCGACGTGTTGCCCGCGCGGCGCGAGCGAATCGTCCACGGTGCTGGGAACCAGGATCTCGACGATGGGCTCCCGCGACCAGCCGTGCTCGCGCGCGCTCGCGTACGCGCGATCCATGAAGGCGAGCGACGGCGCCATGATGATGCCGGAGCTCAGGTGCGGCCCCGGTCCCGGCAGCGCGCTGAAATCCGGCAGCTCGGACAAGGCCACGTTCATGCGCAACGTCGCCGACTCCGACTGGTAGTTCTCGAACGGCTCGCGCCATTCGCCGCGTGAATCCGGCAGCAATGCGAGGAGCGCGCGCGGATGCGCGTTGCTCACCACGCATCGCGCCGCGATCTCGGCTCCGTCGTCCAGCACGACGCCCGCGGCGCGTCCGCCGCGCTCGACGATGCGCGCGACACCCGCGCCGGTGCGGATCTCGACGCCGCGCGCCTCGGCCTCCTTGCGCATCGCCTGCGTGATGGCGCCCATGCCGCCGACGGCGTGGCCCCACACGCCCTTCTTGCCGTTCACCTCGCCGAAGACGTGATGCAGCAGCACATAGGCGCTGCCCGGCGTGTACGGGCTCGCGAAGTTGCCGACCACGGCGTCGAAACCGAAGCACGCCTTGATGGGTTCGGACTCGAACCAGCGATCGAGCCAGTCGGCGGCGCCGAGCGTGAAGAGATCGAGCACGTCGCGTTGCGCCGCCAGCGGCAGCTTCGCCAGCGCGCGCCCCGATTTCCACGCGTGCAGGATCTCGCTCCAGCCGCCGCCGACGTTCGGCGGCGTTTCCAGCAGCAGGCCGCGCAGGACGTCGGCCACCGCGTCGAGGCGCTCGTAGTACGCGGGCAGCCGGGCGGCGTCCTTCCTCGAGAAGCGCGCCACCTCGGCCTGCGTCGCCGCGAGCCCGCCGCCCACCTTGATGTATTCGCGCCCGGACAGCGGCAGGAAATTCGCGAACGGGCGTTCCACGACGCGAAGGCCGTGCTGCGCCAGGCGAAGGTCGCGGATCACCTTCGGGTTCAGCAGGCTCACCGTGTAGCTCGCGGTCGAGTTGCGGAATCCCGGGTGGAATTCCTCGGTAACCGCCGCGCCCCCGACCACCTCGCGGCGCTCCACCATGCACACCTTGAGGCCGCCCGCGGCGAGATAGCACGCGCACACGAGGCCGTTGTGGCCCGCGCCGATGACGACGGCGTCGTACGTCACGCGTTCAACAGGAAACGGCGGATGGCACCCGCCTGCGACTCGTCCATCAGCATCGGGGCGTGCCCGCAGTTGGGCACGACAAGGGTCTCGGTGTGCGGACGCTTCTTCATCTCATCCATGATCGGCGCGGTGAGAAGGTCCGAGCCATCTCCCCGGATCACCAGCACCGGGCCATGCACCGCATTCCAGACCGGGCGCAGGTTCACGTCCGCGAGCGGCGCCGCATGGAAGTTCTTCGCGATGCCCGGGTCGTAACGGAATGTCCAGCGGCCGTGGTCGTCCTGCTTCGCCACGTGGACGGCGAGGTGGTGCCATTGCTCGTCGGTGAGCTCGCCAAAGGGGCTCACGGCGCGCACCGCCGCCTCCAGCTTCGCGAAATCGTCGTACACGGGCGACTTGCCCACGTACTGGCCGATGCGCTCTAGCGCGGCCTTCGGGATCACGCAGCCCACGTCGTTCAGCACCAGCTTGCGCACGGGCGAGTTGGGCATGCTCGCCATGATCATGCCGATGATCCCGCCCATGGAGGTGCCGAGCCAATCCACGGTCTCCACGCCGAGCCTCGCGATCAGCGTCGTGAGATCGGAGCAGTACACCGGGTAGTTGTAGTCGGCCGGGTCGCGCAGCCAGTCGCTGCGGCCGCGTCCCGCCACGTCCACCGCCACGACGCGGTATGCATCCTCCAGGTGCCCGGCGACGAAATCGAAATCGCGCGCGTTGCGCGTGAGGCCGTGCACGCAGACGAGCACGTGCTTGTTGTGCGGGTCGCCCCACTCCATGTAGCGCGTGAAATGGAATCCGTGCGGATCCCAGCACCTCACGAAACCGTCGCGCATCGTCATTCGATCGCCGCCGTGCTCCTGGCCCGCTCGCGCAGGAGGAACTTCTGGACCTTGCCGGTGGAGGTCTTGGGCAGCGGTCCGAACACCACCGTCTTGGGCGCCTTGAAGCGCGCCATGCGCGCGCGGCAGAACTCGATGATCTCCTCGTTGCTGGCCGAGGCGCCCTCCTTCAGCTCGATGAACGCGCAGGGCGTCTCGCCCCATTTGGCGTCGGGCTGGGCGACCACGGCCGCCATCATCACAGCCGGGTGGCCGTGCAGCACGTCCTCCACTTCCTGCGAAGAGATGTTCTCGCCGCCGGAGATGATCACGTCCTTCGAGCGGTCCTTGATCTTGATGTAGCCGTCCGGATGCATGACCGCGAGGTCGCCCGAATGGAACCAGCCGCCGCGGAACGCGTCCGCGCTCGCCACGGGATTCTTGAGGTAGCCCTTCATGGTGATGTTGCCGCGGAACATGATCTCGCCCATGGTCTCGCCGTCGCGCGGCACGGGCTTCATCGTCTCCGGGTCCATCACGGACATGCCTTCTTCCAGGAGGTAGGCCACGCCCTGGCGCCCGTTCCTCCTCACCTGCTCCTCGAGCGGCAGCTCGCTCCACTCCGGGTGCTTCGCGCATACGGCCGCCGGGCCGTACGTCTCGGTGAGCCCGTAGACGTGCGTGATGTCGAAACCGATCCTCGCCATGCCCTCGATGACGGCGGCGGGCGGCGGCGCCGCGGCGACCAGGCAATGCACCTCGTGGCCGATGCCCTCGCGCCATTCGGCGGGCGCGTTCAGCAGCATCGAATGCACGATCGGAGCGCCGCAGTAATGCGTGACCTTGTGCTCGCGGATGAGCGAGAGGATCTGCTTCGCCTCCACCTTGCGCAGGCACACGTTCGTGCCGGCCGCCGCGGCCATCGTCCAGTTGAAGCACCAGCCGTTGCAGTGGAACATCGGCAACGTCCACAGGTAGACCGCGTGCTTCGGCATCGACCAGTCGAGGATGTTGTTGATGGCATTGAGGTACGCGCCGCGGTAGTGGTAGACCACGCCTTTCGGATTGCCGGTGGTGCCGGAGGTGTAGTTGAGCGTGATGGCGTCCCATTCATCGGGCGGTGGCGTCCAGGCGAATTGCGCGTCGCCTTCGGCGACGAGGTCCTCGTACTCCATGCCGCCCACGCGCTCGCCGCCTTCGTAGAGCGGGTCGTCCACGTCGATGACGAGCGGCTTCGCCTTCGCGAGCTTGAGCGCCGCCTTCACGATGGGAGAGAACTCGCGGTCGGTGAAGAGCGCCTTCGCTTCGCCGTGGTCGAGCATGAAGGCGATCGCCTCGGCGTCGAGCCGGGTGTTCAGCGTGTTCAGCACCGCGCCCATCATCGCCGGCCCGAAGTGAAGCTCGACCATCGCGGGCACGTTGGGCAGCATGGCGGCCACGGTGTCGCCGCGCTTGATGCCGCGCTTCTGGAGCGCGGAAGCGAGCCGGCGGCAGCGCGCGTAGACCTCGCGCCAGCTGCGGCGCAGGTCCCCGTGGATGACGGCGACGCGCTCCGGGTACACGTAGGCTGCCTTGGCGAGGAACGACACCGGGGTCAATGCCGTGTAGTTCGCCTCGTTGCGGTCCAGGCCCTTCTGGTAAGGATTCATGCGTCTCTCCTCAGGCGATGCGCGTCTCGCCGCGCCCGCCCATGCCCGCCACCCGCTCGGCCGACTTCACCGTGTTGGCAAGGAGCATCGCGATGGTCATGGGCCCCACGCCGCCCGGCACCGGCGTGATCATCGAGGCCACCTCGGCCACACCCGCGAAATCCACATCTCCCGCAAGCTTGCCGTCCGGCAGGCGGTTGATGCCCACGTCGATCACCACCGCGCCGGGCTTCACCATGGAGGCCGTGATCATGCGCGGCTTTCCCACCGCGGCCACGAGCAGGTCCGCCTGCCGCGTCACGGCTGCCAGGTCGCGCGTCTTCGAATGACACACCGTCACGGTGGCCCCGGCGTTGATGAGCATCAAAGCCATCGGCTTTCCCACGATCGTGGAGCGCCCCACGACCACGGCGTTCATGCCCTCGACCTTCACGCCCTCGTGCTCGAGCATCTTCATCACGCCCCACGGCGTGCAAGGGTAGAAGGCCTCCTCTCCGACCACGAGCGCGCCCACGTTGAAGTAGTGGAAGCCGTCCACGTCCTTCTGCGGGTCGATGGCGGCGACGATGGCGCGGCTGTCGATGTGCCTGGGCAGCGGCAGCTGCACGAGGATGCCGTGCACCGCGCGGTCGGCGTTCAGCGAGTGGATGAATGCGAGGAGCTGCTGCTGCGTGGTGTCCGCGGAAAGCGCGTGCACCTGCGAATGCATGCCGATGCCGCCGGAGGCGACCGCCTTGTTGCGCACGTACACCTGGCTCGCGGGATCGTCGCCCACGATCACCACCGCGAGGCCGGGCACGATGCCGCGCGACTTCAACCGCTCCACGCGCACCGCCGATTCGTTGCGCATCTCGGCCGCGATGGCCTTGCCGTCGATGGGGCGGGCGCTCAGGGCTCTTCTCCCAGGACGATGTCCACCGGGATGTCGTGGTCCTCGTGGGGCAGCGCGTCCACCACGAACCGGCCGGGCAACGCGGTGACGCAATACGGGCGGACCTTGTGCGAGCCCAGCAGGCCGTCGAAGAATCCCGCGCCGTATCCCAGGCGGTAGTTGTCGCGATCCACGGCGAGCGCCGGCACCAGCGCGAAATCCACCGCGGTGATCTCGACGCGGCGGCAGCGTGCCGGGTCGGGCTCGGGGATGTCCCAGACGCCGGGGATGAGGTCGTGCGCGAGATCCTTCACCGCGTGCAATTCGAGGCGCCTGGGCTTCTCGCCCGAGATGCGCGGCAGCACGATGGTCTTTCCGTCGGAGCGCGCGCTCTCGAGGAAGTGGCGGGTGCTGAATTCGCTGCCGATGCTCATGGTGGCGAGCACCGTGCGGGCGCTGCGGAACTGCGGCAGCGCCGTCACGCGGCGCGCCATGGAAGCGGCGAGCAACTCGCGCTCGGCGGCCGGCATCGCATCGCGCCGCGCGATCATCTCGCGGCGCAGCCGCTTCTTCTCCTCGGAGGCCCCGGCAGAGCGAGTCATGGCGGTATTCTAGTTGGCTTCGCGCAGGTGAATTCGGTATTCTCGGAATTTCCGTCAAGGAGGAACCCGAATGAAGAAGATCGCCCTCGCCGCGGCCTCGCTGCTGGCCGCTCCGCTCGCCCTTGCCGGCCCCTTCGATGCGTTCAAGGGCCAGATGAAGCCGGGGCTGTACGAGAGCAAGGTCGACATGGACATGACCGGCATGGCGGGCCTGCCGCCCGGCATGGGCAAGCAGACGATGACCCACCAGCACTGCATCACCCAGAAGGACATCGACGAAGGCGGCATCGTCAAGGACCGCGGCCGGAAGGGCGAAGGCGACTGCGAGATCAAGGACGTGAAGGTGTCGGGCAACACGGCGACCTACAAGATGGTCTGCCCGAAGATGACCGGCGACGCCAAGATCAACTTCACCGGCAATGGCTACCAGATGGACATGGTCTCGACCATGGACCAGGGCGGCCACAAGATGACGATGAAGCACCACTCCGAAAGCAAGTACCTCGGCGCCTGCAAGTGACGGCGTAGCGCGGACGCGCCAGTCCATGTCGAACGACCAGGACAACCCGTTCGCCCCGCCGAAGGCCGCCATCCTCGCGGCCGAGACGACCGACGGCACGTACATCCCGGACGGGCAGCGCGTCGCCACCTCGCGCGGCTCCGAGTGGTTCGGCGAGGCCTGGAACCTCTTCAAGGCCTCGCCCGGCACCTGGGTCGCGATCTACGTGATTTTCCTGGTGGTCTGGATCGTGCTCGCCATCCTGCCGGCGGGCAGCCTGCTCTCGAGCCTGTGCTATCCCGCGGTCGCCGCCGGAATCATGATGGGTTGCAAGTCGCTCGAGGAAGGCGGCGAGCTGAAGGTGGGCCACCTCTTCGTGGGCTTCAAGCAGAACATCGGCAACCTGTTGCTGGTGGGAATCCTGTATCTCGTGGGCTCCGTGGTGATCACGATCGTGGCCGCGATCGTGGGCCTCGTCGTGTTTCCCCTGGTGGCGGCCGGCGTGAACTTCAATAATTTCGATCCCACCGACTGGTCGAGCTTCATGGCGTTCGCGCCCGCCGTCCTCCTCGTGCTTCTCGTCGTCCTGCTCCTCACGCTGCCGCTCTTCATGGCGATGTGGTTCGCCCCGCCGCTGGTCCTCTTCCACGACGTGGCGCCGATGGCCGCCATGCGTTCGAGCTTCCACGGATGCCTGAAGAACGCCATGCCGTTCCTCGTCTACGGCGTCGTGGGTCTCCTGCTCTTCATCGTCGCGCTCATCCCGCTGGGGCTGGGACTGCTGGTGTTCGGCCCGCTCATCTGGGGCACGATGTACGTGGGCTATCGCGACATCTTCGTGCGCCGCGCTTGATCGACACGCTGCGCCCGGTCTCGCTGCCGGAAGGGGTCGAGATCACGCTGAGGCTCGCGGGGCCGGTGACGCGCGCGCGCGCGTGGTTCCTGGACTTCGCGCTGCGCCTGCTGCTCGCCTCTTCGCTGCCGGGCATCTTCCAGGTGTTCGGGAAGGTGGGCTACGGGCTGGCGATGGTCACGTCGTTCGCCATCTGGGTGCTCTACCCCATCGTCCTCGAGGCGATCTGGGGCGCGACACCCGGCAAGCGGTTGTGCAACCTGGTCGTGGTGATGTCCGATGGAACGCCGCTCACGTGGCCCGCCTCCGCGCTGCGCAACGTGATGCGCTTCGCCGACATGCTGCCCATCGGCTACGCGGTGGGGCTCGCCTCGATGATGATGGACTCGCAATTCCGCAGGCTGGGTGATCTCGCGGCCGGGACGCTCGTCGTCCACCGCGAGACGGCCACGGTCGCCGGCGAGGCGCCCACCGGCCCCGCGCTGGCGGCTCCCGTCGCCCTCACGCCGCTCGAGCAACGCGCCGTGCTGGACTATGCCGAGCGCAGGCGCTCGTGGTCGGACGAGCGCGCGGCGGAGCTCGCGGAAGTGGCCGCGCCGTTGGTCGACGGCCTGCGTGGCGCGGAGGCTTCCGCGCGCATCGCCGGCATCGCGGCCGGGCTGGTGCAGCGCCGATGAACGAGATCGAATTCGAAGCCCGGCACAACGCGGAGTGGGCCCAGCTCCACGCCGCCGTCGCGGCCCCGAAGAAAGGCGCGGCGCCCGAGGCGGCGCCGGCGGACGAGGTGCCGAAGCGGTTTCGCCGCGCCGTGGCGCAGCTGGCGCTCGCGCGCGATCGCCAGTACCGCACCTCGCTCCTCGACCGGCTGCACGCGCTCGTCATGACGACGCACCTGGCGGTGCATGGCGCGCGCGCGCAGCGCGGGCGCGGCATCCTCGCGGAGCTGCACCGCTTCGTCTTCGAGACGCTGCCGCGATGCGTGCGCGGCGAGTGGCCCTTCGTGCTCGCCGCGACCGTCACGTTCTTCGGTCCCATGCTGGGCATCCTCGCCGCGATCCTGTGGCATCCGGACTTCGTCTACTACCTCGTCTCCCCCGAGCAGCTCTCGATGGTGCAATCCATGTACGCGCCGGGCAACGACCGCGTCGGCGCCGGGCGCGAGGCGGACACGGACGTCGCGATGTTCGGCTTCTACATCGCCAACAACGTGCAGATCGACCTGCAATGCATCGCGGGCGGCATCTTCTTCGGCCTGGGCACGCTCTTCTTCCTGCTCTACAACGCCGTCTTCATCGGCGCGATCGCCGGGCACCTCACCGGCATCGGCTACGGCGCGACGTTCTGGGGCTTCGTGACCGGGCACAGCGCCTTCGAGCTCACCGGCGTGGTGCTCTCGGGAGCGGCCGGATTGCGCATCGGACATGCGCTGGTGGCGCCCGGCCGGCGCACGCGCGCGGCGGCGCTGCGCGAGGCGGGCCGTCCCGCGGCGGTGCTGGCCTACGGCGCGGCGATGCTCACCACGGCCGCGGCGGTCATCGAGGCGTTCTGGTCGTCACGCGTGTCGATCCCGCTGGAGCTCAAGGTCATCTTCGGGCTCTCGATGTTCATGGTGACCTTCGCATACTTCGCGTTCGGGGGGCGCTCGCGTGGATCTTGAGCGCATGTCGGTGCGGCTGCGGCCGCGCAACGCGTGGGAGGCGATGGACCTCGGCCTCGAGCTGGTGCGCGCCAACGCGCGCGCGCTGTATGGCGCCTGGCTCCTGGCGTACGTTCCCGTCGCCGCCATCGTGTTCACGCTCATGTGGGAGACGCCGTTCCGCGCGTGGCTCGTGATGTGGTGGCTGAAACCCCTCTTCGACCGCGTGGCGCTCGCCATCACGGCAAGGCGCCTTTTCGGCGATGCCGCGCCCGCCGGAGGCATCGTGCGCTCGCTTCCCGCGCTCGCGTGGCGCAGCGGCATCATCGGCGCGCTCACGTGGCGCCGTTTCGACATGGCCCGGTCGCTGCACCTGCCCGTCTACCAGCTCGAGCATCTTTCGGGGAAGCCGGCACGCCAGCGCATCCGGGTGCTGGACCGCGAGGCGCGTGGCCCGGCGGTGTGGCTTTCGTTCATGTTCCTCACCACCGAGCTCGTGTTCGGGCTCGGCATCTCGCTCCTCATCGCGATCATGACGCCGGTGCAGGCGCCCATCAGCACGCTCATCGAGGGCTGGTTCATGGGCCGCTTCGACCAGGGCATGACCGGCACGGTGCTCGGCGCCGTGGCGGCGTGCATCGTCGAGCCCTTCTACGTCGCATGCGGCTTCACGCTCTACCTGCAACGCCGCACGATCCTCGAAGGCTGGGACATCGAGCTTCGCTTCCGGCAGCTCACCGAGCGCATCGAGAAAGCGCGGCGCAGCGCGACCGCGGTTGCCGCGAGCCTCCTTCTCGCGATGGCCCTCGCGGCGATGGCCGTGCCGCAGGCCGCGGTGGCGCAACAGCCCGTGGCCGTCCAGCAGCCGGCGCCGAAGGCGTCCGAAGAGATCAGGGAAGTGATGAAGGATCCGGAGTTCGGCCGCAAGGGCACGCGCACGCGGGTGCGCTACGTGGGGCCGGAATTCGAGGGCAAGCGAGACGCGAAGCCCTTCGACTGGTCGTGGCTCGCGAAGCTCACGCAGTGGATGAGCGAGATCTCGCGCGCGGCCGCATGGATCGCGGCGGCCCTGGCGCTGGCTTTCGTCCTCTATTACCTCGCCCGCTACCTGCGCCTGCACCGCTTCGCCAACCTCGCGCAGCGGCGGCCCGATTTCCTCTTCGGGCTCGACGTGCGCCCCGAGTCGCTGCCCGATGACGTGGCCGGTGCGGCCGAGGCCCTCGCGCGCGAGTCGCGGCTGCGCGAGGCGCTGTCGCTGCTCTACCGCGGCGCGCTGGTGCGGCTCATGGACGCGGGCATCGAGTTCCGCCACGGCGACACGGAGGGCGACTGCATGCGCCACGTCGAGGCCGCGGAGCGCCCCGCACGCAAGGCATATTTCCGCCGCCTCGTGGACGCGTGGCAGTCCCTTGCCTACGGCCACCACGCGATCGAATCCGCCGCTGTCGCCGCGCTCGCGCGCGATTGGCGCGAGCACTTCGCCGCCGCGACGGCGCGCGGGTCCGAGCCGCAGGCGCAACCCGCATGAACCGCTCGACCACCTGGAAGGCCGCGCTCATCGTGCTTCCGCTCGTCGCGTTCGCGATCTACGCGGCGTTGAACTGGTTCCGGCTGGAGGAGGAGCCGACGTACAGCGGCCTGGGGCGGGAAGCGCGCGAGGATCCGTACCTCGCCTACGCGCGCCTGCTGGAGCGCATGGGAAAGCCCCCGCGCCGGCTTGCGTCGCCTTCCGAGCTCGAATCGCTGCCGCCCGGCGGCACGCTCGTGATCGCGGCGCGCCGCCTCGCGTACATGACCCCCGATCGGGTGAGACGGCTGGTCGCGTGGGTCGAGGCCGGCGGCCATCTCGTCGCGGAGTGGGAGCGCAGTCGCACCGACGATCCGCTCGTGGATGCGTTCGGCGTGGAGCGCGCATTCCCGCCGGCCAAGGGTCCCCGGCCGCCGTTCATGCCGCGCGATTTCGATCCCGGCGACTTCAGCGCCCCCACGCAGAACATCGTCACGATCGACTGGCCCTGGTTGGGCCGCCCGTTACGCGCGCGCGCAGGTGTGGGAACCGGCGAGCTCTTCGACCAACGAGAGCGGGACGACGTGGACGAGGCGCAGCAGGGCAAGCGCACCGTCGCCATGAGCTTCGTGCAAGGCAAGGGGCGCGTGACGCTCCTGCCGAGCCTGCGCTTCCTGCGCAACGACAACATCGCCGACCTCGACGATGCCGAGCTCGCGTGGCGGCTCTCCTCCGAGCGCGCGCCCATCAATCTCTACGTGCGATTGCGCTCGGCCGGGATCATCGACTGGATCCAGCGCGATGCCTGGCCCGCATTCGCCGCCGCCGCGCTCCTGCTGGCGTTGTGGCTCATGCGCATCATCCCGCGCTTCGGCCCGCTCGAGCCCGATGCGCTCCCGCCGCGGCGCAGTCTCCTCGAGCACCTCGCCGCCAGCGGCCGCTTCCTCTGGTCGCGCGGCGCGAGCGCCCCGCTCCTCGACGCCGTGCGCGAACGCGCTTCCCGCACCGCCCGCCGCCATGGCGTCTCGACGCAAGCCATCGGCGCGCATGCCCCCGGCACCGCTGCCGCGCCGCTCGATGCCGCCGCCTTCACGAATCGAATCGCCGCGCTGCAGAAGCTCGAGCAGGAGCTGGCACCCCGCGCCACCCCGAAGAAAGGAAAAAAACGATGACGAACGTCGACGAAGCCGCACGGTCCCTCTCCGCCGTGGTGGCGGAGGTGCGGAAGGTCGTGGCCGGCCAGCAGGAGGTGATCGACCAGGCGGTGATGGGCCTCATCTCCGGAGGCCACGTGCTGGTGGAAGGCGTTCCGGGCCTCGGCAAGACGCTGCTGGTGAAGGCGCTGGCGAAGACCATCAACGGCAGCTTCGCGCGCATCCAGTTCACGCCCGACCTCATGCCGGCGGACGTGACGGGGCACACGCTCTACGATCCTTCGTCGGGCAAGTTCGCCACGCGCAAGGGGCCGATCTTCGCGCACTTCGTCATCGCCGACGAGATCAACCGGGCGCCGGCGAAGACACAGGCGGCGCTGCTGGAGGTGATG
>Ga0070689_100000586_pt1 | contig 21934 bp, 20 predicted proteins | sample KBSS23HmetaG_FD_64669 | JGI IMG/M metagenome (GOLD analysis project Ga0070689, IMG submission 64669) | Switchgrass rhizosphere microbial communities from Kellogg Biological Station, Michigan, USA - KBS S2-3H metaG | ecosystem: Host-associated > Plants > Roots > Rhizosphere ...
CCCCTATAACCGGGACTTGCAACGGGACGGGCGGGTGCTGCCCGTTCCCTTTCATTTTCTCGATAACCTGCACGCGATGAATGTGCGGCCCCAGCATTATGCCTGGCCGGAATTTTATGATCATGTCGTGGATCTGTCGCGGCACGCGTATTCGTGGCCGATGATTGCGACGCGGCTGAGGCTGAATCGGGGCTGGATTCCGAAATGGTTCAATTTCGTTCGGTCGGTGTCGAGCGGGTTCGGCCAGATCAAACACCACACGGCCATCCGAGGCGTCCTGGAGACGGATCGGTCGGTCCGACGGTTTCTGGAAGGCGAGACGTCTGAGCTGCCCGCGTTTTATGCCAACAAGATTCGGAGCAAGCTGGGTCCGTTATGGGACGTGCTGCCGGACGGGGCGCTCATGCACGATCATCTGGCCTACCTGCACGCCGAGCCGGACCCCGTTCCCAATCTAATCGAGCTGGGTTCACCCTCGGCAGGGGAAAGTCCTCCCGTGCCCATCGGTGCGCATTAACGGTCAGCATTGCCATCGACCTTCGCGTCATACTCAACCAAAGGTCCCCTAGCACCGTCGTATCCTCTGGGCTCCGCGCTCAACTCTCGAGGCCGCGCAATGCCCCTTCATTTGGGGTACCTCTTTTGGGGTCTAACCAACGCGGGAGTAATCGTTTATTCTTCTGGCTAGAGAAACACAGAAGGAGGACATTATGACTTGTATGCGTTGTCAGGGCTGTATGGCTAAAGATCACTTCATGGTCTGCTGGAGAGTTCTGAAGACATGTGGCTGAACGGCTGGCGCTGTCTGAACTGCGGACATGTCTATGATCCCGTCATGGAGAGAAATCGGCTCAGATAGGGGATGGTTGCAGTTGTCTCAACGGGGCGGGCGTCTAGACAAGATCGGATTGGGATCCAAGAAGAGGGCGATGTCATCCCAGGTCTAGCGGCCTAGTCAGTATCACTGCCAGTTCCTTGGATAGCCGAAAATTCAGTGTTCCACCGTCACAGACTTCATGAGATCAAAGGGCAAAGGGGTCGGGAGTCTTTTCTCGCCCAGGATGAGATCAAAGAGAAAAACAATGGTGTCAGGGAACCATTTCGCGCCTTTTGGAGTGGTCGGATATTAATGGCACAAACCGTAATGGTTCCTGACACCTTTTTCTCTGAAGCCATTCTTCATCATGAAGCAGCTCTAATCAAGATACGACCACCGCTCGTGATCGTTTCGATAGCTTCGCCCGAACCGTACCGAACCGTTGTCCACGAGGCGCCTTCTTCACCGTCACTTCCACGTCCTGACCCAATAAAGAGAGAAAATGAACTAGACGTTCGACGGAGAACTCGGCCATCTGGCCAGTCAGCAACTTAGATACCTTGGCCTGGTCGATACCGAGGCGCGTTGCCGCCTCTACTTGCTTCCACCCTCGGCCCCGGATCGTTTCCTGAAGGGCTTGAAGCAAACTGCTTTTAAGAAGGAGTTCGGCGGATCGTTCTTCCGAAAACCCCAGATCCCGGAAGATATTCCCGCTACCTTTGGTCACGGTCGCACGCTTCATAGTCCTTCCTCTCTTCTCCCTTTGAGGAGATCGGCATGGCGGCTCTTCCCGAGTTCGAGGTCGGCCCGCGCTGTTTTCTGTGAACGTTTCTTAAATGCATGCAGGACGTACACCGCCTCTTCGAACTTGGCTACATAGAGGACTTGATACGCTCCGCTTTCATCTCGGACTCGGATTTCCTGCACGCCAGGACCCACGGCTGGCATCGGCTTCCAATCATCCGGCTCTTTTCCTTGAACAACTGAAATCCAGCTGTTTCTTGAACGGTCTCCGGCAGCGCACGGTGTTGATCAGTGGAGCTCAAACTGGACTGACCCCCTAGATTGAGACACGACGAATTGGCACACTTGACACACGAAGGGGGTGGCAGGTGGCCAAGAAACGCGTGGGCAAATTTCCGAAGGCCTTTCGGCAAATGGCCGTCGACCGGCTGAACCAGTGCGACAACATCATGGACCTCGCGAAGGAACTCGGGGTCAGTCGGTGCCTGTTGTATACCTGGCGCGAGAAGCTCGAGCCGCTGGAGCGCGGCGAAGACCCCCCTGCGACTTCGCGGGAGGCCACGCTTCGAAAAGAAATTAGCCATCTGAAGCGGGTGCTGGCTGAGAAGGTCTTGGAGGTGGATTTTTTCAAAGGTGCCTTGCACAACGTCGAGGCGCGACGCCGGCAGAGCGGCAAGTCTGGCGCGCGGGCATCTACGCCCAGATCCGAGCGATGATGTCGAGGCAAGGCGGGGTAGGGATCGAGCACATGTGCCAGTTGGCCCAGGTGAGTCGGGCAGGATTTTATCGGGCATTGCAGGAGCACCAGCCCATGCAAGAAGATATGGACGTGCGGTCGGCCATTCAAGAGATCGCGGTCGCGCATCGGCGCCGGTACGGCTATCGGCGGATCACAGCAGAGCTGCGCCGGCGGGGCTTGCTGGTGAACCACAAACGAGTGGCGCGGCTCATGCGGGAAGACAACTTGCTGGCCATCCAACCGCGCGCCTTCGTGATCACGACGGATACGCAGCATGACTTGGAGGTGTATCTGAACCTCGCCCGTCGCCTGACGGTGACCGGGATCAATCAACTCTGGGTGGCGGATATCACCTATATTCGCCTGCGCACGGAGTTCGTCTACTTGGCGGTCCTCCTGGATAGGTACTCGCGCAAGGTCGTGGGCTGGGCGCTGGACAAGACGCTCGCGGCGCGTTTACCGCTGGCCGCGTTGCACCAGGCGATCACCGCCCGCCCGCCACCGCCCGGCCTCGTGCATCACTCGGATCGGGGGGTGCAGTACGCCTCGGGCGAGTACGTGTAGGTCCTTCAAGACCATCACATGATCCCGAGCATGAGCCGACCGGCAAACCCGTACGATAACGCCAGCTGCGAGAGTTTTATGAAAACGTTGAAGCGGGAAGAGATCCACGCGAACACCTATCGGGACCTCAGGCACCTGCGCCGCAACATCGAGATCTTCATCGAGCAGTACTATAACCGAACCCGCCTCCATTCCGCGCTCGGCTATCGTCCGCCGGAGGAGTTCGAGCACGCGGTGGTGGCTGCCAATCCAGCCGATGCTGCAACCATGCAATTCTTTGAGTCAAGAGAGGGCGCTGAATCTGAGGGAATAGAAAGTGTGAAGAAAAACGTTCGACCAACAGGAGTGTGCTAATTCTCGTGTCTCAACGGAGGGGTTCACCCCATAATGGTGTGCTACTTTTGTGCTAACGCGCTGCGGCTGTGGCAAAGACCACCCCTAGAATCGAATCGGACCGACCCGCCCCCGTTGGAATCTCCGCTGATGCATGCAAGCTCAGCAAAGTCTTTCTGAAGCAACCGCGCTATTCACCGTGCGCGAGATAAAGTCGAGTCGTGTCATGGTTGTGACCGAAGCCATCGGCTCCGTGCGTCCGGCCCGAGCGGCCACATGGGCCATGGTCGCACTGGGAGGGTCGCGATGAAAGACAAGACAAACCAGGCTGCTTCAGTCCTTGCCTGAGCCCCTCCGGAATTCCTGGAGAGCGTTGAGTATGTTGACCGGACGCGGAGGACAGCCTGGAATACGAACATCCACAGGAATATGCCTGTCAACTGGCCCGCTCACTGCGTAACTCCCCCTGAATACCCCGCAGTTGATCGCACAGTCACCGAGCGCGATGACAATCTTCGGGTCCGGCGTTTGTTGATAGACGTCTTTCAAAGCATGTTCCATGTTGACAGTCACCGGTCCCGTCACGACCAACGCGTCTGCATGGCGTGGTGAGGCGGCGATATGTATGCCGAACCGTTCGATGTCATACACTGGATTCGCCAGCGCATTCATTTCCATCTCACAGGCATTGCACGAGCCAGTATCCACGGCGCGAAATGCCAGCGAGGAATGGAACAGTCTGGCTTTCTCTTTTGTCTCCGATGTCGAGATTTCTTCCAGCGGCGCAGTTGTGGGATGTTGGCCTGTCACGACTCCAGTTTTGAGACTCTTTTTAAGGATACGGAACATGTTTTCTCCGATCTTGGCTTTTACGCTTTTACCGGTCAGCCCACAGACTCAGAACTCTTACTGAAAGCTGAAGGCAGATCTCTTGGTCCTCACAAATCATTCCCCGCATAGGACAGATTAAAGCTCTTGTTGATAAGCGGGAAGTCCGGAATGATATTCCCGAGCACGGCCTGTTGGATCGCGGGCCAGTTCGCGAACGAGGGGTCACGGACTTTACAGCGATGAATGGCCCCGTTCTCTCCCGCCATCACCATATACACAATTTCGCCACGCCACCCTTCGACGGCTGACAAGGCCCATTCACCGGTCTGTGGCATTCGACTTGGTTCAACGGCGACCGCCCCCTTCGGAATTTTCATGCTCACCTCTCTGAGCAGTCGTATGGATTCATGAATCTCATCCATGCGAACCCTCATCCGCGCCCGCACATCGCCATAGCGATACGTCACTACCTTGACTGGAAGCTCGTCGTAGGCTGCAAACGGTCGATCACGACGGAGGTCCTGGTCGAGACCCGACCCCCGTCCGACAATTCCCACCACTGCATGATCCCATGCCGTGCGTTCTGTCAGGACGCCGGTGGTCTCAAGACGGTCTGTCAAGGAAGCGTTGGAAACAATGATGGATTCCAATTCCGAGAAGTCCTTTTCGATGCGATCCAGTTCAGTGACGATCTCAGTCAGCTGCATCGCAGTAAGATCCACGACGACTCCTCCCACCCCGTTCACCCCGCGGAGAAATCGTGAGCCAGTCAGCCGGTCGTTGAGCTGCATGACCTGCTCCTTCATCCGGCCACAATGGGCATGGGGCAGGGCGTATGCCGTATCGTTACAGATCGCGCCCACGTCGCCGAGATGGTTATGAAGTCGTTCCAGTTCGAGAAACAGACTCCGTAGATATCGCCCACGGCGTGGCACTTCGAGGCGCAGCAACGATTCGACCGCCTGGCAATAGGCGAGACTATGGCCAACAGTCGTATCGCCGGACACTCGTTCGGCTAACGGAACCGCTGCGTTCATTTGTTGTTGCTCAAACAGCTTCTCGACTCCACGATGTTTCCAGAAATGATGCAGTTCGAGTTGCATGATGGGCTCACCGGCTACAGAAAATCGAAAATGGCCTGACTCGATGATCCCGGCATGGATCGGGCCCACCGGTACTTCAAACACCCCTTCCCCTTCAATATGGCGGAAATGATGTTCGCCTTGCTGCCGACCCAGCACACGGTCCCAGGGGAAATCTTTCTTAAGTGGGTGCGTCTTTTTCGGCCAGTGTTCGTGTCGGATCAGGCGTCGCAAGTCCGGATGTCCCTGCGGAATCAATCCAAACATGTCGCGAATCTCTCGTTCGTACCACTTTGCGGCATGAATGTGCGGCGTGATGGAGGGGAACAGCCGATCGCCCGCCGCGAGCTCAGCGGATAACACTACCCAATGGCGAGAAGACTTCAGGGTGAACAAATAGTGCAATCCATAGGTATCGCGCATGGGGCGATTGTCGGTAGCCCATAAGAGTGTCAACCTGCCATGCAGACTCGGTTGGGAATGGAGGTAATAGGTGATCGCCGGCAAGAGATCCTTGGGGACCAGAAAATGAAAGAACTCCCCCTTCGCCACCTCATTCTGTATGATGGACGGAAACGCAGCCTTGAGCTCTTCGTCACCGGACCTCGTTTCTGCCATGGCAATCGTCTCCCTAGTGAAGTAAGAGAATTTGCATCGCCTGATCCAACAGTTGCCGAATGGGTTGAGGAAGCAGAAAGCTAAATCCAACCAGAGCCGCGGCGAGAACAATGATCGGCAGATGGCCTAACGTCCAGGTTTCTCCGCGAACAATTCCTTCTGGGGGGACGCCCCAGACCATACCGGTGAGACGATAGAGCAGGCCGCTGAACGCAAGAACCGCGCAGAGCAGAAACAGCCCGGTGAGCCATAGGCTACAGAACTGATCCGTCAAGGCAAGAGTCACCAGGCTGCTGCTATTGGTGAACCGCAGCCCCGCAACCCCTTCCGTAGCCAAGGCCGAGAGGACTTGTACTTCGCTGACAAATGACACGAAGGGGGGAAGGGCTGACAAGGCCAGCCCCGCGATCATCAACGCCATGGCCGTCCAGGGCTGCGCGGTAGCCAACCCCTGCACCTGACCGATCTCGACCGTGTGAAAGCGACGATGAATGTTGCCTGCGGCAAAAAACGCCATTGATTTGGCGAACGCATGGTTCATCAAATGCAACAGTCCGCCGAAAGTTCCCAATGGTCCTCCAACCCCGAATCCGATCATGGCGACCCCCATATGCTCGATACTGGAGTATGCGAACAGCCGTTTATAGTTGTGCTGAATGAGGATGAAAAACGCTGCCGTCACAAACGAGGCAAACCCGAGTAAGGTCAGCAGCCCGCCGGTGAAGGCAGGCGAGAGGGCGTGATCCGCAATCATCCTCATGCGGAGGATCGCATAGACCGCCACAATTTCGAGAACACCTGCGAGCATGGCCGCCACCGGCGCCGGCGCCTCAGTGTAAGCATCCGGCAACCAGCTGTGCATGGGCACGAGACCGACTTTGGTGCCATAGCCCACCAAAATAAAGATGAAGGCCAACTTCAGCACAGGTGGATTCAACCGGTCGGCTACGGGCAGCAACTGCGTCACGTTCAAGGCCTCGCTGACATCACCCAGTACATGCAGCGATGAATAATAGGTAAGCACCACACCGAAAAGTGCTAGGGAAATGCCCACCGAACACAAGATGAGGTACTTCCACCCAGCCTCCAAGGATTCTCGTCGCCGCCAGAAGGCAATCAGGAAGGTCGTGGTGAGAGTCGTCGCCTCAATGGCTACCCATTGCACCCCGACACTGTTGGCAACGGTCGCAACCACCATAGCCAGCAAGAACATGTGAAAGAGAAAAAAGAACAGGTTGAGTCGTCCTGGCGCGATTACGCCTCGCGCGATCTGCTCATCCATATAGGAACGCATGTAGAACGAACAAGCCAGTCCGACCGCTCCGATGATGAAGAGGATGAAGGCCGACAAGGCATCGAGATAGACGAATTGTCCAAGAGCCGTGAATGGACCGTCTATCAGCACAGTCCGAGTAATCATGATTTCTGACGCCACGAGCAGGCTCAAACTGGTGAGGTTGATCGCGTGCAGCAGCGCGGACCGATGAATGATCAAGCTCAGCCCCCCAGCGAGGAGCGGAGCGATCAACAAGACAACCACTTCGATCAATCCCATGAACCCTCCACTTATTCCTTCAACACAGTGAGGTGACTAGTATCCACGCTGTCGAACGCGTCTTGTAACCGATTCGTATAGATCCCCGCGATCAACACCGCGATGAGCACGTCGAAGAACACCCCCAGTTCGACGATCAAGGGCATTCCATAGGTGGCGGCCGTCGCCCCCAAGAATAAGCCGTTCTCCATGACCAGAAAACCCACGAGCTGCGACACGGCCTTTTGTCTCGCAATCATCGTAAACAATCCGATGAGCACGATTGTGAAGGCGATAGCTAGAGAATCGCGGGTGAGTAGAAAACCCAGCGGGAGAATGGGCTGCGTAATAAAGAATGCCAGCATGACGAGGGCGCCGCAGATCAGCAAGCCGGCCGGCACGTTGACGTTCATCACCAATTCTCGCTTGACGTTGAGACGTGCGATGACCTTTTTCAGGACCCGCGGAATGATGATCACTTTAATCAGGCCGGTCAGCCCAGCTGCAATGTAAATATGGTGGTTGCCGGTCAGAAAGGCCACTAGCGCTGCCGTCAAGACGAGAAAGGCCGACTGCAGCGCGAACAAATCGACGCAGGCGGAGAGCCGCCGCTGCGCCACAATGGCGAAGCAGGTCAATAGGAGTAAGGCCGAGCACAAGTCGACGAGTTGCGATCCGATATGAGAAGAAATCTGCATCTGTTCAGCTCCGAAGAATGTAAAAAAACAGCAGTCCGAGCAGCGCCAGGATAAAGGCGACGCCCAGGAGATCCGTCACGCGGAACAACCGCAATTTTGCGAACATCGACTCTAGGATGCCGATGAGCACCGCAAACCCTGAGATCTTCAATAGGTAAGCCAGGAGCCCGATCCCCATCGCGGTGGGCGCCAGCGTGGTCGCAATTCCCCAGGGCGCGAAGACGTTGGCGATCAGAGAGAGAAACACGGCCAACTTCAGGCCGGCTGCCCATTCGATTAGGGCGAGATAACGGCCTGAATATTCCAGGACCATCGCCTCATGGATCATGGTCAGTTCAAGATGCGTCGCCGGATTATCGACTGGGACCCGTCCAGTTTCGGCGAGGGCCACGATGAAGAGGGCTGCCAATGCCATCAGATATGGCGATGGGTCCGTCGCGATCCCCTCCAACAGTGCGGTCTTATGAACAATGGTGCTCAGGTTCGTCGATCCCTTGGTCAACGCAATTGCAAAGATAGAAAGGATCATGGCTGGTTCGGTCAGGGAGGCGACGATGGCCTCGCGGCTGCTTCCCATCCCACCAAAGGACGAACCGGCATCAAGGCCGGCCAGCATCAGGAAGAACGTACCCAACGCCAGTAGATACACGACCGCAATAATGTTGCCGACAAAATCGAGCGGGGTCCTGGAGACAAAGACGGGAACCAACAACCCGGCGGCGAGCGTAGAAGCAAACACAATGTATGGTGTCGCGGTGAAGATCCATGAGGTGGTGGTGGAGACCACTGGTTGCTTACGAAAGAGCTTGGCCAGGTCCGCATAAGGCTGCAAGACACTGGCTCCCCGCCGTACTTGCAAACGAGCCTTGACCTTCCTGATCAGTCCCACGAGGAATGGTGAGACGGCCAGCAAGACGATCGTTTGGGCAACAATGAGAATAACGGCTTGCAACATCCGGTTACACCGCGAATAACAGCAAGACGATGAGTGTGACGAATATGTACGCCAAGTACAGGTGCAGGCTTCCCCTCTGAATGACTCTTAGCCGCTCGGCCATGCCGATGAAGCACGCGACCACGGGGTCGTAGAGATATTTCTGGAAGACCGGCTCAATGTGGAACTCGAAGTGCCGACGTTTAGCAAAGTACCGCGACTCTTCAAGCAACTCCGTCTCCAACTTCACCGTCGGCTGATAGATCGTGGCGAAGACTCGTTTGATCGGCTGAACAAAGCCAGTTGCCGTGTACTCCATTCTGGGCGTGAGGCTAATCCCGCAGCCCCAGGTCTTGTAATAGCGTTTTTTTACGAGACCACCGAACGCCGCTACGAGCCCCAGTCCGAACATCGACAACCCCACCAGCAACAGAGCCAAGACCGGCGTCGAGAGGCTGGAGAATTCCACATTTACGGGAGCCAGCGCCCAACCATCTAGCGACAGCACTTTCCCCTCAATCGACAGACCGGCAAACGGCGTGACCATACGATCCAACATCGGAACGACGACCATGGGTGCAAGGCCGAGCAACACGCAGACTACTGCCAGCATGCCCATCGCGATACGCATGGTGATTGGCACTTCCTCTGCATGTTGCGCATGGGGGCTCCGGGGGAGGGCCAAAAAAGAGATTCCGAATGCTTTGGCGAAGCAGGTCAGTGCCAACACGCTGGTCAGAGCCAGCATTGCCGCGGCAAGCGGAAGCATGAATTTCAGCAAGACAGCTGGGAGGTGAAAACTAAGGAAGAGACTTTGAAAGACCAGCCACTCGCTGACGAATCCGTTGGTAGGAGGCAAGGCGGAAATCGACACGGCTCCGATCAAAAAGAAGGCACCGGTCCAAGGCATGCGGCGGAGCAGGCCACCGTACTCCTCCATGTTGCGTGTGTGGGTGGCATAAAGCAGCGAACCGGCGCCTAAGAACAGCAGCGCCTTGAAGATGGCATGGTTGATCGTATGATAGAGCCCGGCCAGCAACCCCAGGGCAGCAAATTCTTTGAGCCCGTAGTGCTGAAAGATCATGCCGGCTCCGAGGCCCAATAGGATGATGCCAATGTTCTCCACGCTGTGGTACGCGAGCAGACTTTTGAGATCATGCTCCATCAGCGCATACATCACGCCCAACAAGGCAGACACCGCGCCGACGACCAGCACGACAAACCCCCACCACCAAGGGAAGTGGCCTCCAAGGAAATCGAAGTACACTCGCACAAGCGCGTAGATGGCGGTTTTGATCATCACGCCCGACATGAGGGCTGAGATATGCGACGGGGCCGAGGGGTGCGCGTATGGCAACCAGACGTGGAGCGGCACAATGCCTGCTTTGGTGCCGAAACCAATCAGGACTATCAGAAAAACCAGGGTTCTTATCCCTTCGGACAAAGGGTGAGCCGGATGCCGGAAGGCCTCGAACGAGAACGACCCGCCTGCTTGGAAGAAGATCAAGAAGGCCACGATGATAAACGCCGTTCCAAGATGCGTTATGACGAAGTAGAAAAAACCTGCATAACGCACATCCGCCTTCTCGTGTTCCGTCACTACGAGGAAATAGGACAGCAATGACATTAGTTCCCACACGATCAGGAAGAAGAACCCGTTGTCGGCGATGACCACGAGTGTCATTGAGAGAAGAAATCCGTTGAATAGCGCTCCAAGTGCTGCGATCGAGGCACGCCCATAAAATTTGGTGACGTAGCCGATCGCATAGATCGAAGCGGCCAAGCCAACCACCGATATGGTCAATACGAATAACGACGCTAAGGGATCGAGTCGGACGGTGAAGCTCAGAAAAGGAATGGTGGATTGTACTGAAGCGATCCAGGGTTCCAGTGCAAAGAGGCCGGTCACTCCGAGCAAGATGCCTGCTCCACTGGCGAGACCGGCGGACCCATGCGCGAGGATGTTTTGTACTGCTGGCTTGGTGGGAAAACACAGAGGGAGAAGCAGTCCGCTTATATAACTTGAAAAAAGTAAAAGAAACAGATTCTGCATGTGCTTGTGGCTGGGCTACCGCTCCTGACGAATTAAGGTTGGCACGAGGTGGCTCAGGGCCTCGTCAGAGATATCGAATCGGGTATAATTATTGTCCGATTTCTCGTTGACGTAGAGGCGACCGGTGGGGGCGGGGACCTTTATGTCCACCTTCACTTGGCTCTTCGGCTCGATGGTAATGGTCTGTTCTTTCGTGCCGCTCAGGTACGGATGCCAGACCAACATCTTGTACGTGCCGGGAGGAATGTCGCCGATTTCAAATCGACCATCTTGGTCGGTCATCGCATAGTAGGGATTTTCCATCGCCAGCCCCCAACTCTCCATGTAGGCATGCACGCCGCATTGCATGACGAACACCTTGCGTCCTTTCGTCAGGTCGACGAACTGCTTCATCGGTTCACCGGGCTGGTGCTTGTGATACATTGCCGCGTCATCGCCCCGATCCTTGAGGTCTCGCGGATGGTGTGGATTTATCGGGAGCGACACGTTGAAGAGTATGCGTGGGCCAAGCTGAGAGGTCTCATAGGCCTGGATATCATGAATGACCGGATCCAGATTCACGACGACCACGTCACTCTTCTCGCGCATCACGGTCGTGAAGGGAAGGAACCGGCAATCCTTGGCTTCGATGCGCGGCGCCTGCTCGTGCGAGAATGATTTCCCTTTCTCGACATGTTCGAGATACACCACCACGTCACGGAACTGTCCGGCTTGACCCACGTTGAAGGGCTGGAGCAGTCGCCACCCCTGGCCGTCTGAAATCCGCGCGCAGTAGACTTGATCAGGAAGCGTGATTAGGTTATAGCCCTTCGGCCTGGGAACCTGGCCTTCGAGGAATAGGGTTCCAGTGAGGCTTCCGCCGTCCGTCACGGCAATTTCATCATAAGCCCAAGCCGGCATTCCGAGGCCGATGGCCGCTAATATCGCTACTGTAATGACAAGATGCATTGGATCCTCCTTGTGTTCAATTAGAGCTGTGGCATGAGTTCTCTGTCTATATGTTCGACTGCAGGGGGTGCAGGATCCGGAGCCGACAGCGAACCATTCCCTCCCTCGCTTTGAGATTATTCGAGTCATCGGCTAACACAGCTTTCCAGTTGAAGAGGGCTTCTTCATATTGACCCAGCTCTTCCAGTACCGAGGCGAGGTCACACCTGACCAGAATATCCCTCGGGCAGATTGTCAGAAGCTTCTCCAATCGTGCCGCTCGATCGATCATGATTTAGTCAATTGATTAGGCGGTATTGAATCCGACACTCCGGCGATCCTCTTGTTCATGTGTCTTCGACTCTTCCCTGTTTCTTTCATTCATGGCAGAACTCACGACTGTCCGGATCTCGCTTTCATATCTTCCCACTGATGATTTCGGAATCAGATGGCGCCTCTGAACAAGACCATGACCATGAATCCATGCAGGGAGAATGCCGCAAACGGCTCGCCATGTATCAGCGCGCGCGGGTGAAGGAAATCGCAGACTTTGGATGTTAGTGTTGACGTCCGCGAAGATCGGTACGCCTCGCTGTCTCGATACATGCAAGATTTGCAGATTTCGATCCAGTATTGGTGTAAAAAGGCTGCATTTCTTGCAGAGCCGGACACGATTCCCTATTGGATAAGCATTCGGGCATTCCTGACCGTGCAAGATTTACGAATCAGCGGTGGGGGACTATTGAAAGATGTCTGACACCGTGGAACGGAGAGGCAGGTTAATCTCGGATGCCGTACTGTTTAATCTTATATTGAAGCGCCCGTGGGCTAATCCCTAACAGTTTGGCAGCTCTTTCCCGGTGGTTGGTCACCTCTGCCAGCGTGCGCCGAATGACGTTCAGCTCGATCTCTTCGAGGGAAGTCCCTAGCGTGACGAGCATGGTTCGAGCGTCCTCCTTGCTGGCCTGGATTTCTTCTGGCAAGTGTTCCGGCTGAATCGTCTTGTCACGGACTGTTATCACCAACCGCTGCATGAGATTCCTGAGTTGGCGAATGTTTCCGGGCCACCCGTACAACCGCAAGAGGCGCATCGCTTCTTGTGATACCTCTTTCGGCTCACGGTGATGCTGAGTCGCGCCTTCTGTGAGAAACCGCTCTACTAGCAGGGGAATATCGTCTGCTCGATCCCGGATCGGCGGGAGGTGAATGGGCACGACATTGAGCCGATAGTAGAGGTCTTCTCGAAAGTCTCCTTGCTTGACTGCTTCTTCAAGATTACGATTGGTGGCGGCGATAATCCTGGTATCGACTTTGAGCAGCTTCGTTCCACCCAGGCGCCTGAATTCCTTTGTCTCCAACACTCGGAGAAAATCAACTTGCGACTTGATGGACAGCTCGCCCACCTCATCCAACAACAGCGTGCCGCCGTCGGCGAGTTCGAACCGCCCCATCTTGGTCATCACGGCGTCGGTAAACGCGCCTTTTTCGTAGCCGAACAACTCGCTTTCGAAGAGATTGTCCGGTAGGGCCCCACAATTCATCGTGATGAAAGGACCATTGGCTCTGGGGCTCTTGTTGTGGATCGCCCGGGAGATGAGTTCCTTGCCGGTCCCGCTTTCTCCCGTCAGCAACACCGCGACATCGCTGTCCGCCACCATCGCCACCAGATTGTAGACCCGCTGCATCGGCTCGCTCTCGCCGACCATGCGATCGAGGCACGTCCTGGTCTCGAGGCGATCTCGGAGCTGCCTGTTCTCGGTGGTTAATGCGTATCGCTCCAGCGCCTTGGCGATGACGATGGGGAATCGCTCGCGATCAATGGGCTTCGTCAGATAGTCATAGGCTCCACAGCGCATCGCCTCGACTGCCGTATCGATGGACCCGTAAGCGGTCATTACCACAACTTCCGTATCCGGCCATCTGTCTTTGAGGCGTCGCAGAAACTCCATACCCCCGATACCCGGCATCCGGAGGTCGGTGATCACCAACTCCGTAGAGACCGATTCCAGGATCGCCAACCCTTCCTCTGCCGTGGACACTCCGCGTACTTGGTGCCCCTTCTTCTCGAGCATCGTGACCAACGCCCCTCGGATATTGACCTCGTCATCCACGACGAGAATATTTATGCGTGGTGTCATGAGATCATCCCCACGGACTGCGCCTTCTCGGCTGCAACAGGAAACGTCAGCACCGTGGTGGTGCCGGTCCCCAGCGTGCTGGATACCTGGATGGTGCCACCATGGTCTTCCATGATGCGATAGGCGATGGCAAGACCCAGACCTGTTCCGCTGGACTTCGTCGTATAGAACGGTTCACATACCCGCGCGAGCTCTTCTTTCTTGATGCCGATTCCGGTGTCTTTGACCGACACAACGAGCCAGCGTGTGTCGTCGACCTGACGGACCTCGGCCGCAATACGGCAAAGGCCGCCGTTTGGCATCGCATGAAACGCATTGACGACGACGTTCACCAGGACCTGACTGATGGCCGTCTCGTCGCCCAGGACGGGCGGCAACGGTTCGTCCACCGCCTGTTCGAGGCGAATTTCCCGCTCCTCTGCCTCGAATTGCATCAGCGCCATGATGTGCTCGATCAGGTCAGCGATGTTCACCTCGTGGAGGCCGACCGATCCAGGACGGGCGAACTTCATGAAGTTATCGAGAATGACTGAGAGGCGGTGGCATTCCGCGTTCAAGACATGGAGATAACGCGCTCCTTGCTCCGATAGGGACGCGCGCTCCCTGAGTTCCTCTTCCAAGAGGTGGAGATTTAAGTCCATAGCACTCAGGGGATTCCGCAACTCATGGGCCACTCCCGCTGACAACGTATGTAATGCAGCCAGCTTATCTGCGACGCGGACTCGTTGCTCGAGTGCAAGCCAGTCGGTGACATCCTGAGCCTGCAGGATGACGCCGGCGGGTTCTGTATCGTCCCCTGTGAGCTTGGCTGTGCTTACCCGAATAGTGTGCACGGTCCGATCTTGGCTCTCATAGGACAAATCTTTCTGACTGACATGCTGGTGATGTATCAGTGCCCCTTCAAGCACTGCCCGGATGGTCTCTCCCTCGGCGAATACGGTTTCGTAAGAATTCCCAAGTAAATCCGCCGCTGATCGTTTAAGGGCTGCCTCCGCCGTTGGATTGATGACCGTGATTACTCCGTTGGGATTCACCGTGAGCACGCCGGTCGGGATGCTCTCAAGGATGTTCCGCGCCAGCCCCTTCACTTCTTCGAGGGTCCGTTTGGTACTGTCGTAGTGGAGGAAGGTGATAATCGCCGCAACTCCGATCGCGCTCACCAGAAATACCAGGAGAGTCACGATGATTAAGTCGTGACGCGACTGCCACAGCGCGGGGAAGAATTCGGTTGGAACGGCCTTGCCCGGCGTGAGTCCCTGAAGTAAAAATTTCTCCTGCTCCATACTAAAGAGCAAGATGACCGAGACCACCAGGGCCAGCATTAAGACCACGGAGGCAATGAGCCTGTATGGAATCCTGCGAAAGAAGGTAGCTGTGGGGACAGGCCTAAACATCTATATCAATCAGGGCAACTTTGGCCGACACATCGATTCAGTATGGCGAATCGGCCGGCTTGCTGCCCTTTGGCCAATCATGACCTTTCCTCGGAAAATCCGGCCTCGGTTGAGAGTTGATATAGGCTGCCACATCGTAGGCATCATCATCCGACAGACTCCAGCCCCAGCCACGCGGCATATTCGACTTGATGAAGCCAGCAGCCACAGTCACCCGCGCCATGTCTGCCGCTATGTTGTAGGATTGTGGACCCCAGACCGGCGGCCCTGCCATTGTCCCCTGTCCATTTGAGCCGTGACAGAAGACGCATTTGTTTACAAACACCTTCTTCCCGTTGTCTGAATCAATTGGACGCCGTAACTGTATGTGCTGGAGACCTCTCCAGGGAATTGTTGCGCCATTCGGTACTCCATGCGAAAGCCAGGTGATATAAGCCACCACGGCCAGCATTTTGTCATTGTCCAGCGGGAGCGCTCGTCCATTCAAGCTCCGCTCAAAACACTCATTGATGCGATCGGCGAGCGAATTCTCTCGCGCATTGCGCGATTGGTACTCGGGGTAGACTGCGGCAAGGCCGACGAATGAAGCTGCGTTCGGATTAAGCCTCGCGTCGAGATGACAATTGGTGCAGTTGAGGCGATTACCGACATAAGGTTTGGCGTATTGTTGGGTATTGACGACAATCTGATGGCCTAGCTCGACCCATTCGCCAAATAGATTCTCAGGAATGGCCTCCGGAGAAGGCGGAGCGAATTCTATTGAGGTGCTGTCTGTAGCTTTGGACCGGGCTTCCGATTGGACCCGAATACCCTCGCTCGAACAGCTAAGAAGTACAGCTACTCCGAATATTGCCAGCAACAGCTGAATCATACCCCTCCACTATGTGCCGCAAACTAAACCTCCGCACAGACTCTAGCGACTCAGAGGTTGCCACCTCGTTCATAGGATAGTATGGCTTCTGGATTCAGGTGATCAGTCGCCGTAGAGTTCCGCTCTGCTTTCGATGACGTATACCTCGCCTTTCACTTCCGGGTGGATGTCACACCAGAGTGCATAGCGCAAACTCCCCGAAGGACCCAACAACGGTTCGAACTTCGACGGCGCGGTCGCGAAGCGCAGAGTCATTGTCTTTCCAGGCTCTACATGGAAGGACTTGAAGTACTTCCCTTGAATCTCAGTCCCGTTTTCAACGCTGACCCGGATCTCTTTGAACAGCATCGAGGCGAGGCCACGGGTCACGGCATCCTTGTTATGAACCACGATCATCGTGTCTTGTGACGGGTACGTGTGCCCCACAGTCTCATACCCATGCACCCGATCTCGAATGGTGATCTCCACCTTCGACGGGGCCGCCCCCGTTCCCTTCTCCTGCGCGTATATGGTGTCCACTCCCATGCCCGGCAGCGTGAACGCTGCTAGCGCGAGAGGAACGGCGATTGCTGTGAATACATGCCTTTGCCTTCGCATGATCGACCTCCTTAATTCAGATTGATAATAGAGGGACAGTCAGAACGTCCATATCGGCTTGGTCCCTCTGAGGTAATTACCCAGCTCGTTCAAGCATGACCCGTGCCTGGTTTGGATTTAGCGGTCCCTCGGCGTGCTGATCACGATTCAACCACGTTCTCGAAATTGACGATTCGAGAACAAGGTCTAGTGTGGAGGGGCAAAGTTCCACATTTAACTGATACGACGTGTGGCTATTCGCCCGGGTGCCGCTTCGTGCCGAACCCAGGCTCGCTTGAACTGCTGTTAGTTGTGGGGGAGGGATTTAGTCGTATTTAACCTAGAAACATTGAGGATTTCGCTATGCTGAGATCACCTGGCCATTCGCACTCCGATTAACCCTCCCCTGCAGAATGAAAAGGAGGGTTACCATGGGCATCACCCAATAACACTCCCATGTCTAGCTCCGGATGGCTGTGGCTCACCCAGGTCGGACGAGATGGAATTGTCCCACATGACGCTGAGTATTGAGGCTGGAGGATACCCTGAGAATAAAACAGGGTTACCGGCGTAGTCGCTTTCGGTATCAGTTCTGCATTGAATGTGCCCCTGCAATATGGGCTCGGGAATGAGATTTTGCCTATTCCACAGGTTGTAATGAGAAATAGGATGCCATTGCTCATACTGGGTGCGGCGTTTTGCAGCATATAAATAGATAACACTGTGGTAATTGGCGTCAGTTACTCGCCGCGATATTCGGGTTGTCATTGCCTCGACGACTCAAGGAATCGGAATTGACGCTTGCGGGGCGCTCATCTCATATTGGGGATTTCGGCGGAGGAAGTTCGGAAGCTCTTGCACGGATTCTTAGAAACGCTGTATGTAAAGTCGGACTTCAACCAAAGAGATGGCAAGAGGAGCTGAGCCATGGGAAAAATGCGGGCCAATATCTTCCGCGGCATCAATGAGATACACATAGAAGAGGTAGACTGCCCGCACGCGGGTGTCGGGGAAGCGGTGATTCGGATAACGTTGACGACGATCTGTGGGACTGATTTGCATATCGTCCGAGGCGAGTATCCAGTCAAGCCTGGCCTAATCCTCGGTCATGAACCTGTCGGAGTGATTGAAGAACTTGGCTTGGGTGTCACCGGCTATGAAGTTGGAGACCGTGTGCTTGTTGGCGCGATCACACCCTGTGGCCAATGTCACGCGTGCTTGTCCGGTCATCAAGCCCAATGCGGGCACGGCAATAGCTATGAGGCGATTGGCGGATGGCGATTTGGCAATACGATCAATGGCGCACAAGCCGAGTATTTGCTGGTACCACATGCACAGGCCAACCTGGCTAAGATTCCAGATGAGTTAACCGATGAACAGGTGGTCTTATTAGCGGACATTGCCTCAACAGGATTTAGTGGTGCAGAGTCTGGAGGAGTGCGAATTGGTGACACAGTGGCCGTCTTTGCCCAAGGGCCTATCGGCCTCTGCGCAACCGCCGGTGCCAAGCTAATGGGCGCTTCCCTCATTATCGGCATTGATGGTGATACGACACGGCTTGAAATGGCCCGACGAATGGGAGCCGATCTCACGCTTGACTATCGGGAGGTGGATGTCGTGACGGAGATCAAAAGACTTACCGGAGGAGGGGTGGACGTGGCCATTGAAGCCCTAGGCACGCAAACGACTTTTGAGAATGCACTCCGTGTGCTGCGGCCTGGTGCGACACTGTCTAGTCTCGGGGTCTATTCCGGCAAGCTCCAGGTCCCGTATGAAGCGTGGGCTGCTGGGATTGGGGATCATCGCATTGTGACCACCTTATGTCCGGGCGGGAAAGAGCGCATGCGGCGGTTGATGGAGATGATCCGACATGGACGCGTGGATCTGACGCCGCTGCTGACCCATACGTACTCGCTCGAGCATATTGGGGAGGGATATCGGCTGTTTGGTGAACGGCTCAATGGCGTTCTGAAAGTTGCCGTCAAACCGTGATGTCCACATTCACGCTGACACTGCCTCCGAGTAGTGTATTTAATCCACTGGCTGAGGCGGGCCTGTGCTCCATTTTCTTCAATAACCTTCACGTCGTGAGAATACCAGACTTGCATGCCCAACATGGATGGATTAACACAGACCCATGGCGGCGATGGTCGCGGACGATCGCCCACCTGCTTATGGAGCCGATGCCTATCCCTAAGACTGGAAGAGTCCAGCAAGTGACGCTGATGTCCATGATCTGAATCTCTTATCCCCACAGGCGTCCATCGAAGGTATGTCCAAAAAAGCTGGTTTGATCGTCGTCCCCATCCTCATTGTAGTTGCCATCGGCATCTATATCATGCAGCGATTCGTCGTCTCGCACGGTGTGCCCGAGGGATTGATTCAAGCGAATGGCCGGATCGAGGGGGACCACATTACAATTGCAAGTAAGTTCGCAGGGCGGGTTCAGGAATTGCTCGCGCGGGAAGGTGACACCGTCCACGCCGGCCAAGCGCTTGTCCGATTGGATGATGTGCAGATTCGGACGCGCGTCGACCAGGCGCGCCGCGGATTCGAGGCTCTTGAATCACAGGTCCAAGCCGCTCACACATCGTTGGCCGTGCTGAACCTTGAAGTGCCGCTGGCCATCGAGGCGGCGGAGGCAGGCATTCTAAGTGCTCGTGCGGCGATCGATCAGGCCACAGCGGTTGAGGCCGAGGCACGTCGCGATATGGAACGGATGCGGCCGCTCATCGCAGAACAGGCGGTCTCGCGGCAGCAGTTTGACCAAGCCGAGGCCCGATGGAGCGTCGCCAGGAGCGACATCACTACCGCCCGATCGAGACTCACGCAGGCCGTCAAGGAGTTGGCACAGGCAGAGCTGGGTTGGAAACGCATCCGAACCAAGGAAAACGAGGTGGCAGCGTGGGAGCGACAGCGGGATCAAGCCGAGGCGGCCTTGGCCGAAGCGGAGAGTATCCTGGCCGATCTGACCATTGTCGCGCCGACGGGTGGCACAATCACGACCCGTATGGTGAATACAGGAGAAGTAGTGGCGGCTGGCGCTCCTTTATTGGAGCTGGTTGATTTAGATCATCTGTACTTAAAAGTCTACGTGCCTGAGGTGCAAATTGGAAAGCTGCGGCTAGACTTGCCGGCCCGCATCTATACTGACGCCTTTCCGGATCAGCCGTTCGAAGCGACTGTTCGTTACATCGCATCCCAAGCCGAATTTACGCCGAAAGAAGTTCAGACGCCGGATGAACGGGTGAAGCTGATCTATGTGGTGAAGCTCTATTTGACAATCAATCCCGACCATCGGCTGACGCCAGGCCTGCCTTCCGATGCGATCATTCGGTGGCGGGACGATGTGGCGTGGGTCAAACCTAGATCATGAGCGTGTCAGTACAGACGACCACGATTCAGCCCGTCATTCGGGTCACAGCCTTGAAGAAGCAGTACCGTAAACACATAGCCGTCCAAGGCATCGATCTGTCGATTCGTCAAGGGGAGATTTATGGCTTGATCGGACCCGATGGGGCGGGCAAAAGCAGTTTGATGAAGGTGATCGCCGGGGTGCTGTCCTATGAGGCTGGAACGGTCGAGGTCTTCGGGGTCAAGGTCGACTCTGAACCGGCTGCCGAACTGATCAAACCCCGCATAGGCTTTCTACCGCAAGGGCTTGGCCTCAATCTGTACCCCGAGCTTTCCGTTGAGGAAAATGTCGACTTTTTTGCACGACTACGGCTCGTGCCCGAACGAGATCTTACTGTTCGCAAAGCCCGCCTCCTGGCCATGACCCGCCTCGATCGCTTTTGCGATCGTCCCATGAAACACCTTTCCGGCGGTATGAAACAGAAGCTCGGACTGATTTGCACGCTGATACACGAGCCGGAGCTGGCGATTCTTGACGAACCCACCACAGGGGTCGATCCGGTGTCCCGAAGAGACTTCTGGGCCATTTTGACCGAACTGGTGCAGGAACGCGGAATGACTGCACTAGTGTCCACCGCCTACATGGACGAAGCGTCGCGGTTCCATCGGCTGTCGTTTTTGTCGAATGGACGTGTCCTGGCGTCGGGCATGCCGTCTGACGTGCAGTCACTGGTGAGAGGTAGCGTGGTGACCTTTCGGGCCTCGCCACAGATTGAAGCACTGAGCAGACTCAGAAAAGTATTTTCCCAGGTGGAGGCCAGGGGACCATTCATCCACGTCTTCATGGAAGAAGCTGAGCACACTGCGGCGAAGCAACGCATTGTGGCTGGTCTGGGCGACATCGAGGCGAGCGAGGTCTATGTACACGACCCGGAACTCGAAGATGTCTTCGTCGCGCTCTTGCTTCGTCAGGGCCATCCTAAAGAGACTGATGAGGTGTCTTCTCCCGTTACAGCCCGAATGAACTGGGATGGGCCGGCGATCGAAGCGAGAGGGCTTGTCCGCGAGTTTGAGTCCTTTCGGGCGGTTGATCAAATCAGTTTTCAGGTCAAACAAGGGGAGATCTTCGGGTTGTTGGGGGCCAACGGTGCGGGGAAAACAACGGTAATCAAAATGCTCACCGGCATTTTCCCGCCGACGGCAGGTGAAGGCTGGGTCGCGGGCGCGGACATGCGCCAAACCAGAGGTGTCATCAAGGAACGGATTGGCTATATGTCGCAAGCCTTTTCGCTCTATCTCGATCTCACAGTTGTCGAGAACATTCGGCTTTTTGCTGGCATCTACGGCCTGGACAGGCAAGAGACACGTGAACGGCTCGAGTGGATCATTCGCATGGCGAGGTTGTCAGGATACGAGTCCGTTCTAACGGGCCGTCTTCCGATGGGGGTGCGTCAGCGTCTTGCACTAGGCTGTGCGCTGGTGCATCACCCGCGCGTACTGTTCCTGGATGAGCCAACCTCCGGTGTGGATCCCCTTGGTCGCCGGCACTTTTGGGATATTTTGTCTCGACTCTCACGGGAGGAGAAAGTAGCGATTCTCATCACCACTCATTACATGAGCGAGGCCGAACATTGCGATCGCCTCGCGCTTATGTATGCAGGTAGGGTGGTGATCGAGGGTTCCCCGGGTGAAATGAAGCGCCAAGTAGAGCAGGAGGCTGGGCAGCT